>Ga0172367_10006676_pt1 | contig 13473 bp, 6 predicted proteins | sample Lak10m_FD_114542 | JGI IMG/M metagenome (GOLD analysis project Ga0172367, IMG submission 114542) | Freshwater microbial communities from Kabuno Bay, South-Kivu, Congo - kab_022012_10m | ecosystem: Environmental > Aquatic > Freshwater > Lake | place: Democratic Republic of the Congo: South-Kivu...
GGGAAATTACCAGGATTATTTCACCGGTCAGTGGGACGGTATTAATCATATGGGCGAAGGACAAGTTACGAGACAAGGAGATACAATTTGGCATGGTAAAATGGTGCCTTACCTTGTTCCAACAGCATCTTTTATCAAATACATGAATGAGAAGCACATTAAACGAGCAATAGATGCAGGAATTGATGCAATTTACCTTGAAGAACCCGAGTTTTGGGCACGGGCAGGATATAGTTCAGCTTTTAAAACAGAATGGAAAAAATTCTACGGATTTGAATGGAGAGCACAGCACGAATCGCCGGAAAACACCTATTTATCTAACAAACTTAAATACCAGCTTTATTATAATGCCCTTAACGAAGTATGCACTTTTGCCAAAGAATACGGAAAAAGCAAGAATTTGAAAGTACGCTGCTATGTTCCAACTCACTCACTGGTCAATTATGCTTCATGGAGAATTGTCAGCCCTGAGGCTTCGCTTGCCTCCCTGAATTGTGTTGACGGTTACATTGCCCAGGTTTGGACCGGAACTTCGCGTGAAGCAACCTATTTTAATGGGGTGGAAAAAGAACGGGTTTTTGAAAATGCATTTCTCGAATATGGTTCTATGGAGTCGATGACCCGTCCCACCGGCCGGAAAATGTTTTTTCTTACCGATCCCATCGAAGATCGGCCAAGAGACTGGGCCGACTATAAAAAAAATTATCAGGCAACTTTTACTGCGCAATTACTATATCCGATGGTTGCCAATTATGAAGTAATGCCCTGGCCCGAGCGCATTTACGAAGGCCTTTATAAAACCAGTGTCAACAGCGATAAAAAGGAGCGCATCCCCCGGTTTTACTCTACCCAAATGCAGGTGATGGTAAACTCCCTGAATATGATGCCGGAATCGAATAATAAAGTTTGTGGTTCACACGGAATAGCGGTTGCCATGGCTAATTCGATCATGTTTCAGCGGTTTCCAACACACGGAGGTTATGAAGATCCTCAGCTTTCAAATTTCTACGGACAAACACTTCCGTTGTTAAAAAGAGGAGTTCCGGTAAGTATTGTTCATCTCGAAAATGTATCGTACCCCGAAACCTGGAATGGCATTAAAGTACTTATCCTCTCATATTCAAATATGAAACCGTTAAGTGCAGAAACGCATTCTTTTATTGCTGATTGGGTAAAAAAGGGTGGTATTTTGGTGTATTGCGGACGCGACAACGATCCTTTTCAAACAGTAAAGGAATGGTGGAATCAAGAGTCCTTTAATTACAATGCTCCATCTGAACATTTATTTGAAATAATGGGTATCGACAAATCACCAGGCAATGGGATTTACGTCTTTGGTAAAGGCAAGGTGTCGGTTATGAGAGCCGACCCAAAGGAATTTGTTCTTCAAAAGGACAATGACAATTCTTTTGTCGAAAATATCAGGCAATTATATGAAAACGGTTCCGGAGCTGAGAAGTTGATTTTCAAAAATTATTTTTCACTTTCCCGGGGGCCTTTTGACATTGTTTCGGTTCTGGATGAAGGAGTAAGTAAAGAACCTTACACCGTCAGGGGAAAATTAATCGATTTGTTTGATCCGGAACTTCCTGTTATAAATATAAAAACAGTCCAGCCGGGAGAACAGGCATACCTGTATAACATTGATCGGGCTGAAAATGCTGCAAAGCCTCAGGTTTTAGCTGCTGCTTCACGGGTGTATAACGAGAAATCAGAAGACAGGTTTTATTCATTCGTTACAAAAGGCCCTATTAATACCACTAACGTTATGCGGATTCTCATGCCTTCCGAACCCAGAGAACTTGAGATAAAAAAAGCTGACGGAAAAACTGTGACCGATTTTAAAAGCTCTTGGGATAACACAAGCAAAACATGTTTTGTTTCTTATGAAAATATGCCCGAGGGCATTAGAGTTGAGATGAGTTGGTAGAGTCTAATCTAAATTTACAGAATTTTGATGAGTCATTAAAAATTTCTAAAAATGAAGAATCTGAAAATTAAAAAGTTTATCTGTTACATAGGGTTATTTCTTTTTGTTTATCCGGTTTTAGCCCAACCTGAACCGGCGAAACTGGAAAATCCGGTCACCGTCCAATGGCTTACAAAGAACCTGCAAAAACAGTCGCCCCGCCTGGTTTTGAATGCAGAGATTGAAAAAAACCTGCGGACAAAATTAAAGTCCGACCCATTGGTTCAAAACATTTACAAAACCATAAAATACAATGCCGGAGAGGTTTTAAAAAAGGAATTAATCACGCTGGATATTCCTGAAAATCCGACATCACAGAAAAACCAGTTGGGCATTTCACGCGATTTTCTTTTTCGCGTAAATATGCTGGCAATGGTTTACCGGATAGAAAAAGACAAACGGATGTTGAACAGGCTGAACGACGAAGTGGTTGCTGCCTGCAATTTCCCTTCGTGGAATCCAAAGCATTTTCTCGATGTGGGCGAAATGTCGATGGCCATTGCCCTGGCCATCGACTGGACAGCCGGCGATCTGCCAAAATCGACCATTGCCTTGGCAAAAAAATCGCTAATTGAAAAAGGAATGAAAACAAGCTGGCCCGAAAATGGCAGCACCCCTTCGTGGGTGAACAATACCAACAACTGGAACCAGGTGTGCAACGCCGGGATGATTGCCGCATCGATTGCTGTTGCTGAACTCGAACCCGAGCTGGCTGCCAAAACCATTCATCGTTCCATCAACGGTATGAACAATGCCCTCCGTGAGTATGCTCCCGATGGCGCTTATCCCGAAGGTCCCATTTACTGGGGTTACGGAACACAGTTTTCGGTGGTTACCGCCGCCATGTTTGAAAGCGCATTCGGGACTGATTTTGGCCTTTCTAAATTTCCGGGATTTCTGGAAAGCGCAGTTTATGCCATGCTCACCATTTCACCTTCAAATAAATTATACAGTTATGCCGACTGCAACGAAGAAGCTGAAGGGTATGGTAATTTTACCCTTAGCTGGTTCGCTTCAAAAGCCGGGAATAAAACCTTTTTAAATGAAGAATATTTCCTAAAAAAGCCGGAAGACATGAAAAGCTTTTCGAGGCTGGCAGGTGCTGGTTTGGTCTATACAGCCCAGTTTACTGAAAAGGGTTCAACTCCGCTTCCTACAGCGTGGAAAGGCGAAGGCGCCAATCCAGTGGTGATTTTTACCGGAGGCCAGAACAATACCAATGGTTATTACATGGGTGCAAAAGGTGGCTGCGGAACAGTTAACCACGGAAACATGGATGGCGGTTCATTCATTTTTGAACTGAACGGCGTACGCTGGTCGATCGACCCCGGCAACCAAAGTTACGGTTTACTCGAACGGGCCGGTTTCGATTTGTGGTCCCGCTGTCAGAGTTGCGACCGTTGGAAACTGCTCACCAAAAACAACTTCGGGCACAGCACCCTGTCGGCGAATAACCAACTTCATGTGGTAAATGGAAAAGCCGGGATTGTTGATTTTAAAGGGGGAGAACAACCTTCGGCAACCATCGATTTAACGCCTGCGTTTGCCGGACTGCTAAAAAGCGCCCGTCGCACTTTTGTAAAAGAAAATCCGGCCTCACTGCTCATCGAAGACTACGTTGAAATTTCGGAAAACACCAATTGGATTACCTGGCAGATGATCACACAGGCAGATGTTGAAATTGTGAAAGGCGGCGCAGTTTTGAGGCAGGACAATCAGGTGCTGAAACTTGAAAATCTCTCCCATCCTGAAATCACAGTTTCGCTGATTTCGCTTGATCCACCCCCATTGTATTTCGACAAAACCATCGAAAACCTGAAACGCCTCGAAATCCGCATTCCGGCATGGACGGTAAAAAATGGGAAATGTGAACTTAAAGTCAGACTGACTGGAAAATTGTGAATTGTTGTTTTACGCTGTAAAATTTGCCAACAAAAAGACATCATATCATGAGAAAACTAAACCAAAACCCCATTCTTTTAACCATCTGTTTGGCTATAATTTTGTGGACATTCCCAAAATATTCCACCGCCGAGCTGACCAACAAGGAACGCAATATTCTGGCGAAAGAAGCCAAAACCATCGACCTGTCGAAATCGCTGATTACCGACAACTCATGGAACAAGCTGCCCGACTACAAAAACCGGCAGTTCTGGCAAAGTTTGCCAGAAAATATCCGTGCCGAATATGTCACCAAAGCCGAGCAATACCTCGGTTACGACTGGCCGGTGGTGAAAGCAACCGATTACCTCGAATTTATCCGTTCGGGCGACAGGCGTCAGGGCGTTTACGCAGCCTGCAGCAACGCGCTGATCTCGCTGGTGATGGGCGAACTGGTTGAAGGCAAAGGACGTTTCCTAGACCAAATCATTAACGGCGTTTGGTTCTACAGCGAACAAACCTGGTGGGGCTGGTCGGCGCACATCGGCCAGTTTCAGAAAGCCGGATCTGGGCTCCCGGATATCAACCAACCATACGTCGATCTGGGCGTTGGTGAAGTAACCAGTAATCTGTCTTGGACCTGGTACCTGTTCAAAGACCAGTTTGATAAAGTTCATCCTCTGATTTCGCAACGCCTGAAACAGGAAATTTGCAACAAAGCGTTGAACCCGTATTTCGAACGGAATGATTTCGGCTACATGGGTTTTAAAGGCGGACGCCCGAACAACTGGAATCCGTGGATCAACTATAACATGCTGAACTGCTTTTTACTGATCGAATCGGATCCGGCACGAAAACTGGCACAGGTGGAGAAAGTAATCAACTCGCTCGATAAATTCCTGAACGGCTATTCCGATGATGGCGGTTGCGACGAAGGACCATCCTATTGGGGTGCAGCTGGTGCCTTGCTCTACGAAAGTCTCGAAGTGCTCAAAACCGCGACCGGTGGTAAATTCGACGTATTCGACGATCCGCTGGTGCAAAACATCGGGAAATATTTCTACCAGGTAAATATTCATGCGCCGTACTTCATCAATTTTGCTGACGCTGATGCTACTACAGGTGGAAGTCCGTCTTCGGTTTACCGATATGGGAAAGCCATCAACGATCCGGTGATGCAGCAGTTTGGCGCTTATCTGGGCAAACTGAACAAGTGGGGAGAAGGCAGTTTGGGCGGAAAAATTGGCGACCAGATTAAAAATCTGACGTTGCTCAACGAACTAAAAAATGCCGAGGCTAAAGAAGCGTTGGTGGCCGATTTTTGGCTGCCCGACACTGAAGTTGCCGGTGCACGTGACCAGGAAGGAAGCTACATGGGATTCTTCTTTGGCGCCAAAGGCGGATTTAATGCCGAAAGCCACAACCACAACGACATCGGTTCGTGTGTGATGTACTACGACGGCAAGCCTTGCCTGATCGACCTGGGCCGCGAAGAGTACAATGCCAAAACATTCAGCAGCCGTCGCTACGAAATCTGGACCATGCAGTCGGGTTACCACAATTTGCCTGTCATCAACGGTGTCGATCAAAAGGAAGGAGCCAAATTCAAGGCTAAAAATTCAACGTTTACAAAGAGTGCAAAATTGGCTACTTTCACTACCGACATTGCCGGTGCTTATCCTGAAAATGCCAAAGTAAAATCGTGGGTGCGGATCTATACCCTCAACCGAGGAAAGAGTTTTGTGATTTCGGACAAATATGAACTGGCCGAAAATACTGGCGCTTCAACGAGTTCAAACTTGATCACCTATTGCAAGGTATCAGAAGTAAAACCCGGAATGTTGAAGCTGGCAGGCGACGGTTTTAACCTCGATTTGTCTTATAATGCCAAAGTGGTGAAACCCAAAATCGAGTTTATTCCGGTGAACGATCGCTCACTGAAGCGCTACTGGCCAAATGGTGTTACGCGCGTGGTGTTCGAATTCATCAATCCGGGAGTCAAAGGAAGCCAGACACTAACAATTGCTCCGGCGAAATAAAAACCATTCAACTGAATTTTCATGCAACGATTTTTCAAAATAACGGTATTTCTTTCCTTTCTGCTTCTGGCAAAGGTTGGTTTTTGTGTTTCTCCGGAATTTGAATTAATCCGGAAAAAAATAGTGACCGAGTTGATGGCTCTGCCGGTGAACGATGCAAAAGTGAAAGAACTTGTGGCGACAATAAAGCCTGATGGCACATGGCCGGATATCAATTATGTGGATGTGTCGCGTGAAGGGTTTGAAAACCGTCATCACCATGCGAATATGGTGGTCATGGCACGAGCCTACAAAACCAAAACATCGGCATTTTATAAAAGCAAGAAGGTGAAAAGTGCCATCGAATTGGCATTGAAACACTGGGTGGAGAAGGATTATATTTGTGACAACTGGCACCCCAACCAGATTGGTACCCCGTCAAACCTGGTTTACCTGATGCTGATGATGGGCAATGAATTGCCTGCCGACTTGGTTCAAAAGGCGCAGCCGATTATTGGTCGGGCACATTTAAATGCTTCAGGCGCCCGCCCGAGTGGCGATCGCATCAAAATTGCCGGAATCCTGGCAAAGAATCTTTTGTTTTTGGGCGATGAACCCCAATTTGCTGAAGTGATGAAAGTAATTGAAGGCGAAATAAAATTTGCCACAGGACAGCGCGGAATGCAGCACGACTATAGCTTCCATCACCGCGAAGACCGGGTGAACAATACCCTTTCGTATGGCACCGGTTATGCCGATGCTTTTGCCGAATGGGCAGCTTATGTGGCAGGCACCAAATATGCATTCTCTCCGGAAAAGGTCAAACAGCTCACCGACTATTACCTCGATGGCATTTGCAAGCAGATGGTGTATGGAAAATATAAGGACACTGGCACCAAAAACCGCGATATTTCACGCGCCGACGACGAAAACGCGATGGGAACCACTACTCCGGAACGATTAATTACCGTATCGGACTACCGGAAAGATGAGCTGATTCAGATCGTGAAAATCAGGAATGGAGAGCTGGCACAATACCCGTCATTCGACAAGTTCTTTTGGCAGACCGAGCATTACGTGCATCAGCGACCCGGTTATTTTGCATCGGTGCGCATGCACTCTGTGCGAAACGACAACATGGAAGTGCCTTACAACAGCGAAGGATTGAAAAATCACCATCGCGGCGACGGAACCAACCACATTTCGGTGACCGGGCTGGAATACCTGAATATCGCACCGGTTTTCGACTGGCAGAAAATACCAGGCGCCACCATCCTTCAAAAACCGGCAATGCCTGCAGAAAACGAAATCCAGAAGAAAGGCCTGACCGAATTTGTTGGGGCTGTAACCGATGGGAAATACGGTGCAGTTGCCTACGATTTTAAAAGTCCGCACGATCCGGTTTCTGCCAAAAAAGCATGGTTTTTCTTCGACAACGAATACGTTTGTTTGGGTACCGGCATTTCGGCAGCTTCGAAACTCCCCTTGGCAACCACGCTTAACCAGTGCTTGCTGAACGGCGACGTGGTGGTCAAAACCGGCAAGGGGCAAACAACAGTTTCCAAAGGCGAACGACAACTGGAACAAGTGAACTGGATTTTGCACGACGGCATCGGTTATGTATTTCCCGAAGCACAAAAAGTGAATTTGTCGAATCAGTTGCGAACCGGAAGCTGGTATAGTATCAACCGGCAAACCGATTCGCCCAAAGAAGAGATGAGCCGCGAAGTGTTTAAACTCTGGATCGATCACGGTCCGTCGGCCAGCAACGCCGCTTACCAGTACATCGTTGTGCCCGGAGCAACCACGGCCGAGCTCGAACGCAATACCAGCCGGAATATCCGGATTTTGGCCAATACGCCGCAAGTGCAGGCAGTAATGCACTCCGAACTGAATATTTTCCAGCTAATTTTTCATACTTCCGGAGAAATGGAACTGGGCGCGAACCTGAAAATTGGCAGCGACACCCCTGGCATTGTGATGGTAAAAATGGAAGGTGGCGCGGTGAAGCAAATTTCGGTGGCCGATCCATCGCGCAAACTGCGACGAATGCACCTGACATTGACCGGCAAATTTGAAAAAACAGGCGATCATTTCCAGGCAATCTGGAATGAAAAGAAAGGCACAACCGACTTTGCCATCGATCTGCCGCAAACTGTTTATGCCGGAAAAAGTGTGACGATTGAGTTGTAGGAAAGCAATATAACCCGAAAAAGAAAAAAGGCTGAAGGCCTTTAATCTAAAAACACAGGGTAAAGCCCTGTGAAAAATGAGAAAACAAACAATTAGAGCCCTGTAAGGGCGATATGTATCAAATAAAAAAATGAAAAAACTACTCACAATCTTGTATCTTATCGGGCTGATTTCAACCGTAAATGGTCAAACCACCTATCCTTTAGCCGGGCATCCCCGGTTATTTTTTCTATCGGCCGACGAAGCCACTTTGAAAACCAAAATCAATTCAACTCCGGTTCTCAAACGGGTGCACGACCTGATGATCGCAGAGAGTGACAAAGTGCTCACACTTTCAGTTCAGCAACGTGTTTTAACCGGGAAACGCCTGCTCTCCGTTTCGCGCGAAGCTATCCGCCGAATCAGTTTTTTGAGCTATGCCTACCGGATGACCGGTGACGCCCGCTATGCCGCACGCGCCGAAACCGAAATGCTGGGTATGGCGGCATTTGTCGACTGGAATCCATCGCATTTCCTCGACGTGGGAGAAATGACATTGGCGATGGCCATTGGCTACGACTGGCTGTATGGATATTTAAGCGCCAATTCCCGAACGACCATTGCCTCGGCCATCAAGACAAAGGGAATCGAAAAATCAGCCAATCAATCGTGGCTAACCAGTGACAACAACTGGAATCAGGTGTGCAACGCCGGAATTTCAGCCGGCGTGGCCGCAGTTTTCGACGAAAATCCGACCTATTACCAGACCCTGATTGATCGCGCGGTAACTTCCATCAAAATCCCGATGGGCGTTTACAAATACAACGGCGCTTATCCTGAAGGAATGGGCTACTGGGATTACGGAACAACCTTCAACATCCTGTTTATCGATTTGCTGCAACGAATGTGGAACACCGACCGCGAATTGCTGGCGATGGAAGGCTTTTCGAGTACCGTCAATTTCGTGACCCACATGCAGGGCAATGCGACCAAACAATTGAGCAGTGGCGCGTTAAAATCGATCAATCCGCTGCCGTTCAATTTTGCCGATTGTGGCTCCGGAATTGGCGTTTTGCCCGGAATGTTCTGGCTGGCTGCCCGCTCTGGAAATCAGAATTGTTTGTACGGCGAATTACAAAAACTTGTGTTTTCGCTCGACAACAGCCCTTCAGGATTAACCGGAAACCGTTTGTTGCCTTTCCTGCTCATCTGGAGCATGAATTTAGCGCTTTCCGATTTGCCCGCCCCGGCTGAAACGACTTATCTGGCACAGGGCAAAAGTGCGGTTACCGCAATGCGTTCGGGCTGGAGTGCCAGCGATATTTACCTGGCCATGAAAGGCGGAACCCCGTCGTCGAACCACGCCCACATGGACATCGGTTCGTTTGTAATGGAAGCCAACGATGTCCGCTGGGCGATGGATTTGGGCATGAGCGATTACAACAAACTGGAAACTAACGGCGTGGATTTGTGGAACATGAAACAGACGTCGGAACGATGGGATGTTTTCCGATACAACAACATGGCGCACAACACCCTCACAATTAACGGGAACAAACAATTGGTCTCCGGAAATTCACCGATGGAAAACCTGGTGAATACAACCGATCTGAAATCGGTGGAACTCAATCTGACCCCGCTTTACCAGAACGACGTGGCCAGTTGTCGCCGAACCGGCGCCATCGTTTCCAACCGGTACGTTGAAATTAAAGATGAAATAAAAGCCAAAACCAGTCAGTTGACGGTGCGCTGGAACCTGGCAACACAGGCTGTTCCGCAGAAAGTCAGCAATAAAATCATCAAACTCAACCAGTCGAACAAAGCGCTTTACCTGATTTTTGAGGGAACCGATCAGGTAGAGGCCAAAGCCTGGAGCACCATGCCATCCACCACCTACGAAGAACAAAACTCCGATTCGTATTTCACCGGTTTCGAATTTAAGGTTGCCGCCGGAGCGACACAAACCATTACGGTAAAGATGGTCCCGGCTGGTGATCCGATCCTGAACGGATTGGATTTGAGCGCTGCCGGTGTTCCGATGGACGAAAATTTTGAATCGTTCGCTCTTGGAACCTCTTCGAGCGGTTTCGTGAGCTGGAAAATGAATCCGCCTTCCAACGGAACCGCAAAAGCCATTTTGGGTGAAGTGGTAACCAATCCTTATAAAAGCGGGATCAACACCAGCGACAAGGTTTTACGCGTGAAACGGCAGGACGATAGCGAATACATCACGCCGGCCAATGCCGGGCAGGTGACTTATCGCGGAGCTCAGGCCTACGGTTACGATTTGCGGGTCAATGCAAGTTCGGTGATCGAATTCAAGTATTATAAAAATGCTTCCGGCAAAATTGGCGTCCGCATATACGACGGAAACGGGAATGTGCTTATCGTCGATTTCACCGATCCGTATGAACAAACGGCCAATTATTCAACCGCACAATGGCGCACCGCACAGTTTGCTGTGGGGACACAGGATTTATCCAAGTTCAGTTTTACACCTTCCGGCTATTTGCTTATTTCTCCGGAAAGGAATGGCAGCGAAGCCTTTCAGGAGAAAGAACTGATCATTTATGTTGACGATGTGAAGATGATTCCGCTGGCTACTTCTGCCCAACTATTGAATAAAGGCAGTTCTTTCACTGCATTTTATGACTCCGGAAGCGACCGCATCTGTGTGCGAAATCTGCCCGAAAATACCCGGCAGGTGAGGCTTTACGATCTAACCGGACGACTGCTTCAGGAAGTATTAGTCGCAGGCGATGTGGTGCTGTTGGGAGGTCGTACAAACCCCGGAACCATTTACATCGTACAGGCCATACAAGCCAACGGCTCGGCAAGGGCCATCAAAGTAATGAGATAAACCAACCTAAACAACAAATGAATATGACCAGACCTTTTAAACTTTTAAGCTTACTGCTACTTTTTACAATTGCGTTTCCTTCAGTTGCGCAGCAAAAAATCCAGATTGAGACCGTAAAAAGCCTTCAGCATCCGCGCATTTTGCTCCTGAAGGGTGAAGAACAGCAGGTTCAGCAGTCGGTTGCTGCGAGCGCCACCTGGAAGAAAATGCACGAAGCCATTCTGAAGGAAAGCGACCAAATCATTGGATTGCCGCCCATCGAACGAATCCAGATCGGCCGGCGATTGTTAGACAAATCGCGTGAAGCCCTGCGCCGGATTTTTCAACTTTCGTATGCCTGGCGAATGACCGGCGAACAAAAGTATTTCGACCGCTGCGAAAAAGAAATGCTGGCCATTGCAAAGTTCTCTGACTGGAACCCTTCTCACTTTCTCGATGTGGGCGAAATGACAATGGCAATGGCCATTGGTTACGACTGGCTTTATCCGAAATTATCTGATGAATCGAAAAAAGAAATTCGCGAAGCCATGGTTTACAAGGGAATCTACCCGTCGCTTGATCCTAAATACAATAGTTGGCTGCGGGTAAGTAATAACTGGAATCAGGTTTGCAACGCCGGAATGACTTTTGGGGCATTGGCAGTGGCCGAAGACCATTCAGGATTGGCAGAAAATGTAATTGAACGTGCCATTGCTTCAATACCGCTTGCCATGGAAGAATACAAGCCCGATGGCGCTTATCCCGAAGGATACGGCTACTGGGGCTACGGAACTTCGTTCAATGTGATGTTTTTGAGCGCTGTTGAAACGGTATTTAAATCGGATTTTGGCCTGAATAAAACGCCGGGATTCCTGCAAACTTCCGGATTTCTGCAAAATATGACCGGCGTTACCGGTCCCTGTTTCAATTGGGGCGATGCGGGTTTGGGAGGCAGTTTGAACCCGACCATGTTCTGGCTGGCACAAAAGAATAACGATCCATCGCAGTTGTGGGTGGAAAAGAAATACCTCGAACGAGACGATTATTCGCGTTTTACCCGTGACCGTCTGTTGCCGGCCATCATGATCTGGGGGAAAAACCTTCCGCTCGAAAAAATAGCCGAACCAAAAGTAAAGGCCTGGAAAGGGCAGGGAGCCAACCCGGTTGCCCTGATGCGCACTTCGTGGACCGACCCGAATGCCATTTATGTGGGCTTTAAAGCCGGTTCGCCATCGGTTAATCACGGGCACATGGATGTGGGCTCGTTCATCATGGAATCCGACGGAATTCGCTGGGCTTCCGATTTTGGCATGCAGGACTACGAATCCATCGAATCGAAAGGCATTCAGTTGTTTGGCCGCACCCAGGACGCCCAGCGCTGGACAGTTTTTCGCCTGACCAACCGTGTACACAACACACTCACCATCGACAACCAGTTGCAGCAGGTGAAAGGCTATGCCAAAATCGATCGTTTTTCCGACAATCCGAAATTCACGTATGCCGTTTCTGATATTTCAACAGTGTACGAAAATCAACTGAAATCGGCCGTGCGCGGAATTGCCATTGTTGACGGTAAATTCGTGGTTGTAAGCGATGAGTTGGTTGCCCCCGACAAACCAATCACGGTGCGCTGGACCATGCTGACTACGGCCACTCCGAAACTCGGCAAAAATGGTATCGTTCTGACCAAAGACGGCAAGACCCTGAATCTGAAAGTAACTACCAGCGCGAAAGTGACGATGAAAACATGGTCAACCGAACCAACCACCACCTACGATGCCCCCAATCCGGGCACTACGCTGGTGGGCTTCGAAATGCAATTGAAACCCGGCCAGAAACAGGCCATTCAGGTGTTGCTGATTCCAGGTTCGGTTGATGCAAAAAATGCAAAGTTTGAAAAAGCATTAAGCGGTTGGTAAAAGTGGATATCGATTAGAATTGATTGGTATGGAAGGATTTATATTTTTAGTCCTGAAAGGACGACATAGTCTAGCCCGGGGCAACGCCCCGGGTGGAGGAAAGGGTTTGAAGTTCGTCCATGAGAGAAATCCCGATAATGTGCTATCTAATATTCGGACGAAATGGAGTATCCCTGTTTTATCACGAAATGATTCGCTCACTTCCGTCCGAACGAATGAATTTCGCTTCGCCAATCATGTTTTCGCGGACGGAATTAACCTATTTTCTTTTACCCAGGGCGTTGCCTTGCCTGTCCCGATTATTTCGGGGGGCTAGATTATTCTGGCCTTCAGGCCGGAAAACCTAAAATTTTTTTGATATGAAACGAACATGTTGCTTGCGAACACAAACACAGTTGAAGAAAATCTTCTGCAACAAGTGAGTTCCATCAGGCAATTAAAAACAAATTACATTCTTATGAAATAGCCATCTCGCCTAAGGCGAGACAAACCGAAAATGAATAAATGGCTATTCCCTGAGTACGTGATAGTTTTCAATAAAACAAAAACAACTTATACGAATGAAACCCTGATCGCTGATAGAATAAATTTAAAGGAGCAGCCACAAAATGCCATGTAATTTGGTAGTTCGCAGCAAAAGAGCTCTTAGCTTTAAGTTGTCAAACAAAATCGCTA
>Ga0172367_10006677_pt1 | contig 13469 bp, 12 predicted proteins | sample Lak10m_FD_114542 | JGI IMG/M metagenome (GOLD analysis project Ga0172367, IMG submission 114542) | Freshwater microbial communities from Kabuno Bay, South-Kivu, Congo - kab_022012_10m | ecosystem: Environmental > Aquatic > Freshwater > Lake | place: Democratic Republic of the Congo: South-Kivu...
GGATCGGATGAAGATTAACTAAGGCAGGCGGGGCGGCCAGATCGCCGTTCCAGCTGTTCCAAATGGTCTGCGAACCGGCATCCGCCGGCACATAGGATAACGTCACCCGCTGATGAACGATGGATGGCAACGCCAGGATTTGCTCGGCGACCAGATCGGTGCCGCTACTATTTTTGACTTTGATCGACAGACGATAGCGGTGGCTATCCGGCAAACTGGCGGCCTCGGGTGAGGACGAGCCGCTCCAATTGACGTATTGCGTGACTTTGTAGGGTAGCGTGACCGGCAGGATGTCGTAGTTTCTGGCAGTTTGTTCGCCAAGATAAGGTACGTCCAGCAAGGTGTTGTCGGCATTCAAGCCCTTAATGTAACTTTCGACCTGCGAGGCGTAACGCTCGTGCGGCAAGGTAGGTGTGCGACTGGCCAAATAGCCGGTAGCGCTGTAGTCGAACGTAACGCTGGATTGAATGCCGGTAATACCCGGTTGATAGGTGTTGTCCTTGAAACTGGGATCAAGCGGAATCCAACGATAGCCGGTATTGTCCGACGGCGCACCGCGATAATTGCCGTAAGGTAAACAGGCCTCGACCCAGACATGGCGTAGGAAAATGCCATTGGCATTCGAGTAACTGCCGGCATTAGGGTTGAGATTACTCGACAGAATGGAGCCGGCGGCCTGATAGGTTTTGGCGCCTAACCAGCGCGGGCCTCGTCCATTGGCACCTAGATTGGCGGAATCGAGTAACTGAATGTCGCCCAATACGTAACGCGCCGGAATGTTGGAGGCACGCAGCAACGCGATCAGCAAAGAAGCTTGGTCTGTCGCGCTCCCTGTACCGCTATATAGAGTGCCAACTGAGCCTTTCATCGAACCGAAGTAGGGTTCGAAGCGAATCGTGTTATAGACGTGTTGGAAGATCTTGACCGGCGAATAACCGAGTTTTGCGGCCAGATCCTGAATTTCCTGGGAGATGACCACGTCTTGGGTAGCATTCAAGTCAGCGGGAACATAGCCGCAGGCTGTCGCTTCAGTGGGGGTGGATGGCGCCGCCGCTTCGGCCGGTTTACCCAACATATCCAGCAGAAAAGCATAGCTCGACACGTCGGGCTTGAATGGTCCGACGCTCAGATAATGCGGCAATTTTTGACTGGGCTCCGCCGGTGTCGGTTTAACCTCCGCACCCAAACGGGTCGTAGGGGTGGGAATCGCCTCAGGCGCAATATCGGCAGTCTGGCCTCGGCGGTGCAAAGCACGCAGTTCGGCCTTGGCGTTGCCCAAAGCGCGACGGCGAGGGCCATCCTGATGAGCCGAAGTAAATCCCGATAGTGAACGATCAACGCTGTCGAAGCGCTGCGCGACCTGCTTGGCATAGTGGTCGAAAGCAGCCACTTTGTCGGGCTGTTTTAGGCCGGTCAGTTTCGAGCGCATCCGGTCGAGTTCGGCTTCCACGTCCTGGCGTAAATCCGCGATTTCAGAGCGTTTGCCTTCCAATAGTTCTTGTTTGGAGGGCAGCCGGTTGGCTTGACCGGCCTGCTGTAATTGGTCTTCGTTATCCGCCTCGTCGATCAGTTCAGCGGCCTCGTCCAGATGCTCGCGCAGTTGCTGCGCTAAGGCGTTGCCCTGCTGTTGATGCACCTTGAGCAGCGATTGCACCACTGCCTCCGGCAAAACGGTTGGGTCTTGCGGTGCGGCGGATAGGGATGAGGTCACGAATAGACCCTGGCACAGAATAACGAGCGCCAGTAAAGAACGGAAACGAAAGACGTGTGACATGGGGATTCCTTGGTACTGAGCCTGAATATTTAGCGGAGATCGATAGCTTTTTGCCGCTGAAGCTGTCTGACTGTAAAAAGTAGTAACAAGCCCATCAGGAATAAACCGCTATTGGGCACGGCGGGGACTTGTGTGCTGCCACCTGCAATCACCTCGATCTGGCCGGCGCTGACTAGTTGGACGCCGGATGCCGAGCCTTGGTAAACGAAGTTGAAGGTGCCGATAGCGGTGGGAGTGCCGCTGATCACGCCGGTTGTCGGGGTAAGACTGAGACCGTCCGGTAATTTGCCCGAGGTTAGCGTCCATGTGTAGGGCGGGGTACCGCCGCTGGCGGTCAAGGTCGCCGTGAAGGGTTGGTTAAGGGTCGCCTGAGCAATACTCTTGGCGGTGGTGACGCCGGCAATGCTTTGTCCGTTGCCCTTCGTCAGCTTATAGCCGTCCGCCAGATTGGGATCGGTGCCAAGCAGGGCCTGGGTCTCCACGCCGTCCGGCAAACCATCGCCGTCGGTATCGGCCAATGTGGTTGCCGGGAGTGCCGCTAACGTCAACGTGGTCAACAGCGCATCGCCGCCACCCCAGCCGCCGTCGGCCTGTTGCTGGGCCATTAGAAAATTCTGCGCGTTAACAACAGCGGCATCGCCGACACCGAGCACGGTTACCAATGCTCGATAGGCCAATGCGGTTTCTAACACCGTTCCGGTGCCGCCTTCGCCAAAACCGCCACCGGGGGTTTTCTGTTGAGCCTTCAGCCAGACGGTCCCGTTGGCCAGAACGCTGGATATAGCGGTCGGACCGCAGCTTGAGGTGTTGTAACGATTTAGTACGATTAAACTATAGGCGGTTGACAGAATGCGGCTTGGCTGTGTGTAGCCAACTGGAGGAACAAAGTATGGCCAACCGCCGTCGCCGGTGTTGCGCTGTGCAACGATGTTGCAAACGCTGTAGCCTTCCTCGGCATAACTGGCAGCACTGATTTTAATAGCTTCCAATGCCATGGCCGTGTCGGGATAACTGGTGCTATAGTGGTCGTAAGCTCCCCAACTGCTCTGGGGCGACGCTTCATCGTTGCGCCAAGCAATCAAGCGGGACGCTAAATCCGAGGTATCGCGCCCGGATCGCGCAAGGGCAATGATCTGGCGGGCTAAGGCGTCGGTGCTATAGGCTTCATGGTTTTGCAGCCAGGCCACCCCTTTTGCATAGGTATCGCTTTTGGTCATGCCGGCATTAACCAAGGCTTCAACCGCAGCGGCCGTTTCCGCCATCTCCAATCCCGGCGCTCCCTGCCAACTGCCGTCGCCGCTCTGGTGCGTAATCAACCAGGCCATGGCCTTAAGTCGGGCATCGTCGACGGGCGCAGCCATCACGGTCGTTGCCATGAAAAAGCCTGAGCACACCGCAGCCAATCTTAAATGCTTCATTCCCATATTCTCCCTGATCCGATCACCTGAGCAGGTACTCAGCCTCAATCAAATCTGACACCGGTTGTTTTAAATTTGGATGGTTATCGGGCCCCGCGATGCCATAACCATCCTTTGGTCAAACTGCATTACCTGAACACCAAACGAGGCGCTGCCCCAGCCCCTCCAACCATAAGCACCCGAATCGGAATCAGCTTGTGCGTAGGTATACTGCTTTTATGAGCAATGGTTCGTATAAACTGGTGAGCGGTTACGTGTTGAAATGACTAACAGCTCAAATAACGGCCTTGATAAAAAATGTTACCGGGCAAATATGACAAGTGTATTAATGAACAAGAAATAAAATTCAATTGGACCGTTGGGGTAAAAACTAAGCAATAGAGTCCAGCAAGCGAGATAAGAATGCTAGGGGGTGTGGGTGCTGCACTCATTTACGTGGCGGTTTTTGCAGCCATGTGCAGACTACCCGATATAAGCTGCACAATATTGAATTTTTAAAACTTCCAAAATTTCCGGGGTTTGGGTTTACAGCCCCCTTAAATTACTGAGCGGCCGCTTTTGGGTGGTCCCTTGAGTATTTAAGGTCTTTCTGAAAAAACACCAATGACCGGTTTTGGCCGACAGTGTCGAATACCCGAATATCCTTTATTTATAACGATAAATTTTTTCGAAACTCCTGCCTGAAAAATCGGCAAAATTCACTCTACGTCTCATGCTAACTGAATAACAAGCCAGGGACAGCATAGCCCTGGCTTGAATACCTTCTTCTAACCCCTGAATTTCGCAAGATTCTGATTGGCGAAATCCCAGTTGAGTAATTTTTCAACCACTGCCGTGACATGGGCTTTGCGCAGGTTTTGATAATCCAGGTAATAGGCATGTTCCCAGACATCGATGGTTAACAATGGCATGACGCGGTTCAAGGTTAACACCGTATCGGCATCATTGGTGCCCATGATGTTGATTTTTCGGTTCCGATCGACAAATACCCAAGCCCAGCCGGTTCCGAACTGATTGGTGGCGGCATCGATCAACGCGGTTTTGAATTTGCCGAAATCCCCAAATGACTGATCGATCAAAGTGGCGACTTCACCAACAGGATCACCACCACCATTGGGGGTGAGACTTTTCCAGTAAAAGTCGTGGTTATAGACCTGGGCAGCGTTTCTGTAAATTTTTGTGGAAATGTCATCCTTACGTTTGTAGGTCAACAGAATGACTTCTTCCAAGGACTTACCCTGCAGTTTTTCCACCGCTTTTGAACTGGTATCGGCCAGCATGGTATTGAGGTTGGTCAAATAGCCTTTGTGATGTTTGCCGTAGTGAAAACTGAGGGTGTTTGCGGTAATCGTCGGCTCTAGTGCATTATTTGCCCAGGGCAGCGGCGGCAATGTTGCGGGAATGGGTGTCGAACTGGCAGCCGCAAAAGCCTGGGATGGCGCGACTAATTCACCCATTGCCACCACGGCCGCACTTGCAGCAGTAACGCCTAAAAATTCACGTCTATTAAAACCGCTACGTTGTTCTGGTGTTAAAGATTCTTGTACATCATTTTTCATGGAATTTCCTTTTACTAAAATGCGGACTCAGTTGACGATTGACTGCATCGTTAAAAAAAACCTTCTATCACTACCTGCACACCTCCTGTTTATAAAATATCGAAGAAAACCAAAGGTCGTAAGTCAATCCAGCCTTGACTTAGGACGCTATTGGATTGGAGTAACTATTCAGCGCGAAGCACAATATCCCCTCTCCATCAGGAGAGGGAGCAAGCTGCCAACAATTAGCAGTATCATGCATTTAGCTGAATAGTTACGAATTGGGTTCGATAACTATTCAGTTGATCATATTGTTGATGACGATGTTTTTAACTTCATTGCCTGCATCACCCTTCATCTCTATGGCGCCATAAGGTTCACCGCTTTGCGGTACCGCACCGCCTGCCGCGCTGACCCGTGCCGTAATTTTGATGTGATCGACTGACGAGATGGTCATGGCAGGCATCATGGCCTGACTGTCATCCAGCGTCACTTCGATAGGCAATTCCTTAGCCTGATGTTTGACGATGGCTAACGGTGCTTTAGGGCCGGATGCGGCTTGCGCGTAAATGAACAAAGTATCTTCAGGCTTGATTTTGTCTTTAAAACTATCATCCAGCGTGACTTTAACTTTGACCTTACGGCCGCTTGCCTGAGCCGCTGCTGCAGGGGTTGGCTCTGCTTTGGGTGCGGCAGCCTGAATCGCCGGTTTGCCTAAACGGGCATTGGCTTCATTGATCAATTTCACCACTTCGTCGTAACCGTTTTGATCCGGCGGATAATCCTTCAACAAGGCTTGCCAAGTATCGGCGGCCTGCTGATATTGATCATTTTCAGCATACGCCATACCCATCAACCACAAACCCATTTGATTTTTAGGCTCAACTTTCAGGGCTTTTTCGACCAGACTGGTCGGCTCACCTTTCAAGGTACCGCCATTCGCCATCGCCAGCGCATCCGCCAGTTGCAGCAGCACCTCCGGTTTGTCGCCGGTCAGCGCATAGGCTTTTCTCATGGTGTTAGCCGCATCCTGAAAACGCTCCAATACTTTATAAGAACGGCTCAACATCAGCCATCCCTCAACATCATTGGGCTCTTTTTCCATTTTCGCCGCCAGTTTGTCGACCATGGCTTTTATCTGGTCGCTTTTATTGGCGTGTCCGGTTTCCGGTGATTCCGGTGTAATTAATGCCCGCATGGCCTCTTGGTCGAAAACCCGCAAATCGCCTAATACTGTATATAACGCTAACGAAACCAGTGGTACGGCAAACAGTAACGGAATGGCCAACCAGCGACCGTTTTTAGCCGACACGGTTGCCGATTGCTTGCCGTCCAGATCACGATAGAGACTTAATTCAATCTCGCGCTTGGCCTGATCAAAGACATCTTGCTGGATTAAACCCGCCGCCAAATCGTCTTCTATCTCCTTGATCTTCTTTTTGGCCAACTCGATATTGACTTGGTCATCCCCTTTAAACTCGACTTCCTGTGTCAGTAATAACGGGATAAGAATCAGGCATAAAGCCACCAGCAGCAGTAACGCCGCAAAAAATCCGAATTGAATCATTTAGTGTCACTCTTGTTTAACATATCTCTGACCCTTTGCAATTCTGCATCGCTGGGTTGTTGATCGACCTGACGCCGCCGACGCAGTAAAAACCCAAACCCTACCAAGCCACTCAGTACCGTTAAGATAGGCGCCAGCCATAAAATCATGGTTTTGGGATTGAGCGGCGGCCGGTACAACACAAAGTCGCCATAGCGATCGGTCATGTATTCGACGATTTGCTCATCCGTTTTACCGGCGGTGATCATCTCGTAAACCTTGCGGCGTAAATCCTGCGCCAGCTCAGCGTGGGAATCGGCAATATTCTGGTTTTGACAGACCAGACAACGTAACTCCTCGGTCAAGGCCTGATAACGCAACTCGTAGGAGGGATTGCTGAAGCTGTATACCTCAGTTACCGCCTGCACTGATTGCGACAGTAATAGCGCTACCAATAACAATTTTTTCATTAACCCGGCTCTCCATTCAGCGTTTGTAACAACGGGATAATTTCGGCTTGTAGATTCTGCGGATCGACAGGCCCGGTTAACTTATGGCGCACCAGGCCTTTTTTATCGATCACAAAAGTTTCCGGCACCCCATACACACCCAAATCCAGACCGGCCATGCCTTGTACATCCATGACGCTGAGTTTGTAAGGGTTACCCAACTGGCTTAGCCAGCGCTGAGCATCGGCGGGTTCATCTTTATAGTTAAGACCGACGATTTCCACCTGCCCGGATTTGGCAAATTGATTTAACACGGCATGCTCGGCGCGGCAGGATACACACCAGGAAGCCCATACATTCAATAACCAGACTTTGCCCTTCATGTCTTCCGGGGCAAACGTCTGCTCAGGTGCATGCAGTTGCGGCAGTTTAAAGGTCGGCACGGGCTTGCCGATCAATGGCGAAGGCACTTCCCGAGGATCGAGTTTCAAGCCGATCCCCAAAAAAACCACCATAACGATAAAAATGCCTAACGGAATTAAAAAACGCATCAGCTTGCTCCTTTCTTGACCGGAACGCGGTAGCGTTTATCCATCGAAGCCATTAAGCCGCCAAAGGCCATAAACAAACCGCCTACCCAAATCCAGCGTATATAAGGTTTGTAATAAACCCGCACCGCCCAGCCACCGGCATTATCCAAAGGCTCACCCAAAGCCACAAACAAATCGCGGGTAATGCCTGCATCGATACCGGCTTCGGTCATCGGCATACCGGAAGCCCGGTAAATCCGTTTTTGCGGATTCAGTTCGGCAATATTCCGGCCTTCGTGAATGACTGTCACTCGACCTTGATTGGCATCGTAATTGACACCCGATTTGCTTTCTACACCATGAAATTTAAAATCATAACCCGCCAGACTGACGGTATCACCCGGTGCCAATTTGATATCTTTCTCGACCGAATAAGTCGAAGTCAGCGTAATACCGACAATGAAAACTCCAATCCCCATATGCGCAACTGTCATCGCCCAAATGCTGATTGGAATTTGCCGCAAGGCTGTCCATTTGTCGGTTTTGTTTTGTAGACGGGTTTGAATACCCAGCCAGGCCGAAACCACCGTCCAAACCGCCAAAGTCAAGCCGATTAACGCACCCCAGCTAAAGGTTTCTTGTAACAAGGCCAGTATCACACCCGCTACAAGCGCACCTAACAAAGGCAAACCAATGAGTACACCCAAGCGTTGCAGACTATCCTGACGCCAGCGCGCCAACACACCGACACCGACCAAAGCTGCCAAAGGCGCAGTCAACGGTACAAATACGCTGTTGAAGTAAGGCGGCCCCACAGAAATTTTGCCCATACCCAAGGCATCGATCAACAGCGGGTACAGGGTTCCCAACAAGATGGTGGAAGCTGCCGCCACCAACAACACATTGTTCATTAATAAAAATGCGTCTTTGGAAACCAGTTCAAAGCTGCTTTCGCTTTTGATGCCGGGTGCTTTGAAGGCAAAAAGCGTCAAGGAGCCACCAACCACGGTGACCAAAAAGGCCAGAATGAAAATACCGCGGGCCGGATCGCTGGCAAAAGCATGAACTGAAGTCAAAACGCCAGAACGCACCAGAAAAGTGCCTAACAAGCTCAGTGAAAAAGCAAAAACCGACAATAAAATGGTCCAGCTTTTAAACATGCCGCGCTTTTCGGTGGCCGCTAAAGAATGAATCAGGGCCGTTCCTACCAGCCAAGGCATGAAGGAAGCATTTTCGACCGGATCCCAAAACCACCAGCCGCCCCAACCCAGTTCGTAATAAGCCCACCAACTGCCCAATACGATCCCGATAGTCAAAAACATCCAGGCGGTTGTAGTCCAGGGCCGGGTCCAGCGGGCCCAGGCAGTATCCAGTTTGCCGTTCATCAACGCAGCAATTGCAAAAGCAAACGCCACCGAAAACCCCACATAGCCCATGTACAACATCGGCGGATGTATCGCCATCCCCGGATCTTGCAACAAAGGATTCAAATCCCGACCATCAATTGGAATCGGAAACTGTCTTAAAAAAGGATTGGACGTGAACAACACAAAGGTCAAAAAGCCTATGCTGACGATGCCTAATACGCCTAACACCCGTCCGATCAATTCGACCGGCAGACTTTTACTGAGCAAGGCAACAGCGGCTGTCCATATCGACAGAATCAAAATCCACAGTAACAACGAGCCTTCATGCGAACCCCACACCCCGGCAATTCGGTACATGAACGGCAGTTGGGTATTGGAGTTGGCCGCCACATAAGCCACTGAAAAATCATGATTAATAAAGGCATGCGTCAAGCAGTAATAGGCAATCGCCACAAACAACAACTGCCCGTAAGCCAATGGTCTGGCCATGGCAATCCAGCTGGCAATGCCGCGTTGCACACCCATGGTAGGGACTATCGCCAATACCACAGCCATGCTCAATGCCAAAATCAGGGAAAAATGGCCGATTTCAGGAACAATCATTGGGCATTCTCCGGCTTATACGGTTTTTTCATACTGCCTTCGACTTCGGGCGGCATATAGTTTTCATCGTGTTTGGCCAGTACTTCCTGAGCGACAAACAGGCCTTTGTCATTGAGTTTACCGTTGGCGACGATACCCTGACCTTCCCTAAACAAATCAGGCAGAATCCCGGTGTATTCCACATCCACTTGTTTGGCCATATCGGTCAAGGTAAATTTCACCGTCATCCCATCACCGGGACGTTGCACACTGCCTTTGACCACCATCCCACCCAATCTGAATAAGTGATCTTTTGGCGCTTTGCCATCGATCACATCCGAGGTGGAATAAAAGTACATCAGGTTTTCGTTGAAAGCTTTCAAACCAAACCAGGCCGCCACAGCCACACCGCTGACCATCAATAAAATTAAATACAAGCGTTTTTTGCGTATGGGTTTCATGATGGTTTGACTTGTTGCTGACGTTGACGTTTAAGGGCTAACTCACGAACAATTTTCTTTTGCAGTAACAATGACTTAATGATCTCCATCAGCAACACCACAAAACAAATGCCATAAGAAGTCCATACATAAAAGGCGTAACCACCCATATGCCAGAAATCACTCATAGTTTCTCCAATATTTCATCAACCCAACGGTTATTTTGTTCGCGTTGCAAAACTTCATTTCTGCAGCGCATTAATAAGGCAATGGCGTAAAAAACCTTGAATGCCATCGCCATCACCAGCAAAGGAATCAACATATCCGGGTGCATGGAAGGTTTATCGAATTTTGCGACGGTTGCGCCCTGATGCAGGGTATTCCACCATTCCACCGAATAATGAATGATAGGGATATTTACCACCCCAACCAACGCCAGAATCGCCACCGCCCGCGCTGCCGTGCGTTTGTCTTCTATCGCGCCGTAAAGACCGATGACACCCATATACAGAAACAACAAGATCAACTCGGAAGTCAGTCGTGCATCCCATACCCACCAGGTTCCCCACATCGGCTTGCCCCATAAGGAACCTGTGACCAACGCGATAAAAGTAAACGCCGCACCTATGCCGGCGCTACTGATAGAAACGATCTCAGCCAGTTTGATATGCCAGACCAGACCGATCGCACCGCTGATCGCCATCACCATGTAAACAAACAAAGACATCCAGGCGCTAGGCACATGGATATAGATGATTCTGAAACTATCGCCCTGCTGATAATCGGCAGGCGCCAGCACCAAGCCGCCATACAAGCCATAGACCAACAACACCATAAACAACGCCGTCAACCAGGGCAGCATCTTGCCACTCAACCAGTAAAAGTAAGGTGGCGAAGAAAACTTATGCAAAAATCTCATGATCATAATCAGCTCAAACTCATTTTTAATGCAGCCGCAGTGGGCCAGGGCGTTAAGGTAATCGCCATAAACAACATGGCAAACATCATATATAGCTGTCCTGATACTTGAAAACCGGCCATGGCGGCATCTACAGCGTTGCTGGCAAAAATCAAAACCGGCACATATAAAGGCAATACCAATATTGCCAGCAATACGCCGCCCTTTCTCAAGCCCACCGTCAGAGCCACGGCTATCGCGCCGATCAAACTCAATACCGGCGTACCCAGCAATAAGGTCAACAGGAGAATTTTAATGGCCTCCGCATCCATGTTAAACATCGTTGCCAACAATGGCGCCACCAGCGATAAAGGTGCGCCGGATAACAACCAGTGCGCAACCACTTTTCCCAACACCAATATCGATAAAGGATGCGGGGACATCACCAGCATTTCCAGGCTGCCGTCTTCAAAATCGGAGCGAAACAGTGAATCCATGGTCAACAAGGACGCCAGCAAAGCCGCCACCCAAATCACCCCCGGCGCAATGCGCTTCAGCAATTCAACTTCTGCGCCGACTCCCAACGGAAATAAAGTCACCACCAAAACAAAAAAAGCCAATGGATTGATTAATTCAGCGCGATGTCGATAAGCCAGCAGCAAATCTCGCCGCACTATCGCAACAAATGCGCTAAAAGTGGAAGCATCATTCATGGTTATAGTTCGATTTTTTGGACGATTTCGCCGGGCAGCCCGGTGTCATGATGCGAGGTCATCACCACGATGCCGTCATCGGCCACATGCTCTGTGATGAATTGCTCGAAGGTGGCAATGCTTTTTTTATCCAACGAAGTAAACGGCTCATCCAATATCCATAGTTTTTTTCTCATACACAGTAAACGCGCCAGCGCCAGCCGCCGCCGTTGTCCGGCGGATAGAAAACGAATCGGCGTATCTTGATAACCTGACAAGCCTACTTTTCCCAAAGCCTCATCGATACTTAATGTGGATTCGCCCAAGGCACGGGCAAAGCGCAGATTCTCTTCCACGCTTAAGTCATCCTTCAAACCATTGCCATGACTGACGTAAGCAATATCCTGATAATAAGCAGAATCCAGACTTTCAAGCGTCGTACCACACCAATAAAGCTCGCCTTCATCAGGCCTGCGCAAGCCAGTCAGAATGCGTAATAATGAAGTCTTGCCGCTACCGTTAGGGCCTTCAATCAACAAAACCTGTCCACTACGCACGCTAAAGTCCAGGTTGGCAAATAACACACGATCATCCCTCACACAGGACAATTGCCGAGCTTCAAAAACGATGGAGTTTGATGGCATGTATCAGGACAGGAAAAACTAGCTGAAACTTGGTTAATGCAGCTGTTTTAAAAAGTTAAGTATCAAAATAAAGGGTGGCAAATTATAGCTTAAAAAACCAACATTTAGAGGGCCTTATCCTGCTGCAATGGATTAAAACAAAATTAGAAACCCATCAGGCTAAGGCCTTTGAATCCAAGCAAAACAGCCGATCAAACCAAACCTGCAAACAGAATCCATGCCAGAACAACCAAGCCATTGTTTTCAATAAACACTTTAAATTCACGCCACTCGATAAAACTAAAAAACTATGTTATTTGACTCAATAGTCAATCTACAATGAGTCATATGCCATACCCGCCGAATCCAATCGCTATTTATTGAATGCTTGTGCGCATGGATAACCAGACTTCATGGGTTAATTTGCCTATATGTCTGGCTCTGATGACGCCTTTTGCATCCACCAGATACGTTTGCGGCAAGCTGAACACATCCAAAGGCAATCCCAAACTCGCCGCACCATCAAACATCGTCCAAATAAACGGATTACCGTTCGCATCCAGCCAACGGATAGCGGCATCAACCTCATCCTGGTAATCAACACCATAAAGCTGGATCGATTCCTCTTTGGCAATGCGCATCAGTTCGGCATGTTCTTCCTGACAGGCACCGCACCAGGAAGCCCAGATATTGATCAGTGCTGGGCCTTTGATGGATTTACTATTCAGTATAAATTCCCGATTCTGCAACGCTGGCGCTGAAAATTCCGGCAACGCTTGTCCGAGCAACCGGGAATTGAGTTCATTGGGGTTGAAGGTCAAACCACGAAAATACAGCAATAAAATGCAGATCGCCAAAACAATGGGTAATGCCAGCAACAGCTTTGGAAACGGTTTGGCAGGCGTCATTTGAGGTAATCCACCCCAACGTCCCTCACCAATTCCTTATCATGGTAGAACTTGAACTTGGTCAGCGCCTCGATGCCATGACACTCGACACAAAACGTATCCTTGACGCCTTTGGTTCTTAGAAAACTGGTCAATGGCGTGCCTTCTTTATTTTTGCTGAATCCGGTAGCCGTGACCTTTTTGGGATCTTTTTTAGCTTCGGCCAATTTATCCGCATCCCAAAAATGTGGTTCGTGACAGGTCATGCAAGCAATCTGACCAATTTTTTCGACTTTTTCTTCCTTATCCAATAACGGCATCACCGATTTGTCCGAACGCAAAATCATGTCTTTGTATGGATGGTTAAACCACTTCACGACTTTATCCTTACCCAAGCCTTCTTTTTGATGACAATTCAGGCACAGTTGATCTTCGGTTAAATCGCTTCGATGAGCCTCTTTGTCCGGAACGCCTCCCAACACTTGCTTGCTGGCAAACAGATGCGGCTGTTCATTTTCACCACGATGCATAGAATGACAGGCACTGCACACCCCGCCTTTGTGGGGTAGCTCCTTGTAGCGATTGGGTTTATCTTTGGCTGTAATACGCAAATCGTGATCACTGCCCACTACGGCCTGTTGGCCTTCGTGACAGTTCGCGCAGAGTTTGCCATCGACATGACTTTCCACTAATGCCGGGGTGTCGGGCTCGCCGTTATGCACCGA
>Ga0172367_10006679_pt1 | contig 13467 bp, 15 predicted proteins | sample Lak10m_FD_114542 | JGI IMG/M metagenome (GOLD analysis project Ga0172367, IMG submission 114542) | Freshwater microbial communities from Kabuno Bay, South-Kivu, Congo - kab_022012_10m | ecosystem: Environmental > Aquatic > Freshwater > Lake | place: Democratic Republic of the Congo: South-Kivu...
CAAGCCGTCGAGATCGCCAAAACCCTGAATGCGTCGCGCACCTGCAGCTTGCGGACTGTTGTCGCTGGGATGAACGTTTCGGGCGCTGTTGAGTGCGGCCCGGATAAAGCTGCGTCCCATTTGCCCCCAGGCGGGTCCCTTGTTGGAATGCAGACCCACGTTGGACCACATCTTGCGTTTTGCAAAGGGTCCGGCAGTGACAACAAATTCACAGGACAAGTACACCGCACCCGTGTCGAATGACTGCGTGGCATAGCCACCAGTCCAGCCCTGGCTGTGGTCATCATGGCCACCAGGTTTGATCGTCATGCGCAGTTTGACGACGGTGCCCTTGGGAATCAAGTCGAACGCGCCTTGCTGCGCTTCGGCATCGTTGAAGTCGTTCCAGTTGCTGGAGGATGAGTTGGAATAGGTGTTCATGGGATGTCCTTTAAGCGTTTGAACGTGATGCAATGGAATGAGCCGATGTGTCCTGACCCAGGCACTTGGCGATGAGTTTTCCGAGGTCGGGTTCCTCGATGGCGTCCAGCCGCCCGCTGCGGTCCTTGGATGGATACCCGAATGGGTTGTCGGCACGCGTGACAAAGCCGCGATAGGTGGATCCGTCCTCTGCCTTCAAAATCGCAAGGGTCGCGACTTCATCAAGGACACCGGGCAGCTCCAGGGCGGTCTTGGTGCCTTCGAGCTGCAACTGGTAGTAGCGGCGATTGAAGTCGTCGGTCTTCTCTTCCAGAATGGCCACGTAGATCACGTGCTTGTCCCGAACATGCTGCAGGTGCGTGAGCGCAGTGATCATTTCCTGACCCAGCAGCCCGTAGGCGCCCCGGTTGTCGGGCTTTCCCGTTTTTTCGCTGAAGGCCTGTGGCTGTGTTTTGCACCATGCAAAGCACAAGCGTGAGAGCACTGTCAGGCTGTCAACAAAGTACGTGTCGTACTTGTCCAACTGCGCTGGATCACCGAACTTTCCGCAAACGTGCTCAAAGTGCGCCTGAGAAAAGGCTTGATCAGCACTGGCCGTCGGCATGGGGCCCGCCAGAAATACAACCAGATCACGAAACTCTGGCCAGGTGCGCGGTCGTACGGTGTCACCAGCCCAATCGCGCACAGAAAGGTCTCCGGCCTCCAAGTCCACAAACAGCGTGCTGGCTGCAGGCAGCGTTTTGATCTGGGTCGTTTTGCCGACGCCGGGCGCACCCACCAGGGCGACCTTGGCACTGTGGCGTTCTTTGAGCCGTTCTTCGGCTGAAATGATGGGCAAGGTCATTACGCCACCTCACGAATCACGTCACAGACTTCCGGATTCCAGAGGATCTGGTAGCCAGAGTGACCATTGCGGGAAAATGGAAGTGCTTCGGCCCAGCGGTTGCCCGATTCGGTCAACTCCCACTCGTCGCGGTCGTTCTTGAACTGGAAGCCCAGCGACTGCAAACGCGTATTGATTGCGCGGGCGGACATGCCAACCCGTTCACCAAGTTGCGTCGGATTGAGGCTGCAGATCGGATCATTCGCTGGTGGCAGGACTTTGCGCAGTGACTCGACGGAAAGCCCTGTGTTTTCATAAATGACGGTCAGGGTCGCAGCCATGGCAATTCCGGGCTTCACACCGGGCACCCGGGTGATGGCCTCACCGATGGACAGAATGGCACTGACACGATCCTGGGTCAGCGTCGGCAGAGGGACCACCGACGCAGCCGACACATAGGATCCGGTTTTGCGGATGGATGGCAACACCTCATGGGTCACCCAGCGCTTGAAGCGTTTGGCCTCCGGTTTACGGCTGCCAAGGACCAGATTGAAAAGGCCCGATTCGTTGACCACAGTCATTTCCTGTGCCCCGCCAGGGGTGTGAATTGAATTCACACCCTTTTCATCGTCTTCAAGACGCTCGAGCGCTTTGCGATCCAGGTTCAGCGTTGACAGCACGTCGGCCGCGACGAACATGGGCTCGCCGTTTTCCCCCACGACAACGCGCACGTTGCTGGACTCAAAATTGAATGCCACGATATTCATGACTGGATCTCCTTGGAAATGGTGAGGCGGTAACTGGGCTTGCCGGGTTTGACCGTGCGCGCGGGGGCGAACTGATCCTTGAGCGCCGGTGGCCAGTTGTTAAAAGCGGACTCGGAAACGCTCAGTTCGACGTCCATGTAGTCCTGAACACGTTCACCGGCGGCAACGACGCGCTCTGCGATATCAGCCAATTTCTTCTGGTCCCAGGACACTCGCTTGGGCAGGTCGAAAGTGACACGCAGCGGACCCGCATCTAAATGCGTGGTGCCGAAGTCGCGGCCGGACTCGAGCAAGCTTTGACGGGCTTGCTCACCAAAGCGCTGTTCCAATGCTGTGTCCAGCTTGGTCTTGGCTTTTTTGGCCCAGGCAATGAGTTCATCAAGATTGAAGCTGGCCTCCTGCAGACGCTCCGGCGTAAGGTTGGCCAACTGGTTCACTGACATTTCCGCCAGTTCTGCGGGGTAGAGGCTCAGATCACTCATGGCTAGCCACCTCCGCCGCGATGCGACTTTGGGGATTGGCATACAAGCAGTCATGTTCAAACTGCTCGATGTCGGCCAGACGGTAGAGAACCTTGCCGCCAATCTTGAGGTACGGGGGACCGACGCCATCGGAGCGATAGCGTTCAATAGTGGCTTCCGACTTACTCCAGCGCTGTGCAATTTCGCGCTGAGTCAGATGCCTGGTTTGCAGACTTTCCGATTGCATTTGCAACTCCTTCGAGGTTGATGTGCACCGGTTGCAAGTGCCAGAAAAAGCACTGCCAACCGATGGAATCGATGGTCTCGAAGGGCGTTACGCAGACCGTTACGCGGATTACGTGCGAGCGTTACGCAAACGTGTTTTGTGATGCCGGAATGCAAAAAACCCGGTCTGACTTGGAATCAGAACCGGGTCCTTTGGGGTACTTGCTTGGTGTTTGGGTAGAGGCCTGTTCTCAGGTCAGCCAATGCGCATCATCTGAAGAAATGCGCAGGGCATAGACGCGGTCGTCGGCCCGGTAGGCGATGAAGGTGTCATAAACGACCTTGTTTCGCTGGAACTCTTTGCTGGGACTGAAGGTCTGAGCCTCGGAACCACATGCGTCTTTCAGCGCATCCTTGTCCAGTTCGTGATCCCTGACGTGCATTAGCGCCAGCAGAATCTTCTGTTGGTTTCCAGTCAGGCCGGATTCCTCCCCGTCCACAAATGCAATCGATTTGCTCTCAACATAGCGCAGCGTCGTTCCGGGCTTTGCTTCATCCAAGATTTGCGGGCCAGTCGCACCAAGGCGATCAGCAAAGAAATCAAACTTGCTCTGCGTGACACGCCCCATCGTGATGAGAGAACGGACGTCATACCCAGTCAGGGGCGAACCGTCGGGCAAAGGCAGATCCGAGCTAGAGAGGACCGTGCAAGATGTTGACGTTTTGTCGAGCGAAATCTGCTCCCTCAATCGCGCTGCTACTTCAGGACGATGCAACTGCCGGGCAAAGTACCACGTCTTGACCTTCTCACGGCCCTGTTGGGTCGTTCCGAGCCGCCAAATTTGGTCGTCCCGGATCAGATACTGACCATCCAGCGTCAGATCCAATCCAACCAGCAGCGACCTGACAAACTTTGGGAAGGAAACCTTGTGCGTGTCGGTCAGAAACTTGGGGCCGGTTACATCCTGGCATTCAGGACACCGCAGCGCAACTTTCTCGACGCCAATCTCACGCAGTACCTGCGCCAGCTCAATTCCACACTCCGGGCACGTGACCCAGTCCTTGGACTTGCCCAACACCAAAAGCCGTTCACGCAGGATATGGTCGGCGGCATCTTTGTTTGCTCCTGACCGAAGCGTCTGACCATCAATTTCCGCTTTGTCTTTTTCCAAAAGCTGGCAGAACAGCCCAGTGGCATCAATTTGAGATTGACTCATCCAGTGTCCTTTTTCTTAGCCGGTCAAATTACATCGAGTGCGGTGAGTACCGCATTGGCGATTGGCTGGTTCTTTTCGGACAGGTTCTTGATGGTTGATGAGCCGGATGAATAGAGGTCAAAGCTGAAATGCGGAGCCTTCCCGTCTGGCGGCGTTTCCATATAAACAATCACGCTGGCACCAGTCATGTTGAAAGATGATGCAAATGCGCGGTCATATTTCAGCGTACTCAGCGCCAGTGCAATGGCATCAGCTTGATCCTCTTGAGGCGAGGCCTCAACCTGAAAGTGCACACCGGTTGTGCCAATGGGGCTAAACGTTGCGCGGCGCAACCGCACCTTGTCCACACCATGTTCCGACCAGTTATCCCTGGGCTCCAGCAACCCGTCCCTCAAGGCGTTGAGATTGAACCGCTGCTTTTGAATTTCTTCCGGGGTTATTTCCTGCTTGACGATGTGTGTTCCAAAGAGCTGCAGCACGGCGGCGTGGTTCTTGGCACCACCTTTGACGATGGTCTCGACCTGCCCAGTTGATGGGTGGTAGACGATGGCTGTCTCGAGAGCCACACGGGTAGTGATTCTCGAAAATGCCTTTTCGGAGAAGTGCGCCAAGGCGGTGATGGGTCCCTCAACGTAAATGGCCAACTGAATACTGCCATCGGCAGCCCGGTCGATCACTTCGACATGGGAGCTTTTCCCGCCACCCACCTTTTGGTAGAGCTTGCTTACCTCACTGCTGAATGCTTCAAGGTCAGCACGCTCGCGGGTCGGAGCCAATCCCGGTTGAATGGCATGCTTCTTCCAGTATTTGCCGTTGGACTTTGCCTGGAATGCCAGATACAGCTCGACATTGCGAAACGCCGTCTCCCTGTGAGCGAGTATCCATAGCGGAATCTCTGTTTCGGATCGGCCTTCTAAGGCGGCAACTGCGGCGGCATCTGACTCAATTGCGCCACGCAACTCCTGAATTGCCAGGCGATTGCTCAATAGGTGGGCGCGACGCAGATCATCATGCCAGTGTGACAAATCGGCTTCAATCGCCTTACGCTCTGCCGGATCGGTCACTTCACCCATCGCAGCATCCAATGCATCAACGGCATCGTGAATCGCACTGGCGAACGTTTCGGGCTCTACAGACCAATCAATCGTGATCCTCGGATACACGACGTGCGCCTCGGTGTACTCCCGCAGTGTGGGCGCTGAAATCAGCAGCAAAAACTGCTTTGAAGCGAATACTTTCATTCTTTTTCTCTTCCCATTGTTACGGCCGCATTACGTCGGTTGGGCCAAGAACCGTTGCCCAGAGACACGACGCAAATCAGTGTAGGAGGGGAATTTTGACGCCAACATTATGACTGTTTTTTTATACAGTAAAATGAAAATAATGAAATTTCGCAAGCATTTCCAGACCATGAGCAAACTGCGGCCAGTTTCACGCGCTTCGCTGACGTTGTTAGCCTGCGCTTTTGTCACCAGCGTTGGCGCCTGGGGGTCCGCCATATTGAATCGGATATTCAAGGGCAACTAACCGCTGATCGGACAGGGTCAGATTTGAGTTTTTTGGCTACTTTGCTAGATGCAATTGGATGCCATTTCCCCTGTCCGACAAGTTGAGCCACCTTTGCCTTATAGGCCATTGGACCTGGTGCCTTCTGAGATCGTCCGAGATGTCGAAGTCGGTTACACCACAAACATGCGGCAACTATGTTGTCTGCGGTATCCGTCCCGTCATCTTGCTGAGCAACCAGATGCTCAGCCGTGCACTGCAGATACTTCGCCAACCGGATCGGAAGCTCGAAACCCAACGCAAACTCCGCAGGATCTTTCTCCCACATTGGAAATTGGCAGTAATAGCAAAGGCAGCCTTGCTTTTCGAAGGCCAGACGACGTAAATTTTGGACTTTTTTGGGGTTCATGGGAACTCACTTGATGGAACAAGCAAATCCCCGGCGATGTGTAACGCATCAGGCGGGCGCCGTCGGGTATCCGTATCGGCTATGCGCTGGCATATCGCCTAGCGCGGTCAGGGTTCGCGGGCCCTGAGCAATCGAGACTTTACCGGCCAACTTTCAAAATTGCAAGATGCACTTGTTTCGGCACCGTGATTGGAAGTGCTTTGACATCAACAATCCTGGCAAAAGGCAGACTGCAATGGCGTAGCCATCGCCCAATCAGCAATCGTCACCTGCAATCACCCGCAATCGTCAGCAGCGCTTGTCAATATTGCGAAGCATTTCACGGCTGTCGAAAAACAAAATTCTCATCAAGCATTTTGTTTTGTCCAAACGCCCACCATGACCTCACTAAACGCAATTGATCCCGCGCACATGACCATGCAAGAGCGCCGCGAGGAAGTCGCGTCCATTCTTGCATTGGGCCTCATCCGTTTGCGAACCGAAACGATCCAACCATTAACGGTAGCGAAGAAAAAAGACCTTGGCTTTTCCCCACCACAGCGCGTTCATACAAACCCCGCATCACGAGTCCGCATGGAAATCCGGGAAACCCTGTTGGCTCAAAAAAAGGAGTTTGAATGAACACACAACCCGCGCTGTCGGGCGTGATTGGCCGCATCGCCCGTCTGCCAGACCAGAAGTTTGAAGATATCAAGGCACTTTGGAAACAGTTGTTTGCCAGCCCCATGCCCACACACAACCGGCAGTACCTGGAGCGCCGCATTGCTTATCGCCTGCAAGAGCTCGAATATGCGCAGCACAATCCTGGCCTTCTTGAGAGGAACAAAGCGCGCATCGACCAACTGATCGACAGCACCAAGCCTAAGGCAAAGGCGGGCCGTGGCGAAGTCGTCAAGCTGGTACCCGGAACTATGCTGACCAGAGAATTCGCGGGTACCGTGCATCGCGTTGTCACAATGCCAGACGGGCAGTTCGAATACTTGGGCAAGGCTTACCGCAGTTTGACCGCCATTTCCAACGAGATCTCCGGCACCCGCTGGTCAGGACCAGCATTTTTTGGTCTGCGCGACAAAGCAGCCAAGGGAACGGCCAAATGAGCGCGCCGGAAGGAACCACCAAGAAGCGCCAGCGCTGTGCGGTGTACACCCGCAAATCCAGTGAGGAAGGGTTGGACCAGGACTACAACTCGATTGATGCACAACGCGATGCCGGGCATGCGTATGTCGCCAGCCAGCGCGCCGAGGGATGGATTCCGGTGGCCGACGATTATGACGACCCGGCTTTTTCTGGAGGGAACATGGAGCGCCCCGGCCTCAAACGGCTGATGAAAGACATTGAGCTGGGCAAAGTTGACATCGTGGTGGTCTACAAAATTGACCGCCTCACCCGCAGTCTGGCCGACTTTTCCAAGATGGTCGAAGTGTTTGAGCGCCAGGGCGTGTCATTCGTTTCCGTCACCCAGCAGTTCAACACCACCACGTCCATGGGCAGACTCATGCTCAACGTGCTGCTGTCGTTTGCGCAGTTCGAGCGCGAGGTCACCGGCGAGCGAATCCGCGACAAAATTGCTGCCAGCAAACGAAAAGGCATGTGGGTTGGTGGCGTTCCTTCCCTGGGTTATGACGTTGTTAACCGCAAGTTGGTGATCAACCAGGCTGAGGCTGCCATCGTCAAGCGCATGTTCACAGACTATCCAAAGGTGGGTTCAACCACCATGCTTGTGCAGCAACTGCGAATGGAGGGTGTCACATCCAAATCATGGATTTCCCAAACTGGCAAGGACCGCGTTGGAAAGTTAATCGACAAGGGGGCCCTGTACAAAATTCTGAACAATCCAATATATGTCGGTGACATTCGCCACAAAGGGGTTGCTTACCCGGGCGAGCACGAAGCCATCATCACGCGCGGTCAGTGGGAACTGGTCCAAGCGACGCTGGCTTCCAAGCCCAATGGGGCCAAGAAGGGCCAGGTGCGCACGGAGCGCCCGGCGTTGCTCAAGGGGCTGATCTTCACCTCTGACGGCCGCGCCATGACACCGCACTCGACCAAAGGTAATGGCGGGCGGCTATACCGGTACTACATGTCCACGCGCGACTCCAAGGAGGGTCACGGTGCGTCAGGCGTCAAGATGCTTCCGGCAGGTGAGGTGGAGCAAGCGGTGATGGCCCAGGTTCGCGGCATCCTGGCATCACCGGAGGTGGTTACGCAGGTCTGGCGGGAGATTTGCAAGCGCAAGGACAAGTCTACCGATGGGATGACCGAGATGCAGGTAACCGTGGCCATGAACCGCATTGATCACGTTTGGGATCAACTTTTCCCATTGGAACAGCACCGCATTGTCGAGTTACTTGTTGAACGGGTGATCATTTCGCCCAACGAATTGCTTGTCCGAATGCATCCAAACGGTGTTGAGAATTTGGCTCTCGACGTAATTCGCAATCCGGCATGCGCACGAGTGGTGAAATCAGAAAAGCTGACAGGAGCACTGGCATGAGAACAACTACTCTGGAAATGACTGGCGACCCACTCATGATGCGTGCCCTGGACGGGACTGTTTCCGTGTCCATTCCGATCAAAATTCGGAGAGTCAGCGGACGCTGCCAAGTCGTAGTGCCACAGGGCATTTCCGCCACTGTAGGCGGGAGCGCGACGCCCACTGCGTTGCAAGTTGCATTGGCTCGTGGCCACAGGTGGCTTCGACTGATTGAAAGTGGCAAGGTCGCCAATTTGGCCGCGATAGCCAAACTGGAAAACGTTGACCGCAGTTACGTCAGCCGTATGGTCAACCTAACCACATTGGCACCGGATATCCAGGCTGCAATATTGGATGAAACAGTGCCGGATACGGTCTCACTTTTTGACCTTGCGATCGACACACCGTTGTCGTGGGACGAACAACGTAAGCGCCTGCCTGGCGAAATTGCATGAACCAATTCACAGCTGAGCGTGACTAACGTCTAAATGGACTGAAGTTGTATTCCGGGGTGGGCACAAAGACATGGACTTGGACTCTATGGGGAATGAAACTGTTTGACCGCCAGTTTTTTGGTCTTTGCTACTTCGAATCCAACACTACTCCAACCTCTGCGTAGCAAAGTGCCTCGGTAGTAGATAAGGTCTCTTTTTGCGATAAAAACACCAATCCATCCACGCATGATCAGCGCCAGCAGCATCCCCAATGCCATGCCACCTGGACCGCCAACCGGCACAGCACCAGCCGCACCAATTCCAATCGGGATGGCAATCATGAACAGAGTTTTTAGAAGCCCGTAACGCCAGATCAAGATTGGAGCCGCAAAATAGAATCCGCCAGCGTAGACGAGCCCTGGCCATCGTCGAAAGGGAAGGTCTTTGAAAATGGCAATTGTCTTGTCATTTCGTTTGAGGATCTCAAACTCCCGGACGGCTGTTGGTCCAACCATACCTCCATCGGGATTTTTCCTTCGCATCGATGCAAACAACAAAAACAGCATTGCACCGATGAAAATCTGCGCAACTGTTAACGCCAACATCGCGTGTTGTTCTGCCATATATCCAATGCAATGTTTTGCAGCCTGGATAAGTCTTTTTGCAAAGCAATATTGAAGCGCTGGGAGTGAAGATTAGCGCAGCCCGGCACGGCGATAAATAGTGAGCAATTCGTCGGGGTCGTTTTCAATTCTCAAACCTATAGAACTCAATTCACGGGGAGCGTCACTCAAAACTCTGGAGGCGGTCTTCAGGATCATGGGGTCCGACGACAAAATATCAAAGGATGCCTCGATAGTGGGTGCGTTTGCATTTAGCAATGCATGCTTTTCTGGTACGCCCCAATTCGGCATTGCTCTTTCTATGAGTTCGCCAACCAATGGATTGCCTGCAACCAATTCCTTGATCAGCAATTCATAAGAATGCCGATCAACGGTGAGTCGTTCACTTGCTGCGCGGTTGTGAGATAGCGCTAAAGTTCGACCCAGTTGGCAAGCTACGAACCCTGCAAGTGCGCCAAAACCAAAGGCGCTCGATACGCTGAATAGTGCGCCAATTGATCCACTTCGCACTGCGGTCAAGGTTGCATCCGTCAGACTTTCCCCCGCAAGGCCATGCGCCACAGCAAATCCAAGTAAAGCTGAAGTACCTCCTGCGCCTAGGAAGTCAAGCGGATCCACGTATACGGTTATGGTCTGCCAGGTTGAGACGAGTCCAGCCAAAACATTTTGCACTCCACCTGCAAGTAGCATGGGATTCTGGGTTGCCACTGCGAAACCAATCTCAACACTCCCCATACCAAATGTCTGGCAGGCAGTGCCGAAATCCAGTAGGAGGCTTCCTTGCAACGCATGGATCAAATTCGTGGCACCGTCCGCAAACGCAAATACTCCCACGCCTGTGTCAAAAAGGCTAATCTGAAGCCAGCCTTTGGCGATGCCAGCTTGTTCAAGCAACTGCCCTAATCCTGAATGCGAGAAACCTGGGATCGGAATTCCAGCTTTGGTCGGAAAATCCGTCAGGATGATGTGACCTGCGTGCTTCACGCCAGCACTGGCCCCATGGCTGCTGAACGTTGCTGGAACGTCCAGAAGTAAATCATGCCCAGCCATGTAGCGGTGGCCGTAGCCACTCGCGCAGTCAGCGATCTGATTCTTTGCCAGACTTGGAGCCAGCCCATCGAAGAAATTTCGCAATTCCGTAGCAGGAATGTGCATGTACGCCATTTGTCCTGGCACTACCAATAGATCGCTCGCAAGCGATGCGGTGTCTGGGTTGGCTGTCTGGGTCAGCCCAAAGACTACATCCCCAGCGTCGCCGAAATCCTTACGCCGAAGGTTCACGCTTCACCACGTTAAACAGGGATTCACCATGCTCTGGCCAAATCGCATCAACTGCGCGTGCTGATGAGCTTTTGAGAACCTTCAAAAAGCGATCAGTATCCTTGTGCTTATCACTGGTGGTAGCGAAGTAGGCCGCAATACCTGCAAGTGCGACTCCACCTACCATCCAGCCAATGGGGCCAGTCATTGAGGTCCCAACAAAGAATGCAGATACGCTTGCAAGTGCACCAGCACCCCATCCAAGTGCACTAGCTACCCCGGCAATGACCATGCCAATTCCAGCGACACCACCCCCAGTTCCAACGGCAGTTTTCAGCAGCCGCTGACGCTCTTCATTCGATGGCGCAAGAATGGCGTCGCTCAGGTTGCAGGCGGCCTCCACCTGCGGTGGCGTGATGCGCAATGTCCCCTTAAAAACATTGCGCACAGATGCGGTCAAAATTTGCCCATCAATGTAGGTTAGAAAGCGATCCGCATCAGTTTTTCCGCGCATGATTTCAGCATACTTTGCGTCTATCGTGCTCTCAAGTGCGGCCTTAAATGCCGAGCAGTTTCTGTCAGATTCGGAGAGTAGCGTTGGTTTGGCATTACCAAATCCCTGCGACATGGCATTTACTGCTTCGGCATCCTTTTGTGATTGCGACTTGAGCATTTCCTTGCCTTGCTTGGCAGCTTCTTGAGCCAAATCGGAGGCTTTTGATCCAAGGACGCCCAAAGCGGCCTTTATATCGCCCATCCCAACTTTGCCATCGCCATCAATATCACCGACTACCTTAGCGGCTCTAGCAGTCTCGACAGGAGCACCGCAACCCACACAGGCTGGTGCTTTATCGGAAATATCCCGGCCACACTCACCACATTTGATCATTGCCATGAAACCGACTCCCTATATAAATTAACTGTAAAAGTCTGCACGATCACTTCTCTGAAATCTTGCGCCAGACCAGATTGACCAACAATAAAAGAACTGTAACTCCGGCTGCCATCAACGCCAGACTCATGATCTTGAATAGAACGAAAAAAATTCCGAGCGCCGCAAAGCTCACTGCCGCTCCCACAAACAGTAGAAATATCCAAAACATGGTGCTTTCCTTTCGATTTACCCAAGCCATGTTTGGATGATCCGCCACGCCCTAGACAGGTCGTGTCGTTTTTGCCAGTTGGGACCAGAATTGCAAAATAAAACCTACTTGCAGGCGAACGTGTCGCGCATAGGCTGTAGCGTCTCAGTCACCGACTCAATGAGATCCTTTCGCATCGAATCCCTGGTAAGTCCCTCTTCAATGGCCAACGCAGCGATGTCAATCCCAACGCCAACCGCAACACCCGTAATCGCCCCTGCGACCGCACCTAAAAAAGTCCCGACTACTGGCACGGCTGACCCAATAGCGGCACCCACGCCTGCGCCAGCTAACGCACTACCGGCTTTTCCTGCTGCTTTCTTGGCGACGGCCTTAAGTAAAACCTTGCTGCTAATTTTTACGCTGGATTTGGTCATTACTTTGGCCGTCAACTTTGAAGCAAACACCCCACCAATCAATCCAACGGCCGCACTGGTAGAAAGACGGACTTTGGCTTCGTCGAGGTGCAAGGACATCTGCCGTGTAGACGTATCACTGACAACCTTGCAACCACGGTCAACGATATTGAGGCGGTTTTCAATTAGCAATTTCTGAACCGCGCCATTGGCTTCATGCAATTGCATCCACTGATTCTCATATGCTGCCTGCAGCTTTTTGAAGGCGTCGTCCTGCTGCAGCTTCCCAATCACCAGTTCATTGACCTTTGATTGGAGGAAGAGGTCAACGTTCCCAGACAGAATCATGGCTAGCCGGGCGTAATCGGCGCCAAGACTGAAATACCAATTGAGGTAGTCATCGACACCGGCCGCGATGTTTGTATCCAACTGGGTCAGCTGTTGGCAGGCATCAAGGCCAACGGCCGCCAATTTCGGAGTTGCCAGCGCGATCACACTCGCCACTGCCTTCACCGTGTTGATGTGATAGGTGATGCCGTCAATTTTTTCACAGGGTTCCATCGGTCGAATTGCCAGCGGACTGTCCTCATTCTTAGCGACCTGGTTTGCATAGGCAAGTAGCTGGAAGAAAGAGCCTATCAACACCGCCGCCACAGCCGCCCACACCGCCGCATTGGCGGGGCCAATTGAAGGCGGCTTATTGCTGGAATGAACGCCATCACCTATCGTGCGCCGTAACTCATCGCGAGAGAGCGATACCCCGGAAAGTGCGAGCGCCACCGAAGCAAACACCGTCAATGGCGCAAAGAATAAAGCCGCCAGTACCTTCCAGAAACTTTGCCCCGTAACGCTTGCAATCGATTCCTGTGCAGCTTGCCCATATGCTCCAACATCAAGCACCCATTTCACGACCGATGACTTCGCTCCGTCCCACTGAATCTGCAATTGATACACACGATCCAGATAGGGTATGTGGTCAGTGCTGGAAGTAAGAAGCGCGATGCACACGTAGGTGGCCGTCAAAATCACTAGAAACGACAATTGCGTAAACCAAAAAACCCACCGGGTTGCGTAGACCTCCTTTGAAAACTGTGGTTCAGCCTTTGACTGTGCCCAGCGATGAATGACATTGAAGGCAAGAGGCGACAGCACTACCAACAACCATTCAAACCAGCCAAAGTAAGCTGCTTGCAACAGCGTTAGCGCGGCAAGTAGCACAGCACCACCAGCCTGCAGCAATATGCTCAATGCCCGCCGACTACCCCATTTATACAAAAACGTATCCTGCCGGAATTGCCCCAAAAGGATCAGTCGTTGCACTGTGCTTTGGTGCCAAAGCGCCAGCATCATC
>Ga0172367_10006680_pt1 | contig 13465 bp, 14 predicted proteins | sample Lak10m_FD_114542 | JGI IMG/M metagenome (GOLD analysis project Ga0172367, IMG submission 114542) | Freshwater microbial communities from Kabuno Bay, South-Kivu, Congo - kab_022012_10m | ecosystem: Environmental > Aquatic > Freshwater > Lake | place: Democratic Republic of the Congo: South-Kivu...
CTCTGCGTACCTTCATTGGTTTTCCTCATTTAACGACTGCGCAAAATCGTTAATTCGGATAACTCTTTGTTTTTTATCGGTTTACTTCTTTTTTATCAACCGATTGCAGGTACGCTTACAATAATTATTTTGTAAGATATTAGTAATCCTATTGATATGACGAATTATGCTCTTTAATTAAAAAAGTATATATGGATTAATTTCAAATTTGTTAACAAATCATTAGTGCATTAATTATTTGGATAAGTTTTTAATTAGGGGGAGTTCAAAACAACTGGAGCAAGTTAATTAATTTTTAAAGAGTATACTTTTAGCAATTTGATATGATCTAAAATTGAGCTGACTTCGCAAATATCTCTAATTATAATGTAATGATATTACGATAATTTTGAGAAACCATTTCTGAAAATTTCAAAAAGAAATCTGAATTACGCAGTTAAATGACTCTAAAAAGAATGAAAATTTTTTAATTTAGAATCACAATTTAGTTAATCTAATAATTTATTAAAATTAAATGAGTTACAAATATTATTTAATAACTTTGAACAATACCATTATTAAGTAAATAGTTCTTTCCAGATTTCTCACAGAATGCCTTGCCGTCAGAATCGAATTTTAATTTTTTACCTGCTTCCGAGACCCAACCAACAACTCTACCAGGCGTCCCAATTACCAATGCGTAATCTGGAACGTCCTTTGTAACAACCGTTCCTGCTCCGATCATACAATGTTTCCCAAGAGTATTTCCACAGACAATTGTAGCATTTGCTCCAATTGATGCCCCCTCTTTAACCAAAGTTTTGATATAGAACTGAGCGCCAACTTGAGGATACTTACACTTTGGATCTAAAATATTTGTAAATACCATTGAAGGACCGCAAAATACATAATCTTCTAAAGTCACGCCTTCATAAATGGATACATTATTCTGAACTTTGCAGTAATCACCAATAGTAACATTGTTGCCAACATTTACGTTCTGCCCAAATACACATTTTTTCCCAATCTTTGAACCACTCTGAATATGAGAGAAATGCCATACTTTGGTTCCTTCACCAATCTCGACACCATCATCAACAACAGCATGTTCATTCACATAATAGTTTTTATTTTCACTCATATAATTCTCCAATTCAGTTTTTATCTGTGATGGCTTGTTTACTCATCATCTTAAAGTCTTCTTTTTATATCAGTTTAAAACAACATTGGATGAAACAACTCATTCACTTTAGTAACAGGTAAATGTCTTATATCATAAGCCGCTTCGATAGATGGTCTTGCTGTCTCAATACCAAAACCATTACCTGCAATAATACCCTCATAGATTTTTGTATGAAGATCAGTAAAACCTTCAGTAAACTCCAGCTCTTTACCATCTATAGTAATGGATCTGTGAGTGGATTTATTTTTTTCAACAGCTTCTTTCGGCAAATCTTTACCATCTATCGAAAGATACCACTTAACATTAGCATTTTGTAACTCAATAAATCCAGCAGCCTTACTAGGTTCTCTTAAGAAAAGATGACTCTTCTTCACACCACCAAACATCCACATCAACATATCAAAAAAGTGGATACCGATATTTGTGGCAACGCCACCGGAAACTTCCTCTCTTCCTTTCCAGGAATAATTGTACCATGGTCCACGTGAAGTAACATAAGTTAATACAACATCGTGCTTAATATTTTTCTTTGAGGTATTCTCGAGTTCCTCTTTGATTGCCACAAGTGCAGGATGCACTCTCAACTGAAGAATAGTGTAAACCTTTTTTCCCGTTTCATATTCAATTTCTTGAAGTTGATCAAGGTTCCAAGGATTGAGTACTAAAGGTTTTTCACAAATTGCATCAGCCCCAACACGAAGTGCCAAACGAATGTGTGCATCATGTAAGTTGTTGGGAGAACAAATCGATAAATAATCTGCTTTTTCAGTTGAGTGTGTTCTTCTGAGTTTTTCTAAATGTCTGTCGAATCTTTCAAACTCAGTAAAGAAACTTGTCTTAGGAAAATAACGATCGAGTATTCCAACTGAATCGTGAGGATCGACTGCAGCGACTAGATTATTACCTGTATCTTTTATTGCCTGTAAATGTCTTGGTGCGATATAACCTGCTACACCAGTAATTGCAAAGTTTTTCATTTATTTATTATCCCTTAAATACTTTTTCTGATTTTACACCCGCTCTCTCAAAAGCATTTCTTGTATCTAGTATCAACTTTGAATTTGTAGTAATAAACTTATAATTATAATCTGTATGATCAGTACTTAAAAGTATCATATCATATTTGGCAAGGTTCTTTTTAGTAAGTTCAACTGAGTTCATATCATATTTGTATTTACGGGTTTTAGGAAGTTTAGGAACGTATGGATCATTGTAATCTACATTAGCTCCTTTTTCTCTCAGGATTTCAATTAGTTTTAAAGAAGGGGATTCACGCATATCATCGATATCTTTTTTGTAGGATGCCCCAAGTATAAGAACCTTTGATCCGTTTAAAGATTTTTTATATTTATTTAATACCTCACCTGCCTTTTCTATAACGTAATAAGGCATAAAAGTGTTTATCTCACCAGCCAGCTCAATAAATTTTGTACTGATTTCAAACTCCCGAGCTTTCCAGGTTAAATAGAATGGATCAATTGGAATGCAATGTCCGCCTAAACCGGGTCCTGGATAGAATGCCTGAAATCCAAAAGGTTTTGTTGCAGCAGCGTCAACAACTTCCCAAACATCTATATTCATTCTTTCGAAAACCATTTTAAGTTCGTTAACCAGAGCTATGTTTATTGAACGATAAATATTTTCAAGCAGTTTTGTCGCCTCTGCAGCACGTGGAGATGAAACAGGTACAGTCTTTACTATTACCTGGTTATATATTGCCAATGCAACTTTTAGACATTCTGCTGTAACTCCGCCAACAACTTTTGGAATAGTAGCTGTGGAGTATTTAGGATTATTAGGATCTTCACGCTCAGGTGAAAATGCTAAAAAGAAATCCTTACCAACAACAAACTTCTTAGTTTTTGAATTTTTGGCTTGCCATCCCTCTGGGAGAATCTTGTCTCTTGAATTTTGTGTAAATGGTGCATTCTCAAACATTGGTAATAATATTTCTTCAGTGGTGCCGGGGTATGTTGATGATTCTAGTGAAACAAATTGTCCAAATCTTAAATATTGAGCAACCATTTTACCGGAGTTTTCAATGAAGGTCATATCTGGTTCGCGATGCTCATTAAGCGGTGTAGGAACGCATATTATTATCACATCAGCTTCCGGTAATCTTGAAAAATCTGCTGTTGCAAAAAACTTTTTGCTACCAACAGTTTTTTTAATCTTATCTGCTTTAATATGTTTGATATAACTTTTACCTGCATTTAGAATTGGAATTTTTCTTTCATCAATATCAAACCCAATTGTTTTAAATCCCTTTATTGCATATTCTAATGCTAATGGCAGGCCCACATAGCCTAGACCAATTATACCAATGACTGCAGTTTTATTTTCAATTTTATTCAAAAGTTGATTGTGCATTCTATTAAACCTTTATGATTTTATTGATTAGACTGTAAGATTTTTTTACTTAATCGGCTCTATTTACACACAAATTAAGCCAAGCTTTTCTTTGATTTTCAAAGATATTTTAATTCTGGTTATAATATTAGCAAAAATATTGAGACATTTCTTCACTTACCGAAATAATTTGTAATATTTTAAGACTACTATGTATTATAGACATTATTCAATCCATCTGAATTAAAAATCTACATCGGCAATACTTAAATTTGCTTCCACACACGATGCGCTGTAATTTTGAATAAAGAATTATTACAAATTTTTATTGGCAATTCAATGAATCTACAGAACAAAAACACTCCGATTGATTTTCAAATTGTCACTCAGAAAATAAAAGATAGTAAACTCGAAAGTCCGGGCAGATCTTCTATTCGCGAAGTAAAAAAATTAATTGATGAAATAGAAAGAGTAACCGGTGAAAAATTTGTAAGAATGGAAATGGGTGTTCCGGGTCTTCCGCCAACGAAGATTGGTGTCGATGCAGAGATTGAAGCATTAAAGAAAGGTGTTGCTGCGATATATCCAGATATTTATGGAATTCAGCCGCTTAAGGTTGAGACCTCAAAGTTCGTAAAACTATTTATGGATATTGATGTTAGTCCGGAAGGATGCATTCCGACTTGCGGATCAATGATGGGAAGTTTTGCCGCTTTTATGACTGCCAACAGATGCAATCCCGCTAAAGACACAACATTGCTTATCGATCCCGGATTTCCTGTACACAGTCAGCAGTTAAGGGTGCTTGGCTTAAAAGCAGAATCATTTGATGTTTATAATTATCGCGGTGATAAACTTAGAAAGAAACTTGAATCAATAATGAGCAAAGGAAATATTTCCTGTATGCTTTACTCAAATCCTAATAATCCCTCCTGGATATGTTTTACTGAAAATGAGTTGATGATAATTGGTGAAATGTGCAACAAGTATGATGTTATAGCTATTGAAGATCTTGCTTATTTTGCTATGGATTTTCGTCGCGATATGTCTCAACCCGGGGTTCCTCCTTACCAACCAACAGTGGCAAAGTACACTGATAATTATATCCTTACAATCTCAAGTTCTAAAGCTTTTAGTTATGCAGGGCAGAGAATTGGTATGATGATTATTTCGGATGAATTGTATGAAAGAAATTATCCTAACTTAAAAAAGTATTATACCAAGGATCAGTTCGGTCATTCAATGATTTATGGAAGCATATATGCTTTGAGCGCAGGTATATCTCACTCAGCACAATATGCACTTGCGGCAATATTTAAAGCTGCAAATAATGGTGAACTCAATTTTGTGGAAGCAGTTAAAGAATATGGTGAGAAAGCCAAAATCATGAAAAAACTTTTTACTGATAATGGTTTTAATATTGTTTATGACAAAGATGAAGATGAACCGATTGCAGATGGATTTTATTTTACGTTCTCTTATCCAGGCTATACAGGTGAAAACTTACTTAACGAACTTTTATACTACGGCATAAGTGCAATTTCTTTAGCTATAACCGGCAGTGAAAGATTAGAAGGCATCCGTGCTTGTGTATCACTCGTCAGACGTGATCAATTTGGAGATTTAGAATTCAGATTAAGACGATTTAACGAAGATCATTCGAAGAAGTAAGTAGTTAGTAATAGATGGTTGGTAGTAGTGATTGAGCAATAATGATTTTACTGCTCAATACCTGCTACCAACAAATGACCAATTATCCCATAAAGAAACTTAACAAAATACCAGCTGCAACCGCACTGCCTATTACACCCGCAACATTTGGTGCCATTGCATGCATTAACAAGTGATTTGTCTTATCGTATTCTAAACCAATAATTTGCGAAACACGAGCACTGTCTGGTACTGCAGAAACACCCGCATTGCCAATCAAAGGATTAATTTTACTTCCTTCTTTCAGGAATAAATTCATAAACTTCACAAATAAAATTCCGCCTGAGGTTGCAATCACAAATGAAAAAGCACCCAGAGCAAATATTCCCAAGGACTGTGAAGTTAAAAATGTTGTAGCTTGTGTTGATGCACCAACAGTTAAACCGATAAGAATAGTTACAATATCTATAAGCGAGCCTTTTGCAGTATCGGCTAATCGCTTTGTAACTCCGCTTTCCTTTAAAAGATTTCCAAAGAATAACATACCAAGAAGTGGCATCGCACTTGGGACAATTAAAGTTGTCAGAATTAAACCTACAATAGGGAAGAGTATCTTTTCTGTTTTTGAAACTGAGCGTGGTGGTTTCATTCTTATCAAACGTTCTTTATCCGTTGTTAGCAGTTTCATTATAGGTGGCTGAATCACAGGTACAAGTGCCATATAGGAATATGCCGAAACCGCAATCGCACCAACCAATTCAGGTGCGAGTTTTGAAGCAAGAAATATAGCAGTTGGTCCATCAGCTCCACCGATGATACCAATTGCCGCTGCCTGTTCAGGTAAAAATCCTAAAAACAATGCAATCATATATGCGCCAAATATACCAAGCTGTGCTGCTGCACCCAGAAGCATTAGTTTCGGATTAGAAAGCAGTGTAGAAAAATCCGTCATCGCGCCAATACCTAAAAATATTAGTGGCGGATACACTCCTTTTAGAACTCCAAAGTATAAATAACCCATAACACTGCCTGGCTCATATATGCCGATTTGAAGATTGGCTCCTTGTAGGAAAGGTATATTGCCAACTAACATTCCAAATCCAATCGGAACTAATAGCAGAGGTTCATATTCTCTAGCGATCGCCAAGTAGATGAAAACCAGTCCAACTATCAACATTACAACATGCCCAATAGTAAAATTTGGAAATGCTGTATATCGAAAGAACTGATCAAAACCGTGAACCATAAATTTGAATAATTGTTCCATAATCAGACTCCGATTTCGATAAGAACATCGCCTTCAAGTACGGAATCACCGGTTTTTACTTTTATGGATTTTATAACACCGTCTTTATCAGCGTTAATGTTATTTTCCATTTTCATTGCCTCAAGCATAAGTAGTTTGGTTCCAACTTTAACAGTATCACCTTCTTTAACATTAACTTCAAGGATAACACCTGGTAGAGGTGATTTTATGTAGCCAACACCTTTTGGTGCATCCGGTGCACTGGTTTTCTGTTGAGAAGGGGTTGTATCTGTTGAAGGAACCGCAACCGATCTTACAAGCTTTGGTGTTTTGCTTTGTGCAATAACTTTATCGACTTCCACTTTATAAGTGGCACCATTAACTTCTATTTCGGCAATATTTTCTTCAACGTTCACAATGTTAACATCGTATTTGTTGCCCTGAATTGTAAACTTAAATTTTTTCATTACTTTATTCTCTGTTATCTTGAAAATTGTCTTAATCCGTAAATTTTAGAACTCCACGGTGAGTAAGTTCTTGAAGTTTTATTTATAGTTAACACCGTGTCTTCTTTATCATGCATTTCAGAATAGTAAAGATGTAATGCCATTGCGATAGCCGCATTCACTTCACCCGAAATAGATAAATCTTCTTTTATCTCAATTACTTTACCTTCTCGTCTTAAAAGTTTTTTAACATTTATCTGCAGTACTTTTGTGAGATTAAAGAAGATAATATAGAGTAGTAGCAATGCAATAAAAACCACAACATATCCTATAACTGTCATTCCTATTCCAAATGGATCAAGTTTAAGAAACAGTTCAGAGTTGTGTTTAATAACTGCTTTAGATGAATCGTTTAGTGCTTGTTGTAATAATCCTAAAAACATTTTTTATCCTTTCTTATAATGGTAGATTGGAATGTTTTTTAGGAGGATTTACATCCTTCTTAGTTGCAAGTGATTGCAGTGCACGTATTACTCTGAATCTTGTATTTCTTGGTTCAATAACATCATCAATGTAACCGTACTTTGCCGCAACATAAGGTGTGGCAAATTTCATTCGGTAATCTTCTTCACGTTCTTTTACAAATTTTATTCTTTCTTCAGGATCGGTGATCAATTGTAATTCTTTTTGATGAAGAACTTCAATCGCACCTTTTGGACCCATCACTGCAATTTCAGCACCCGGCCATGCGTAGTTTATATCACCGCGTAAATGTTTTGAGCTCATGACATCGTAAGCACCGCCGTAGGCTTTACGAAGCACAACTGTTACTTTTGGAACCGTTGCTTCTCCGTATGCAAATAAAAGTTTTGCCCCGTGAATTATAATGCCGCCGTATTCCTGAGCTGTTCCAGGTAAAAATCCCGGTACGTCAACAAATGTTACAATAGGGATATTGAATGCATCGCAGAATCTGACAAAACGTGCAGCTTTTCGTGATGAATTAATATCAAGCACACCGGCAAGATAACTTGGTTGATTAGCAACTATACCAACCGGCATTCCATTAAACCTTGCAAATCCTGTAACTATGTTTGGTGCATAATGTCTTTGAATTTCTAAAAATTCGTGCTGATCTACGACTGCATAAATAACATCTTTAACGTCGTAAGGTTTATTTGTTGCCTCCGGAATTAATGAGTTAAGCATATCTTCTAATCTATCTATCGGATCATCACACGGCAGCATTGGTGGATCTTCCAAATTATTCTGAGGTAAATAGCTGAGCAATTTTCTAATTAAAGATATTCCTTCTTCTTCATCATCAGATACTAAATGTGCAACACCTGATTTTGCTGCATGAACCATTGCGCCGCCTAGCTCATCGTCAGTTACAGTTTCACCTGTAACGGTTTTAACAACTTTTGGTCCGGTAACAAACATGTAACTTGCACTTTTATTCATCACAATAAAATCAGTGAGAGCAGGCGAGTAAACAGCACCACCCGCACAAGGTCCAAATACTGCTGAGATCTGTGGTATAACTCCGGATGCTAAAATATTTCTTTGGAATATATCTGCATAACCGCCAAGACTTTTAACACCTTCCTGGATTCGTGCACCACCGCTATCATTAATACCAATAACAGGTGCGCCAACTTTCATTGCTTTATCCATTACCTTACAAATTTTCTGAGCATACATTTCTGATAATGATCCGCCAAAAACCGTAAAGTCCTGAGAGAACACATAAACCAGCCTGCCATCGATCGTACCGTATCCTGTAACTACTCCATCTGCTAGATAAGTTTCTTTATCCAAACCAAAATCAATACTGCGATGACAGACGAACATGTCAAATTCTTCAAAACTGCCTTCATCAAGTAAGAGCTGCAGCCTTTCTCTTGCAGTAAGCTTTCCTTTTTTATGTTGAGATTCGATACGCTTTTCTCCGCCGCCAAGCCTAGCCTGCTGACGAAGCGCCATCAACTCTTTTATTTTATCCTGCATTGCCATTTTGTTTACCTGTAAAATATATTTTATATAGTATAGTGCTTATTAATTTCTATTCCGGTTTTTCGCAGAGTTCTGTTAAAACTCCAAATGTAGATTTAGGATGGAGGAAAGCTATGTTTAATCCCTCCGCGCCCTTTCTTCCTTTTTCATCAATAAGAATTACATTTTTAGATTTGACTTCTTCAAGTGAATTTTGCAATCCGTTAACCGCAAATGCGAGATGATGAATTCCTTCACCTTTCTTTTCAATAAATTTTCCTATTGGTCCATCGGGTGAAGTTGATTCTAGTAATTCTATTTTTGTTTGTCCAACCATAAAAAAAGCAGTTTTAACTTTTTGATCGACCACTTCTTCAACAGCATAACATTTTAGTCCAAGTACATTTTCGTAATACTTAATTGCTTCATCAATATTTTTGACAGCAATACCTATATGTTCAATGTGTGAAATGTTCATAGTATTTATTTGTTGATTATTAATGTTTGGAAAATAATTCAAATCGCCACAGTTTGGCAAAGTTAGTGCCATCCTTAATTATTCAGAGGAAGTTGAGTTTAATGTTAATAGATCAATTTGACAATTGTTCATCAATTCTTATTTAATATAATTGAAATCTCAATTTCTTGGTTGTGAGAAATAACAGGTTTATTTAAAGTTAATCATTCTTGCATATGTGTTAAAAGTATAGAAAAAAAGTTATTACAATTTTGTTGCAATAAAATATCATTTTCTATATTTTTACACGCTAAAATTAGAAGAAATCAATCTACCAGTGATTTTTTCTAATTATGGGGATGGTGGAACCTGCCTACCGGCAGGCAGGTTGGTAGACGAAAAGCTGAAAAATATGTTTGTAGTTTATGCAATAAAAAGTCTAAAGCGTGAATATATTTATGTTGGTCTTTCAAACAATCTTGATCGAAGATTAGCAGAACATAATGGTGGAAGGAATAAAACAACTAAACCTTACATTCCTTTTAAGTTGATTTATAAAGAAGAATTTAATTTAAGATCAGAAGCCAGAATGAGAGAAAAGTATTTCAAAAGTGGTTCTGGCAAAGAGTTATTAAAAAATATTGAAGCTATTTAATTATGCCGGGATGGCGGAATTGGTAGACGCACAGGACTTAAAATCCTGTGTCCCGATTGGGACGTGCCGGTTCGACTCCGGCTCTCGGTACTATAACTTAATTAGCAATTGATAATCTGCAATTAAAATTACTTAATTGTACATTTTTAATTCTAAATTGTTAATTGAATTGGGCTCTTAGCTCAGTTGGTTAGAGCGTCTGCTTGACGTGCAGAAGGTCAAAGGTTCGACTCCTTTAGAGCCCACTCAAAATTGATGATGATCTTTAAATTGAGTTAAGGTCAAAGGTTCTCCCAAAGGGATTCCTTCGGAAGACTCCTTTAGAGCCCACGAATCGAATCAAACATCGGAGTTTTCTCCGATTTTTTTTATGAAAAGATATTATGAGCAAAATTAAAATAACATTTCCGGATGGAGCGGTTAAAGAATTTGATAACGGTATAACCGGTTATCAGATTGCTCAATCTATTTCGAATAGGTTGGCTGAGGATGTTCTTGCTGTAAAGTTTAACGATGCAATTAAAGATCTTCACAGACCAATTACAGAAGATGGAAGCATTAAGTTTTTAACATTTGATGATTTGGAAGGAAAAGAAGTTTACTGGCATTCTTCTTCACACTTAATGGCGCATGCTATTCAAGATATTTTTCCAGAAGCTAAATTTGGAGTTGGTCCTGCTATAGAAGCTGGTTTTTACTATGATATAGATATCAATACGCAGCTTTCAGAAGATCATTTGAAACAGATTGAAGAAAAAATGATTTCACTTTCAAAATCTGATACCAGATTTGAACGGGAAGAATTATCACAAAAAGAAGCAATAGAATTTTTTAAGAAAAAAGGAGATCAATATAAAGTTGAACTTCTTTCTGAAATGGATGAGACTAAAGAAAAGATAAGCATTTATAAAGAAGGTTCGTTCACAGATCTTTGCCGAGGACCTCATCTACCAAATCCGGGAAAAATAAAGTTTGTTAAGCTGCTTAACATATCCGGTTCTTATTGGCGCGGTGACGAAAAGAACAAACAGCTTCAAAGAATTTATGGCATAACTTTTCCCAAAAAGAAAATGCTGGATGATTATCTTTTTATGCTTGAAGAGGCAAAGAAAAGAGACCATCGTAAGCTTGGTAAAGAACTTGAATTATTTTTCTTTTCTCAAAGTGTTGGCTCAGGTCTTCCAATATGGCTGCCTAAAGGTGCAATATTAAGAGAAACATTAGAAAGATTTTTACGCGAAGAACAAACCAAACGAAACTATTTGCCCGTTATTACGCCTCATATCGGTAATATAAATCTTTATAAAACCAGCGGGCATTACCCTTACTATAGTGATAGCCAGTTTCCAACATTAAAATTTGGAGATAGGGAAGAAGAATATCTTTTAAAACCAATGAACTGTCCGCATCACTTTCAGATATACGCTTCTAAACCGCGTAGTTACAGAGATTTACCAATACGTTACGCAGAGTTTGGAACGGTTTACAGATATGAGCAATCTGGGGAGTTAAACGGACTTACAAGAGTAAGATGTTTTTCTGTTGATGATTCGCATATGTTTGTTAGACAGGATCAATTAAAAGATGAATTATGTAATGTAATTGATCTAATCCAATATGTATTTAAAGTAATGGGATTTGAAGACTTTACAACTCAGCTTTCATTTAGGGATGAAAATACTGAAAAGTATGGTGGTGATATCGCTAGTTGGGAAATTGCACAGGCTGAGATTAAAGAAGTAGCTGACTTGATGAAATTAAAGTACACTGTCGAAGAAGGTGAAGCAGCATTTTATGGTCCCAAAATTGATTTTATGGTTAAAGATGCTCTTGGAAGAAAATGGCAGCTTGGAACAGTTCAAATAGATTACGTGATGCCGGAAAGATTTAATCTTGAGTATATTGGAACAGATGGTCAAAAGCACAGACCTGTTGTAATTCATCGAGCGCCATTTGGTTCTCTTGAAAGGTTTATTGGTGTTCTGATTGAGCATTTTGCTGGTGAATTTCCATTATGGTTAGCACCTGTTCAAATGATAGTTCTTCCAATCTCTCAAAATTACGCCGATTACTCTCTCAAAGTATTTAATCAGCTAAAAGAATCGGGTTTTAGAGTTGAGTTTGATGATAGAAATGAAAAGATAGGATACAGGATTAGAGAAGCTGAAAATAAAAAAATTCGTTATATGATAATTCTCGGTGATAAAGAAAAAGAGTCGGGTTCAATTTCCATAAGAAAACATAAAGAAGGTGACCAGGGTTCTTTGGCTTTATCAGAATTTATTGATAAAATTGCATCAGAAATTAAAAACAAAGTTTAACCATAATTAGAGAGGTTCCGTATCGCTGGCAAACAAACAGTTCGTATTAATGAAGAAATAAAAGCTGCTAAAGTTAGAGTAATTGATGTTGATGGTTCGCAGTTAGGTGTTTACACTGTCAGAGACGCGATTAGATTATCGGAAGAAAGGGGCCAAGATCTTGTTGAAATAGCCCCACAGGCAGTGCCTCCTGTTTGTAAAATTATTGATTTCGGCAAATTCAAATATGAACAACAAAAACGTGATAAAATTCAGAAAAAAAATCAGGTTGTATCTATACTTAAAGAAATTAGAATGCATCCAAATACTGATGTTCACGATTTTGATTTCAAAGTTAAACACGCTGTAAATTTTCTTGAAGAAGGAAACAAGGTTAAAGTAAGTGTGATGTTTAAAGGCCGTGAAATGGCATATACAGATCAAGGTGAAGAATTATTAAAAAAGTTTATTGAAAAATTGGAAGAGGTTGCAAAAGTAGAATCTCCTATCAAACTTGAAGGAAGAAATATGGCAACCATACTAATTCCACAATCTAAAAAAGTTAAGAAAACAAATAAGCAGGGATAACATGCCAAAAATGAAAAGTAATCGTGGTGCTTCTAAATCATTTAAGAAGACTGCATCAGGAAGTTTTAAGAGAAAGAAAGCTTATAAGAGCCACATTCTTACTTCTAAAACTACAAAGAGAAAAAGGAACTTAAGAAAAGGCACATTGGTAAGTGATGCCGAACAAAAACGTGTACGGATAATGGTTCAAAAATAGAGAAGGATAAAAAATGCCAAGGTCAAAAAATAAAGTTGCTTCGCATAGAAGAAGAAAAAACCAGCTAAAGCGTGCAAAAGGTTATTGGGGAAATCAAGGAAACGTTCTTACCGCTGCAAAAAATGCTATCGATAAAGGATTAGGACACGCTTACAGAGATAGAAAACTGAAAAAGAGAGTTTACAGATCACTTTGGATTGTTAGGATAAATGCTGCTGCCAGAACTAACGGCACAACTTATTCAAGATTGATTGATGCACTTAATAAAAAAGGTGTTGATATCAACAGAAAAGTATTAGCCAGTTTAGCTGCTGAAAATCCAACAGCATTTTCTGAAGTAGTTAAGTTTTCTAATAACTAATTTTATACCCTCTTCGGATTTGTTTTCATTTTCATCCGTTGAGGGTATTTTCTATTTAAA
>Ga0172367_10006681_pt1 | contig 13464 bp, 8 predicted proteins | sample Lak10m_FD_114542 | JGI IMG/M metagenome (GOLD analysis project Ga0172367, IMG submission 114542) | Freshwater microbial communities from Kabuno Bay, South-Kivu, Congo - kab_022012_10m | ecosystem: Environmental > Aquatic > Freshwater > Lake | place: Democratic Republic of the Congo: South-Kivu...
ATGCCAATGTAATTTGGCGACGTACGTGCCACCGTGGCTGCTTATCCTTAATAACCGCACGTACTTGACTGAAGTAGTCCTCCGGTACTGTATGTTCATCCAACTCTGGAAGAGCCATAGCAAAATCGGCTCGTAGTTTTTCACGTAGAGAAAGATTGGGAATTATGTCTTCACCGGAATAACTTAGCGTGTACTCGTAAGCACGAGTAACCGGATTCAATCGACCTTTATGGAGCCTTACAGGAACCAAAAACAGCGGAGCAACGCGCACACTTTCCGAATTATTAGCTTCATACCACTCCAAAAATCCGAAGGCCAGATAGAGGATATTCGCGCCCATTTCTTGAATCGCAGACTCCGCTGCTTGTAAAAGATTTTTTAAAGTCGCCTCCATCTCGAAGGGGTACAACAGTGTCTGAATTCCAGTATCCGAATGTTTGCTGGAGTCATCATCTGCAGAAACCTCTGGCACCTCGAAACTCGTTGCAAATCCCAACTTTTTGGCCCATTCTTCTGCGGTAGGGTCATTTCGCAACTTCACTATCTGATTAGTTTCTTCATCGAATTTGAGATAGCCTGACCGAATGAGCTCCTCTTCGGTCGGTTCGGGAATTGCCTCGAAGCGCATTTCCCTTTCGGCCAGCAGAGTTTCTACCAGCTGATTTGGCAATTCATCGATAATACGCAAGCTAGCGTTTTTTGAATGTCGGAAGTTAATAAGTCGATTGCGTGCGGTTAAATCCAACAGCCGCATGCGAAGATTTTCTAATGCCTTTTCAGCTAACAATTGCTTTGAATTTATTCCCTGTTCCATCGCTGACCCTTAAATTTATTCAAAATTGTTCTTTAGAACCAGAAGTCATTAAAAATCAGTTTATTGCAATCGATTGTATTGCATTGCATTGATAGTAACCATTAGTAATCGGCATAAGATCTACCTATCAACATTATGTGGCCTCACTTATAGCAACAGACAATTTATAAACCCCGCCATCCTGCCGCATCAATTTTCTAAGTCCCAGCGATTGGCTGGTTTTTTCCACTTCACGACGTAGCAAGCCAGGGAGGTTGGGATTTTCTGCCTGGTACACCGTGTTTTGTGCGACTTGCAGGATCTCTTTGGTCAATTTGGGGGACAAGGCAATGAAGGTGTTCAAATCCTGCAAAATCCCAAGCGGTGTGGTTTCGGCACAGGTAGTAATCGAAATCCCCATTTTGGCATCGCCCAAGGTGATGCCGAGTGCGAATAGCGATTCATCGAAATAAACGCTATCGTTAGACGCATTCAACCGGTAGGCATTGCCGTTACAGGATTCAATTAATGACAAACCCTGTTCCGCCAATTTTTCAGTCAAACCTACAAAAGCGCTATTGACTCCATCATCTATGGCGATTACCCAACCCTGAGCTATCACCGTTAAACCTTCAATTGGCTGCCAACGCATACCACGCCGATGCCAGCCAAGCGCCAACAACATCAACCGATCTTCGTCAGTTAAGGCAAGCGAATAGGGCTTTTCCTGACCTGTTTTGCCTAGCATCAATGGCCCATCGCTTACCGGTAATGTGATGGGTTGAGTGATGGCCGTTTTCGACAATTCATCATGATAGCTCGCAGGTAGCATCGATAAGGCCTTTGCCAAGTCATCCGTTTGACCCTGCCATTCGGTGCGTAAGGCATCGACAAATGCCGTTTTGCCATCACTACGAAATCCCTGTGCAACTTCTTCTGGAGAAAACCAAACCAGGGCCGTTGAATTTTGAACCCGCTGCAATAACTTCAAAAATCCGCCACGGCTCAACTGCAGCTGATAAATGACGATCTGGTATTCGGTATAACCATGCCGAGAACCAGCGCCCTCCACCTTCCGATAAGGTTTTAGCGTTTTCCATTCGCTGAATTGAAAGTGCTCGCCCTGTAATAATCCTGTTTCTTCGTAAACTTCACGGATCAATGTTCGAGGCAAGGTTGAAAACACTTCTTTGTCGGCAGGCGCTTGCATACGCGATAACGCGGTTGCTTGGGCAAGGGTTTCGGGAAAGTCGCACAAATGCAACTTGCCGCCGATGGGCACGAAATTAGCCACATCGCGCCGAGCTTTATCTTCACGATGATGCAATAACAATTGGCCTTCTAACGTAATAAACGCCCAAGCAACATGAACGTAGCGAATTGGTAACGCTGATTGCTGACGATGCAACTCGACTCGCCGTGTTTCCAATTCATGGAGAATTTGGCGTTGTACATTAACGACGGGTTCTGGCTGATCGGGTAGCCAAAAATCACGTGGTAACAAGCGGCTATCCTTGTCACTAAAGATCTGTAACAAACTGCGCGCCAACAGCGATGCGGAAAACGAAACAAACCGCCATTGGCCGGATTTCAATAATTCGTTATCCAAAACACATAAACTTTCAAACAGCCGCTCAATGACCGCTAATTGCGCTTCGGCAACCATCGGTTGTGAACTCAGCTGCTCCAGTAGGTGTTCGCGCGTTACAGTTGTAGCGAATCCACCTTCCTCGGCAAACACGGGGAGGCTATCTAAAAATAGCTGCCAATCAAGCATCATCACATGATTGACTGATTTGCCAGAAACAACGCGCCATGGCGTTGAGGTAATGGAGAGACTCAGGATTCAATTCTGCCAACGAATTTTTACAGCTTTCCCAAAATAAGGTGTAGATAGCATCCCATAGCCATTGATTATGTTGTTCCTGAAATTCGGCGTTGCGATGCGCATTGACCGCTAAGTCGCCGAAGGTTTTAATCTGCTTCTCAATGCCCCGTTTGTCTTTATAACTGCTGTAGTTGATTTCAGAAGCTGGGCGCTGATCATTGAAATTTTTGATCAATTGTTTCAAGTCAGCTTTGCGCTTGTTGACGATTTGAGTTGCTTCCTTCGCCAGATGCAAATCATCAGTCCCTTGGTGGCGAAAAAGCAGCAATAAAGGATGTTCCAAAGGTTGCAACTCATCGGATGAGAAGTTGAACATAGTGCGGCAATTGAGCCAAAACAAATATGCCAATAATGGTTCTGTGATAGTGCTTGGTGTTTTGCCATGTGCCAACCAATTGCGGAGTTGTCGGAGTATTGATGCCAACGCTGCGTCCGGCCACCTCGCATCTTTGGCTTTATCATCCCATTCATGAACCAAGGCGCGCAGCAATTGCTGATACACACGTTGTTTATTCTCATCAGTGGGTTCACGCTGAGGTAATAACGCAGCCAACTGCAAGAAATAGGCTCTTAAATCCGCTTGGCTAAATTGTCGTTCAGTGTCCGGAATGTACTTATTGAACAAAATCTGATCGTCATCATGCAAATTGTCTTCGATAAACTCAGCCATGGAAACCAAGGCATCGCGCAAGCGCAGGTAGGAATTGTTTAAGTGTGGATATAACCAGGTTTGAAGATCAGATTGAATTTGTTTATCGCTCCCCTTGCAAACTGCATGAGAAGCAGACATTCTGGCATCTTTAAATCGACGTTTTAAGGTTTCGTAAGTATTTTTTATCTCAACTCTTGACCCTCTTTCATCTGCTAATTGATCTAAATATTCCCAAAAATATTTTGGATTATTATTAGTAAAGCGTGTTTCCAATTCCTTGAACTCTATATCTGAAACCAAGTCTCTAATATTTGTATTAAACAACTCATTAAATCGTTTTTTTCTAGATAGCTTTTCTTCTGCAGTGGACGGTTTTTCATTATAGACTTGGCGAAATGCCCAAATGTAAAATGGTAACCGCTCAGTTCCACTAGCATTACCGGTGAAAAAAATTACCCGATTTTTGTCATATCCCTGTTCGAGCAGTTGAATGTATAAATGAAAACCGGCTTCTTGTAGAAATGAGCTTGTATCTAACTCGAACTGTCGTGCTATTTTAGCTATCTCATCGCTTGGTGCTGATCCTTCTAGATCGATATCCAGTACAGCTAAATCAAATTGGTGCATTTTTTTCAGAATATGTTCTTTAGCTTGAACATAATCTCTGATAACTTCGATTTTGCAATTCGAAATATTGTCAAACCATAGAGCCTGTTTGTGGTCATCGTATTTATCTTCAATCCATAATATCCGCATGAATTTTTTACCTATTATTTCAATAATTTAGTCATCTAGCAGCATGCGCGCAACATCAATAGTGATGCGGGGCTTGGACCACAACAAATCCGCTTGATAGGAAATTTGCACATAAAACCGACCGTTGTCTTGCCATTGCGTCAAGGTTGGTGCATTTTCAATGGCGCCATTGAGCTGGCTGAAATCTTCTTTCACAGCCTCTAGCCCTTGGTGACTACCTAAACCAGTAGCACCTGTTGCGGTTACCGGATTGCTGAAGGTCATCGTCAGATAATCCTGACCGTTATGAGTTGCTTTGTCCAGTTCCAGGCGGAGAAAATCGGCTTGAGAGTGATCGGCGTATTTAAAGGCATTCAACAATAGTTCGGCAAAATGGCCATACAGCAAGGCTTCTGCCAGGCCTTCACGTTTCAGGCCAATCTCTTGCCAGAGTGATTGACGATAAATCAATTCCACCGGACGAACATATTGCGAGCACCAAGCTAAAGCCGTCATCGGCGGTTTGCGGAAGAACATGGCATCATCGAAATCCATCCGCAGGCCATCGATCGAATCAGCATGATTGCCGAGAATTTTTCGCCGCACAGCGTCGAGTTTTGGCGATTGTGTATTCAGCAGCCGACTCAGTACCCGACTCAAAGCGTAGTCGATCAATTGTTCAATACTGCGAGCGCCATCATCAGGCAACGGACGACGGTCGCCACGCATGATTTGGCGCAAAGGTTCAGGATTATCGGTGGTATAGCGTTGCTGCAATAATTCATTTTCATGGCGAATACTGACTTCGGCGTGGTAAGCATCAAGTAGTAGTAGCGCATCGTGGCGATGTTCGGATTTGTCTTTAATGTGTTCAGCTACTTGGTAAAGCGTATTAGGGAAGATGGTATTGGCCAGAGTATGGCTGGTGCGTTGTACTAATTTTTCCAGGCGGTTTTTTAGGTCGTTGGCACGGGCGGCTTCGGCTTCAGCCCATTCTGCGTATCGTTCGGCTTCTGCGGCTTTAATACGAAGTTCGACCCGGGCTTGCAGTTCAAAACATTTAAATTTAATCCGTCCAGTTAAAGTTGCCTGTGCATCTTTTTCAGACCTTAACCTTATTGTAAATATTTGGCTATTACTTGGAAATGATGTCAATATTTGAAGAGCAATCTTAGGATTACAGACTTCATTTGCTAGTGCCTGACAATAGCCAGATAACATTATTTCCTGGGTATCGAGATCACTGTAGTAATTGCGTACTCTAGTCAATAAAATATCGGATGCTTGTAGCCAACTTAACGCAAATTCTATATTTTGACTCGATTTGTCGTATTTATAATTTCTAAAATCATAAGCTTTGTAAAAATTCAGGAGCCCTAACAACAAAGGATCGTAATGTTCTTGATAAATCCATTTTATCAATCCATTAAATACTGTATCATTTTGATAAATCAAGCTAAATTTTCCAGTAGCAGGGCCTGTTAAATCCATAACAAAGGATTCAATAACATTGTCAAGAGTATTCTTTCGATATTTTATTTTTTGGTGTTTTATTTTTGGCGCCAAATATTCTTGCGATTTCATGAAATTCATGAGCCATTTTTCTGATTTTAACTTTGAGTGATGATCAAAGGCGAACTCACACAATAAAAGCATAACTGGATCGTCAACGAATATTTGCCTTGCTTTTTCCAAAGCATCTTTTTCACCCAAAGAATCTTTGTTAAGCCATATGGCATTACTGATTGAGTAATCCACGATGTTTGATATTATTTTTTGAGATCGTTCCAAGCCATCAGCATGCTTTTTAATAAGCAATAGCCCGCACAATCTAATATATTCAATAATCTCCCATGAATAATCACCAAATACATAGTCGTCAAATTTATCATAAATCTCACTGAAAGGACTATTCGGCTTCGCTATTCTGGCCAAAATCTCATTACTACCAATAACCTTTTCAATATGCAAAAGCGACAAATCCAGATTAAATTTGCTTTCACTATTATTGAAATAGAATAAAGCCAATGCTAAATTGGCTGGGTAGAAATTTTGTTTAGCAGACTTGGTAAGATGCACTAATGATTTATCTATATCGAGACTGAAGTAATGCATGCCTAATCGGAAGCAGGCAACTGGATTATCGTTTTCAGCCAGTGAATGCCATATTTCGAGGGCCTTGCTCTGGTTTTTTTCGATCCCTTGTGTGCTCATTCCAAACTCTGACTCAGCAGAAATGCCTAAATAGCTACTCCCAGCTGAAAATAGAGCAAGCCATACTTTAATATCGGATGTATCTGCTTTGTACTTCTTATATTTCACTTTGTTGTCGTGTAAAACTTCATCTGCTAAATCTGATTTTTCATTAGATAAGCTGGTCTTATCAATAACATCATTCCAATATATTGAATTTTTGTCCACAAGCTCAGAAAAACAACCATTTTTTAGGTAAAAGTTAACAATTTCTTCCAGCCAATCTTTATATTCTAAGTAATCTTTGTTTTGACTCTCTAGATATGCATCTTCGTTAAACCCATCATCAATAAACAGATGTTTTAATAAAAAATAAATCTCCGTTATGCTTTGATCCTTGCAAACAGACGCTTTGTTCCAGCAATCCTGCGCTTTACACATATCTTCATCTAATACGATGCCATTGGCATAACAGTCGCCTAACAAATTCAATGCCATACAATTTCCAGCTTCGGCTGCCTCTATCAAAAGAGAAATCGCTTTCTGTTTATCAACAGCAATACCAAAGCCTCTTAGATAACAAAAGCCTAAGTCAGCACACGCGTATTTATCACCATTTAATACTGCTTTTTCATACCATTTAAAAGCAAGCTCAGGCACAACAGTTACTTTTGATTTGTATGTATTTTTAGAAAAAATAATAAATTCACAAGATTTTAATGATTCATGTAATTCATCGCTGATTAATGAATGTTTGAGTGGCTCTATCCTTTTTGATAAATCATCAATTTCTAAAGCTAGAGGTTCTAATTCTTCAATCAAAATTGGATTTAAATAATCTAGACCTCTTTTTTTTGATGAATTACTTTTTGAAGCCCTAAAAACAACTGTTTCTGGTTTATCTGAAGTTAGTACATAACTAGAACCAGATGAAGAGAATTCATCAGCTTGAGACATTATAAGTCCATGACATTTATCTTTTATATTTGTTCTTTTTTTTTCTCGTTCTTTAAGTAATACCTGCAGATCGCTACACTCTTCAATACGCTGACGAAATAGAGTATCTATTTCTATAAATTTCTTAACAATTTGAAACCAGTCATCAGAAAGACCCTGTTCGTAGCAAAAACCAAGACCACGTTGAGCAGCAGCGACATTTTGTTGCGCCTTTTGTTTTAGATTTTCAAAGGCTTCGACAGCTTTAATCAAGTTTGAAACTAGAGGATTGAAAGGATAAGGTTGGTCTGACACACTTGTAAGTTCCTCCATCATGTTAACTTCATAGCGTTTACAAATGCTTTCGAGTGAACTGATGGTTTCTGATGTATGGATGATGTCTTGATTCATATTAGTTAAGCCTGGTAACAAGTGTGTATGTTCGTCGATGACAGCAGGGTTTAATTGCTACTGCGTTCTGATGCCGGTACGATATTTTTTAATGGTTGGCAAAAGCTGACATCCAGCTTGGTTATGGACCGTGTAACTGCCACATACAACAAATTTCGTTCGGCTTCAATTTGATCTGGTCTATCTGTTTTGAAAAAGTCACTGTAAACTTGCACGACATTCCATTCCCGACCTTTGGCGCCATGGGTGGTGGTAATCACCACATCCGCTTGTTCAGCGGTCTGCTTGCTGGCCTGCCAGATTAGTTCTTTCAATAATGGTAGGCTGGTTCCGTAATCTTTGACCAATGTAATGAGTGGTTTGAGATTGGCACCCTGCATGGTGTCGGCATGCTCGATCACTTCAGACCAGTTGTTGAATAATGCCAATTCGGGACTATTGGCCGACTGCCCATTGCGCAGTCGATGAGCGCCTTCAATCAGGTTGGCCATTTCCGCCGCGCCTTTCGGTAAGCAAGCTTTGCGCTTGGCAGCCATTTGTTTGATCAATGCAGAAACAGCGCCGCTGTTACTGCGGCAAATGATGGCGTCAGGCATATCTTCCTGCTGAACTCTGCTGTCTATAGTGGGTAAACCAATCAAACCCTTTTCTGAGGGTAATGCCAAAATCTGGTTAGCCATGTCAGCAACGGCTGGCCCAAATCGAAAACTCTGCTTTAAGGTCGCTTCGTGATCGGTTTTGATTTGCTTCATAGCATTGACGGCGCCGCGCCAGGCGTAGATTTGTTGGTAACGATCACCGACATAAATTTTCTGCGCATCCTGTTGGTCGATCAGTGCCAACATTACCGGATTGGCATCTTGTGCTTCATCGAACAAAATGAAATCTGCATCCAGTTTCGGCTGAAGCAATGACCAAAGTTTCAAGTAGTCGTCATGGGAGATCGGCACACGCTTGTCGCCGCTCTGTTTCATCTGCCAAAGTTTCTGAGCATAGCTCACCACTTCGGATTTGACGGCGTGCCTATCGATCAGGTTTTCCAGTTTGCCTAGCTGGTCTGATGGCACATGTTTGCTTTCGATATTCTGATCAGTACTTTGGACATAACGTTGCACGGTATCCATGACCAAATAGCCGATGGCCGCAGGTGTCAAACCAGCAACCTTGCCACGGATGTTCATTAATTCAGCTGTTTTAGCGCCGGTCATGCGCAATTTCAGCTGATCCTGAAACATAAAACCGATTCCACGGTAAGCCAGGCTATGCGCCGTCCGGCATTCAACATGACCTGGGAACCGACGCGCCGCATCATCGGCATTGGCTTTATTGAACGCAATGTAAAACCAGCGTTTTCCAACCAACGTTTCGGCAATGCCTTTTAATGTGGTGGTTTTACCGGTACCAGCGAAGGCGTTAATCTTCAAATCATGGCCGAACTTGGCTAAATCGATGGCATGTTGTTGCTCATCGGTGAAACTGAATGATGATTTGGAGTAAAACGAATGCAAATTCGACATGGTTGTTGTCCGGTCTGTTTCTGTTGAGACGCATTGTGCGTGAACAGTTAACGAGTTTCACGGGGCAACTGGGGGACAAGATGATTTTAGAGCTTGGTATTCTTCGAAAGAACGGAATTTCAAGCAAAAAGTCGAGATGAACCTTACGCCGGAGGATTTTGCCGATAAGCAAGATGATATGGATTGGTCATTTTTTTGGCCACCTGTAAAACTTGATGACGTTTTTTGATTGAAAAGGAATGTAGATAGCTCGAAAACAACCGAGGTCGTTTATCGTTGAATCTAACCATGCCTCTTTCATAACTTGAACTGTTTGCCGGTCAAACCAAGGATATTTAATTGGGATTATGAGATATCCAGGGCCATGGGCTTCAAATGACGAAAGGTATGACCTTTTTTCCAGCTTATTTTTCACTACGGACACAAAATTCTCTGCAAACTCACTGTCCATGTTGCGATATGGTCCGGGGCTTATGGGTCTATGCGCTTCATCCGGGGTTGCTAGAGAATAGATGTCACGTGCATAGGCGCCGTGCCAAAAGGCCGTGCTGACTTCGATCCAGCGAGTTGTTCTGGATGAGCGTATTATCGCCTCAGGTGGATTTGGCTCGTCAACAACTTCGAAGTTGGTGCGATATGCATGGTTGAACCAATTGAGGAAGTGGTTAACAAATGCCCGTTCGTGGGCTTGTTGAACTGGGCGGCGGTCAGGCATTTGAAGTAATAAAGTCTTGGATTGAATTACAGGAATACCGTGATCGGTATACGTTTTCAAATTCTCCAGTATCCGACCGCTTGGATCAAAATTATCAACCACTAAACATCGTCAAGTGCTTACCAACATGATTGAATGTCCGGCTGGCTATTTCTCGCCGGCAATCACAAAATAGATCTTGTAATGGTAATAATGAGCTGTTTTTAGTGATTTTCTTACCAAACAAGGCTATTTGGTCAATAAGCTAAAAACTATCTGGCCATAATCTTGCGCTGTGAAAAACGGCCAAGATTTGAATTTCTTGCTCTTTCACCCGATACGGCAAGACATATTGAGTACCGGTAAGCACTAACTCCCTTGTTCCATTGACTCGGCCTGCACGTCCTAGCTCTGGTCTATCTTGTAACAACACCGTTCGTTCCTTGATTTCAGCTAACAATCTTTTGGCTGCATGTGGATTTTCTTCGGCGATATAGGAAAAGATGTCGCGTAAATCTTGCCTTGCTGGTTCAGTCCAAACGAGTTTCACGCTTGACCCTGGGTTTTAAATTCGATCAGTTCTTCCATTTCGCGCATAACATCGACATGATCAACAACCTCGCCACGATCAGCAGCAGCAATACCTTTGGTGATTTTCTCAACCTGGCACGCATGAGTATTGAGATATTCGCGTAAGGCTTGATTTACCAAGTAATTGCGCGAACGATCCAACACTCCGGCCATGCTGTCTAGTTGATGAACAATGTCTGATTCAGTTCTTACGGTAAATGCTTCGGTTGCCATATGTTCACTCCGATTTGGATGGTTCACCTGTAATCATACATTGTTTTTTGATGGCCCAACGTTAAGTACAATTGAGTTGGGAAAACAATAGTCAGCCCGATCGTGCATCAATCGTTGGCGTTTTTTCAGCAAGATTGCCGCGTCGATAGGCTCGCTCTGTTACTTGTTAAGTATGCAATCTGTTGCAACTTTGAATACCCGCTTGAAGATCATCAAGATAGTCCGCCCAACTCTGCATCATCCTCCTCCGCTCATCAAGATACTGGGCTCGGTTATAGGCGGCTCGTACTTGATCTTTTGGCGAGTGAGACAGTTGGCGCTCAATCGCATCTGGACTCCATCCTTGTTCGTTAAGCAAAGTTGACGCAGTCGTTCGAAATCCGTGTGCGGTCATAACATCACTACCATAACCTAATGATTTCAATGCGGTCATGATCGTATTTTCGGACATCGGGCGTTCATTGCCACGACTTGAGGGGAAAACATACTTTCCAGCTCCCGTTAAAGGCTTTATGGCTGCCAGGATTGCAATGGCCTGAGTTGGCAGTGGCACGATGTGATGGAAATCAGTTTTAGACACGTAAGGTCGCCATTCCTTGTTAGTTAAATCAACGTCATCCCAAAGCATCTGTCTAATTTCACCTGGGCGTTGAAACAAATATGGCGAGAGTCTGAAAGCTGATTGAACTACGTAGGTTCCTTGATAGTTGCTAATATCTCTGAGTAATTGGGCTACCAATTTGGGATCGATAATAGCAGCATGGTGCTTGACTTCCGGCGCAGGCACTCTGGCAGCAACTGGTAAAGCAGGATTATAATCAATTAATTCTTCAACAATAGCATGGTTAAAAATAGTAACAATTTCAGTGAACACTCTGTGAGCTGTTTCGACTTGCTTCTTATCAATGATTGGTTTGACAACATCCCACACATGTGTGGACTTGATTTCTCGCAAAAGCATATGCCCAATGGCGGGTATGGCATACATTCTGAGGCGAGCGACTTTCTTTTCGAGTGTGCGAGTAGAAATAACTTTGCCTGTTCGCTTCGACGGATGTTGCTTTAAATAGTCAAGCCAGTGGTAGGCTGAGTCCGCAAAACTGCCTTCTATTGGCAATCCAGCGTCAGTTCGCTTTTTATCCTCTGCAGCTTTTTGTTTCAGTGCTTTAACTTCTTTTCTAATTGCACTTGGATCGATCCCATTAGCCACATTGGAGCGAGCTTCATCTGCTTTACGCCTGGCATCCGCTAGCCCGGTTTCGGGATAAACGCCTAAAGACAAAGTTTTTCGCTTGCCTTGGGCGGTGTAGTCAAATCGCCACCACTTTGAGCCGTTGGGCTTGATCAGCACATAAAGTCCGTTGCCATCGTTCAGGCGCTGATCTTTCTCTGTGGCTTTGGCGTTTTTAACAGAAACATCTTTCAACAATTCTTTTGCCATATGCAGTAACTCCGTTGTCAATTTCAGTAACGAATCTGGCTGGCTTTGCAGTTACTGTAAAACTTACTGCATTCTTTGTCGAATGCTACTGCACATTTTTGGATTTCAGTAGACAATAAAAAACCCGCCAAGCCTTACGGCTTGCGGGTTTTCGTATTAAGTTGCACGTCTCTGTACACATAATTGGTACCGAGGGTCGGAATCGAACCGACACTCCCGAAGGAACCGGATTTTGAATCCGGCGCGTCTACCAGTTTCACCACCCCGGCAACATAAGAGGCATTATATTGCATAAGACGAAATTTACCAAGCGCTTTGAACATTTCGGCGTTGCTGCGCGGCGCGGGTTGCCGTTGCGGCTTGTTAGCTGCCGGACATTGAGTAGTGTCGACGCGGCGATGAATGGGCGATGCACGTTTGCAGGCCTATTTCGCCCGGCTTAATCCAATGTCGCCGAGGCAACGTGGAAGGCGTCGCTGTAAATGTGTTGGAAGCCGGCGCCCTGTAGGAAGGCCTGGCGTTTACTTTGATTGACCATTTCCGGGTGGCCGCAAAGATAAACCCGCCAGTCTTTCAGGTCCGGCAGGCTTTTTAGCGCCACATCATTGGCGCGGCCGAGGGCGACACCTGCTGGTGCCTCGCCTCCCGAAACGCAAGGGGTGTAATGGAAATTGGCGTACTGTTCAGCCAGCTGCCGCATTTCCTCGACCCAATACAGACCGTCGATATGTCGGCTGCCGTGAAATAGATGAATGTTGCCGCTATGGCCTTGGTGCAAGGCTTCGCTGATGATTCCGGCCAGCGGCGCCAGGCCGCTGCCGGTGCCGATCAACAGCATGTTTTGCTGTTGATCGCCGGGCAGGTAGTAGCACAGGCCTTGCGGGTCGGAAACCGCAAGTTCATCGCCAATCTTCAATTCCTGATGCGCCCATTCGCTAAAACGGCCGCCGGCCAGTCGGCGAATATGGAAGGTCAATGTGTTGGCATGAACGCGGTTATTGGCGATGGAGTAGCTGCGCATCAGGCCGTCGCTACGCTTCAGGTTGACGAATTGGCCGGCGTAATAATCCAGGGGGGCGCTGCAGTGCAGTGTCAACAGCAGGGTTTCGGCATTCAACGGCTGTTTGTCGATGACGGTTGCCGGCGTAAAGCTATTGGCCTGTGAGTCCAACGCAATGGTCATGTTTTGCTGCGGATAACACAGGCAAGCCAGAAAGTAATTGCGATGCCGCAAGACATCCTTGAGTCCGTTTTGTGCTGCCGGCGGTGGTGCGCCGTCGAGGCTGCGAATCATGCAGCTTTGACAGGCGCCTTGCCGGCAAGCGTGGGGAATGTCGATATGTTCGCGCAATAAGGCATCTAATACCGATTCGCCGGTTTGGCAGAGGATGTTTTGCTTA
>Ga0172367_10006682_pt1 | contig 13464 bp, 12 predicted proteins | sample Lak10m_FD_114542 | JGI IMG/M metagenome (GOLD analysis project Ga0172367, IMG submission 114542) | Freshwater microbial communities from Kabuno Bay, South-Kivu, Congo - kab_022012_10m | ecosystem: Environmental > Aquatic > Freshwater > Lake | place: Democratic Republic of the Congo: South-Kivu...
AATTTCGGTCAGATTATCCATGGGTGCCTCCGGTTCGTAGTCGGTTGTTCGTGGGAAAACAGTATCGTACGCGAACAGGACGGCCTAGCCAACTGCCGTTTCTTATCCCGAACTCACGTTAATACCGCATCGCGGGTAGGCAATGCCGTCATGACCACACCGTTGCGTACCACATCACTGGCGAGCAGGAAGCCGCCGTTGGCTTCATAGCCCACAACCAAAGGGCTGTCATTCCCGTGCTGGCAAGAATCCAGACTGGTTGCCGATTCCATGCCACCAATCACATACGGCGAGCCAATCCGGGTGCGCAGGACCTGTCTGAACGCGCCACAATTTTCAACTGCCGTATTGCTGCTCACCGGTGTCACCACGACCTCTGCCCCCAGGAACTGCGCGCAAAGAATGCCCACCACATCTCCACGCAGCCAGTTGCCGGCTTCATCACCAATCAGCGGACGGTCGGCATCGCCGTCCGTGGACAAAATGGCATCAAAACCGTACTCACCGGCCCACGAGCGAGCCTGCGCAACATCTTCAGGCCGTACTGCCTCGGTATCGATGGGCACGAAAGTATCGACACGGCCAAGTGAACGCACGTCCGCCCCCAGCGCCTCCAATACCTCACGTAAGAGATCCCGCGCCACGCTGGAATGTTCATACACCCCCACCCGCATCCCGCGTAGTGCCCCATCTCCGAAAAACGAGACATACCGCTGCACATAAGCCACCCATGCATCAGAGACGACGACAGGTCGCGCTTTTGGCTGCAAATCGGACGGCACGTCTACAAACGTTGCCAGCATCGCCTGCTCATCGTCCTTGCTGATCTCGCCACTTGCCCGATAAAACTTGATGCCATTGCGATCAAACGGGATATGGCTACCCGTGATGATGATGGCCAGAGCCTTTCGGGTTGCAGCGAAATAGGCCACTGCAGGGGTGGGCAACGCACCGACGAACACCACTTTCAATCCAGCATCGCTCACCGCCTGAATGCAAGCAGCTGCCAAGGCCGGGCTACTGGGACGCAGATCATGGCCAAGCACCACCTCATCAGCGCCTGGTACAACCGCGCGCAGAAACGCCTGTGTGTAGGCGTAACAGACCTCCGCAGTCATAGCCGAAACCAGCCCGCGGGCGCCACTGGTGCCAAATTGCACGCTCGATGAAACAACCCAGTCGTGGAGTATCTTATTCACTGAGCTCTCCTCGTCGCCCGAACGGCTCTTTGAGCCCCGCCCAACCTGAAAACATAACGATCAGTGTCCTCACTCGGTGAAATAGAGTGGTTCATCATCATGTTTCTCGATGAACTCATGTCGAACTGTCTGCGCAAGCGCTTTCTCCAGAGGAACAGGTGGAACAAACCCTGTCTGGTCAATGGCCGTGTTGTAAACAGAGTTCGCACAGAACTTCTTGACACGTATCGAGCTGATGGCAAACCGTTTGCCAGACAAAGCCGCAACCAGATCGAAGCCTTTACCAATCACGTACCCAACAGCAAAGGGAAGTCTGAAACCAATTTTCTCTGGACGGCCCAGTATGCGATTGACGTTTGCGACCAAGCTGTTCATCGTGAAGTCTGGCTTATCGATGAAGTTGTAAATATGCACGCCCGGTTTGAAGCCAATAGCATATTCAATGAACGCGGCAATGTTCTCAACATAGGCCATCGATTTTCGGTTTTCGCCATGCCCCACCATGACAAACTTGCCTGAAGCAATCTGTCGCAGCAGGTTGTAGACATTGCCCCTGTTCTGTTCACCAAAGACCACCGTTGGACGAACGATAACTAAAGTGCGCTCGCTTGGTGCTTCAGCTTGCCATGCCTTAAAAACTTGTTCAGCTTCGTATTTTGTACGGCCATAATCATTGAATGGTGCAATTTTCCCAGACTCGTCGGTACCAATGGGGGCGAATCCGTAAACTGCTACGGTACTGGTAAAGATGATCGTTTGAACGCTCTTCTCCCGGGCCACAGTACAAATATTCTTTGCGCCACCAACGTTCACATCATCATAAAGACTCAACGGTCGAACATCATCACGATGTTCCGCAGCCAAATTAACGATCACTGATTTTTCTGAAATTGAATTGCGTAGCTGGTCAATAGATCTAACGTCACCCAGCGAGACCAAATCACTAAATGCTTTGCTAGGCGCTTTGTCGAAAATTTTAATGTCGAGTTCAATTTTACTTTTCAGTCGCCTAACTAAACGCGTGCCGATAAAACCACTACCACCGATGATTGCGTAATTCATACTATTTTCTCGAAAGAGTTTCTATGGAAGTGACGAATGATTGTCCAATCGCTTTCCAGTCATGTTTCTTGGAAACATACGAACGGGCGCGTGATCCAAGCGAATCGCGCAAGTTTGCGTCTTCGAGAAGCGTCAAGACACGCTCAGTGAAATCAACGGGATCATCAGCCACCATTATCTCGAGACCTGGTTCAGCTGCGATACTACCTCGGCCAAGCGTTGTTGTAACGACTGGCAAACCACACGACATCGCTTCCAAGATTTTGTTCTGCATGCCAGCGCCGGATTGCATGGGCGCAATCGAAACGCACGATTTGCTAAGTTCGGCAGCAACACTTTCCACCCGACCGGTAACGGTGACATTAGGATAAGCGGTTACCAATGATTGCACTGCTGTGGATGGATTAGAACCGCAAATAACGAACTTCGTCATCGGGTATCTGCGATTGATTTCAGGCCAGCATTTTTCGCAAAACCAACTAACTGCCTCGGCATTTGGGCCGTAATTCATGTTACCCGAGAAAATGATTCTTCCGTTTTCAACAGCATCACGCTTGCCAGAGAATTTTGATGTGTCCACACCGTTATGTAGTACTCGGACGTAATCCGGAGCGATATTTCGAGCATCATCGTCTGCTACGACGAAGGAAAACGCAGCGCGTCGTGCCAACTCCTGCTCATATCGCCTGGATCGCTTTGTTTCAAATTTAAAAACGGGCCTCAACAATGGCGTTTTTTTTTTGTGGTCCGCTCGAAGTTAAGTGAAACTGAATCGATGAAATCGACTATCAAAGGCTTGTCGATTCCGTTGACGTTCACATAGGGGCGAAATAGAACAAGATAAAGTAGATCCGGATCGAAATCACGAATCTGAATGTCAATCAGTTTCCGGCAGGCCTGGCTGCGGAATAGGGCGGCTTGCAAAGGAATGGTAGATGCGAAGAAGGCGGAAAACAAGTTGCGCACTTGTGCCAATCTCGGAATTACAACGATCTGACACCTGATTCCAGCCGAATTTAAATGATGCAATGCCAATTCATCCGCAGGAGACGGTGGGGAAACTAAGCAGCAAATAAGATTGACCTGATGTTCGCTGCGAATCAGGGCCATGAGTCGGTGGTGGGCAACAAGTTGGTCCCCCTTGGCATCAAGCTGCGGCACGCGGGTGGCAATAGTAAGAATTCTCATAGAAAACAGTCAAAGATGTAGTTTGAGCCAATCTGGCATTATTGGGCAATCATGAATATGGCATCTCTCGGTCTTGCGCAACCTCGTTCGCCATATACTGGCTTAGGTAAAAATTCGCCACCATTGACCAACTGAATCTCTTGAGATGATGGTCCACCTGTTCTGCTGGTAAATCAATCAATAAGTTGCCAATCTCAACACTCTCAATTAGCTTGACTAGGGTATCCTGGTTACGCGGATCGAAGTAGTGTGCAAATGAGGCGCCGATTTCTGGAAGTGCGCCCCCGCTTGAGCACAAGGGCGCTTTATGAAAGAAAAGCGACTCAATTACCGGAAGCCCAAACGATTCATAAAATGATGGGACGATCATAGTCTTGCACCTTTGGATGTAGTTCGGAATCTCGCGGTGTGGACACATCCCCAGAAAAGAAATATTTTCAGTAATTAAACCGCCAGGTTTCAGTCGTTCATACTGCTCTTGATTTACTCCGATGACAATGAGTTTCGGAGCTTCGCTTTTGTATTTCTGATATAAAGAACTGAACGCGGCGACAACAAAGGTAAGGTTTTTCTGTGGATCGGGACCAGTTATTGCGAGATACTTGGTATTATCAATCTTGCTATTTTCAGTTGCTGCTACATCTTTATCCGAAACAGATGTGCTGGTTGCTAGTTCAAAACCGTGATAAATGAATTCGGCCGCAATTCCCAGCTCATACTGTATGTCCTTAACCGCGAATTCAGACACCGTGCAAACTTTGGTCGCCCTCTTGGCGTAGAACGGAACAAACACTTTTCTGTATATTCGCCCTATAGCTTGTCGCAGATTCTGGTTCGGAAAAGGAACGACATCGGCGCTCTTGAGGAACGAGACGTCATGAAGCGTCAGCAAGACGCGCGCTGTCAGCCTTGGAAGAATGAAACCAGTGTTCCCTGTGAAATGGACCACGTCCGCCGATAGCTTCTTTGCCAGATAGTTGAAAACCACGAAGTCAAGTATCGGATCCGGACACCAATCAGGAAGTTGGACGACGTGAAAATTTTTCGGTAATTTGTTGGCAAGTAATGACACGAACTTTTTGCGCACTGCCAAATGAAACTCAAATTTATCATGATTGTTTACGATAAGCGCATAGATCAAGTTTTCGGTGAAAACCCCGATGCCGCGCATCGAGTTTGTCAGCCATCTGGCATCGATTAAGATCTTTTTCAACGAAATGCCTTCATATGCGTGCTTGCACGGTAGTACACCCAGTAAGCGATGATGCGCGAATAGAAGAGCAACTCTTTCAAGTGAGTAGTCCGAGTACCATATTGGTGAATCATCTTAGTTCTAGCCACTGCGTTTCCCTTCAGCAGAGGAATAAGCTTTGTCGACTCCCCACTCGAGTCGAACTTTGCGACGATGAAAGGAAGAACATGAAGACACTCCTTGTGCACATGGGCAAGGCGCAGCCACAGGTCGTAATCCATCGCCTGCTTCATGTCCACGTCAAAACCGTCAGATTCTAGGAACAGATCGCGAGTGATGAAGGTGGCTTGGTGAGGGACGCAATTTTTTTTGATTAGGTCACTTACACTACCAGGCTTAAATCTAATCGCTTCAACATCAGAGCCATCCTTGGAAATCGCCAGTGTTCCTGCGGCCCAGCGCCATTGATGAAGTTGATAGTCAGCCCATACTTTGGCAATTACGTTATCTTCAAACAGCAGATCGCCGAAATGGAGGTGGAAAATGAGTTGACCACATGCCAGTCGCGCGCCTTTATTCATGGCGTCGCTAATTCCGCGATCAGCCTCTGAAATAACACGGACTCTGGAGTCTCCATTGGTGGTTCGAGTTATTTCGTCGAGGGTTCCATCGGTGGATAGGCCATCGACAACGATGTATTCGATTTCAACGCCGTTCAACTTCTGGGAAAGCACACTAGAAATTGTGCCTGCTACGAGCGGAGCACAGTTTTTTCCGATGGATATGATCGAGATATTTACCATGATTTATTTTTTCACTTCATTTAAGCGAGCGAGAAGATCAATATTTAATAAGGATTTTTACCACAAGTTGTCTGTTACTTGGACTTAAAATAACTAATAGAAGCGGGTTTTTTTTCTTTAGTTTTGCTCACTTCCAGAGCGAGTAGATATCCTGCAACGAATGTAAGTTTTAGAAAGCCAGGGAATAGCATCGCCAGGTAGAGAAGATACAACAAAGCAAGACGCCAGCCATTTAGGTTGTATTTTTGTTGGATTTTTAGAATTATGAAAAACAACCAAATCAGTCCAATTGCCCCATATTTGTAAATTGATCCCGCTGCTGGGGTATTAAAAATAAACTTAACCGGCGATGACATCGAAGAATCTTGATCTTCAGCAATCGATTTGCCTACAGCAAATATATCAAACTCGGGAGTCGCGACATATTCCCTGTATGTAGCGCCATAGCCCATTCCAAAAAAACCATATCCTTTGTTCGAAAGGTTCATGTACAAATTCTCAATTTGAACTGTACGAGTGTTAACACCATCTGCTTTGAACTCTGATAAAAAGCTACCATAACTTATCAGAAAAATGGGTACCACAAGAAAGCAAAAATTAAAAAATAATAATGGTACTACCTTGGCCAGCCGTAACTTAGTTAGAATAATGATGCCGATGGCAACCAAGGAAAGGTAAATTTCGTTCAGCGAGAGCGTGTTGACCATGTTGAGCAATTGCAGCGAAATAACCGGCCAAACGATAAATGGACTGAATGCTGATGAGCCCAATATCAGAATGAAAGTAGAAAGGATACGAAATAATGGTGGCAAGCCGAGCAATGAAGGTAGTTCATGACAGCAGTCAAATATTTCAACGTAAAGAATGTCGCCAACATCTGAAATCAACAGCATCAGCATAATCCAGCCCAATCGCATTACCTTGCTGTTCTCATTCAGCGTGGCTGGCAGCATTGTGCCAGCGAACAAGTACAAGACCCACTTGAGGTCGTATAGATATGGCTTTGGATAAAAGTCAACAGCAAGATTATAAAAGAATCCACTTGCGATCATGAAAATAATCAACGGCAACAAATACTTTAGGTAACTGACATTTAATCTCTCGAAAGGCCTAGTTATTAATCGGAAACTGATAGAGGCAATGAAATATAGAATGATCATATCTGCAAAGGACAACCCGAGAACCTTGTTCAGGAAAACGCTGTAATGCCCTTCGCCAGTAAGCGAATAACTTGTCTTTACCGATATTTCCGGCGAAAGAAATAGCAGACATAACAGTATATATTTCAAGTTATACATTCCAAGCTATACAAGCCACGCAGTGATGCTGGGGAAGTGTGCATGTTTAACTGGGCACCTTGAAAAACCCCGAATTTCTCTGCAACAAGCAGTAAAAACCCCGGGGCGCTAAAAATCTTGTCTACACTTCGCATGAATGGGGTGTTTCTTGCTCGATTTCACGCTGTTTTTGCGTCTTCCTGCGCTTTTGAGGCGCAAGAAGACGCAATGAGGGTGTCAGAACGCAACAATCCTGGCCTCGCGTAGGTAAACCAGCCGCTTCAGGTTGTAACAGACCGCCATCATCGTCATGGCAATGTTGGCGCGTGTTTGGCCAATGGTGCGGATCAGCTTGCCGCCCATCTGGGCGATTGCGGCAAAGATGTGCTCCACCCGGGCACGGGTCTTGGCGATTCGCTGATTCCGGCGCTGCTGGCACTCGGAGAGCGGTCTGTTCCGGTGGCCTTTGCGCTGGATGTGGTTGCGGTAGCCTGCAGCCTTGAGTTTGGCTTCCCGCCCGGCACTGGGGTAACCGCGATCGGCACACACCTCCCGGCAGGTGTTACCCGAATCCAGTATGTGCTCGAAGTGTTGGCTGTCATGGGTGCTGGCGGTGTCGGTCTCAAGCTTGCGGATCAACTTGTATTGCTTGTCGACATTGACGCTGAACTTGTAGCCGTGATGGCTCTTGCCATGCTTGCTGGTCCAGGTGGCGTCGGTGTCTTTCTGGCGGCGCTTGGCGGGACTCCAGTCGGCCGGCAGGGCATTGTGCTTGAGCTGTTCTTTGTCGGCTTTGCTGAAGTGTTGTTTAGGGGCTGGGACCAGGGTGGCATCAATGATCCGGCCGCCTCGGGCCATGAAACCTTGTTTCAACAGTTGCCGCTCGACTCCGTAGAACAGGGCTTGGGCACCGGCTTGGCCGATGCGGTTGGCGAAGACCCAGAGGGTGGTGCGATCGGGAATGTTGGCAGCATCGCTCAGGCCACAAAAGCGCTGGTAGCTCATCCGATCCAGCAGTTGGTATTCCATTTGTTCGTCTGACAGGTTGCACAGCCGCTTGAGGACCATGATCCGTACCATGGTCTCGGTCGGAAACGGCGGACGGCCCCCTTGGTGACTTTCCGGGCGCGGGGCTACACGTTCCACTTCCGCGGCCAGCGCCGCAAAATCGATGTGCCGTTCGATCGCTTGAAGCGGATCGCCCAGTGCATCAATCTTCCGGCTGTGATGCTCCGCGGCAAAGAGGTCGCGCTTGATCGCACTTCGCGGCTTCATCGTCTTTCGCTCCGTCTATTCACAATGAGCTTAATTTTACTGGGATGGCTCAATGGTGTGGGGTTTTTGGAGGTGCCCAACTGTTAGCTGCCGTCCGAAGATGTATTGTCGATAGGCGGTGTAGATTATTATTGTCAACTCGTGTCATAATTTTTTTGTGCTTGTTTTACTTCAAATTTGTGAAATACTGTAGGTACACTTGTAGGTTCTCACATACTAAATTTCTTGGGCTACTTATTATTATATTTGTTAAAAATAAATTCGACTTTAGAACTGTACATATTATCCCAACTCATGTCACTAACCGTGAATGCGGCGGCCTCGCCGAGTTCGCTACAGAGCATTTGGTTGTCAATGAACCGTAATAGAGTTTGAGCAATTTGGTCTGTTGATGTCGGATCAACCATTTGAAAACCCGGTAGACCATTCAAGAGTTCCGCAGCGCCAACGCTATTAGATAGAACTACAGCTCTTTTACGTGCTGCCGTTTCAAATACCGCTAATCCCCAGCTTTGATCGATATTGATAAATGCAAAAATATGGCAGTTTGCTATTTCGTGATCCAACTCTTTATCGGTTATATTTTCTCGAATGGCGAGAGGAAGCTTATGTAAGCTCGCTAGATTGCGAATTTTTTCAGCATATTCTGGTCGAGCGCGAGTATCTCCTACGATAGTCAACTCGACACTCTGCCCTGATTTTGCAGCCGCAATTGCACAAGACTCCACTAAGCGTTCGTAATTTCTGTAACCAAAGAAAACTCCAGTAGAAAGTACGCGAAACGGTGACATGGGTGGCAGTGACGTGTTTACGGCTTGCGTAGGTAGATCCACGCCACAGTACAGCAGTTCAGCATTAATACCCAGATGCTCATGAACACGCTTCACATTCTTGCCAACATTTACGGTGATGTGATCAACCATACGAGCCATTAACTTGTTGAACAGTCGAGCAATCGGGTGATGCCAACGAGCAGATACTTTCGAGCTATTTCCTAGTCGAAAGGAATGATGAAGATCATTGATCTGCCAGACGTAGCAGCGGGCTCGTTTACAAAGCCATGAAGTGAAGAAAAATAATAACCCACCGTTGTCGTGAATATTCAAAACATCAACTTTGGTAAGTTTAAATGCAAGTGGAATTGGCGCAAGGCGTCGAAATAGCCTGCTTAAGCTGGATTTTGGCGGTTCATCATACAATGTCACTATGTCAATGTTATCAAAATCCGGAAAAGTTTTAGCGAGATTAAATATAGGTGTAAATAGTTGAACCTTATGTCCTTGTTGAACTAAATATTGTGTAAGCCGCAATACTTGCTTGTGTGTCCCGCCTTTGACATCTAGCTCACTTACGTATAGAGCAATTATCATAGGTATTTCCGTACTTCTTTCATCCATGCATCAGCCAGGCGTACCTCTTCATTAATTGCCACTCCAATATGGTGCAATTCCTTCCAAGCTGTTAGGACAAATTTATCCAACGGCATTGTTTCAATTTTTTCAAGTGTGGTGACAATTTCTTCGTTGCGTAGATAGCCAACCACCTCGTCACTAAAATCCCGCATTAGATTGTGCTCATTGCGTTCCTGTACCACTGTGGCAGCCCGAAAAGCAATTTTCTTGTCCTGCCTCCAGAGACCTGCCTGAGCAACAAACGATCGCCAAATATCAGTCATACGAAAGCTCACATGACATGGCAGATAGAGCGCAGGAAAGGCCTCCTTGAAGAATAAGGTATTCTGTGAGTTAAATGAACACCATGTACCGTTTTCAAGTAACACTGGTGCACGTTGTTTGAAAATAAGTGGTTGTTTGAAAAGCAGTCGATAGATTGCATCTACATCCGGATCGCCATCAGCTAAAAACTGCTGAATAGGTGTCGATTCAGTGATTACCTCTTCAGTTAAATGACCACCCTCGTGAATGGTGTCTAACGGATTCCCTCGAGGCCATATAAGCTGATCTGAAAAGTGTTTATAAACATTCGACCATCGAGTTCCACCCACGCTTTGGCCTGTAACTTCACGCGAAATATCAGCTCCAAAGTATTGTCCAGGAATATTGTCATCATCGGTCTCTAGAATGACATCTGCTCCCTGTTGAATCGCATACAAGTACCCAAGGTTTTTTCGGCAATAATGATTTGCAGGAATATCCCTAGCAAGGTCACCAAAGTTTTTAAGTTGTTGTTCATATGAAAAATAGTTGATGCCTGGGCTTGACCAGTCTGCTGGTGTTTTCCGATCGCCAACTACCACACAACGCCACCCTAACTTGGTCATTTCGCTTATGCGGCGAATCGCCTTAGTTGGCGAGTTGATTGTTGTTATGACAATCCATTTCTTCATAATTTTCTCTTTAATAGTCGATGAATAAAAACTGTTTCCGTGATGCCAACAATGAGAGTAAATGCGATGATTGTTCCAATTATTGGTCCGTAAAGTCCGATGGAATTTGCGAGATAAATTTTTAATCCCGTCCCTACAATCAACATGATTGATGCCACTGCTAGTTGAAGACGCAAGATGTGTAAACCATTGAGCAGCATGGCCATGCACTGTCCATACCCTTCGAGTATTACCCAAATAGCTAGCAACAACAATAATTCAGTATGCGCTTGAATTTTTTCCCCCGTCCATATATCAAGGATTATGTTGCCAATCACTACCAGTAAGAGTGCCAAAAAAATACTAGCGATCATGCTACGTCTGAGATTTCCTAGGTAGGCACTTCTAAGCCAATTAAAATCTCCTTTGGCTTTCGCGTCAGCCACCGCAGGCCACAAAGGTCCTAAAATCAAACTATTAACCAACACGACAATACTAAACATGCGCCATGTTGTGGCATAGGTTGCCACATCGTCTGGGCTAGCCACAGTGGTCAAAATAATGTTGTCGGAGTTATATACAATTGAGACAGTAATCTGTAGCAGGAAAAATAGACCGGCCCCCTTAAGAAGAGAGGCAGTTAATTCACGATCAATATCTCCACTTAATTTTAGGTTTGGATAATGTTGTCGTATGTGAAGCAAGCTATAGCCCCCATATACAAGTACCATTAACAACACATAGCCAAGCACGAAGACAGCCAAGTCGGCTGCTTGCCAAGCTATTAGTGCTGCGAAACCTAAATATGATAGGGAGAATGCAAGTTGTAGGATCGTAGCTGTGCCCGCTCGTTGATGGGCAAAGAGCAGGCGCTGTACAAAAGTCGCAGGAATCACAAGTCCGTAGCACATGACAAAACTTGCCACCAAGTCGATATGGCTTGCCAAGAAAGATCCAGAACGCAAGGCCACCACGTCCAACATTCCAGAAAGATAAAATAAGCTACCGACGAACAGAAAAACAACGGTGATGCTACCCAGTACAAGATAAGCATGGCGAACTATCCGAGTAGCCCGTTCGCGATCATCATGGGCCAATGCTTCTGTAACTTTGCCCATTGCGCTATTTCCAATTCCGAAATCTAGGAACTGCATCATTGTCAGTAATGATGTAATTGCGGCCCATATTGCAAATTCAGTGATACTTAGCGCTGACATTACTAATGGCACCGTGGCTAAGTTTGCCCCGATTGATAAAGCTCGCGCCAGAAGACCTGTCTTGGCTGCTTTGTCAATAAGGTGCTGACGGCGGTCAGTAAGATCTTTTGATCTCATTGGCCACTACCGATTTGACTTGATTTAAACACGCAAAAGTTTCACATTTATTGGGATGGGTTTCTGATTACCTGTAATTACTCCAAACTCACATTAACTTCAAATCCGTTTGCTTTGAGCAAGGCATGGCGTTTTGCCTCTTCCAAATCTGATGCCATCATTTCTTTGCACATTTCCTGTACTGAAATTTCCGGAATCCAGCCAAGTTTCGCCTTCGCTTTAGATGGGTCACCAAGTAATGTCTCGACCTCAGTGGGGCGGAAGTATCGTGGGTCGATGCGAACAACGACATGTCCTACTTTCAGTGCTGGTGCTTTTTCACCCGCATTTTTTTCTACTATTGCGATTTCATCCACGCCTTGGCCTTCAAAGCGCAAAGTGATGCCCAACTCGGCAGCACTCCATGTGATGAATTGGCGGACGCTGTACTGCACACCTGTAGCAATGACGAAGTCTTCGGGCTGGTCTTGCTGCAGCATCATCCACTGCATACGGACGTAGTCTTTGGCGTGCCCCCAGTCGCGCAAGGCGTCCAGGTTACCCATGTATAGACAATTTTCTAGTCCCAGGCTGATGTTGGCCAGGCCGCGAGTGATCTTGCGGGTGACAAAAGTCTCACCCCGGCGCGGAGACTCGTGGTTGAACAGGATGCCGTTGCATGCATACATGCCATAGGCCTCACGGTAGTTCACTACGATCCAGTAGGCATACAACTTTGCGACTGCATAGGGGCTGCGTGGGTAAAAGGGTGTGGTTTCTCTTTGCGGAATTTCTCTTACCAGACCATATAGTTCACTGGTGCTGGCTTGGTAAAAGCGCGTTTTTTTCTCCAATCCCAGGATGCGTATGGCCTCCAGAATGCGCAGAGTGCCTATGGCATCCACATCGGCCGTGTATTCAGGGCTTTCAAAGCTCACGGCTACATGGCTCATAGCCCCAAGGTTGTAGATTTCGTCTGGCTGCGTTTCCTGAATGATGCGAACTAGGTTGCTGGTATCGCTCAAGTCGCCGTAGTGCAGTTTGAATCGGGCGTTGTCGATGTGCGGGTCTTGGTATATGTGGTCAATGCGCTGCGTATTGAACAAGCTTCCTCGGCGCTTGATGCCGTGAACGGTGTAGCCCTGCTCAAGCAGGAATTCTGCAAGGTAGGAACCGTCCTGTCCGGTAATGCCGGTTATAAGAGCTACTCTAGGTTTGGTGGTCACGGTATTCCCCTTTATTTCTGCGAAACGGAATTTGTTAAAAAGTCTTGGTAAGCGGTACTCAGACCCTGCTCTAAGCTCACTAGTGGCTGCCAGCCCAGTGCATTCAGGCGAGCGCTGTCCATCAACTTGCGTGGGGTGCCATCCGGCTTGCTAGTGTCAAACGTGATTTCGCCTTCATAACCGACCGTCTTGCCAATGGCTTTCGCAACTTCACGGATGGTGAGGTCGTAGCCGCACCCTACGTTGATGTGGCTGAGCATGGGCAGGGTGTGCTGATCGTAGGTGGCTTTATCGAGGTTCATGACGTGCACGCTAGCCGCTGCCATGTCGTCCACGTACAAGAATTCGCGCTTGGGTGTGCCCGTACCCCATATGGTGACGCTGGACACCTGGCCGACCTTGGCTTCATGGAAGCGACGAATCAGCGCCGGGATGACGTGGGAGTTTTCGGGGTGATAGTTGTCGCCGGGACCGTAGAGATTGGTGGGCATGACGCTGCGGTAGTCCACCCCGTGGCTGGTGCTGTACTGTCGGTTGTAGCTTTCGCAGAGCTTGATGCCAGCGATCTTGGCAATGGCGTAGGGCTCGTTGGTGGACTCCAGC
>Ga0172367_10006683_pt1 | contig 13463 bp, 11 predicted proteins | sample Lak10m_FD_114542 | JGI IMG/M metagenome (GOLD analysis project Ga0172367, IMG submission 114542) | Freshwater microbial communities from Kabuno Bay, South-Kivu, Congo - kab_022012_10m | ecosystem: Environmental > Aquatic > Freshwater > Lake | place: Democratic Republic of the Congo: South-Kivu...
CACAAATTCTTTCTGATGAAGGAATAAAAATCTTTAAAAATAAACGAACTACAAACCCAATAGAATTTTATAACAACTAAGGAGAAATGAATTGTACAACCGATTAAAATATCTCTATGAGATTCAAAAAATTGATGACCAACTGGATGATTTAGAAGAGTTAAGAGGCGACTTGCCGAATGCTGTCAAGGAGCTTGAAAGTAAAATTGAATCCATTAAATTGGAGGTGGAAGCTAAAGAAAAACAAAAAAAAGAAGCGCTGGATAAAAGGCAAAAGAATGAAACTGATGCTGAGAAATTAAAGGAGAATCAGAAAAAATTTAAAGCTCAGTTATACGCAGTACGCAATAATAAAGAATACGATGCGCTCACAAAAGAGATTGATCATTCCGAGTCACAAATAAGTAAATCAGAAGTTGAAAATGATTCGCTTGCAATTTTGAGTAAAAAACTTACTGAAGAAATCGAAGATTTAACTCCGCTGCTTACAGAATTAGCAGAAGAGTTAAAGGTTAAACAAAAAGAATTAAAAGAAATTATTTCTTCAAACCAGAAGGAAGAATCGAAGCTATTAGAAGAGCGAAAAAAAATAGAAGTTCAATTAAAGAAACCTGATTATTCAGCTTATATTAGAATTAGAAAAGCTAAAAAAGGGAAAGCTGTAGTTACGATTAAAAGATCTGCCTGTACCGGCTGTCATAACATTGTTCCGGCGCAAAGGCAACTTGAAATCCGAAGAAATAATAAAATTTTCTTTTGTGAATATTGCGGTAGAATTTTAGTTTCGCATGAAATTTCAGAAACAGACGAATAACAATCCCCCTTTTCTGATTCGTTTCTAAATAAATATACCTGTTTTTTCCAGCATGGAATCTACATTGAATTAGCCTTTCGTAAGTTCATTTCAACATTGCCCAAAAGCAGATTATTTACCCAAATAAAATTTTCTGCTGACATCAGCGGTGATATTTATTATATTTGAAGTAAGTAATAAAAGTTATAAAACAATCAAAGGCTAATCACAGTTGTTTTTAACAAAATTTTTAACATAAAGAATTCAAAGACTAGCTTGATCCGGGCAATTGCTGCGATTTATCGCTGAGGAAAGTCCGAACATCAAAGAACAGAGCGCCGGGTAACACCTGGGGTCCTGCTAAAGCGGGATACGGAAAGTACCACAGAAAAAATACCGCCCCGAAGTTTTCGGAGTAAGGTTGAAAAGGCGAGGTAAGAGCTCACCGCTTCGATGGTAACATCGAAGGTCCATCGTGGATTCCATAAAATGGAACAAGGCAAACCCCGCTCGATGCAAGGTTAAATAGGGAAGTAATTTTTCGGTTCGCCGAATTGCAATGTGGTTCGCATTGTTGTACTTCCGGGTAAACCGCTTGAGACTATTAGTAATAACAGTCCCAGATAAATAATTGTCATCCTGATTTTTCAGGTTACAGAATTCGGCTTACAAGATCAAGCTGATCTTTAGTTCTTTGAATAACATTTATATATGCTACAAAAGCGTTGGACTCTTAAAGAAACGAATCACGATTTTGCTGTTTCAGCTTTGGCTGATTCTTTGAACATTTCTGAAGCTCTTGCAAGTCTTCTTGTGCAGCGTGGTATAGATAATTTTTACGACGCAAAAAAATTTTTCCGTCCGTCCTTAGAATTTCTCTACGATCCATTTTTAATGAATGGAATGGAAGAAGCAACTTCGCGAGTTATTAAAGCCATTACAGAAAATGAACTAATTTGTGTTTACGGTGATTACGATGTTGACGGTACTTGTGCCACAGCGCTGCTATACATGTTTCTAAAAGAACTTGATGCAAAGATTGAGTTTTATATTCCTCAAAGACTTATTGAAGGTTATGGAATTTCAAAAGCTGGTATAGAAATCATTCACAACAAAGGGGCTTCTTTACTGATCAGTGTTGACTGTGGAATAACTGCGATTGATGAAACTTCGTTTGCAAATAGTTATGGGATTGATGTTATCATCTGCGACCACCATCATCCAAAAGAAGAACTTCCGGATGCTTTTGCTATTTTAGATCCGATTAAGCCGGGATGTAATTACCCTTTTAAATTTCTCTCCGGAGCAGGTGTTGCTTTTAAATTAGCTCAGGGAATTGCTGAAAGAATCGGGAAACGCGATCTTCCATTTAAATATTTGGATTTAGTTTCACTTGCTGCAGCGGCAGATATTGTTTCCTTAACTGATGAAAATAGAATCCTGGTTCGTGAAGGATTAAATCTTATCAATTCCAGTCCAAGAGCAGGAATTAAAGCATTAGTTGAAAAATGCAGCATTAATCCAGGCAGTCTTTCTTCAGGGCAGGTGGTATTTACTCTTGCGCCGCGTATAAATGCTGTTGGAAGATTGGGTGATGCAAAACGTGCCGTTGATCTTTTAACTACCGATAACCTTGATGAAGCACTTGAATTTGCAAGTGTGCTTGAAACTGAAAATTATGAGAGAAGAAAAATTGATGTTGATACTTTTGACAGTGCTCTTGAATTGATTGCTTCATCAGTTGATCTTGAAAATGAAATCCCTATAATTTTACATCAGCAGGATTGGCATCCGGGTGTAATCGGGATTGTAGCTTCCAGGATTGTTGAGAAATACTATCGCCCTACAATCATGCTTACTACTGTTGACGGAATTGCCAAAGGTTCAGCCAGAAGCATTAATAACTTTAATATTTATGAAGCGCTGGAAAAATGCGAAGAGTTATTAATTCACTTTGGAGGTCATCAGGCTGCTGCGGGGCTTGCTGTAGAGCTTGAAAATTTGGAAGAATTTAAATACCGCTTCAATCAAATAGTTAAGAACTCAATTAATGAGAAAGATTTATTCCCCGAACTAATGATAGACTCCAAAATTAAATTTACCGAAATTACTCCAAAGTTTATTCGCATTCTCGAACAATTCTCCCCCTTTGGTCCCGGAAATATGAGACCCGTATTTCTTGCTGAAGGAGTGAGTATTGTTTCCACCCCTCGTATTGTCGGGGCTAATCATCTCATAGCTAGCTTTAAACAAAATAATATTAATAAAGTGTTCGACTCAGTTGGTTTTAATATGGGTGATTATTTGGATTCCATTAAAACCCCGGGAGTTAATTTGGATATTGTGTTCTCTATTGATAAACTTATTAGAGATGGTAAAGAGTTCCCCCAGTTAAAGCTTAAAGATTTAAAAATAAATTGAAAATAATCAGGAGATAATAAAATGTCCGGTCATTCAAAATGGGCAACTATAAAAAGAAAAAAGGCTGTGCTTGATTCTAAAAGAGGTAAGATATTTACCAAGCTGATAAAAGAAATTACAATTGCCGCACGACAGGGTGGGGGAGACCCCGCCGGTAATCCACGACTAAGATTAGCCGTTGATAATGCTAAAGCACAGAATATGCCGCAGGATAATATTGACAGAGCTATTAAAAAAGCTACCGGTGAATTAGAAGGAGTAACCTATCACGAACTAACTTACGAAGGGTATGGTCCGGCAAGCATTGCAATACTTGTTGAAGTTGCTACCGACAACAAAAACCGAACTGTTGCAGAAGTTCGACACTTATTCAGTAAGCATGGTGGGGCTATGGCTGAAAGCGGCTCCGTTTCATGGATGTTTGATAGGAAAGGAATTATTACTTTACCGACTCAAGGCAAAACAGAAGAGGATATGATGGAAATTGTGATTGATGCCGGCGCTGATGATCTCCAAACAGAGGAAGATTATTTTGAAGTGCAAACTTCCATCGAATCGTTTGAACCTTTGCGAAAAACTCTGCTTGCAAAAAATATTTCAGTCGAAAATGCTTCCTTGCAATGGATCGCAAAGAATTTAATCGCCATTCAGGGAGAGGATGCAGAAAAAGTTATGAAGCTCATCGAAGCCATTGAAGATTGTGATGACGTTCAGAATGTTTTTTCTAACGCTGACTTTATTGAATAGGCTGAAAAAAATAAAATTTAATTAATGTCTAAAATATTTTTTCAAATTATTTTTTGTGATGATAATAATTGGAATTGATCCCGGGACAATTGTTACTGGATATGGAATTATCAAATCTCAAAATTCTGTTTTGGGAAGAATATCAAGCGGGGTAATAAAACTTTCGGGCACAAAATTGTTATCTGAAAAACTTGAAATTATTTATGATGAATTAGTTAGAATTATTAAACTTTACAGCCCGGATGAATTCGCAATTGAAACTGCTTTTTATGGAAAGAATGTTCAATCTGCTATGAAGATCGGATATGCAAGGGGAGTCTCAATATTATCAGCAGTTCATAATAAAATCCCTGTAAGTGAATACTCTCCTCGTGAAATAAAAAAATCAGTTGTTGGCAAAGGTGCAGCATCAAAAGAACAAGTAAGTTTTATGATTAAGACATTGCTTAATTTGAGATCAGTAAAAATGCAGCTTGATGAAAGCGATGCGCTTGCGACGGCGTTGTGTCATGCATTCCGAATGAAATCCCCTGTGAAAAAAAGTAAAAACTGGAAATCATTTGTCGAAGCTTTTCCCGAACGGGTAATTCAATGAGGCTGAAATGATCGGATATTTAACAGGCAAAGTTATCTCTTTGAAACCCACAAAAATTATGCTTGATGTAAACGGGGTGGGGTATGATGTGAGCATCTCCATAAATACATTTGAGAAGATTAATGAAAAAGAAAATATTTCTCTTTTTATTCATACAAATGTAAAGGAAGACTCAATTTCACTTTTCGGATTTTATACTGAACCTGAAAAGGAAATGTTTGAACTTTTAATTTCTATTAGCGGCATTGGGCCAAAATTAGCGCTTAGTATTCTGTCCGGCATTCTGACTGATGAATTAAAACATGCAATTCAATCCGGTGATACTTCCAGACTAATTGCTGTACCTGGTATTGGCAGAAAAACTGCCGAACGAGTTATACTTGAACTTAGAAATAAAGTGGATGCTGTTACTGAGGAAGGGGCATCTTCAGTTCCTGTCAGTAAAAAAAATGAAGCTGTTTCTGCTCTAACAACGCTTGGTTATAACAGTAAGATTGCGGATAAAGTTGTGCGGGATATTTTGACAGGGTCTGTTGAAATTACTTTGGAAGATTTAATTAAAAAATCTCTTTCCATTCTTAATCAGTAACAATTCAAATCACTTCTGCTGTTAACTCGGCAAAAGGTAAAATTTTAGCAGTAATGTTATCACCCTTTTCCACTTTCCCCACCCCTGCCGGAGTTCCGGTAAAAATTAAATCGCCTTCTTCCAGATGCATCAATGAAGAAATGTACTGAACTATTTGCGCAGGTTTAAAAATCATCTTGTTTAATTTTTCTTTTTGTCTTACGGTACCATTAACGGAAAGAGAAATTTCTTCTTCAAGAGTAAGTGAATAATTTTCTTTCAAAGTAAAATCTGAAAGCACAGCCGAAGTATCAAAGCATTTTGCAATTGTCCATGGGTGAGCTTTTTTCTTTAATTCATTTTGAACATCACGCAAAGTCATGTCAAGTCCAAGTCCGTAACCAATAATAGAATTTTCAGATTCCAACAAAGAAGCATTTTTAATTTCAGCACCGATAAGAAGAACAAGTTCAACTTCGTGGTGCATTTCATTCGAAAATGATGGATAGGTGATTTTCCCTCCGGACTGAATTGCCGCAGATGCAGGCTTGAGAAATACTACAGGTTTTTCCGGAACTTCATTTCCAAGTTCATGTGCGTGCTCGGCGTAGTTTCTGCCGACGCAAATTATTTTACCAATTTGAATTTCTTGAATGCTGTTTTTTATCTTGATTGATTTCATATTTTGTAGTTAATCAGTTAAGCACAGAATAAATTCTGTAATGTGGAATTATGTTTTTTGTTTCTTCTTCGTTGCTGCTGGAAATAAAATATTATTTAATATTAATCTGTAGCCAGGTGAATTTTTATAGAGCGACAAATCTGTCGGCGGATCACCAACAGCATGCTGATAGTCTTCAGGATCGTGACCGCCGTAAAAAGTGAAAGTTCCTCTTCCAAAATTTCCATGAATATATCGTACTTGATCAGTACCTTCGCGTTCACCCATAACGACTAGAGATTTTTTTAGAGTACTTCTTTTGAACATAGTTGTTTGTCCCATAAATCCGCGAACTACATTCACGTGAGCCTGAGTTAACATTGTTGGAACAGGATCGTACTTCGCTGAAAAATCAAATAGTGTAAAGTAATCACTTTGCTGGTTGCCTATTTCAAGTGGTTGAATATCAATGTCGCTGTATTCATAAACATAGGGATTCATTTCGAGTTTAAAATTCTCAAAAGCAAGTGTGTTACTAAAATCAAGTTTTTGCTGTGCATCAGGATCAGCAGCATCTCCATCATACATCTGTGCACAAATATCAGTATTTAATGAAGCGAGTGAAATGTCATAGGAATCGGTTGCAGAGCACATTGCAAACAGAAACCCACCCTGTCCCACATAATTTTTAATATCAACTGCTACAGTCTTCATCATATCGGAAACTTTTTTAAAACCGTTTTGCTTTGCATTATTTTCATATTGAATCTGCTGATCAATGTACCATTGTGCACTGCTGAAGCTTGCATAAAATTTTCCATATTGTCCAGTGAAATCTTCATGGTGGAGGTGAAGCCAATCGTATTTTGAGAGATCACCCCGCAGAATTTCGTCATTCCAAATTTTATCGTAAGGAACTTTAGCGTATTCAAGAACCAATGTAACGGCATCATCCCATGGTTGAAATCCCGGGGGGGCGTAAACAGCAATTTTAGGTGCTTTCTCCAATCTAATTACATCCATGTTATTTTCATCGCTCTGAACTTCGGAATAAATTTGTGCGGCTTCCGAAAGGGAGAGGGAACTGAATGAAACATTTTCGAGTCTGCATTCATTTGCAATTTCATCGGAATAATCAAGTAAAAAAGAACCCCCGCGATAATTAAGCAACCAGTCAGCCTTAACTTCTTTTTGGAGAGCGTGAAAAGTTAAACCATAAGCTTTTAGATGATCTGTCTGTTCCAGATCCATAAAAATTAATATTTTGGTTTGTGCAAGTAGGGATGAACAAAATAGAAAGACAAAAGCGAATATTATTTTATTCATAAATTGATAGATGCAGGTGCAAAAAATCAGGCTGATTTTCGATCTGACTCAATAAAGATCGGTTCAGAGCCTTTTTCAACCACATCCTTTGTGATAATACATTTATCAAGATTTTCCCTGTTCGGAATTTCATACATTATGTCAATCATAAAATTTTCCACGATTGAACGTAAGGCACGTGCACCGGTTTTTCTTTCCATTGCTTTCGTAACAATAGCATCAAGCGCGAATTTATCAAACTCAAGTTCGATACCTTCCATCAAAAATAATTTTTTATACTGCTTCAGGATGGCATTTTTAGGAACTGTTAAAATACTCTTTAATGCTTCTTCGCTTAATGAATGCAACGGTGCGATTACAGGGATTCTTCCTATTAATTCGGGAATCAGTCCAAATCTTAGTAGGTCTTCGGGCAAAATAAAGTTTAGCAACTCATCTTCCGAAGTCTTATCCTTCAAGTTAGAATAGAAGCCCATACGATTTTTGTTTATTCTCGAAGAGATGAGTTTTTCAATTCCTTCGAATGCACCGCCGACGATGAACAAAATATTTTTAGTGTTAACATTAATTAAACTTTGTTCGGGATGTTTTCTGCCTCCTTTAGGTGGAACGCCTGCTATAGTCCCTTCAAGAATTTTTAGTAATGCTTGCTGTACTCCTTCGCCGGAAACATCGCGTGTAATTGATGTACTTTCGCTTTTGCGTGCGATTTTATCTATTTCATCAATGTAAACGATTCCTTTTTGTGCCCGCTCAAGATTATAGTCTGCCGCCTGCAAAAGATGGACCAAAACAGATTCTACATCATCTCCTACATAACCGGCTTCTGTAAGTGTTGTTGCATCAGCAATTGCAAAAGGAACGTCAAGAATTCGAGCAAGCGTTTGAGCAAGCAGGGTTTTACCCACCCCCGTAGATCCAATTAGAAGTATGTTGCTCTTTTCGATTTCGACGTCATCAAGTTCAAAAAAAGATTTTTGTGTTGAGATTCTTTTGTAATGATTATAAACAGCAACTGATAAGGATTTTTTTGCTCTTTCTTGACCGATAACAAATTCATCAAGGGCTTTTTTAAGAGATTGAGGAGAATGTGCTTTGCCCGGTTTATTTTTCTGTGTAAAGTTAAATGCCGCAAGATTGTTTTTTAAAATATCAACGCTGCTGCTAACGCATATATCGCAAATGTAAACATCCGGACCGGCAATCATACTGCTGACTTCGCTTCCCTCTCTTCCGCAGAAGGAACATTTGACAAATTTTTGATTCGTTTTTTTAGCCATTATAATCCTAACTTAATTTACTTTTTAATCTTTTTATCTCTGTGCGTGCTTCTTCATTATAAATAGAATTGGGAAATAAAGCTAAAAGTTTTTCATAAGTTTCTATAGCACGAGCAGAGTCTTTCTTACCAAACTGATAAATATTTCCCTTCAAATATAATGCTTTATCAGAAAATATATTAGACGCCTCATCCTCAATGATTGACTGTAAAATTTGAATGGCAGAATCGAAAATGTTTAGTGCAATAAAAACTTGTGCTTGTCTTAGTTTTGAAACCGAGCTTAGAAAGAATGCCTGCTCATTTTCAGATAGCATTTTATAAATATCTAAAGCCTCATTAAATTTTTTCTGAACAACAAGAAATTCTGCAGTGGCAAATTTCACAAGATCAGTAGAATCGTTTAGTGAAGTGTTCAACAGCAATGAAAGTTCAATTGCATCATTCGCCGAATTATCCTTCAAGTTATTCATCATCTCAGAAAGTTTTTCCCTGGCAGCCGTAAAATCTCCTTTATAAAAATAAACATTGGCAAGCTTGAAATTTGCGATGCTTTTATCTTCAGCCGATAGTTTAACCATTTTCAATACAGTTGTAAAATAAAATTCTGCTGAATCAATTTCCCCTTTAAATAAAAAAGCATTTCCGAGTTCGATTAAGGCAGATGGACTCAATTTCGAATATGCAGATCGATTTGCGACCGAGTAAAAAATATTGATTGACTCTTCAACTAAATTTTGCCGGTAGAAATTAATTCGCCCAATTTGTAAAAATGCTTCGTCCGAAATATCCGAATTGGGGTAAAGTAGTGCAACCTCATTATACGAATTAATAATATTATCAATCTTTTCAGACCTCAATTTTATTGCTGGTTGTATAGGTTTCCAATAATTATCATTAATGATTTCTTTATCCAGCTCAGCTTCCAATGATTTAGCGTAGCCAAGTTTTGCTGATGGAATTATCGGTGAGTCTGTGTTGTTATCGATAATAAGTCTAAAAACCTTTTGTGCCAGAGAAAACTCTTTTTCATTATAAAAAAATAATGCGAATTTATAAAGTTCAACACCCTGCTTATTTAATGACTTGTCAATATCTTTATAAAGTTCGAGAGCTTTTTCGTACGACTTATTCATCGAATAAAGATCTGCAAGGATTTCGTTGAAGCTAATATTGCTTTTACTATCCCATTCTTCAAAAACTTTAATTACTGCATTCAATGCCCCCGGCTTATCGATGAAAGTTGTAATACTCGTTTTAATAAGAGATTGTTGTGCAGGGTTGACGGACAAAATTTCACAATATTCTTCGGCTGCTTCTTTAAACCTAAATGTGAGTGCATACAGATTTGCAAGTTCAAGAGAAAAAGAAACTTTGTCTTCGGAAACTGATTTTGCTTTTTGAAAAATTTCTATTGCTTTGTCAAATGCTCTTTGTTCAATTGCGAAGTTAGCAATGACTCTGTAGTTGATTGTGTTTTGAGGAAATTGTGCAAGCGCTTTATCCCAAACTTCAAAAGCACTACTTTCATTAGCCGAGAGATAATAACTGCTGCCAAGCATTCCGAATAAATTAATATCATTCGGATATTTTGTTGAACGCTTTTCAATTAAATCAATTGATGCGAAATAATTTTTTAATTGTAGATAAGTTTCATTCAACGAAATAAAATACTGATAATTATTATTGTCCTTTTCATAAAGCTGCTGAAGTATTGGCAATGCTTTTGTGTAATCTCCTGCTTCTTTAAATCTTTGAGCAAGCTGAAAACGATTAAGGTCATCATTGATTTGAGGAAAATCAGTCCCGGACATGAATAGCAAAATAATAGATAACGTAATTAGAAATTTCATAACTCAAAAATAACAATTGGCGAAGTTGATTCAAGGTATAAATCGGGTGAAGTAATTTTTTAATCAGAAAATAAAAAAGGAGCGACTGATGCCGCTCCTACATTCAAGAACAGAGAGCCACTAATCTAGTGTTAAGATACTCTTCCTTATTTCAGCAATAACATCTTTCTTGATTCGGTGAAATTCTGTTACCCATCTAACGACGTAGCATTAATTCTGTAGAAGTACATACCGGCTGCTATGTTGGAAGCATTAAATTCAGTTTGAGAGCTGCCGGGCTGCTGAACGGAATTTACCAATTCACTAACTGTTTCACCCATTACATTATAAACAATTATATTTACATTTCCTTCAAATGGAATAGCATAAGATATAATTGTACTTGGGTTAAATGGGTTAGGGTAGTTTTGAGATAGAGAAAATTCATTAGTCAACTCAACATCAGTAATGTCTTTCTCAAGTGAAGCGCCTCCGACTTTAGCAAATACTTCATTAGATTTTGGCGACTCGAAAGGATGCAAATCAACTGCTGTCACGCTGTAATAAACATAATGAGTATAACCGCCTTGTCCGGGAGGGGGTAAAATTCAGAAAAATCTTCGAAAGAGTTAGTTGTTATTGTAGTAAGATATTGCCATCCCAATTCAGCAGTTGTTTTTTTATAGACTTTATACTGCCGTACATCCGGCTCATTATTTTGAGTCCAAGAAAGCAGCGGATGTTTGCTAGCACTTTTTACAACAGATAAGTTTGTTGGTGCAAGGGGAGCTGCGTCGTATTGGCGGTAGTGGATATAACCATCATTTGAATTAAACCAAATTACATAAGTATCATTACCAGCATTTGATATCCCCACTGGTGAGCTAAGATTTGCAGAAGTTTCTAATGGAAAAGGAACGCTCCAGCTGCTTCCATTAAAATCTCGATAATAAGTAGTGGATCCCGCTGATCCTGATTGGTAAATTAAATGTATTTTATCATCATAAGATTTTGAGATTTGAAATGAGTGCGGCGTTTCAATTAATCCTGTCATAAGTTCAATTGAAGTTCCCGACCAACTAATTTCAGAGGTCTCTCTGGTTTTATAATCAAGGTCCAATCGAAATTCAGCACCAAAATCAACGAATTGAGCATAAAAAAGATAAAGCGTTGATCCACGAACTAATAATTTTTCAAACATCGATTCCTCTGATCCATAGATAGAAGATTGGGGCGTTTGCCAATCAAGATTTAATCTGTCCCTAGATGATGCAAAACCTCGTAATGGAAAATCTGATGCAGCGGTGTTCCAGCTAACATGAACCCTGCTAGTGGATAAAGCAATCGAAGGATTTCCTCCATATTGGTTATTAGTAACATCCGTTACATTTTTCTCGTCAACCCATTGATAGGGTGTAGTATTAGTATTCAATCTGAAGTAACGGGTTTCGTAATTCGGATAACTGTCTCTTGTAGCCCAAACAAGATGAACCCCCTGATCATTATAAACTACGTCAATACCATTACAAAGATTAGTAGTGGTTGGAATATTATTAGGCAAATTAATCCAGCTATCACCACCGTTTGTAGAGTATTTTCCTTTGATAAAATTACCTTCTTTATATATAGCAAATAATTGATTCTCTGAGCCTTTAATATTGGGAAAATCTCCTGCCGTTGAAAAGGGAGTAGGATTTTGTGATGATGTTACTATACCCTGGCTGTTTAATCTATAATAAACTATATTACCATTATTTCTTTTTAATAAAATATGAATACCGGAACTATTTGTAAACATATCTAATGGGTTAAAAGTAAGTTCATTAATTGTTGTAGTAACGGGTGGGTTCCAAACTTGTGCAAATATGGATGAACATAATAGAACCAAGAATAATATTATCTTTTTCATTTTATTTCCTTTTTATTAAAGCAAAACTGTTTTAATTGTTTTTTGATAGCCGCCTGCTATCATTTGAATAAAGTAAACTCCTCTCGGGAGTAAGTTCCCTCTATTGTCTTTCCCATTCCATTGAACAGAATATTCTCCGGCAGGAAGATTTTCTTCTAACAGCGTTTTTATTTCTTTCCCTAAAACGTCAAATATTTTTATTATTGTATTTATTTCCTTACTAATGCCGAATATTATATTAGTTGAAGGATTAAAAGGACTTGGATAGTTCTGTAATAAAATAGTAGTACTCAGTAATAAGTCCTCATCTTGAATTGTAACACTGACAGAATCGGCGTTATATATTTCGGTGTACATTCGGATATAACTTTGTTGAGGTGGATCCTGAAACAATGAGATTAATATTTCTTTTTTACCATCAGTATTAAGATCATAAATTATGGCGCCATAATATTCAGTGTAGTTCTCATAGTCATTCTGCTTTACGTAATAAACCACAAAGGATTGGCTATCCATACTACCATTGAACTTAAGTATAAGAAAGTTCCCATCAATACAAATAGCTACCTCATCAACTCCATCATTATCAATATCAACATCCTGCATTGTACCGGCATAAAAAGAGAACACACCAAGAAGATCCACTTTCCCTACAACCTGATAACTGTTATCTCCATTGTTCTCGAAAATTGTTATCCTGGTTGTAGTTGCTCCATTAATAAATCCATCACCAAGCACCCAAAATTCCGGTTTGCCATTTTTATCTATGTCGTGAGTCCAGGTATGTATGTAAGCGTTATAGATATCAACAGAACCCTGCCAGGAATTGTTATACTGATTATCTCCATCATTCTCTAGTACGAATACATCTCCCTCTACTGTGCCAAATACGATATCAGTTTTTTCATCTTTATCAAAATCACTAATAGAAAAACCGGATTTACCCCAAGGGGGAGTACCATTTACATCAAATCGATAAACAGAATCGAAATTGTTAATAATGGAATTGAATTCATAAATGTAAACACTTGGCGTGGAGAATCGTGCGAAGATTAAATCAGCATTCCCATCATTATCGAAGTCACCGAGTTTCTGATCATTTAGTTGAGTTTGTTCTTCAAAAGGGAAAAATGATATATTCAATGTGTTTGCAAACGATGTGTCATCTTCTTTCGAAAAGAATCTTTGATCTCCTGAATAACCCAATGCGTGAAAATCATCCCTTCCATCTTTATTAACATCATAGATATTCCAGCTTAGCCCTATGGAATCATATTGATACTTAAAAACGAATTCATCTTGATTGTTAAGTTCATAAATACTAACTGGTTC
>Ga0172367_10006686_pt1 | contig 13458 bp, 9 predicted proteins | sample Lak10m_FD_114542 | JGI IMG/M metagenome (GOLD analysis project Ga0172367, IMG submission 114542) | Freshwater microbial communities from Kabuno Bay, South-Kivu, Congo - kab_022012_10m | ecosystem: Environmental > Aquatic > Freshwater > Lake | place: Democratic Republic of the Congo: South-Kivu...
CACCGCGCTATCAATGTTAATTTTGGCGTTCTTGATCGGCAACAAGGGTGCAAAAGCCACATTGCCAGCGGTGTGACTATATCCCGCTAACAGAAAATTCATGCCTACAGGAATATTGGAATATGACCTTGGATCGCTGTCAGTGTTATAGGCTTGATATCCGAATAGACACAAAACCGACCAAGCGGTAAAGCAGATACTGGCTTGACTGAATTTGGACTTAGTTTTACTCATGCGAAGCTTGCTTGGTTTAAAGAGGCACATTCTAGCCTGGCGTATTTGACAAGCTTTTGATGTGTAAACTTTGCGTTGGAACCGCAAATTGCACACTCTGCTCTTCAGCCAGGCACAAAATACTCAACAGAATTTGCTGCCTTTCCTGAAGTTCATCAGCGTAATTAGGCTTACAGTAAGAGGCAAACGCCCCGAACATGAGGCAAATCAGCAAAAAATGGGGCTTATGCGCAAAAAAAATTAGGTGGATTTTGTTTGTCATGATTTATACAGTTCGGAGTGAGTTGAGACAACCATCAACGCACGGGCAAAGTCAAAGTTGGACCTGTCGATTTGGCTGAACCGGCTTGTAGTCTAAATAATTGCATCAGCAACATGAAAGTCGATTTTGACTCAAGATCATTATCGGCCAGATAGAACCAACTGCCCCGATAAGGTATTGCGACGAAAGCCTGGTCCGGCTGCTCATTGCTTTGCAGAACATGGAAAATGCTGCCTGCTGCGGTTGTGCCCCAATCAAATTCTGTTCCGTCCTTATTGCGGGTGACGGTCACCAATCCTGCAGCTTGATGAGATTTTGGCGTATCCACATGATGCGACAAGTAAAAGAAGATACTCATCAACGAGCGAGTGTTTATCGAAATGGTGTCCGGACTGGATTTCAGGAAATCACCGTTTACACGGTAAACCTGAATCGTTTGATCGAGTCCCAGCATATCCTTGATTTCCCGGATTTGCTGAGCAAATTCCGGTGAGGATTTGATTTCCAATTGCGGTTCTTTGGTTTCCGGATGGGTACGGGGGACGATGAGTTGTTCATGCGCCACGGTTTCGACCAGTTGCATTAGTCGCTTGAATTTCTGGCCGTGCTCCGGAGCTGTTTTAGGCGTTGGGCCGGAGGCGTTGGGGGCATTCTCGATGCCGTTAATGCGTTCCACACAAAGGCCAAATACACGCTGAGCGCTCCACCCCGATCCACTGAGAGCAAACAGCGATTCGATAGGAATTGGACTCAGCACGCTTTTGACGAAACCTTCACCCTGGAGTGGCGCGTAGGAGATGGTTGGTGACGTGCTGTAAGCGCCGCCCAAACTGTATTGCATGATGTCCGCGCCACCATTCAAGCCGACTGAAGATTGATCCAGTCCGCCACCCATGTCCAGTTTCATGGTGGCCGTAACACTGGCTACATCGAGAAAGAAAACCGGATCCCTGTAATGCAGACGCACGACATTTTGTATGAACTGATCGTTCATGCTGCTAACGATGGCATCGTTATACAGTGGGTGAGTGCCTCGTAACGCATCGGGACCAAAAGAATTGCAACCGGTTGTCGCCGTTATGCTGGTCATCAGCAACGCCCAGCCGAAAAACTTGGCGCGGGCGGCATAGAAAATATTTATCGATGGCCGAGAACGGGATTCAGCCATGGGTGAGTGTAATATTTTCAATGGTTATTTCACCGTGGTTAGATGTTCAAGCAAGATGCGCCGAACTTCCTCAATGGTTTCGGGCTGATCCTGACAGGAATGTCCCCAGCGCACCACCAACTCGGAAACCGCTTCATCAATGTGTGCACTTTTATAGGCCACCACGCCATCATCCCCTTCTTCGATGGGTCCGTCGCCTTCGACTGCGATAATCGAATGGGCAGGAACTGCAGTAACAGGTATGGATGCCAGAGTTTGTAAAATGGGGTTGTTCGCGTTCATACTGTCAATAGATGTTTGCGGTCTACTGAGCATTGTGGCTAGTTTTTCATCGCCCGATGCTGCGGCCATTTCGGCCATTTGTGTGGTGGTTTTAACGATTGTTAAAGGCAGTGTGACTAGCTTGGCGACAAGCCCGGTCACTATTTGCGATGCGGCTAACATGGCGCCATGTTGCGGTGTTGAAATAAATACGACGCGCTTAACGAACGGCAATGGGGTGTAAAACACAGATTGTTGTATGAGCTCAGTCGATTCAGGGCTTAGTTTTATTTCATCAAAGGGTTTTTTACTGATGAGGTCCCAAAACTTTGTCCCACTGTCAATGGCAGTGAGTTTAGTCAACAAGCCACCTTGACTGTGACCTATGACGACCATCTGCTGTAGTGCCGGATCTTTGGCTTCGGGGTCAAGTTCATGCAAAGTGTTTGTTAATGCCTTGCGTAGTCGTCCCGCCGAATAGCCAATCCCTCTGCCGCTATCGTAGATAAACACCCATATTTGAAAACGTTCACTGATTTGGGGATCGCCATTCAGTTCGTTGATTAATTCTGCCCAGCGAGCAGGACTCGATGCGGTGCCATGCACTAACACGATAGGTATTTTGCCAGCTTTGTAGGGATGCATTAAAAAAATACCATCCTGCGCCCGATCTTTTGGAAGCAATCCACTGGTGAAGACCGATCCACGTAAGAAACCAGCAATTTCCATCGCATAGAGCGGGCTATCATTCAGTTGATAAGCCAGAGCAGCACTAGAATCAGACTCGATAGGCAGTTGTTGCCCATCGATGCTGACTGTTGCGGCTTGATCCGCCGCATAAACTTCGATTCGCCCCCGAATATGGCCACTGTTCAGGTTGGTTCGTGCGTTTTCAAAACGTAACAATGCTGTGACAGGCACTTTTGTATATTGTCCAAGACGATTGGCTCCCAGCTTTTTTTCTGATGAATGAGTATTTGCAAGACTTGCCGCCAATGGCGCGCCGATCCCGAATTTAAGGTAGCGATTTCTGAGCCCCTGAACATCAAGGGCATTCGTTGGAATAAACCGGTCCAGCGGGTATCCGCCCCACGACATACCTGACTCGTCCAGGCTTAACTCTAATGTTCCGAATGGCAGTGGATATTGGCCAGCCTTCAGGCGAACTTCGTTTGTTTCGGCGTCGGCATCGTCCACTGCCAAACCCAGGGCTATGGCTTGATTATAAAAAGCATAGCTAAGCCGATTTCTGGGGTCCGATGGTGGTATCTGTATACCCTTGCCATCTTCCGGGTAGAGTAAAGACCAGGCATACAATGCAGAGGCCAGATAATAAGCGCGGTCGCCGGTACGTTGAGCGTGCAGAAATGACAATTCAGCGAGCACAAACAGCCGGTCTTCATCATCAGGTTTTAGCTTGGCATGCAGTTCGGCCAATACCACGTCTGGCTCAGTCTCGAATCGATCCAGCAGACCATGGCGTCTAAGCAGCATTTTTGATGCTTCTGATGGCTTTCCGGCTGAAAGCGCGCTTTGTGAGCGGAGATCATAAGCGGTCTGAATATCCACTGGCTTGACACTGATCGGTGTCGAACATCCAATGAACATTAGTGTAAAACCACAAATCAGCAATAGATAAGCAAGGTTGGAAATGAGGATTCGTCGATTTGATGAAAGCAGTGAAAGGGATGAAATAGTCATAACTAATATGAAATTGTGAGCAAAATAGGCTGGATAATGGCCCTAAATTAACATTTTCCCGGGCGCATTTCCCAGCACAATGAGTTTTCGGGCCAAAAGAGAAATTTTGCGCCAACTTAAAACAAAATATTCATGCGTAAATTGGCTTCGACTGCCGTATCCATATCGTGTAATTCTTTATCATTGTCGAGGTATTTATTAAGGCCGGAATTGATGACCTGTAAATTGGGGCTGACATTCAACCAAGGAGTGATGGAAGCGGTGTAATACATCTCGATGGCGTCTTCGTGATCCAGCCCCAACCCCAATCTTTCCCGTAATAACGGCACAAATTGCTCACTAAACTGGGTACGCGCCCAACCTACGCCAAACGAGTCATTGGGCCGTCCCGGAACACCCTTGCCGCCAATCCCCATCATATAGCTGTATTGCACCGGATTGGGGTTGCCATCGGTAGCACCAAAATTAAAAAACAGCCCTATGCCGTGTTTGGAGTCACCTTCCGGTTGCCAAAGGTATTGATCAAAACTATAGATGACCGACCAAGTGCTGTCCTTGCGGTTGGCCGCTTCGACAGGCGTCAGCAGTTTTGGAAAAAATCTTTGCAGGATTCTTTCCAGAATAGGTCCTGGGTTACCGAGACGCGGATATTGTTCGATCAATAACATGCGAGCCAGATTACCCGGATCTTGATCCAGCGAAAAACGGTTCTTGTCGCTCCATAATCCGGTCACACTTTGATGTCCCACCAACCCAAACGGTTTGACTTTGATATTTGCCGCACTGAGCAAGGTCACGCCATCTTCAAAAGCTTTGCTGATGTCGTTTTCCATCGGTGAACCATTGGCGTCGAGCGCCATGGCCATCAGGGTGATTTCTTTGGTAGGCAAAAACAGCAGGCCGCCACCGTATGCCGACAAAGGCGCCATAGCCAGGCTGGCGGAAAAGTTCAAGCCGGTGTTCATAAACTGGGTACGATAATCGCCGTAAAACTCGGTGGGAGTAAATTCAAGCGGGCTCATTTTGCCCAGCGTGACACCAAACTCCGGACTCAAAAACTGCGTGAAGGAAGCCTGCATCAAGCCACTGCTAGCCTGATTAAAGCTGGGATATAGAGTCGGCATATTGGTGGGCAAAATAGCGCCCGCCTGGTCATACAAGGTATTGCCAAAACTGGAAACACCTTCAAACTTGAAAAAGCCGCCCGGCCAAAGCCCCAATTTGTCGGTGTCGATATTCAAGGTGTAATCGACGTTACCCCAGAACTCCGCGCCTGTGTCCCTACCCCCGGACACAACGCCACCCGGTAGTAAAAACATATTGGCATCCAGTTCCACACCTTTCTTGGCCATCTCATCCCTAACTCCTCCCCAATCACCGCTTAAGCGCTGTCGAGATGCCCAATCGCCACCCCAGGTTTCTGGCACTTCAACAGGGCCCAGCGCATTCGCATTTAAACCAATTCCCATTAATAGAGTCGATGCCAATAGGCTGGAAAACCTGATCTTGGCTCGAAAGCAATGTTTCATGAATATCTCCTGATTAAATTTTATTGGCCAAACATTGAGTAAACTATTTGGCATTTGCAAATTAATTGTATTTAAAGGGGCTAATTACCTTGCAGCCGGAACAAACAACCCTATGATCCTAGAAAACCCTAACGGCGTTTACGAATTTTTCTGCGTTACTCTTAAACATAGACATAGGGCAATTTCTCATAATCCTTGGCGGGTAATGGCTTAGACCACAAATACCCCTGCCCATAACCGCAACCGATTTGTTTAATGACTTTCGGTTCCCCCCCCTTCAGCTATCACTTTAATGCCCAGTTTGTGAGCCATCACGATCATGGCCTCGCACAACACCATATCATTTAAATAGGTACCAGATTACGCACAAAGGACTGGTCGATCTTCAGGTAGTCGATGTCAAATTTTTTCAAGTAAGAAAGCGATGAATAGCCGGTTCCAAAATTATCCAGAGCTACCTGCATACTGTTCTCCCGCAAGTCCAGCAGTTGAGTTCCGATCCCATCTCGAGTTCCCAACAATAAACCCTTGGTAATTTCCACCACAATACTTTGTCAGATAAGCCTAGCCCCTTTTAAATGATCGAACCAGGGTAAGTGCTGTTCAATATTGGCTTTGAACTGCAAAGGAGAGGTGTTGACGCTAATCTGGAATTCCGGGTGATAGTTTGCTCGAAAATAAGCCACTTGTTCGACTGCTAACGAAACTCCCAATCGCCTATTGCGATGATTTGTCCAGCATCTTCTGCGATGGGGATAAACTCAGCCGGACTCACCAAGCCTAGCCTGGGATGTTGCCAACGAATCAAGGCTTCGGCTTTACAAATCTGTCTGGTTTCCATGTTCACGATCGGTTGATAGTAAACTTTGAATTGGTTGTCTTCTAAAACCACATGCATATCATTGCTAAGTTGCATCTTCGCGGTGGCTGCTTGATGCATGACGGGCGTGTAATAGTGAAAGCGGTTTCGTCCCTGACGTTTGGCAGCATACATGGCTTGATCGGTGTTTTTGAGTAAAGTCAGAGCCTCTGCAGCATCGTCTGGGTAAATACTGGCACCGATACTAGCCGAGATATAAGCCATTTCAATTCCCAACGCATAAGTCGCGGCTTTTCAGTATATAAACAAACGAAGCCCACTAACATTATGCAAAACAAGCTGCTAAATGCCAGGCTCCACTTTAAAGCCATAACATATTCAACGACTTCTTACGTCTTTAAGGTCAAGCTATGGGATATGGCATACAGGAATCCCACCCCAGACAGAGCAGAAAGCATGAGTTGAAATACTTCCCTGGGCTGAAGAAACCCGGCATATAAAGGAATAATCCCCGCAAAAAGGCGGGCGCCGGATAACAAGTTAAGGTTAGGGATAATAATGTATGTCATTACAATGTTAAGAATTAGGCCATGGTTGAGGTAAGGCTATGTCACATTTGATCAAAGAAAGGTAGCCCTTAATAACCGGATGAGCAAAACAAGTGCTAAATCAATTAGGTGATTTTCGATTTTGCATACAACGCAGCACCGACAATGCCTGCTTGGTTTAAAAAAGCCGCTGGCTTTACCGGGGCTTCAACAGTCAGCAAGCTTTCAAATTTTTCAAACTTCTTGCTGGCTCCGCCACCGATAATGATCAGATTCGGCCAGAACAGCTTTTCCATCAGGGTCAGATAAGTATTGAAACGATTTCCCCAGGACTTCCAGCCCAAATCTTCCAATTTTCGGATTGCATCGGAAGCATATCGTTCTGCCTCAATACCATTTTCCAGATATAAATGGCCTAACTCCGTATTGGGCATGAGTTTTCCATCAATAAATAGCGCGGTACCCAGCCCTGTGCCAATAGTAATCATCAGCACTACCCCGGATTGGTTAGCACCTTCTCCGAATTGCATTTCGGCCATTCCTGCTGCGTCGGCATCATTCAAGTTAAAGCAGGGACAATTGGTTACCTCTGAAAACAAGTTATCGACATGGGTTCCCAAAAACACTTTTGAAATATTGGATGCCGTGCGAGCCACACCATTTTGAATGGCCGCGGGAAAACCACAACCGATAGGACCATTCCAATGGAAATGCACGACCAGTTGGGCAAGCACCCCGGCTATTGCTTCGGGTGTAGCTGGTTGTGGTGTCTCAATCCGATGGCGTTCTGTGATGAGTTTACCCGTTAAGGTATCAACAATGGCACCTTTAATGCCCGAACCACCGATATCCACACCGAGAATTTGCATAACTGATCCTGAAAAATGAGTTTAATGGGCTGTGCATTTTAGGTGAAGCGCCCGCCAAAAGCTCTTATATTATCCTTTCATATGGATCGGGCCAGGAATTGGCAAAACAATCCAGGCTGAAATTTCCTATCCGGATTTCAAATATCGGTATTTTGCATATCTCCAGCAACCTTTTTCGGGCTTTTGATAAACCCTCTACTGGTTGTCCGAACACCTGAACTGGTCTACTTTATAAGCTTGTGAAATATTTTAACGGGTCACAAAATCATGATTAACCGTCTATCTCTGGCTACAAAATTACAGCTAATGGCGTGGTTCGCATCCTTATTTTTAGTGGTTGTAGCCTTTCTCGGTTACTACTCATTAAGGAGTGTTAGCGATGCCGCTCAACGTATGGGTCAAGGCAAGGACGTTGTAGCTGATATTCTGCCTCCACCACTGTATTTGGTTGAAGGCCAGTTGGTTGCCGAACGCTTATTTCATGATAGCGATACAAGCATCTTGCTTAAACGCCTGAAGGAATTAAAAGCCGATTACGATACTCGCAATCGATTTTGGGAATCTAACCATGATGTCACGGATGAAGTAAAACAGCATTTGTTGGGCGAACAACGCAAGCAGGCTGATTTATGGTGGGAGGAAATACAGAATCGCTATATACCTGCCATCGAGCAAGGCGATATCAACGCCAAAAATGACTCGATGAGTAAATTGGATACTTACTATGATTTACATCGTTTGGGGGTTGATTCCACAGTCAAAAGCTCTACTGAGTTTTCTGCAAACACCCTGATTAACCTTAAAAATGTGGTTGATCAGGCCACCATTTTTCTGGTGGGCCTATCTTTGATTGGCGCCGCACTGTCTTTAGCCATGGCTTATCTGATTATTCAACAAATTCGCGCCAGCCTTGAACAAGCAGGAAAAGTGGCTCAGGCTATTGCCGATGGTGATCTGACTGTTTCGGTCCCGGAACATGGCCAAGATGAAATCGGACATTTGTTTCAAAAAATGTCCCAGATGCGCAATAAATTACACGCTCTGATTTATGAAATGCGAAATGGTGTGATCCAGTTAAACCATCATTCGGTCGAACTACTGAAACTTGCTGCCGATGGCGACAACATCGCGATAAATGGATCGCATGCTGCTAACAGTATGGCTGTTTCCATTGAACAACTGTCCGTTTCACTCGATCAGGTCAATAATAATGCAGCTGATGCCATACGGATTGCTACCGCTTCAGGGCAAAGCGCTAAAGACTCCACTAAGGTCATAGAATCGTCTGCAAAAGAAATGCAAAAAATCTCTGAACTAGTGTTAAGCGCAGCCAACTATATCCGCAATTTGGAAAACATCAGCTCCGAAATTACTAAAATCGTCGATGTCATTCACGGCGTTGCCGAACAAACCAATCTGCTGGCATTAAACGCTGCCATTGAAGCGGCTCGTGCCGGTGAAAACGGTAGAGGGTTTGCTGTCGTGGCGGACGAAGTCAGAACGCTTGCCGAAAGAACCAGTTCTTCCAGTAACGAAATCAAAGCCATGGTCGAGAAGATTCGCGAAGCTTCTCGTGCATCGGTTTTAGCCATGGAAAGCGGTGTTACAGGTGTAGAGTCGGGCGTAGCGCTTTCCAGGGAAGCTGGAAAATCAATCAAGGAAATTCTTGAAGCCCAATCCAGAGTCACGGATTCTGTCGATAGTATTAACCAGGCCCTGAAGGAACAAACGGCAGCCACCCACGATATGACCTCGCGTGTGGAGGTCGTTTCACAAGGCGCAGAATCGCTTGCAAAAACCATTTCCAAAACCAGAAAGAACGCTCAAGAACTGGCAAACCAAGCGGAAACCCTGGACCGATTGGCATCACGGTTCAAGCTTTAAAGGAAGTATTCGTTTTCTGGCGGTTGTAACTCAACACTGATCAATATTTATCAACCCAGTTTTTTAGTAGGTATGAATATCAACAAGTGAATTTAGGTATTCAGTTTTTTAAATGAATTTGACACTGCGATTCGACGAGTTATTGCATTTCCTGAGTCTTACGCTCTATTGGACAGTGCTATTAGACGCTGTCTGATTAATCGCTTTCCCTACGGTATTTTGTAGGGTATAGACGGGGAGACAATCGTCATTGTTGCTGTCGCTCGCTTACACCGAAATCCCAACTACTGAATTGAACGATAAAGCGGGTGATTTGTTAGGTGTACGCCAAAGCAAAAAACAGTTGCCTGCAAGCATGCAAAAAAATCCCCCATAAATGGGGGATTGAATAAATTATGGTGACCTTTATTTCATCACTAACAAAAAACATTAAGCCATTTTGCCGGGCTGAGTTCCGTTATATGAGGCTAATGCGGCTTGAACGTCTTCAACGATGAAGCGTTTGAGTCCGCGCCCCAGTTTTTGCGCCAGGATTGGCAGAGCTTGATCTTTATCCAAAAAGGCCATAGGTTCGCGACCGTTGCGGTACTGACTCAAGGCTTTCCTGACGGCAGTGCAGAGGTAGCACTCGGTGCCTGCGGGAAGCGTGTTGTGCAAATCGCGAATTAAATGTGGCGTAATTTTATTCATACCAACCTCCTTCACTTTAGAAGTAATGGGCGGCAATCCATTTCCATGAAAAATTCCGAAGTCCACGGGTGTTATTTAAAAATAACGTGATTAAATTAACAATAAGACCAAAAAAATCAATCGATTTTTTTTGAAATTTATTGATCTATCAGGTTGCACAACCCGCAGTGACTGATCTGATTGCTCTAAGCGGGTTGGCTTTTATTTCTCTTTCCGGGTCTCGCTCAAAATGGACCGTTTATTTACACCGTAGCATGTACTTCAAACCCACTAACTTGTTCACGCGGGATTTTATTGCCAATCAGCCTTTCAACCAGTTTCAAAGCTTGTAGTTCATCCTGAGAAACCAACGAAACCGCTTGGCCGTTTTGCCCGGCGCGGCCAGTTCTACCGATTCGATGCACATAATCGCTGGACGACCTGGGTAATTCATAATTCACCACATGCGGTAATTGCGCAATGTCTATGCCGCGTGCAGCCACGTCAGTTGCAACCAGAACACGAATATCTCCAGCCTTGAAACCGGCTAAAGCACTGGTTCTGGCGCCCTGGCTTTTATTGCCGTGGATGGCGGCGGCTTTGATATTGGCGGTGTTGAGTTTTTCGGTGAGTTTATTGGCGCCATGTTTGGTGCTGGTGAACACCAACACTTGCCGCCAGTCATTGCTTTTGACCAGATGTGTCAGCAAGGCGGTTTTAGCGGTTTTGTTGACGGTATAAACGATTTGGTCGATGGTGTCGGCTGCAGCGTTTTCAACTGCGACTTCAATTTTGACCGGATTCACCAATAAATCACTGGTGAGTTTGCGGATGTCCGCTGAAAAAGTGGCCGAAAATAGCAAATTCTGGCGTTTTTTAGGCAGCATGGCCAAAATTTTGCGGATGTCTTTGATAAAGCCCATATCCAGCATGCGATCGGCTTCATCCAATACCAACATTTCTACCTGATTGAGTTTGACGGCATTTTGACTGACCAAGTCCAGCAAACGTCCAGGGGTTGCGGTCAGAATATCCACGCCGCCGCGTAAGCGCATCATTTGCGGATTGATTTTTACACCGCCAAAAACCACTTCCGATTTTAAACGCGGATTTTGATGGGCGCCGTATTTAAGAACGGATTCACCGACTTGCGCAGCCAATTCACGGGTTGGGGTTAAAATCAGCGCCCGCACCGGACGGTTACGACCGTAGTTGGTTTGGGATAAACGTTGCAATATTGGTAAGGTAAAGCCGGCGGTTTTACCGGTGCCGGTTTGTGCAGCGGCCAGTAAATCGTGTCCGGTCAGCACTGCGGGAATGGCTTTAATTTGGATCGGGGTGGGGGTGGTGTAACCGGAAGCGTCAATCGCTTGTAAAAGTTCTGCGGAAAGGCCTAGCGAGGTAAATGTCATTAAGTGTCTCATGGAGATAAAGAGGATGGGACGGAACGAGGCTTGAATATTGGCTTCATACGGACCCAAAGGCTAACTAGCTAGCGCGATTGCTCGATCTGTGAATGACGATTTTCCAACAAGAAGGCTTTTGCGCTAAGGCGGATTTTATCGGTACGCCAAATAGTTGTTTAAATTGTAACACTTACAGATCATGATCGTGCATTTAAGGATAATCCCATACTTATAAACATTAAGTTTTCGTGAAGAGGGCTACGGCGTTTCTTATCTTTACCGTCTGATTGCATAACGGGTTATCATGGCCGAAATTTTCCCTGGAGCCCGGATTTAATGGCATAACCGAAAGAGTTTTTAAGTCACCTCATGAACGATACCCAATTAAAATTACGCTCAGCTGGCATGGGCTACTTCATCAACCGCATACAGACTTTGTTTGTCAGTATGTTGCGGATTTGGACCATACCCATTGTCTTGATGCTCAGTGTGTCGTCGGGGTTCACTACCTATTACGGTTTGTCCCATTTCATCACGCCTTGGATTGCGCTGGTTATTACCATCGCCATTCAATCGATCATCGTGATTTGTTCTTTGGAAATGGCCGGGATTCATTGGTCGGCAAACCGAGTTCGATATTTTTCAGTAGCGGCTTCGCTTTGCATTGCCTTGGCAGCGTCGGTGACGTTTTCGTATTTCAAGTTTTACGAAATTTCCGAGCAGGAATCGTTGCATATTGATCGCGTGCAACAGATCCGGCAAGACATCAAAACTTATCTGGATAGAGTATTGGAACAAAAAAGCCAGTTCATTCAAAAGCAGCAGCAGGCTTTGGATAAAGCGTCGCTGGATGCGTCGCAGGCTTATTTTGGCACCCATGAACAAATTGCCCAGGGTTATAAAAATCAGGTGGGACAAGGCCCCTTCTGGCGGCATTACAATCAAATCTATCAGGAAAAAAAGCAGGCTTTTGAGCAGCAGGAAAAAACTGTGTTGGAGCTGGATGGCAAAATCCGCTTGCTGCAAACTAGCTTGGGTGAACTGGATGTGTCGCAGAATCAGGAAGACGCTTATTACCAGTTACTCAAGCATTACCAGGATATTCAATTACTGGTCAATCAATTATCCAGCAGTGCCGGGTTGAGCCTGCCGGATGCGCCAATGTTGATGACCTATAAGCAGTTTGTCGCCGAAGTAAAACCTTCGTTTGCGATGTGGCAGGGTTTTTCCTGGTTTGCGTTTAGCTGTGCGGCGATGGTGGATTTTTTTACTGTGCTGTTGTCTTATCGACTGGAGTTTACCGCCCCCGGCCCTCTGACCGCGCAGGAAGAAGAGTTAGTGTTTGAATGTTTAAGGCAATTTACCGAATTTCGCATCAACGAAAATGATGAACTGGAAATGATCATCGAAAAGTCTGATCTGGAACGAGCTCGGCGCTATTCGGATTGGTCGCGCATGTTTGTGGTGGGTTTGTTGCTAAGCCGCGGCTTTTTAAGAAAAGTCAACGCCAGAACCGTGGAATTTGCGCCGACGCTTTATCCGCTAATTGCCGAAAAAATGTCGGATAAAATCGCCGCACTTAAGGCCAAAGCTCAACTGGAACGTTCGGTAGGGCCGTCATGAATCAGTCTAATACTGAACTGGAGGCTTGGTTATCGGGTGTTGACCTGTTCGAACCGGCCAGCAATGATCTGGAAGATTGGGTAGCCGGTTTTGATGCCGATAGACAATTGGTGGTTTTTAAACTGGGGCCTTTTAAGCGGTTGTTTTTACGTCCGGAAACCTTTCAGAAGCGCTTTTATCATCAGCTTTATCCCTTAGCGATACAAAGCTGGCCGTATCGTCGGCAAATTCAGTTATTTGATGATTTTTGTACATTGGATATTGAGCTGAACATACGCTTCCAGGCCACGTTGGCTTATGCACAAAAAAATAGCGAGATACTTGAGACGCTCAATCAACATATTCAGCAAGTTTACACCGCCGTTATCGAAGACCGCATCAATCAGGAACTCAGCCATTTGGCCGATGGCGTTTGGGTACAAAAGGGGCTGAGCAATCATGAGAAGCGCTTGGCGGTTTCGGTTTGCGAAATATTGACGCTACA
>Ga0172367_10006688_pt1 | contig 13454 bp, 7 predicted proteins | sample Lak10m_FD_114542 | JGI IMG/M metagenome (GOLD analysis project Ga0172367, IMG submission 114542) | Freshwater microbial communities from Kabuno Bay, South-Kivu, Congo - kab_022012_10m | ecosystem: Environmental > Aquatic > Freshwater > Lake | place: Democratic Republic of the Congo: South-Kivu...
GGGCGATATAAAAGCCCATCCGCGAGCTGCGTTGACTGTTACCATGAGCGTCACGCTGAGCGAGGAGGAAGCCGCGGAGGTAGAGGGTGTACTCGAGCTGTTGGACAACTTGAAGGAGAGCGTGGAGAAGTATTACGACTGGGCCGAGCTCCTGCAGACTGAGTTTCGGGAGATGAAGGCGAGGGTGAGCGTGCTGGAGGCGCGCGTGAACTCGATGAGCTGCGAGACGGTGGAGGGGAGCGCGTGTGGTGGCGGAGGTGAAGATGATGATGACGACGACATTGTGGGCAGGCTGGAGAGGCTGAGAGGGGACAGCAGCTGAGTAGTGGATTGTTATTAGGCTGAAAAATGAGAGTTTGGGGGGCGTGGGAGAGGAGTTTAGTAGGGCGGGACATAGTCAAAAGCTGGATTTTGTAGAGTGGGGTTGGGGGCGGCTTCAGGGGGCGGAAATGCAACTCGTCGCTAGTGTGGGATGAGTGTAGTGGATTCCCCAAATGGCAGGCCGGGAGGGGCACGCTGTGAAAAGTTATTCCGCTGGGAGTGCGAAAAGGGTCAATTCTTGGGGGATCGATTTTGGCAAAAATAATGCGTTTGCGTGGGTTAGCCAGCGCCCAAATGGGGCAGGACTAGCGCCCTGAGGGGTCTAGCCGATAAAATTTGGGCTGGGGTGGACTTGCGGGGTTGATAACGAGCGCAGAGTGCTTGGGCGGGGGTTTTGCGGGGAAAAATCGAGCTGTGGGCTGATCTAGGGCACATTAAGGGTCGGGATTTGCGGAGGAGCCAAGGTCAGAACAAATATTATCGAGCGCAGCAAGCGGGAAGTGAAAAGATTCAAGATTGTGGGAGTTATTGCGCCCGGAGTGGGCGAAAGTGCGGGCATGGCGGCAGTTTAATTAAAATTTTCGGGGCGGGCCTGGCCGGGCCGGGGCCGGCCTTGAAATTAATTAAATAAAAAATGGGAGGGGGCCGGGGGTGGTAGGGTGAGTTAATAAATTAATTTCATTCTCCAGCTTACGGCCGGCTCCGGCCGGGCCCGTCTATTTTTGGAAACTATAAAAACAGAACAGGCTGTCCTTGCGCCCCAAGTTTCAGGTGCGCGGCACGCGTGTTGGAAATGGGGATTTGATATTTTCCTGTGGGATGAATTTCGTTTGATGATTTTGTTTGATGATGATGATTGAATGACTTTGAATTGATTGTGAATGTATTGTGGTGGAATTTATTTGGTTTGATTGATGCTCAGCGTTGATTTTGGCTCTATTTGATGTGCCTTGGGGCCACTGCTGCAACAAATTTCGATTTGATTTAGTTTCGACGTATATTTTTTTATGTTGGCACGATTGTAGATTGATATTGGTGTATGAAATGTGCTTGATTGGGCCGTCGTTTGTGATTTATTTTGCTTGAAGTGTTTCGCGTTGATGTATTTTTGCTTGGAGCCCGTTTGCGCTCCTGTTTTTGGTCTGTATTCTGACCGTCAACCGCCTCGCACGGCAGAAAAAAACACTGGATGTCGTCTTCGTCTGGAGCTTGTGGAGGCCCCCTCTTCCCTCGGGGCGCCGCCGCCGCTGAGAATATTATCCGTGAGTTTGAATCCATGGATTTTCCCGCCCCGATGCCGCTTGTGAAACACGAGAAGTACAAAACTTTTGCCGGTGTGAGAACGGAGGGCACGCGTAAGTTTACATGCTCCGATGATTCGTGGAAGATAACCCGATTTTTGGAGTACTTTAAGAGTGACGGTGGGGATGCCGAGTGCGCCAAGTACTTTGGACCGGCGTATTTTGAGGCCGCGACTGAGTTTACGCACGCCGTGAAGTGGTTATCTGGCGATTACGAACGGTTCACCCCAGAGTATCACGAGAGGATGAAGGCATTCATTCGCGGCGTCCAGACTTTTGTGCCCCTCGCCGTGCTCGACATGCATCACGAGTTGGCGCGTAAGATTGTGGACATTGGGGGCATAGTGCTGTACGATTTGACGAGGAACCGCCAAAGGGTGCGGACGGCCAGCGGCGTGGTGCTGCTTCAGAGTGTGGTTGGGGAGACTGAGCTGAGGACTGCGCTGTCTGATGTGGAGTTTCGGGCGTTTATGGTTATGGGCCTGGTCGCGCGCGACTTTCGCGAGTATGGCATGTCTGAGCACACGGTCGTTTACCTTGATGGTGGTAACGTCAGCATGCGCGCGTTGGCGATTCTTGGATGCTTGCGCAAGAAGAATCGGTTTTTGTTTGAGGAGGTTTACGACATCAAGGTGGCTCTGAGGGCCAAGCGGGGCAAGGCAAGCACATCTCTTGATCAGAAGGAATACTTTGTGAATCTGCTTCGCGCGTTTCGTGAGAGTGCCGCCGCTGTTTGGAAGCCGCCGTCGTATCTTGAGCGCAAGTACCTGTGCGAGTTTCTCGTGGGGTACACTGGGCTCAGCAACGATAAGCTGACTCTCTGTATGCGTCCTGACTGCAATGGGTACATGCAAGTGTACGGCATGAACGTTCACGGGGAGCCTTACCGGCTTCTGTGCGGCGAGGCCTTTGTTTGCCCTAAGAACTGTAAGGGCAAGAAGAAGGAGGAATGCACCTACCCCGAGCCCTGGGAGCACAAGCACGGGGAGCCGCTGAACATCTTTCGCTTGGTGAGTGCATTCATGTATTGTTTTGGGTTTTTTTGAGTTTATGCACATCTTTTGTGACTTGCGCGCGCATGTTTATCTGCCTTTGATGTACTTTCATTAAAGCTATCTTGTTGTTGTTGTTGTTCACGCGCACGTTTGGTTTTTCGCGCAGTGGACCGACACGGAGGAGAGTTGGAAGTGCATGCTGAGGGTTGCGGAGATGGAGCGGCTCTCCGCGGGCAAGACTCTGCCGACGAAGCGCAGCGCGGGGGTCACTGCGAGCGTGGTCTTCAGCAAGATCAAGCACTACCCTTCGCTGTTCAAGGGGGGCGAGGTCACTGGCCCCTTGGAGGCGAGCTACGATGACGACACTGCGAAGTCTGTGGACGGCGACAGCCAGGTCGACGATGGGAGCGACCTCGACGATTTCGGTGAGGTTGGGTGCGGTGGCGAGGGAGAGAAGGTGGTTGAGGCTGGCGATGGTGGGGCTGGTGGTGAGGGTGATGGCGAGGGTGATGGCGAGGGTGATGGCGAGGGTGATGGCGAGGGTGATGGCGAGGGTGATGGCGAGGGTGGGGCTAGTGGTGAGGGAGAGAAGGCACCGGATGGCAATGGTGGGGCTGGTGGTGAGGGTAACGGCGACGATGGGGCTGGTGGTGAGGGTGATGGCGACGGTGGGGCTGGCGGCGAGGGAGGGAAGGCACCGGGTGGCGCGGGTGCATCGCAAGCCAGCGGGGAGAAGCCAGTGTGGTGGGTGGAGTTGAGAGAGGAGCAGTTGGATTACCACTGTTCAAATTTTATTGTCGCTGGCAAGGTAAAGGTTCCGGTAGCTAGGATCGACAAGCAAACCTATCAGATGATGGTTAGCGTGTACAATGTGGGTACGCTTAGCGAGGCGCAGAGGAAGTCTGTGAGCGAGTACCTTAAGCTGGGCGTCAAGTACGAGGGTGAGAAGAGCAGCGGTTGCCCTGTGTTTCGGTCCAGGCTTAGGATGTGGGTGGAATTCCGGAAGGCGTGGCGGCAGGGGTTGAGGGAGTATGAGGACATGGTGAGCGCGCAGCGCTCGGCAAGCGTGCACACTCAGCAGATGGAGAGGGAGAATAGCAGGGAGATGAGGGTGAAGGCGAAGAAGGAGGAGGCGGCGAAGGCTTCTGTGGTTGCGGGGATGGCTGCGGGGATGGCTGCGGAGAAGGGGAAGGATAAGAGGGCCAGCAGTGGGGAGGGTGCTGTGCTGGCTGCCGCTAAGGTGAAGGCGCAGAGGGCGATTCAGGGGGGGGATGGCGGTAATGGTGGTGCAATGGTGGCAAAGGAGAAGGAGAAGGAGAAGGCTCGGAGGGCGAGTGAGGGAGATAAGAGGGCCGCGGAGGAGGACAAGGTGGCGGTGGGTCGGAAGAGGGTGAGGGAGAGTGGCGACGACGACGGTGGCTCTGGCGGTGCTGGTGGCTCTGGCGGTGCTGGTGGCTCTGGCGGTGCTGGTGGCTCTGGCGGTGCTGGTGGCTCTGGCGGTGCTGGTGCGAGGGAGGACGAGGCTTCCAAGGCTCGGCGCAAGCTGTTTCTCGAGGAAAAGTACAAGGCTCGGGAGGTGTGTGTGGTTTTTTTATATTTTCTTTTGTTGTGTTCGTGAATAAGTGAGGGTAGTGAACCGATTGCCTTTGTATTTTTCGTAGGGCGATTTCAAGAAGCGCGCCAAGTTGAGCAAGTCGCTGGGGGTGGCTCCACTGTTTTGGAGGGAGCTGCTTAGGAACGAGGACGGCGAGTTTGTGGACAGCCGCGGCAGGACTTCTCGCGATGCGTTTGATTTGCTGCACTATCCCACTGATCATCAGCGTAGGGCGTGGGACAAGGCTGGAAAGCTTCGCGTGGGGGCCATTGTCACTGTGTTTATCGAGTCCAGGGGGCGGGCGAACGTGAAGCCTGGCTTGTATCCCGCGGTGATTGCGGCTGTCGACAATCAGTTGGGGGTCTTTCTCCCCCGGGTCCTTGGGGAGAAGTTCAGCTTCCTCACTGGCGACGACTGGTTTTCCAAATTCCACTATCAGAATGGGAATCACGCGTACGAGTGGAGGTATGGCGTCGACCTCAGCGACGTGCAGAAGCTCGACATAGCGACTGCGGAGCTCTACCTGGAGCTTCTTCGCTGAGGCGCCTGCCTTTTATGCTGCTGCTCCTTTACACTGTACACCTTTTCATGCCTTAGCGTGCTCATCATCAGAGTGCCTGCCTGCCTGCCTGCTTGCCTGCGAGATATACATCCCAACCATCACACTTCATCATGCCTTAGCGTCCTCATCACCACATGATCATCATCACTGCCTGCCCGCGAAACTTAATTTATGTGGACTACTGCGCATACCATGCGCGTGCCACCCCTTGCCACCCCTTTGGCGACTGCGACGCTCTTTACTTCATCTCTCTGTTTGTTGGTTTGTGTTTTGGCTGTGTGCCCGACTCCACGCTGGTGTTGAGTCGCGGCGAGAATGAAAAGTAAACTGCGGTGTCTGCCGACTCTGAATTTTGTCTGCGCCGGCCCTTATTTAAAATGTGCGAGGGGGGGGCGGGGAGGAAATACATTAGGAGCATGCGGCGGTGCAATAGTGAGACGCGAGGCGCGGCGCAGTTTAATGGACTTGAGCTGCGAGGCGCTGTGCAGTTTAATAGATTTGAGCTGCGGGGCGCGGCGCTCGCGATGGCTGTAGCGGCGATTGCCGTGGCGACGATGAGCGGGCTGGCCTCTGCGGCCGACCCGTACTATGACATTGACGTTTGGGTCAATGTGACTATGCAGAATCTTAGCAGTTCCAAGGTGAATATCAGTGGGCTGAACACGACTCTGCTGGTGGAGAAGCTGAATGTGCTTGCCCAGGATCCGAGTGGGATATATACCAACTTTTTGAACTCTGTGGTGACTGCGCTGCTCGAGGAGGGCGGGAGCGTGGAGGTGCTTGCGTGCCTGGCCGGCAGCTACACTGACTCTGTGACTGGGCTGTGCATTGCGTGCCCCGCCGGCAAGTACTCTTCTGTCATCAATGCGGCGTCGTCGTCTGTGTGCCAGTCCTGCGGGCCCGGCACGTACAGCAACGTGAGCGGGGCGAGCACGAGCGCGGTGTGCGCGAATTGCCCCGTGGGGACGTTCAGTTCGGCGTTGGGGGCGTCGTCTCTGAGCCAGTGCGCGTCCTGCCCCGACAAGGCGACGACTGTGGGCGGGAGCGGGTCGCAGTCGGCCGAGAGTTGCGTCTGCATGGACGGCTACGTTTCTCTGCCGTCCGAGGACGGGCTCTCTACCCGGTGTGTGATCTGCCCCGCCGGGTACTACTGCTACGGCGGCAACGGGTACGAGTGCATTCAGCGCGGGGACATCGCGTCCTCGCAGGAGGGATCCAAGGCGGTGACGGACTGCTACTGCAAGGCCGGGTACTACGGGGTTGCGATCAGCGCGAATGTCGGGGAGTACTGCCTGCCCTGCGGGACCGGGATGTACTGCCCCGGCTACCTTGTGAACGGGGTGGCGCAGCGGTACTCGTGCCCCGAGAACTCGATGACCACTGGGCAGAATGCCAAGTCCATCAGCGAGTGCGCGTGCGCCGCTAGCTACAGGACGCAGGTGTCTGACTACGCCGGGCGGCGGTTCCGCGTGGACGCGACGAGGTGCATGTGCAACGTGAGCGCTGGCGTGGTGTGCGAGACCGGGTCGATTGGGTGCGACAACTGCCCCTCCAGCGACCGCTGCATTCCCGGTGGGCTCGGGGGGACCAAGGTGCTGACGTGCCCGCAGGGGTACGTGAACTTGGTGTACGGAAGCACCTACGGGCCCGACACCGTTCCGATCAAGTGGGCGATTGCTCCGCCCGGCGCGGACGCAGTTACGATAAAATTCAGCATGTTCAACACGATCAGCGGGGATGTTTTGACCGTGTCCCAGTGCCGGTCGCTCAACTGCAGCGTGATGGAGAAGGTGAGGGATCTTCAGGGGAACCTGGGTAATTCTCTCCCGAGCGTGAAGACGGCGTCGGGCTGGCCCGTGATGAGGCTGAGCTGGGTGACTGGGGTAGCTGGTGGCGGGCAGGGGTGGCAGGCGACGTACGGGAGCATTTTGCCCTGCGAGAGCAGCACGATCCCGCTGACGCCGACTCGGGTGGAGTACCTGAGCACCGGTGCGCTGGAGCCGTACGTGGCACCTCTCGATGCGTCGTTGCCAGTGGTGGCGTGGCTCGGGGACTCGCTCGGGTTTGACCTTTCGCTGCCGAGGGCGAGCTACGTGTCTATCGATGTGCGGTACGCGCCGCACGAGACCGGGGTGAGCGCGATTGGGGAGGAGGGCATCGGGAGCTGGGTTCCTCCATCGCTGGGCGTGTACTACATTGTGGACCCTTCGATGCCGAGCACGCGGTACAGGACGCTGCACGTGGTGCCTCTTGAGCCCTCGAAGCGTGTGGCGTACTACAACGTGGAGGACCCGAACGGGCTCGGGGCCTACTTCACGCTGACTGGCGCGGGCGGGATCGGGGGCACGAGCAGCCCGGACATTGTGCTGACGGTCGGGGACACGCTTGTGCTGAGCCGGCTGAGCGACGCGCACGGGGTGATGCTGCTCAAGTCGTTCAGTGCTGCGGGGTCCACGCCGACGTGGGAGCTTGTGACTGCCGGGGTGAGCGGGCAGTCGAGCCTGGCGGAGATGGTGTCGTCGCTCACGTGGGACACGACTGCTGGGGCTGCGCCCGGGGTGTACTACTACGCGAGCGCGCAGCAGCCCGGCAAGGTGAAGGTGGGGCGAGTGATTCTGGTGGCGCGGCCCGGCGGCCAGCAGTGCATCGAGTGCAAGCAAGGGGAGTACTGCTACGACGGGAACCCGCTTCGGTGCCCCGCGAACTCCAACTCCCCTCCCAAGTCCACGCGGATCGAGGACTGCACCTGCGTCGCCGGGCACGCGCGGGAGATAACGGACATGGCAGCGTACGTGAACAGCCAGGCGGTGGACAGCGGCGGGCGGCACTCGTGCGTGGTGAGCAACGGGGACGGCGCGCTGTGGTGCTGGGGCGCGAACGAGGCGTTTCAGCTGGGGCTGGGCAGGTCGAGCGCGTCGGAGGCGGCGCCGCAGCGGGTCAGCCTGAGCGGGGTGACGCAGGTTGCGCTCGGGGACGACTTCACGTGCGTGATCCACGGGGTGGGTGCCAAGGTTCGGTGCTGGGGGGACAACTACTATGGCCAGCTGGGGCTGGGGAGTGATATGCTGAACAGCGGGTCGACGGGGCCCGCGTCGCTGGGCGACGCCAAGCTCGGGGGCACCAGCGCCGGCGGGGACGCGATTGACTACAGCACGAGGTACCTGTCGTGCGGTGGCAGGTCGTGCTGCGCCATAGTCTACCGGCTGAGCCAGCTGGCGATGACGTGCTGGGGGCTGGGCAAGACCGGGCAGCTTGGGCGTGGCGGGGCCGAGGTTGGGTACGGCAAGAGCGGGAGCATCGGGACGGTTACGGGGAAGACCCCGAGCGACGCGCGCTACTCGTACACGAGCGTGGGGAGCGACACTTCGCTGGTTCCGTTTGGCGCGCGGACTCCGATTGCCGTGACGATGGGCGGGCAGCACGCGTGCGGGCTGTTCGAGGAGGGCGGCGGGAGCGTCATGTGCTGGGGCAAGAACACGTACGGGGCGCTGGGGATCGGGTCTTCGGACGAAACCCAGGTTTTCAACCCGACGGCGGTGGACATTGGGGCCGGCAAGTCCGCCAAGGCCGTCAACTGCTACAACTTTGTGTGCTGCGTGGTGATTCTCGGGGTTTTCGAGGTGAAGTGCTGGGGCATGGGGAGCGGGGGGCGGCTTGGGGTTACGGTGTTCAACGTGGGGGCGACGCCTGGGTCGATGGGTGCGAACCTTCAGAGCGTGCCTCTCGGCACCGCGCAGTACGCGATCGACGTGAACGTGGGGTCCACGCAGACGTGCGCGCTGATGGGGAACAACTACGTCAAGTGCTGGGGCTTGGTGGCCGGGCTTGTGCTCGGGGACAACCCTCCGCTGGACATGTACGACCTCTTGCCGAGCTTGAACATGAGCGGCGGGCGGGTGGCGCTGCAGATCTCGGGCAAGGGCGGCACGACGTGCGCGGTGCTGAGCGACTACAAGGTGGCGTGCTGGGGCAACAACGACTGGAAGCAGCTCGGCGGGACGCCCGTGAAGGACGCCGCGTCCGCGCCGCTGGTGAACATGACGATGGTGAACCTTACTGGTGGGGCGGAGGCGCTGCACTCGAGCGGGACGCCGCAGAGCCTGGTGTGCTCGGTGTGCGCGGCGAACTACTACTGCGACGGGGGCGGGGGCGCGCCCGCCCAGTGCCCGAATGGCACCGTGTCTTTCGCGGCGTCTACGAGCCCCCTGGACTGCAAGTGCCTGGACGGGTACGCGTCCGTGTACTTCTCCGACGCGTGCCGGCTTTGCACGGGGGCGGAGTGGTGCGTAAACGGGGTGTCGAACCCCTGCCCCGCGCACTCTTCGAGCGTGGCGGACGGGGCCAAGGAGATTGCGCAGTGCGCGTGCGTGCCTGGCTACACTGGTGCGAACGGGGGGTCGTGCGTGGCGTGCCCAGCCGGGACGTACAAGGCTGCGAGCGGGAGCGGGTCGTGCACGCCGTGCCCGTACGGGACGTACTCGCCGACGGTCGGGCTCAACGGGTCGCAGGGGTGCTTGCCGTGCAGGGGCGGGACGTTTTCCGCGAGCGCGGGCGGGGCCATCGAGTGCACCGTGTGCGGGACCGGCAAGGCTGCCAAGTCCGGGTCGTCCGTGTGCGTGAGCTGCGGCAGCGGCTTCTTCTCGACGGCCAGCTCGGACGGCTGCCAGCCGTGCCCTGCGGGGACTTTTGACGAGGTTCCGTACGAGGGGACGCCCGGAACGTGCAGCAACTGCTCCAAGGGGTACGCGTCGAGTGCGCTGAACGCGACGAGCTCCTCGACGTGCAAGTGGTGCCCCGCGGGGACCAAGGCAGCGGAGGGGTCGGGGGTGTGCTCGCCCTGCGCCGCCGGGGAGTACTCCAACGGGGGCACGGAGCTGTGCGACGCGTGCCCCGCGAACTCGAACTCGCTGGGGGGCACTGGATTGAGCGGGTGCGGGTGCGTGGCGGGATTCTACAAGGTTATGGGGGCGGACGGGGTGACGTTTGAGTGCGTGCGGTGCCCTGGCGGGCGGTGGTCCGGGGCCAACGCGAGCGCGTGCACGCTGTGCCCGGCGGGGAGTGCGTCGAGCGAGGAGGGCGCGACGACCAGTGGGGTGTGCGCTGCTTGCAGCAAGGGCAACTACGCGGACGCCGGGTCCACCGGGTGCAGCGCGTGCGCGGCGTGGACCATTGCGGCCGCGGACGGGCAGGGGGTGTGCCAGAACTGCAGCTTCGGGGAGTGGGCGGCGGCTGGGTCGTCGAGCTGCTCGGCGTGCCCGGCTGGGAAGTACTCCCTGTCGCGGATCGGGAGCGCGTCCGGGTGCCTGAGCTGCCCCCGGGGGAGCTACTGCGTGGGCTCCGTGGAGGCCAAGGCGAGCGGCGCTGCGCAGGTGCAGACGTGCCCGGCTGGGTCGTTTGTGGCGGAGGGCACTTTGGAGCTCAAGGGGGCGAACCAGTGCGGGGACTGCACTGCCGGGAGCTTCTGCCCCACCCCCACTATGAAGTCCGCGTGCCCCGCAGGGACGAGCTCGCCGGCGCGGAGCTCGAGCCAGCTGCAGTGCACGTGCGACCAGGGATACGTGTGCAGCTACACGAAGCTGATCAACGCTGTGGTGCACCTGCAGATGAGCTACAACCAGTTTACGGATGCGGGGGTGCAGAACGCGTTCAAGAACGCGGTGGCGCAGGCGTCCAAGACTACTGCGGGCAACGTGAAGATTATCAAGTTCTTCGAGGCCCCCAAGCCGGGCGGGGGTGGGAGGCGGAGGCTTTTGAGCGCGGGTGATGATGGTGACGGGCAGGAATTACTATCTTTGTCATGGCCGGGTGCAGTGGATCTGGTCGAGGCAAGTGAAGGGGGGGAGGATGATGGAATTGGATCCGCCGTAGAGGAACGGGGCGTGGGTTCGGAGGCACTTGGTGGAGTTGTGCGTGGAGTTCACGTTTTCCTCGAGGTCCAAGGCGGCGGGGAGGACCTGGACGGGCTTGACCGCCTGCTTGTGGGTGCCGGGCTCGACCCAAGCCTGGATCACGCTTGGTACAGTCCCCATCTTGTGAGCGCGCGGAGGCTGGATGGGGCATAAATATATTGTGGGTTTTTATTAAAAAAAATTATGATGGGTGTGAGTTTGTCCGCGCGAGGCGCGAGATGTGGGTTGACATATCTCCCTCGCTCGCCGAGCGCATGGATGCCCATGCAGGAGCGACCTCGCCCTTGACCAGGCGCAGCTGCTCGAGCAGGATGCAGCGGCGGCAGAAAGCCGCCCAGTTGAGCTCGCGGAGGGTGGCGTCCCTGGCGCGGAGGCGCTTGAGGTTTGCTGCCTGGTAGCGCTTGTCGATGGACTCGTAGCGCAAGGCGAGTTTGCTGATGGCCGCGAGGGATGCGTCGCAGTCTGCGATGAGGTGCGTGAGCCCCCTCTCCGCGTCGTCGATGGCGCCCCGCGCGAAGAGGTTTTCGAGGATGAGCCAGAAGAGGATGACGACTGTTGCCCACTCGGAGGCGTTTGGGATTGCGTAGATTTTGACGGCGATGAGGAGGCCCGTGAGCATGAGGAGCAGGGAGCCGCGGCAGATGCAGAACTCCGCGAAGGGGGTGATATGCGGCAGTTTCATTATTGAGGAGGTGAGATGGAGGGTGCTGTGGTTCTGCGGCAGTTTCATTGTTGAGGAGGTGAGATGGTGGGCGGAGGGTGAATATATATAGAGGAATCGGGCGGGCGCCGTTGTGCGTGTGGGAGGCAAGGAAAAATGATTGTCAACGCTGGAGCGGCAGAGGTGATTTTCTCGTCCGTGTACTCTCTGCACCTGACGCAGCGGCGGGCCCCCTTGAGCTGCCCGCGGGCCAGGGTGTGGCTGAGGAGGCACCGGCACTCGCTGGCGGAGGTGGCGGTGGAGGAAGGGCTGGAGGCCGCTGTGGATGCCCTCAACGCAGTGAGCCACGCGCGTGGCGGGATGCTTGCCGTGTCGCTGTTTGCGTGCGTGGTGGTTCTGTGGGGGGTTTGGATTGTTGTTGCTATGATGAGGAGGCGAGGTGGATCTTAATAATAATAAAGAGTTTAACTTTGAAAAAAAAAATGCGTGCCAAAGTTGGTGGTGGCGGGAGCTGGGGGCGGGGTGGGTGAGTGGACCGGGCAGGCATGGACTTGAGGCAGCTGCTGGCGAGCGAGGACAATGCTGGTAATAATAATGACAAGCGGGTGGACCCTGACGACCTGGGGCTGCGCCTCCCTCCCCTGAAGATCATCCCCGCCACGCCGCAGGCGCACCTGACTGTGGTGAGGTCCGAGCCGAGCCAGACGTGCCCGCACGGGCTGGTGCGGTACCTCGAGCCGTGCGCCAAGTGCTGGGAGCAGCTGCAGCGGGACGCGTACGGGTGGGTTATCGACTCGAGGTTTGACCCGTGGCGCCCCGAGGGGACGCTGTGCGTGCACCAGCTCGTGCTGGAGAACTGCCCGACGTGCTGGGCGAGGTGCGTGTGCAGCCACAAGAAGGAGAGGCGCTACTGCAATCTGTGCGGGGGGAGCAAGCTTTGCATAGCGTGCCGCAAGCGGATCGTTAAGTTCGTGGGGGCGACGTGCAAGACGTGCCAGGCGCTGCAGGAGGGGCGCAAGCTGCACAGGGGGCCGATGCCGAGGGGGGGTTGGGACCCCGACTCGCACGACGAGCTGGTTAACCGGCTCAAGGCCGAGATCGAGGCCGAGGCACTGGCGGAGGCCGAGAAGCTCAAGGCGGAGGGCGGCGGGGGGCTGAACAGAAGGGGGCTGTACGAGAAGGCCTTTGAGGAGAGGAAAATGCGGGCCAAGCTGCTGAAGGCGATCAAGGAGGCCAAGGCGAAGCAGAAGATGGAGGCGAAGGCGAAGCGGAGGGAGGAGGAGGAGGCTGCCTTGGCCGCCCAGGCTGGCGGGGGGTGTATTTAACGCTGGCGGATTTTGGGTGAGGGTAATAGTGTGAAAGAATGGCGTCGTGGGCAGTGGCGGCGCTGGGTGCGATGCTGCTGAGGATGGCTGCTCTGGGTGCGATGCTGCTGATGCATGGTATGGGTGCGGCGGCCGAGGAGATTCCGCTGAACAAGGGCGCCAGGGTGATCATCCCCGTCGGCGGGAGCGCCTCCGTGGAGGTGGTCGAGTCGAGTTTGAGGACGCTCGCGCGGGTGACCTGTGGCGCATTGCCGTACGACAACAATACTAAGGTCCTGCCGTCTTGCCAAAGCCAGCTGTATTTTATGCAGGGGAAGAGCGGGTACTACAAGTATGCCCAGTCTGAGTTTGCCGGGGTGAATGCGCCCGAGTACATGGTGGACCCACTGCTGTGGGACACGTGGAATCAGGGCGAGAACCACTGCAACCAGGACGCGGACCTGGTGTGCAAGATGAGGGTGGTGTGCTCCATGACTCAGATGTACTACAGCCAGGCGCGGGTGGGGGACCGCAATATATTTTCAGGGCAGCTGGTGATGGTGACGAGCGAGTGGAAGGAGTCTCCGTATCGGTACCTGCCGATAACGACGGACAGTTGCACGCTGTGCGTTCCCACGGAGTGCGGGGACGCGTCGTGCGCCAACGGGCAGCTGAGCGCGCAGCCCCCGACTGCGCACGGGGGGGGGCACGTGGTGTACCGCCGCCCGTACTGCCTGGACCGGGCGTGCGCCCCGGGGACGTGGCTGACGTGCTACAGCGGGAAGAGCTGCAGGTACCAGGTGCCGA
>Ga0172367_10006691_pt1 | contig 13453 bp, 14 predicted proteins | sample Lak10m_FD_114542 | JGI IMG/M metagenome (GOLD analysis project Ga0172367, IMG submission 114542) | Freshwater microbial communities from Kabuno Bay, South-Kivu, Congo - kab_022012_10m | ecosystem: Environmental > Aquatic > Freshwater > Lake | place: Democratic Republic of the Congo: South-Kivu...
AATGCCCAATAAATTTACTAAATCGGTCAAAGTAATATTGCAGGCAACTGAAACAGTTCCGGGCTGAAGTTCACCCAACGGCTTGTCTCCCGATGAGAAACTTTCCTGAACCGGAAAATTCATCAGATCCCGCAAATTGTACCGGAACAAATCATTCTGCCGGTACATAATTTTAATCAGGCCATTTGCATCTTTCGAAATCAGATCAGTATTTTCTTTGTTGGCAGCTTGCATCAAATCCCAAACAGAAATATTGGCTTTGGCAATTGGTGCAACAATTTCAGGATTTAGATTCACTTCTCCGGATAGCTTGTCAAAATCAAGACCATCCAGGTTACAGCTATTGGTCAGAAATAGTATTAAAACCGACCAAATCAGAAACAGTGGCTTTCTCATATTGAATATTTTGGAATTCTTGTATTATGCCAGTAAATAGCTGAATACGAACTTTTTATAATAAAGTTATGAAGATTTTTGGCAAAATCAAATCCTCGTTATACCTGTATGCAGCTTTAAACTATTTAAGAACAATTCATTAACTATTCAAATCATGTGCCGCTAACATAATTGCAATAATTTACTAACAGAAAATTTGTCTAAATTACTCATTTACTGAGCATAAGATTTCAACAAAAAAAGGAAAGGGCCCATAGCGGGTAATTCAGTCACTGAATAATCAGATAGATTATTATTGTATAATCGCATAAATGTGCGGAAATACCCGAATCTTAAAAGCACAAATCCCAGCCATTTCAATGACCGGGATTCTACTATTCTGTAAAAAATGATTATCCGTTTAGTGCCTCTGCGCCGTTGGTTACCTCAAGTATTGCATTCGTAATAGCTGCCTGCCGGGCTTTATTGAATGTCAGAGTCAACTCATTAATCAGGTCTGAAGCATTGTCGGTAGCCTTGTGCATGGCCGTCATTCGGGCACCGTGTTCGGCAGCATGCGAATCGAGCAATGCTTTATAAAATTGAATTTTTAATGAACGGGGGATTAATTCCTCAACGATGTATTCCAACGATGGTTCGTATATGTAGTCGAGATTTGTCTTTTTATTATCTCCGGAAGATGGTATAACAGGCAGAAATTGTTCACAAACAAGCTCTTGTGAGGCCGCATTGATAAATTTGTTGTAAACCAACTCCACCCGATCATATTTTCCAACCACAAAATCAGCCATAACAGATTTAGCTTCTTCTGCAACATGATCAAAATTCAAATTATCAAAAAGATGGTTCTTATCCCCTATCATTTTACATTGGTAAGAACGAAGAACTTTCCCTCCCTGTTTTCCAATAACCAGAAAATCCAGATGCCCCCTATCCAACTGCTTTTTATAAACTGTCCGTGCATGTAAAATGGCTCTTTTCGAAATATTTGAATTGAACCCTCCACACAAACCTCGATTCGAACTAATTAAAACGATCAATACTTTTTCAGGATTTCTTTGTACAGTATAAACCGAGTTATCCGCATTTTCAAGTGCCGAACTCAATGATGAAAGCAAATCTGAAAGTTTTTCAGCATAAGGCCTGATCTGCAAAATAGCATCCTGTGCTTTTTTGAGCTTGGCCGCCGAAACCATTTTCATGGCGCTTGTAACCTGCCTTGTTGTTTTAACCGACGATATCCGTGTACGTATTTCCTTTAAATTAGCCATTTCCAGTCAATGATAGTATTTCCTATAATTCAGAGTACCTTTTAGCAATTTCTGATGCCGCTTTTTCGATAGCCTGAGTTTCGTTATCGGTCAAAATTCCTGCTTTTAGCTGGTCAAGGGTTGCGCGGTATTGCATTTCCATCAATTCCAGAAAATCATGTTCAAATTTTTTCACTTTTGCTCCCGGAATATCCCTCATAAGCTCTTTTACTCCACAGTAAATAATAGCTACCTGATGTTCAATCTTGAAAGGAGCATATTGTTTTTGCTTCAGAATCTCCACGTTTTTTCGCCCTTTATCCAATACACGCATAGTTGCAGCGTCCAGATCGGAACCGAATTTCGAGAAGGCTTCCAGTTCACGGAACTGGGCCTGATCAAGTTTCAGGGTTCCTGCAATTTTTTTCATTGCTTTAATCTGAGCATTTCCTCCCACGCGCGAAACCGAAATACCTACGTTGATTGCCGGACGAACTCCCGAGTTAAACAAGTTTGATTCAAGGAAAATCTGTCCGTCGGTAATCGAAATTACGTTGGTCGGAATGTAGGCAGATACGTCGCCAGCCTGAGTTTCAATAATCGGAAGCGCAGTTAACGAACCTCCGCCTTTTACCATACCCTTCAAGCATTCAGGTAAATCGTTCATCTTTGCTGCCATTTCATCTGATTGAATTATACGGGCAGCGCGTTCGAGCAAACGGGAGTGCAAATAGAATACGTCGCCGGGATAAGCCTCGCGGCCCGGAGGACGACGCAGCAACAGCGAAACTTCACGATACGAAACGGCTTGCTTCGAAAGGTCATCGTAAATGATCAAGGCATCGCGACCAGTGTCCCTGAAAAATTCGCCAATGGCAGCCCCTGCGTAGGGTGCATAAAATTGTAATGCAGCAGGATCGGAAGCAGTTGCCGAAACAATTACCGTGTAATCCATTGCCCCATGTTTTTCGAGTATGTGGGCGAGGTTGGCCACAGTCGAACCCTTTTGACCAACAGCTACATAAATACAATATACTGGTTTTCCTTTTTCGAAATTTTCGCGCTGGTTGATAATGGTATCAATTGCAACGGCTGTTTTCCCTGTCTGACGGTCACCAATAATCAACTCGCGCTGACCGCGACCAATAGGGATCATGGCATCGATGGCTTTCAGTCCTGTCTGAAGCGGTTGGTTAACCGGTTGCCTGAAAATTACACCCGGCGCTTTTCTTTCCAACGGCATCACAAATTTCTCTCCTGAAATGACTCCCTTTCCGTCAATTGGCTCACCAAGAGTATTAATTACCCGTCCTAAAAGACCCTCTCCAACTTCGATGGAAGCTGTCCGGCGAAGTCGTTTAACGGTGTCGCCTTCCTTAATTTCTTTGGTCAAACCCAGGATTACTGCACCAACATTATCTTCTTCAAGATTCAGTACAATACCCTTTACTCCTGAATCGAATTCGATCATCTCGTTCGATTCAACATTCGACAAACCGTAAATACGGGCAATACCGTCTCCGACCTGAAGTACTGTTCCCACTTCTTCTAATTCGGCCTGACTTTTAAAGCCTTCCAGTTGCTGCCTGAGTAATACCGAAACCTCAGCAGGTTTTATATTTGCCATCTTTTAGTTGTTTTTATCTGTCGTTATTCTATTTCAATTCTGTTTTAAGCAATTGCTCTTTAACCTTTTTCAATTGCGTCGAAATGCTGGCGTCGTATTGTTTGTCATCAACACGAAGGATGAACCCGCCAATAATTTCATCGTTCACTTTAGAAGTAAGTTCCACTTTTTCGTTGTATTGTGCTTCCAAAATCTGTTTCACATGGAGAACAACCGAATCGTCAAGCTTTTGAGCCGTAGTCAGCGATGCCATTTTTACCCGGTCTTCCTGCCTGAATAATTCATCGAGGTAACGAAATATCCCCGGAATATTTTTCTCACGGTTATTTTCAGTAATGAGTACAAGGAAATTTAGGGAGAAAGCATGAATATGATCTGCGAAAATGCTCCGTATGGCCTTCACCTTTTGAGAAGTCTTTATTACAGGACTTTCGAGCAAAATATTAAAATCGCTGCTGGTGGCGCAAACGGAGGAAATGGTCGAAGCATCGCGTCGAAGTTCAGCTGTGAGACTTTTGTCTTTAGCCAGCGAGAAAAATGCTTTAGCGTACCGAACGTTTATTTTACTTTGATCCATAAGATTATTTCAACTTCACGTCTTTTAACAAGTCTTCTACCAGTTTCTCCTGATCTTTCTGATTATCGAGTCGCTTCCTGATAACTCTTTCGGCAATCATTACTGACAATTCTGCCACCTGCTGCTTAATTTCGTTGATGGCAGCAGATTTTTCGGCATTGATTTGCTGTTTGGCAATTTCAATACTTTTTTGGGCTTCGGCATTGGCTTTATTCCGGGCTTCAGCAATAATCTTATCTTTTATTTCACTGGCTTCCCGAAGAATGATTTCTTTTTCCTTCCTGGCCTCAGCAATAATCTGATCGTTACTTGCTTTCAGTCCTGCAACTTCTTTCCTGGCCTTTTCTGCCGAATTTAAAGCGTCAGAAATCGATTTTTCGCGATCGTTCAAGGCTTTCAGAATTGGACCCCATGCAAATTTTTTCAGGATAAATAATACGATCCCGAAAATAATAAGCATCCAAAATATTGTGCCGTAATCTGGTGTTACAAATCCCATAGTTTTGTGATTGTTGGTTAATTGTAGCTCTTACTCCCGGCAATCCCGGGAGCGAGCTACGATTCATTAAATTCTTAAACAAAAATTACCAGGGCGCAAATAATTACAGCGAAGAAGGCAACACCTTCGATCAGCGCAGCCGAAACGATCATATTTGACCGAATTTCGCCGCTTGCTTCAGGTTGGCGGGCAATTGCTTCCATAGCGCTGGCGCCAATACGGCCAATGCCCATACCAGCTCCAATAGCTGCTAAACCTGCACCCAATGCAGCTCCCATTTGTCCAAGAGCCAATTCTGCTAAAATGATAAATAATGCAGTCATAGTGAATTTGAGTTATAATAATTAAAACTAATGATGCTCTGCTGTTGCCATACCAAAATACAAGGCCGATAGCAAGGTGAAAACATAGGCCTGTATAAAGGAGACTAAAACGTCGAGTAAAACAATAAATACTGAAAATGCTACTGAAACGACCGAAACACCGTAACCCGCTTCAACTCCCATTAATGTATTGAAAATGAAAATTAAGCTGACAAAAACTGTAACGATCATGTGTCCCGCCATCATGTTTGCAAATAATCGGACCATTAAAACAAATGGCTTTGTAATAACCCCGGAAAGTTCAACAATTGGCATTAGCGGAACCGGAAATTTTAACCACCATGGAACATCAGGGTTGTATATTTCTTTCCAGTAGTGTCTGTTTCCATTGATACTTGTTATAAAAAAGGTGAAGAGCGCCAAAACCAGTGTTACTGCAATGTTTCCGGTAACGTTTGATCCAAAGGGGAAAATGGGAATGAGCCCCAAAATATTGTTGAAAAGGATGAAAAAAAAGACCGTTAGTAAATAAGGCATAAATCTTTCGAACTTTTTTTCGCCGATAGCAGGTTTGGCAACTTCATCGCGCACAAAAATAATTATTGGTTCAAACAGGTTTTGCATTCCCTTCGGAGCCATATTTTCGCGCTTTTTGGCTGATTTGGCTATGCTGAGAAAAACAAACAACAATACAATAACGCTGACAAAAATTCCGGCAATCGCTTTTGTTATCGACAAATCTATGGGTAATCCGATTACCTCTCCCTTCTCATTAATCTCTACAATTTTACCTTCATTTTCACCTTCATGCTCAATTCTGAAGTTTTTATAGCTTTCGTGTCCATGATGAAATTTGGAGGACATAAAGAAATTCCATCCCTGGTTGGAACTGTATAAAATAATGGGTAAAGGAATACTAATGTGGGTTTCTCCAAAAGTGGCAATGTGCCACTCAAAAGCATCCGAAACGTGCTCAATAACAAATTTACCTGCTTCAAAACCTTTTGATTCCTGTGTTTCAGTATGATTTTGAGTTTCTTCGTTGGCCCAACTCATACCTGCGCTCAGAAAAACAACTACTGCAAGTAAAAAAAGGAGTCGTATATTTTTTGTCATCTTATCTTTCTTAGAATCTGAAATCAACAAATTTAATTTTTTTAGTGGATTTAAAAATCTGGTTTCATTCAGAATGAAGGGAAACTATTTTGCTTGTCTGACAAACTTCGAAAATTCATAAACTTCAAATATTGTGTACACCACATAAAGAACTAAAAAGTTAGCAATAAATACTTTGGCATTTTCTCTGTTTAAAATTACAAAAACAATAGCTACGACCAAATAAAAGAACATCTTTAAAAAACTCACAGCCATGTTTCGTGCGGCAAATCCCGAATTTGATTTCCCGGCACTTCTTAACAAATAAGCGTGGACAAGGTTTGTGATAATGTAAAAAAAGACAACAATTATTGGTAAAACCGGAATAAAAAAATCTTTTAAAACAGTGGAGTAAAGAATTGCCCCAATAATGAATAGAATAATAGAAAGGATTGTTGACTTGATGATAAACTGTTTCATTTCGAAATCTGGTAATTGATAATAATTCTAAAGAAATTTCCGTATTGCATGATAAACCGAACCGACTACCGAAAGAATCATCAACACTAAAGTAAAGACCGGGAAATTTGTTTCCAGCCATTGATCAAGCTTCACGCCTAACCAAACGCCGGCACCCATAATAATCATCATTTCGAAAGCCAGGCTCGAATATCGGATAAAGTCGTCAAACTGTTTCTTCGGTTTTTGCTCTTTATTTTGATTCATTTTCTGCTGATTCATCACCCATAGTGCAGGTTCCGGCAAATATAGCACCCGGCTCAATCGAAAGCTTTCCGGTTACAATATCGCCTGCAACATTCGAAGTAGCCTTTAGGGAAAGCAATTCGGTTACAAATATTTTACCCTTTTGTACTCCGGAAATCTCACAACTTCGGCATCTGATGTCGCCAAGTATTCTTCCCGACGCCCCAATCACCAACCGTCCTTTTGTTTCAAGGTTCCCGGACAGTTCACCATCAATTCGTAAATCACCATCAGAAAGAATATCACCGGTTATTTTTGTCCCTTTCGAAATCAGATTGATTACCTGTGGATTAATTTCATTATTTTCTTTAGCCATTGGTCTTATCTTTTTGATCAAACTTCAAATATAACTAAAGCCTACCTTAGTTTGCCATACAAAATCTCAAAATTATCAGCTTTCAAAAAACAAAAACGTGTTTCCTGGTGAAGAAACACGTTTTTGATATCGTATAAACTGTCCGATTGCTATTTTATAAAATGGTAAAGGAAAGTCATGGTTCCTTCAAATGCAGGCTTCCGGTTCCCTTCAATTTCCATACAAATATCCAGCTGAATTTTTGTAATACCCCGAAGATTAGTCACCGATTTGAGAATAACGCGGGTTCGGATTCGACTATTCACTAAAACCGGCTGATTAAATCTGAAATTGTCGATCCCGTAATTAACCAGCATTTTTATATTCTCCACCTGAATAATCTCGTCCCACATAACAGGAAGAAGAGAAAGAGTAAGGTATCCGTGGGCAATTGTACTCCCAAATGCTCCCTCTTTTTTAGCCCTTTCTTCGTCAACATGAATCCACTGATGATCAAAAGTGGCATCAGCAAATTTGTTAATCTGCTCCTGAGTGATGGTCATAAACGATGAAATACCCAATTCCTGACCTACGTGTTGCTCAAATTCCTCGTGACTCCTGATAATCAGTTTTCCCATGACCGGATAAATTTAGGTTTCGTACAATTAAGAATGTCATTTAGGGTTGTATGCCCATTTAAGGTAAATGCTTCCCCAGGTGAAGCCAGCACCAAATGCTGCCAAAATAATATTGTCACCTTTTTTTAATTGGTTCTCGTAATCGTAAAGGCAAAGCGGAATAGTTGCTGCTGTTGTGTTTCCATATTTCTGAATGTTTACCATTACCTGTTCTTTTTCTATTCCCATACGACGACCAACAGCATCAATAATTCTCATATTAGCCTGATGGGGAACAAACCATGCCAAATCAGCTTTTGAAATCTGATGTTTCTCCATCATTTCAACTGCTACATCGGCCATATTCGAAACGGCCACCTTAAAAACGGTTTGTCCTTCCTGATAGACAAAATGCTCATCATTATAAATGGTCTCGTTAGAAGCTGGCCGCAATGATCCGCCGCTTTTTATATTCAGGTATTGACTGCCGGCACCATCAACATGGTTAATGTGGTCAATAACTCCAATATTTTCGGTGGTCGGTTCCAACAAAACTGCTGCAGCACCATCGCCAAAAAGCGGACAAGTTGTCCGATCTTTATAATTGGTGATCGACGACATCATGTCGGCTCCCAAAACAATTACCTTTTTATACTGACCACTCTCGATAAATTTTGCACCAGTAGTCAGGGCAAAAACAAATCCAGAGCAAGCCGCCACCAAATCAAAACTCCAGGCATTCACTAATCCTGCCTTGTTGCTTATTAAATTTGCCGTAGCAGGAAGTGGTGTATCAGGAGTAATTGTGGCGCAAATAAGTAAATCTATTTCTTCGGGACTGGTTCTTGTTTTCTCAAGTAATTCTTTTACGGCGGCAGCACCCATATCTGAGGTTGCCAAGCCTTCTTCTCTCAATATCCGGCGCTCTTTGATGCCGATACGCTGCATAATCCATTCATCCGAAGTTTCTACCATGGTGCTCAGCTCCTCATTGGTGAGCCGATACTCTGGTAAAAAGGCTCCAATTCCGGTAATTGCAGCAAAAATTTTCTCCATATTAAAAAAATTTAAATCATCCTAACCGACTTTTCGGAAAGGCATCATAACACAAAATAAAAGCTAAAAAATGCTAAACTAAATTGCGGCGCAAGATAGAAGGAAAAAACTGAAAAGCAAAGCAAAATCAGGCAAAAAAATCACCTAACTCCTTTTAAAACAATTAATTAAATTGTTCGAATATTAAAACGAAAGGGTATAAAAAGGATCAGAAGAACATAGTTCTTCTGATCATAAAAGGCATAAGTTTGCAGATTAAACTGTAACGTCTTTTTCAATCGCCAATTTACCTCTGTAATATCCACATTCAGGACAAACAGTGTGATATTTTACAGTTGTTCCACAGTTTGAACATGAGGCAAGCGTTGCCGGTGTTGCCTTATAGTGTGTTCTTCTTTTGTCTCTGCGGGTTTTTGATACCCTGTGTTTTGGATGTGCCATCTTAACTTCGCTTTATTCGTTATCTAATAATTTCTTCAAATCATTCCATACGGGGTTGTTGTCCTGCTCATTCCTGACGATATATTTGCCAAGATTTTTCAGCATTTCCGGATCACAAGTCGAGTTTCCATTCTCATCATCAGGATGAACTTTTTTAATTGGAATAGCAAGACCTATAAATTCATAAATCAGCTGGGCGACATTCAGTTGGTAGTCGTTGTTGCTTACCCAAATAACATCGTCACCTTCACTGAATTCTTTCTCTCCAAACTTGACAAAGATCCGATCTTTGCTCTCAATTGCCTGCTCATACATTTCCAGACAACGATCACAAGGAACAACCACAACGCCCTTCACTTCAAACCATAAGATCATCAGTGAACTTTGTTTTTCAAGCGTTAAACGAACACTCACCTGTCCATCATCAATAACACCACCGTCAAATTCAGCAAAAAATTTGCTGTCAATTTCGTAATCAAAAACATGCTTCCCTTGCGAAAGCCCTTTGAATGCAATGTTATAGAATGAAAGTATGCTCATTGCCTGAAAAAGTTTTGCAAAAGTATAAAAAATATACAAACGCCGAAAATATATTGATTTTTTTAACAGCATTTCGCCCTAAACAAAATAAAGATCAGACAATCAATATCTTGCGTCAACGGGTGTGTGTTAATAAGTTGTCATTTATTCAGAATTATCCGGAAGGTCGTTCCTTTGTTGATTTCAGACTGTTTCAGGAATATTTTCCCTTTATGGTAATTCTCAACGATTCGCTTAGCTAAAGAAAGTCCCAAACCCCATCCACGTTTTTTGGTTGTAAATCCTGGCTGAAAAACGGTTTTGAAATAGGCTTTTGAAATACCTTTCCCTGTATCGGTCACATCAATAAGTATCTGGTTATTCTTCTCTAGCATGTTCAGTTGAATGGTTCCGCTACTATTCATGGCATCAATTGCATTTTTGCACAAATTCTCGATTACCCAGCTGAACAATGAAGCGTTCAATGGTGCTTCAAATTTTCTCTCCGGATCGAAATCCATTATAAACTTTACTTTTCCCGAAGTTCGTGTTTTCAGGTATTCAACTGTTGAAAGGATAACATCGGCAACATCAGTAACAAGCAACTCCGGAATAGAACCAATTTTAGAGAAACGTTCGGTTATTTTCTGTAAACGCTGTGTATCCTTTTCGAATTCCTTGATCAGGTTCTCATCCACATTTTGCATTTTGAGGATTTCAACCCATGCCATAAGCGACGAAATTGGGGTTCCAAGCTGATGTGCCGTTTCCTTCGACATTCCCACCCAAACCTGATTCTGTTCAGCATTACGCGATGAGCTAAATGCCAGGTAGGCCACCATAATAAACAGGAAAATTACGGCAAACTGAACCACCGGATAGTATTTCAGATTTTCGAGCAACACGGAATCACGATAATACAGATATTGTTTTTCATTTTCAGAAACCGAGATCAGGATTGGTTCGTTTTCTCCCTTCATTTTTCTCAGTTCACGAATTAGTATCCGTTCCTGATTTTCTGCATTAAAAACAATATTTCGTGATCCAAGAATACGATCTAAACTGTCGGTATGAATAATAGGAATTGTGGTATTTCCAACAATTATGTCATTTAAAAAAGTAATATCCTGATCAGAATTAATTCCTGAAGTAATTAATCTTTTGGTTGCTTCTGCCCATAGTTCAACACTCTTGCGCTCTTCCTGCGCCATCTTTTCGACCAGCCAATGCGTGTAAAAAATTGAACCAATTCCTATAACTACTGCGAGTAACAGAAGCAGAATTTTCCAGCGCCGTTTCTTAAAATAAAATTCCAAGGCAAGAAGTTTTAATGTATGCCAGATAAACGAATCAACCCACTAAAAAGTATATGTTTACACTTTCTGCAACAAAGATTTTATGGTTTGATAGATTCCCTGCTGGTCCAAACCATATTCGCGATATAGTTCGTCAGTAGTACCATGATCCACAAATACATCAGGAATACCTATTCTTTTCAGTTCTCCAGAATATTTTTTATCAGCCATGAATTCCAGAACAGCACTTCCAAAACCGCCTTGAAGTACTCCATCTTCAATCGTTACAACAGTTTTGTATTGACCAAATATTGCATGAAGAGCTTCTTCATCGAGCGGTTTAACAAATCGCATGTCGAAATGAGCTGCACTAATACCGTCTTTTTGTAACATTTTAACAACCCGTCCCGCCGGAATACCAATTGTTCCGATTGTCAAAATTGCAACGTCTGTCCCCTCCGACAATTTTCGGCTTTTCCCAATAGGAATAGCTTCCATCGGTTTTCTCCAATCGATAGTACATCCGCATCCTCTCGGGTATCGGATTGAGAATGGCCCATGATTTTCATTCTGCGCTGTAAACATCATGTGGCGCAATTCGAGTTCGTCCATCGGAGCCGAAACAATCATATTGGGGATCGAGCGCATGTAAGCCAAATCGAAAACTCCATGATGAGTTGCGCCATCGGCACCAACCAATCCTCCGCGATCGAGACAAAATACTACCTGCAGATTTTGGAGCGCCACATCATGAATAACCTGATCGTAGGCCCGTTGCATGAATGTTGAATAAATATTGCAAAATGGCAACATTCCCTGAATTGCCAGTCCCGCAGAGAAAGTCACAGCATGTTGTTCGGCAATACCTACATCAAAAGTACGGTGAGGCATTTTTTCCATCATTAGGTTGAGCGAACAACCCGATGGCATAGCTGGAGTAATTCCCACAATTCTGTTATTCTTTTCTGCCAGTTCAATGAGGGTGTGCCCAAAAACGTTCTGAAATTTGGGCGGTTTATTGATCACACATTCGCAATCGAGTAATTCGCCCGTAACTTTATCAAATTTACCAGGAGCATGATATTCGGTTTGATTCAGCTCAGCCTGTTTAAACCCCTTACCTTTTTTTGTAATTATGTGTAGCAATTTTGGCCCTGGAATATGGCTCAGGCTTTGCAAAACTTCAGCAAGATAAACCACATTGTGCCCATCAACTGGACCAAAATACCTAAAACCAAGCCCTTCAAAAAGATTCGACTGTTTCAGCAGCATTGATTTTATAGCATTCTCAGTTTTTTGAACCAACCGTCGGGCTTTGGGACCAAAACCGTTTAACCGGCCAAGCCCATCCCAGATATCTCTTTTCAGTCGATTATACGTTTGTGATTTGGATATTTTCAGCAGATAGTTGCTCATTCCGCCAACATTCGGATCAATGGCCATATTGTTGTCGTTAAGAATAACCAATAAATCCGACTTGTTTACCGCAGCATTGTTTAATCCTTCAAAAGCCATTCCGCCTGTCATGGCACCGTCCCCAATAATGGCGACAATCTTGCGGTTTTCTTCTCCTTTAAGCCGCGAAGCAACCGCCATTCCGAGCGCAGCTGAAATAGAAGTGCTGGAATGACCAACCCCAAATGAATCGTAAATACTTTCGGATGGTTTAGGGAAACCACTAATTCCTTTGTATTTCCGGTTGGTGTGAAAAATCTCTTTTCGTCCGGTAAGAATTTTATGCCCGTAGGCCTGGTGACCTACGTCCCATACCAATAAATCGTAAGGAGTATTAAAAACGTAATGCAAGGCAACGGTGAGCTCAACCACACCCAAGCTGGCACCGAAGTGTCCGGGATTCGTTGATACTACATCTATAATAAAATCACGAAGTTCTGCGCAAACTTCGGGCAATTGTTCCACTTTTAACTTTCGCAATTCCGATGGATCATTGATCTGATCCAGTAAATTACCCGTTTTCTCAACCATCAACATTCAATTTTGAATCCAAATATACAACTAATGAAATGTAAAAGGTACAACGATCAAAACCAAAAGTTCAAAACAGTTTTCTCCTGTCATCGGTTTGAATAACCTTTAATAATAGTTAAAGCAAGCAAACCTGCCCCAAAGATTACTTAAAGTTCGATATATTTACCTGACTAAAAACATTCGCCATGAGTAAAGTAGTTTTCATCATCCTCATTTTTTTGATCTCGTCGTGTGTCTCGTCGAAAAAGTATAATCAGCTTTCAGGAAATTATCTGGAAAGCGAAAAAACAGTGCAATCGCTCAAAGAGCAAAATCAGGCTCTACAAGTACAAAACACTGAATTACAAAGTAAATTAGAACGATTGCTTGCTGAAAATAAAATTCTGACTTCCAAAATAGAAGAACTCAACCGAAATCTTGAGCTTACAACATCGGGAAACAAACAACTGAAACAATTCAATGAAGATCTCGAAAACCAACTTAAAAGTCTGAAAGCAGGTAGTTCGGCCGAGATTGCCAATCTGATGGAAAAGCTTCAGAATACACAGACTGATCTTCAAAAACGGGAAGATATTTTGCGCGTTGCCCAGAATGAATTGGAACAGCGGACTCAACGGTTAAAAGAACTTGAGCTGGCTCTGCAGCAAAAAGATGAGGCAGTGAAACAACTTCGGCAAAAAGTAATGGATGCTTTACTCGGATTTAATAA
>Ga0172367_10006693_pt1 | contig 13448 bp, 13 predicted proteins | sample Lak10m_FD_114542 | JGI IMG/M metagenome (GOLD analysis project Ga0172367, IMG submission 114542) | Freshwater microbial communities from Kabuno Bay, South-Kivu, Congo - kab_022012_10m | ecosystem: Environmental > Aquatic > Freshwater > Lake | place: Democratic Republic of the Congo: South-Kivu...
AGACTGTTTAATAAGTCGAAAATCACCACAGATGAACGCAGATAAAAGGGATTCAAGGTCTTTGTTTTTGGTGTTTTATCCAAAAATCAGTGTTCATCCGCGTTTACACTTGCACCGCACGCAAGTGCAGGTGTCTGTGGTTAAAAAAGAGTTTTCAAACAGCCTCTCACAGTTTAGCACACTCGCCGCCTTTTCGTCCATGCAATTATGAATGAAAATGAAGCCCTGACGCTTTTACCCCAGCAGGGCAGCGGCGATTTTCTCCGCTGCATGACCGTCGCCATAGGGATTAGCCGCCTTTGACATGCTGGCGTAGGCAGATTCATCGTCCAAAAGTTGCTCCGCCTGCTGGACGATGAAACGGGTCTCGGTTCCGACCAGTTTGAGAGTCCCAGCCTCGACCCCTTCCGGGCGTTCCGTCACATCGCGCAGGACGAGGGTCGGAATGCCGAAGGCGGGAGCCTCCTCTTGAATTCCGCCTGAATCAGTCAAGATTAGCGCGGCGTGTTTCATCAAATGCACAAGCGGAAGGTAATCGAGCGGCGGCAAAAGGGTGAGGTGTTCCGCGCCGCGCAGAAGACGGTTGACGGGTTCCTGCACATTCGGGTTGAGATGGACAGGGTACACAATTTCCACATCGCCGCGGCTTGCCAATTGCAGCAGGGCATGGCAGATGTTCTCCAATGGCTGACCGAAATTCTCGCGGCGGTGCGCGGTGACCAAGATGAGTTTTTTTGTTCGCAGTTTGTCTTTTGTCAGTTCCGTGATTTCCACAGGTTCGGGCTGGCTGGAGACAAAGCGCAGCGCATCGATCACGGGGTTACCGGTGATGAAGATTTTTTCAGGGTCAACCCCTTCGCGCAACAAATTTCCCTGTGACCATGCCGTCGGGGCAAAGTGCAGGTCGGCAGTGACGGTTGCCAGCCTGCGATTGATCTCCTCAGGGAAGGGATGCCATTTGTTATGAGTGCGAAGTCCCGCTTCGATATGCCCAAACTTGATTTTGCGATAGAAAGCCAGCAGCGAGGTGGTGACAACCGTGGTGGTGTCGCCCACAGCCAGCACCCAGTCGGGTTTGAAATCTGCAAGAATGGGATCGAGGTGGGTAAAAATTCCCGCGCTGATTTGCGCCATGGTCTGGTCTTCGCGCATCAAATCGAGATCGTAATCGGGTTTGATTGCGAACAGTTCCAAAACCTGGTCGAGCATTTGACGGTGCTGGGCGGTGACACAGACCCGCGCTTCGACGCCCGCTGTTTGAGCAAGCAGTTTGACGACGGGAGCCATTTTTACAGCTTCCGGGCGGGTGCCAAAAACGGAAAGGATTTTCATGATTTGCGATTTACGGTTTTGGATTTGTTGTCGCCGAGGCGGAATACGGTAAAGCCGGCATCTTGCCACGCTGAACTGTCGCAGCCATTGACCGTGTCCACCAGGATGCGGGCAGTGGTTTTCGCGGCAACTTCTGGCGGATTCAACTGCCTGAATTCCGTGTGATTGACCAGCAGCAACAATGCGTCGGCGTCTTTCGCCGCGTCGTCGAAACTGGACGCCATGTGAATGCCCGGCATATCGGCATCGGGCTTGAACGGCTCCCAAGCCTTGACGACTGCGCCTTCCCGCTGGAGCAGGTGAACGACCTCGTTGGCGGGGCTTTCGCGCAAGTCATCCACATCGGGTTTGTAAGCCAGCCCCAGGGCGGCAATTTTTTTCCCGTTCAGCGAACCCAGCGCGCGCCGCACAATTTCCAGGACGAAATGAGGTTGGGCGTCGTTGACCTGGCGGGAGTGATAAATCAACGGCGTCAATTCGGGGGCGGATTCGACGAAGAACCAGGGATCGACGCTGATGCAATGCCCGCCGACGCCGGGTCCCGGACTGAGGATTTTCACACGCGGGTGCAGGCTGGCAATCGAAATCGCTTCCCAGACGTCCACGCCAAATTTATCGGCGAGGCGCGAGAATTCATTGGCGACGGCGATGTTCACATCGCGGTAGGTATTTTCCATCAATTTGACCATCTCGGCGGTGGTCGCGTCGGTTTGGATGATTTCTCCTTTGACGAAGGTGGCGTACAGGTCGCTGCCTGCCTGCGCCGATTCGGGCGTGATGCCGCCGATGACGCGGGCGTTTTCGATCAGTTCGCGCATGATTTGTCCGGGCAAAACCCGTTCGGGAGAATAAGCCAGATGGAAGTCCCGACCAGCCATCAGCCCGGAGCGGGCGAGAATGGGGGCAACCAGGTCGACGGTGGTACGCGGCGGCGAGGTCGATTCCAACACGACGAGATTCCCCTTCCGTAAAAACGGGACGATGGCTTCGGCGGCGGAGATCACAGCGCGCATATCCGCCAGTTTGTAGGTCATGTCGTTGTACCTGCCGACTTCATCCGCCTTGAAGGGTGTCGGCACAGAGATGATGAAGGCGTCTGCCTCCTCCAATTTTGCGGCGGCTTTGAAACTGCCCGACTGAACCGCTTTTTTTACTGCTTCGTGCAACCCCGGTTCATGAATGTGAATCTCACCCCGATTGAGGGTGTCGATGATGTACTGGTTGATGTCAACGCCGTGGACGCGGACGCCATGCGCCGCAAAGGTGGACGCAGTGGGCAATCCGATGTAGCCAAGTCCGATGACACAGATTTTTTGAAATTTCACGGGGACTCCAATTGTTTGATTTTAGCGGTTCGATTATACAACCATCAGACGGCTTTATTTGCGCAACTTTCGCGCCAGCCCGCGCGTAGATTAATTGAATTCATTCTTGTTGTATAATCAAATGGAGGCAACCATGGACTTTCTGCTGGAACCCAACATTGCGTACCTGATTTTGCTCGGCGGCGTGTTGCTTGGATTGATGGCAATCGTTACGCCAGGCACGGGGCTGTTTGAAGTCGGCGCTTTCTTCTGTCTTGCGCTGGCGGGGTACGCAGTCTACAACCTGTCCTTCAACTGGTGGGCGCTGATCGTGCTGATTTTGAGCGTCGTCCCATTTATTTACGCCATCCAAAAACCCAGGCGGGAAGTTTACCTGGGGCTTTCCATTCTGCTGCTGGTGGTCGGGTCGGTGTTTTTATTTGCCGTGGACGGCTGGAAGCCCGCCGTCAACCCGTTCATCGCGCTGGTCTCTTCGGGACTTTTATCTGCCTTCCTGTGGTTTGCGGTGCAAAAAACGGTGCAAGCGGCTGGAATACGCCCAACCCACGACCTCGAAGCCGTGATCGGCGCGATGGGTGAAGCCAGGTCAAAGGTTCATGAAGAAGGCAGCGTATACGTCGACGGGGAAATGTGGTCAGCCAAAAGCGACTCGCCCATTCCCGCCGGCAGTTCGGTTCGCGTGGTTCGTCGCGAGGGATTTACCCTCGTCGTTGAAAAAAACAATCCGCAAAAATAATTCTTTACAAGGAGAAAAAACATGGATCCATTTGCTACTGGTGGCGCTGTCTTTTGTTTCGTCGGCGCGGTGGTCATTATTGGCTTTATCTTTCTCGCCAATGCCATCCGCATCGTGCCTGAATATCAGCGTCTGGTGGTCTTCCGCCTGGGACGCTCTGTCGGCGCCAAAGGTCCCGGCATTGTTCTGCTCATCCCGGTCATCGATCGCGGCGTGAAAGTGGATTTGCGCGAACAGGTGCGCGAAGTTCCGCATCAGGTTTCCATCACAAAAGATAACGCGCCCATCTCGATTGACTTTCTTTGGTACTACAAAGTCCTCGATCCCACCGAGTCGGTGTTGCAGGTCGGCAATTTTGAATCGGCTGCGGCGGGCATTGCGGCAACCACCCTGCGCGCCGTCATCGGCGGCATCCCGCTGGACGATGTGCTCTCGGAACGCGAACACATCAACAACATGCTCCGCACCCGCCTGGATGAAGTGACCGAACGCTGGGGCGTCAAAGTGACCAACGTCGAAATCCGCGAAATCGTCCCGCCGCGCGAAGTGCAGGATGCCATGAACCGCCAGATGTCCGCGGAACGCATCCGCCGCGCGCTCGTCACCGAGTCCCTCGGCGACCAGGAAGCCGCCATCAACCGCGCCGAAGGCACCAAGCAAGCCGCCGTTCTGCAAGCCAAGGGCGAACGCGAATCGAACATCCTGCGCGCCGAAGGCGACAAGCAGGCGCAGGCACTACGCGCCGAAGGCTTTGCGGTCGCGCTCGAAGCCATCTTCAACGCCGCCAAGACCGTCGATCAGAAGACGATGACCCTGCAATATTTCGAGACCCTCAAGTCCATCGGCACCAGCCCCTCGACCAAGTTCATCTTCCCGATGGAATTTACCAGTATGTTGGATAATTTCCTCGGCAAGGACCTGAAAAAGTGAGCGGGTAAACAGGGAAACAAGTAGACGGGTAGAAAGTGGATGAATTTCCACTTTCTACCTTTTTTATTGATACAATCCGCCGCATGGAAATCGTCCCCGCCAACATCCTCGACCTCAGCGCGCTGCGAAAGCTCGAAAATGAGAGTTTTGCCAAAGACGCCTGGTCGCTGTTCGATTTGATTGCCGTGCTGACCTTTCCCGAAGTGATTCGGCTCAAGGCGGTGGAGGATGGGCAAATGGCGGGGTTCGTGGCTGGGGATCCGCGCCCAAGCGAAGGCTGGGGCTGGATTGCCACCATTGCAGTGGATCCACGCTACAGGCGGAGGGGCATCGGGCGCGCACTGCTCCATGCCTGCGAAGCCAAACTGGGCGTTCCCCGCTCCCGCCTGACCGTCCGCATCTCGAATCAGGCCGCCATCTCGATGTATGAAAAGGATGGCTACGTCACCACCGACATCTGGAACAGTTATTACAACGACGGCGAAGACGGCATGGTGATGGAAAAAAACCTATCGCAGAAACCAGAGAGTCGAAGATGAAAAACGATATACCTTCGGCAAAAATCCAGGAGTTCGATTTTCTGCGCGCAGTCGCCATTCTGATATTGATGTTTCACCACAGCGAAGCGTATGGCTTATCCCTGTTTGGGTATTCCCTCGAAGTTTTGAACCCATACCTGGAAGGGATATTGCTCGGCATTTTCTTTTTCATTTCTGGGTATTTCGCCGAGCGTTCCTTTCAAAAACACACCCAGGGAAGCGTTTCATTTTTCTTCTCGCGCATGTTGCGAATCTATCCGCCATACCTGTTGACAGTATTCCTCTACAAGTTTGTGTTGGGAATTTCGTTCAAGCAACGCGACCTGCTGATTTACCTGGCGGGAGCGCATTTTATCTTTGCGCCCAACTACGCCAAACCCGTCATTACCATCTGGTATATCGGCGCCATTATTTTGTTCTACCTGATCTTTGGAATTTTGCTGGCAAACCTGCGCGCGACAAAACCGCTGGTCGTCGTCTCGGCGCTGGTCTTTGCCGCCGCTTACATTCTTAATGCCCAGACAGGATTACTCGACGAGCGTTTTTTCAAATATTTCATCGTCTTTCTGGCAGGCATCCTTTTTGCCCGTCCGCAATATTTTCAATCCTGGCTCTCCGCTGAAAAAGCATGGCTCAAAGCCGCGTTTGCCGCATTGGCAACTTTCACATTTTCGTTGACACTGAATTTCAGTTCGACATCCCCGTCATACATTCTGGGCGTGGTGTTTTTTATCCTTTCGTGGGTAATTTTGCTTTTTACGCTGGCAACAAAGGTGAAATCTCCCTTCCTGTTGAAACTGGCGGGCGTCATCTCGTACGCCTCCTACTTCGTTTATTTGCTGCATCGTCCGCTCTGGACATGGCTGGCGGGTATTTTTTCGGTGGAAACCGGGCGTGACCTGATCCTGTTTAGAATGTTTCCCGCCTCCATCGCAGCCTTCATCCTGTCCTATTATCTGCAATATGGATACGACCGCCTGCTGGCTATGTTTCGCCGCAGAGAATAGACCATATTCGTCATAAGAATAATCCATTTGTTCATCCACAGATGGCGCAGATTTTCACAGATTTTTTCTCGAAAATTTACCAATCTGTTCAATCTGTGAAATCTGTGGATTATTTCGGGTAAAGTCTAATAACCACATCGAAGAAGATTTAATTCTCGAACCGTATGAAAGGTTTATAATCAGCCCATATGTCCGACACCCTGCCCCCGCCTGTTTGGGTAAACACAAATCAATTATTGCAGCAGATGATGGAAGACCTGGTCACACAAAGCCGCCTGGCTGTGGACACAGAATCCAACAGTCTGCACGCCTTTCGTGAACAGGTTTGCCTGGTTCAAATTTCATCCGCCACAACCGACTACCTGATCGATCCGCTGGCGCTGAAAGACCTGAGCGCCCTCGCTCCCCTCTTCTCGAACCCCAAAGTGGAAAAAATCTTCCACGCCGCAGAATACGACCTGGTCTGCCTGCGGCGTGATTTTGGCTTTTCCTTTGCCAACCTGTTCGACACGATGCACGCCGCCCGCGTGCTGGGCTACCCCGCCGTCGGCTTGGACAGATTGCTGAACGACAAGTTCAAAATCCAGACCGATAAGCGTCACCAAAAGGCAAACTGGGCGGCGCGCCCGCTGACGAAGGAACAGATTCACTATGCGCGGTTGGACACGCATTACCTCTTCAACCTGCGCGACGTGTTGGAAAAAGAGCTATTCGAAAGGCAACGCCTGGATTTCGCGCAGGAAGACTTTGCCCGCGCCTGCCTGTTCGACGAGCAAAAGCAAAAACACAACGGCGAATCCTGGGAACGCTTCTCCAGCCGCAAAGACCTTTCGCTGCGCGACCTGACCATTTTGGCATCGCTGTGCAAGTGGCGCGATGTGGAAGCCGAAAAGCTGAACCGTCCCGTCTACAAGGTCATCATGGACGATACGCTGATCCTGATGTCGAAGAACCCACCCGAACGCAAGGTTGACCTTTCGGCGTTGGGCATGAGCGAGCGGCAGATTCACTTGTGGGGAGACAAAATTTTGGAAGCAACCCGTCAGGGTGTGGACGCCCCGCTGGTCAAACGCAGACAGGTTGAATCTCCCAGCGACGCTTTTCTGCGGCGGATGGAAAAACTCAAACTGTGGCGCAAGAAGATGGGCATGGAGATGGGCGTCGAGTCAGATGTCATCCTGCCCAAACCCTACGTCTCAGCCCTTGCCGAAACCCCGCCCAAGAGTTTGGACGACCTCGCGCTTTTGATGAAAGAAACCCCCACGCGGGTGGAAAAATACGGCGCGCAAATCTTAAAAGTTTTGGGAGCGAAAAATGCGAATTAAATTTCACGGCGCAGCGCACACCGTCACAGGCAGCCAACATTTGCTGGAAATAAACGGCTCGAAACTCCTGCTGGACTGCGGGCTGTATCAGGGCAAACGCGCAGAAACCTATGAGCGCAATTTGAACTTTCAATTCGACCCGCGCAGTGTGGATGCGGTTTTGCTTTCGCACGCGCACATCGACCACGCGGGCAATTTACCCAACCTGGTCAAGCAGGGCTACGAAGGTCAAATTTTCGCCACCCGCGCCACGGCTGAGTTGGGCGGGCTGATGATCCGCGACTCGGGGCGCATTCAAGAATCCGATGCGGAGTTTGTCAACAAGAAACGCGCGGCGCGCGGCGAAGATCCGATTGATCCGCTCTACACCGAACAGGACGCCGAGGAAGCCGCGAGCATGTTCAAAGGCGTAGATTATGCTGAGGCGTTCAGCCCAATTCCAGGCGTGGTTGCCCGTTTCTATGACGCCGGGCACATCCTCGGCTCGGCATCCATCTCGCTCGAAATCGAAGAGAAGGGGCGCAAAATCCGCCTATGGTTTTCGGGCGATATTGGCAGGTATCGAATGCCGCTGCTGCGCGACCCCGTCCTGCCCGAAGCGGTGGATTACATGATTATGGAATCGACCTACGGCGATAAATCACACAGCGACCCTCACAATGCTTACGTCGAATTCCGCGATGTGGTCAAGCGGACGGTGGAGCGCGGCGGCAAGGTGATTGTCCCCGCTTTTTCGGTCGGTCGCACGCAGGAACTGGTTTACAACCTGAACGAAATGATGACCGAAGGCGAGGTTCCGCTCGTGCCCGTCTTTGTGGACAGTCCGCTGGCGGTGAACGCCACGCAGGTCTTCCGCAATCATCCTGAATGTTTCGACGAAGAGACGCGCCAGTTTGTGCAGGAAGCCCGTCACCCTGCGCTGGATTTCAAAATGCTGACCTACGTCAAGTCGGTGGATGAGTCCAAGTCGCTGAACGAACGCAAGGAGCCGATGATTATCATCTCGGCTTCGGGCATGGCGGAAACAGGACGCATCGTGCATCACATCCGCAACAATATCGACAATCTCAAAAACACGATTTGCATCGTCTCGTGGCAGGCGCCCAACACGATGGGGCGCAGGCTGGCAGACCGCGAGCCGCAGGTGAATATTTTCGGCGAAGTCTACAAACGCAAATGTGATGTGGCAACCATCGGCGGGCTTTCGGGTCATGCGGGTCAGGACTTGCTGACGAAGTACGCGCTGGGCGTGAAGGACACGGCAAAACAAATCTTTTTGGTGCATGGCGAAGAACGTCAAGCCCTGACCTTCCAGCAGTTATTGAAGGAGCGCGGCGTGCCGCAGACGTATTATCCCGAACTGCATGAGGCAATCGAAGTGTAAAACTAAACTTCGGAAGTCTGGCAGACTTCCGAAGTTTTTGATATTTTTTTCGGGTATAATCTGCCGCGCACTGGGGAGGTGCCAGAGTGGTTGAATGGGACGGTCTCGAAAACCGTTGTGGGCTCCGGTCCACCGAGGGTTCGAATCCCTCCCTCCCCGCTGGCAGACCTGACAGGTTTCCAAAACCTGTCAGGTCTTTTTCTTTAAGTGGTAAGATTCGCGGGATGAAACTCAACCTTGCCCTTGCCCAACTCAACACAAAACTGGGAGATGTGGAATCCAATCTCGCCAAGCACATGGACTATATCCAGCGGGCGAAGTCCCACAAGGCAGATTTGCTGGTCTTCCCCGAACTTTCGCTGACGGGCTATGTCTTGCAGGATTTGGTCGCCTCGGTCGCGCACAAGCCGACGGAGGACGATCCTGTCTTCAAGCCTTTGCTCCAAGCCAGCCATGACCTCGACCTGGTCGTCGGCTTCGTAGACGAGGACTCGCGCCACCGCTTTTACATCGCCTCCGCCTATCTTTCGGGCGGGAAGGTTTTACACGTCCATCACAAGGTTTACCTGCCAACCTACGGGCTTTTCGACGAAGGACGTTTCTTCGCCTGGGGTGACTCGGTCCGCGCATTCGACACCCGCTTCGGGCGCATGGGCATGTTGATTTGCGAGGACTTCTGGCACGCCTCGCCGCCCTACCTGCTTTGGCTCGACGGGGCGGACATCATGCTCTTCTCGTCCGCTTCGCCGGGGCGCGGACTAAACGACAGGGACAGGCTCGAATCGGCGCATTGGGTGGAGCGGGTTATCAAAGGCTACGCCAGCATGTTTACCTCTTTTGTGGCGCACGCCAACCGCGTCGGCTATGAGGATGGTCTGCACTTTTGGGGCGGCGCGGCGCTGGTCGACCCCAACGGCGAGGAAGTGGTCGTCGGACCCTATAACGAGGAAACCATCACTTACGCTGAAATGGACTTGAACCAAATCCGCCGCACCCGCGCCCGCCTGCCGCTGCTACGCGACGAGCGGACAGCGCTAGTCAGAAATGAACTGGATAGGATTTTGAATAGGTAAAGTATGACAGTTCCAAACGCTCAGTCCATTGTTGTCCCGCCCATCAATAAGCGGACTCGGATTCCTCAAGCCGCGATTGACGATGTCGTCAGGCAGATTGCGAAAAAGTTCAAGCCAAACAAAATCATCCTGTTTGGTTCATATGCGTATGGAAAACCAACCCCATTGAGCGATGTGGATTTGTTGATCGTCATGGATTCTCCGCTCAAAGAAAGCGATTTATCAAAAACCATACGAAGGTCAATTGTCTATCACTTTGGCTTGGACTTAATTGTAAAAACTCCAAAATCTTTACAAGAACGAATTGCTCTTGGGGATGGATTTTTGAAAGAAATCATCAACAAAGGAAAAGCAGTCTATATGGGGGAAGGAATTTCAAAATGAATAACATCAACCTCTCCATCAACACCGACCTTGCCCGTGAGATTCTGGCGGGCTTTATCAAATCCGAAATTACGCGGGTGGGAATGTCGCGCGCGGTGATTGGGCTTTCGGGTGGAATCGACTCGGCGCTATCGTGCGCGCTGGCGGTCGAAGCGCTCGGTAAAGAAAACGTCCTCGCGGTGCGGATGCCGTACAAAGCCTCAAGCCAGAATTCGCTGGACGACGCCCAACTGCTCATCGACCAACTCGGCATTCCCAGCAAGACCATCGAAATCACCGACATGGTCGAGCCGCTCTTTAAACGCGACCCGCAAATCTCGAAGATGCGCATGGGCAATATCATGGCGCGGGAGCGCATGATTGTTTTGTACGACCAGAGCGAAGTCTTCAAAGGTCTGGTGATTGGAACCAGCAACAAGACCGAAATCCTGCTTGGGTACAGCACCATGTACGGCGACTCAGCCAGCGCGATGAATCCCATCGGTGACTTGTACAAAACGCAAATTCGTCAACTCTCGCGGGCGATGAACATCCCCGCCTCCATCATCGACAAAGCGCCTTCCGCCGATTTATGGGAAGGGCAGACCGACGAGAGCGAGTTGGGATTCACCTACGAGGATGTGGATAAACTGCTCTACCTGCTCGTTGACCAGCGTTACTCGCCGCAGGAAGCCGTCGAAGCGGGGTTCAGCGAAAAGTTTGTCAGCGCCGTCACAACCCGCATTCGCCGCAACCAGTTCAAGCGGATGCTGCCGCCGATTGCCAAGGTCAGCAACCGCACCATCGGCTATGACTTTTTATATCTCAGGGACTGGGGAACGTAATGGGATTGCACATTCCGCCTTCGCTCAAGCACAAAAAATTCTTCTACCTCTGGCTCGGACAATTGATCTCAGTGACAGGAACCCAGATGCAACTCTGGGCTTTATTTTGGCACGTCAGCCGTCTCGATGAAAACCCCATCGCCCTCGGCGGGATCGGGCTGGCGCGCATTCTCCCCGTCATCGTCTTTTCGCTGATCGGCGGTGCGCTTGCCGATTCGAGGGACAGGCGCAAGGTGATGTTCGTGACTCAAAGCGCCGCCGCGCTGCTCGCCCTAATTCTCGGCGTACTCACCCAATTTGGATATATCACCATCTGGTACATCTACGTCATCACGGCTTTGCAGGCAATTGCTGTCGCCTTCGATGGACCTTCGCGCCAGGCGTTGATTCCCAACCTGCTGCCGAAAAAAGACCTGCCCAACGCCTTCAGCATGACCTTCACCTCGTTTCAAGTCGGCTCGGTGTTGGGTCCCGCCTTGAGCGGATTCGTCATCGCCTGGGCTGGGCAGGAGGCGGTTTACTATTTCAACGCGATTTCGTTTATTGCCGTGCTATTCGCTTTATTTATGATTGGCGACGTGCCGCAGTCCTTCGCCGAAAAGTCGGCAGGCATCAGCCTGGAGTCCATCCGCGAGGGGATTCACTTCATCATCAACAAGCCCATCATTCTCTCGACCATGCTCCTGGATTTTGTGGCGACTTTCTTTGCTTCTGCCAACACGCTCATGCCGTTGATTGCGACCAATGTTTTGAAAGTCGGCGTGGTGGAATATGGCTACCTCTCGGCGGCTTCGGCGGTGGGAGCGGTGCTCGTTGCGCTGGTCATGTCGCAAATTCGGGTAATCCGTAAGCAGGGACCGTTATTCCTCGGCGCGGTCATCGTCTTTGGGCTGGCAACAATTGTCTTTGGCATGACCAAATCCCTCATTGTGGCATGGCTGGCAATCGCCACCACAGGCGCGGCGGATGGGGTCAGCACCATCATCCGCAACACCATCCGCCAGTTGCAAACGCCCGACCACATCCGCGGACGCATGACCAGCGTCAACCAGATTTTCTTTCAGGGCGGTCCGCAACTTGGGGAAATGGAAGCAGGTTCGGTGGCGCAATTTTTCGGCGCGCCGTTTGCCGTTATCAGCGGCGGCATCGGCTGTATCATCGGCACGCTGCTCATCATTTGGAAATATCCCCAACTTGTAAAATATAACGGCGACGAGCCGACCCTTGCGGGATAGCTGCCGCCCATCCATCATATCGTTGATAAAAATGCCCGTATGACGTCGAAGACTTCCTGCGGGCGTTCCAACGGCAAAATATGGGTGGACTTTGCCAGCGTCTCGACTTGAATTTTCGGGTTTTTCTTTCTCACCAGTTTTTCGGCTTTTTCCAGAAATGTATCCGTTTCTGCGCCGCGGATGATGAGGGTGGGAACTTGCAGTCGCGACAATCCGCGCCAGAGATCGAAGTCGCGCAAGCCGGTCAAGTAGATGCGTGATTCCCATTCGGGAGAGTACGCCAATTCAAACCCGCCCCCGGCTTTCGGCTTGGCAATGCCTGCAATGTACGCCCGCAAATTTTCATCGCTCATATATTTGAAGACATCACGTGTGCGATAGCCGCGAAAAACCAAATCCAGGTTATCGAAGGCGCGGCGGCGTTTGAGCGCGCCCGCAATCTTTGGGTGGACTTTATTTCCCAATCCCAACGCGCGGATGAGATTCCATGTCGCCAAAAAAGAGGGTACGAACAGCACGGGGTCGAGCAAAACCAGCGCGCGGAATTTGCCAGGGTCACGCAGCGCCGCCCGCAGGGTGACAATCCCCCCAATGGAATGACCAACTCCAATGGTTGGAACCCGCCCGCCCGTGGTCAGAAATTGCAATAGATCATCCGAGAGGGGATGCCAGTCGTCCAACGCTTCAGGCTTCGATCCATCCCACAGCGGGCGGAGTTTCATCCCGAAGACGTGGTACTCGGTTTTCAACAACTCGAACAGCGGCGCATAGCATTCCGGCGGGTAGCCGTTGGCGTGGAGAAAATGAAGCGGCGCCCCCTCGCCGCTGTAATCGAAAGATGGAATGTTCAAACCTGTTTACCCGTCTATCTTAATATTTCCCATAATTGATCTTCTCGCTGTACTTCGCCTTGACCTTCAAGCGCTTGTGAACTTTTGCGCCGAGTTTTTGCCAATACTCCTCGCGGTCGTTGACGCCATACACCCATTCCGCGAGATATGCCTCGACGCTTTCCTGCGACTCGCTGATTTTGTCCCATGCGAGATAGAACTCGTTGTCGCGGTCGTAATATCCCTGCGAGTAGGATGGATGACTGGCATACGGAACATGGCAGACGGCGTCCACGATGTTGGCGGGGATCATGGTGCGGTTCGGATCGGAGCGGATGACGGATTCGTCCACGATTTCTTCGGCGGTGAGGATGACCTTCTTTGCGGCGAAGGCAGCTTCCTTTTGCTCGCCGATGATGCCCCACAAATGGGCGTTGCCGTTTGCGTCCGCCCGCTGCACGTGGACAATTGCCACATCGGGATTCAGCGCGGGCACGACGATCACATCCTTGCCGCCGTATGGG
>Ga0172367_10006694_pt1 | contig 13447 bp, 7 predicted proteins | sample Lak10m_FD_114542 | JGI IMG/M metagenome (GOLD analysis project Ga0172367, IMG submission 114542) | Freshwater microbial communities from Kabuno Bay, South-Kivu, Congo - kab_022012_10m | ecosystem: Environmental > Aquatic > Freshwater > Lake | place: Democratic Republic of the Congo: South-Kivu...
TCTGCGCCAGCATAAACTACTACTAACTAGTGATATCGACGCTCAGCTCAGCTCTAAATATCCTTATAGAGAGTGGCTTGAAGAGCATACTCGTTACCTGAAGCCAATTCCAGAAGAAGAAGAGCCGGGCTGCGATCCTATATTTGAGCACGAGCTGCTGATATACCAGAAACAATTCCAGCTCAGTCTAGAGGAGCGCGAGCGCATGCTTAAGGCTCTCGGTGCTGAAGGGCAAGAGCCCTTAGGATCTATGGGTGATGATACGCCTCTAGCCGTACTCTCTGAGCAGAAGCGTCCTCTCTATGAATACTTCAGGCAACAATTCGCGCAAGTAACTAACCCACCGATCGATTCTATTCGCGAGCAGTATGTGATGTCGTTGCGCACTTGTCTAGGGCGCGAGTCGAATCCATTTGCCAAGGAAGATAGTCTAGATCGCATCGATATATTATCGCCAATACTATCGCGCTATATGTTTAAGTCGCTACTGACACCAGACGATAGAGATTTTAGTTATGAGACTATAGATCTTAGTTACCACGAGTCAGCTGAACTTAGTGATGCGATTGTTGATATTTGTGATAGAGCTGAGCGCGCGGTGCGCAAAGGTAAAACCTTCCTCATACTCACTGATAGAAGGATACGTCGAGGCAGAGTGCCTATTCATGCGCTCTTAGCAGTAGGTGCTGTGAACGCAAGGCTCTGCGCTGAAGGGCTGCGCTGCGACGCTAATATAATCGTCGAGACAGCGACAGCTAGAGACCCGCATCATTTCGCGGCGCTGATTGGCTTCGGTGCTACTGCTATATATCCCTATCTTGCCTATCAAGTTCTCTATGATATGGCGCAGCGCGGCGAGATAGAGACTAAGAGCACTGTAGATCTTATGCGCAATTATCGTGGCGCAATTAATAAGGGTCTTTTGAAAATACTTTCTAAGATGGGCATCTCTACTATTAATAGTTATAGAGGCGCGCAGCTTTTTGAAGCCATAGGTCTTCACGAAGAAGTTATAGATTTATGTTTCCCCGGTACTATCAGCCGTATTCAAGGAGCTACTTTTAGTGATCTTGATGCTGAGCAGAAGCAGCTCACCCGCGAAGCTTGGGATACTAATAGACCACTAGAGATCGGTGGTTTGATGAAATACTCACCGACAGGCGAATATCACGCCTTCAACCCTGATGTAGTCATGGCTCTGCAGGCAGCAGTGAAAGGTGATGATTATGAAGCCTTCAAACGTTTCACTCAGCTAGTTGATACTAGACCTTATACAGCGCTGCGCGACATGCTTAGGCTGAAGAAAAAATCTCGAACTCCTATAGATATTAGTGAAGTGGAGCCGCGCGAAAAAATCACCGCTAGGTTCTGCTCAGCAGCGATGTCTATAGGTGCGCTGTCGCCTGAAGCCCATGAAGCATTAGCTATAGCGATGAATACTATAGGCGGGCAGTCTAATTCTGGCGAAGGTGGCGAAGATCCTATTCGTTACAAAACCAATAAATCTTCTCGCATCAAGCAAATAGCTTCTGGACGTTTCGGTGTCACTCCAGAGTATCTAGTCAACGCGGACGTGCTACAGATCAAGGTCGCCCAAGGCGCCAAACCCGGTGAGGGCGGGCAACTGCCGGGACATAAGGTTAATGAACTTATAGCTAGGCTGCGCTGCACTAAACCCGGCACCACTCTAATATCACCGCCGCCACATCATGATATTTATTCTATTGAAGATTTATCACAGCTGATTTTCGATCTCAAGCAAATCAATCCATCGGCTCAAGTCTCAGTTAAACTTGTGGCTGAATCTGGCGTCGGCACTGTAGCAGCGGGTGTAGCTAAGACTTACGCTGACGCTATCACTGTATCGGGGCACGATGGAGGCACTGGCGCTAGCCCTATATCTTCTATTCGCTATGCTGGTATCCCATGGGAGATGGGACTTGCTGAGACTCATCAGGTGCTCAGAGCTAATAACCTTCGCGATAAAGTGCGCTTGCAGACTGATGGCGGACTTAAGACTGGGCTTGATATTATTAAAGCAGCAATTCTTGGTGCTGAGTCTTTTGGCTTCGGTACTGCGCCTCTAGTCGCTCTTGGCTGTAAGTTTTTGCGTATTTGTCATCTTAACAACTGCGCCACTGGCATAGCTACCCAGAATCCGTTTTTGCGCCAACATCATTTTAAGGGTCTGCCTGAGATGTTAATTAGCTATTTTAATTTTGTTGCTGAAGAAGTGCGCGAGTATCTAGCTGTGCTCGGTTATAGATCACTCGATGAAATCATCGGTCAAGTAGATCTACTAATGGCACGCAAAGGCAAAACTGCTAAACAAAAAAACCTTGCGCTTGATGTTCTGTTAGCTCAAGTAGATAGCGAGCAGCCGCATTACTGCACTCTTGAGCGCAATCATCCTTATGACCAGAACCCACTAGCTAAGCAGATCTTAGCTGATGCTATGGCAGCGATAGAGACTAGAACTAGCGCTGAGTTTAGTTATAGTATTCAGAACACTAGTAGATCTATAGGTGCTAGCGTCGCGGGCGAGCTAGCACGGCGCTATGGTGATAGCGGTATGGGGCAAGAGTCTCTGCATTTTAATTTCACTGGTACAGCTGGTCAGAGTTTCGCTGTCTGGAATATAAATGGCGTGCATATGCGCCTCGAGGGAGATGCTAATGACTACGTCGCTAAAGGCATGGCTGGCGGCTCGGTTACTATATATCCGCCGCGCGCAAGCAGCTTCAAAACTCAAGACGCGACGATTATGGGCAACACTTGTCTCTATGGCGCAACAGGCGGTAGACTTTTCGCCGCGGGTCAAGCTGGCGAGCGTTTTGCGGTGCGCAATTCTGGTGCCATAGCGGTTATCGAGGGTGCGGGTAATCACTGCTGCGAATATATGACTGATGGCGTGGTGGTGGTACTCGGTGAAGTCGGACACAACTTCGCTGCTGGTATGAGCGGCGGCTTAACCTTCGTCTATGACCCAGAAGATAGACTGCCACAGAGCTACAATAAAGAACTGGTTGAGCTTATAAGAATGGACGAGATTACTCTAAGTGATTACGCTGAATTACTGCGTAATCTGGTCGAAGAGCATATCGCAGCTACTGCTAGCGCTTGGGCTTCAAGCCTAATTGCTAACTGGACTATAGAAGCTAGTCGCTTCTATATAGTTAAAGCCAAAAGCCAATCTTTGGAGATAATAAATGACTACAAATGTAAATCAATTCCTCGAGTTGCCGCGTGTTGAACCTGAGAAAATCGCAATCGACTCTAGAGTTAAAGAGTTCGGTGAAATCTACAAACAATACACTGAGCAGCAAGTGCGCGGGCAAGCTGGTCGCTGCCTAGACTGCGGCAATCCTTACTGCAAGTGGCAGTGCCCGGTAGCGAACCATATACCTGAGTGGCTTAAACTTGTCGAGAAAGGTAATTTATTTGAAGCCGCTGAACTTTCTAATATCACTAATAGCCTGCCAGAGATTTGCGGTAGAGTTTGCCCGCAAGATAGACTCTGCGAAGGTGCTTGCACTCTTAATGATGGTTTTGGCGCTGTGACTATAGGTAGCATAGAAAAATATATTAGTGACGAAGCTTTTCGCCAAGGTTGGCGTCCTAAAATTAATCCGATTAATGTTAATACCGGCAAACGCGTCGCTGTCATCGGTGCTGGACCCGCAGGTCTAGGCTGCGCTGATATCCTGGTGCGCAATGGCGTGCAAGCTGATGTCTATGATAGGCAATCTGAGATCGGTGGATTATTGACCTTCGGTATACCGCCGTTTAAGCTAGAAAAATCAGTAATTAAACAGCGTAGAATTATTCTTGAAGAAATGGGCGTTAAGTTTAAGCTTAATACTGAAATAGGCGTGGATATTAGCTTTGAGCAGATACTTAATAACTATGATGCGGTGTTTCTAGGCTTAGGCGCCTATAAAGCACTTGATGGTGGACTGCAGCATAGTATCGACGGAGTTTATCAGGCGTTGCCGTATTTAATTTCTAATGTCAAGAGTGTTATGAACCCTAGCGAGGATTGTATTGATCTGGCTGGTCGCCGCGTACTAGTTCTCGGCGGCGGCGACACCGCGATGGATTGTACTCGCACCGCGATTAGACAAGGCGCGCAGAGTGTCACCTGTGTCTATCGCCGCGACGAAACCAATATGCCCGGCTCTAGGCGCGAAGTTGCTAACGCTAAAGAAGAAGGCGTGAATTTCTTGTGGAATAAGCAGCCGGTTGAGATTATTAGTAGTGCTGGCAGGGTAAGTGGTGTGCGGGTGCAGACTACTAGGCTAGGCGAGCCCGATGCTAAGGGTCGCCGCGTGCCAGAGATCATAGCTGGCAGCGATGAGATACTTCAAGCTGATGCTGTTATTCTTGCTTTTGGTTTTCAAGCAAGCCCGCCAAGCTGGCTTAGTGACTATGGTTTAGAGTTTGATGACAAGAACAGGCTTAAAGTTTCTACTAAGCTAGCTTTTCAAACTAAACACCCGAAGATTTTTGCTGGCGGTGATATGGTGCGCGGCGCTGACCTGGTAGTAACTGCAGTTTTTGAGGGGCGAGAAGCAGCCAAAAGCATGCTTAAATGTTTTGCTAGTATTAATTAACGATGCAAGTCAAAGCTAAATATAAAGTAGCTATCCTAGGCGCCACCGGCAATGTCGGCCGTCTTCTCTTAGAGATATTGCATGAGCGCAAGTTCCCTTTCGAGTCGATTAAGCTACTAGCTAGTCCCCGCTCAGTAGGTACAGTGATGGAGTCGCACGGACAGCAATATAAAGTAGAGCTTGCTGAGCCTAGCGCCTTCGATAATATAGATTTTGTTTTTGCCTCTGCTGGCAGCGCAGTGAGCGAGCAGCTAGCACCAGAGATAGTTAAACGCGGCGCTGTACTTATCGATAATTCTAGTTTCTTTCGCATGCATGATGATGTGCCTCTAGTGGTGCCAGAAGTGAATGCTGCAGCAGTACTCAAGCATAAAGGCATTATCGCTAATCCTAATTGCACCACCGCGCCTTTAGTAGTAGTGCTTAAAGCACTGGATGATAACTACGGAGTGAAGCGCGTAATAGTGAGTACATATCAGAGTGTTTCTGGCGCCGGCAAAGAAGCGATGGATGAGTTGCGCGCTACATCTGCGCAAGCACTTCAAGGCGAAGATTTCACTAACAGGGTAATGAACCAGAAGATAGCTTTTAATGTTATCCCTCAGATAGATAAATTCACCGATAATGGCTACACCAAAGAAGAAATGAAAGTAGTGCACGAGAGTCGCAAGATTATGGGCAAGCCAGATCTGCGTGTCACCTGCACGGCGGTGCGCGTACCAGTAGAAATCTGTCACTCAGAGTCAGTAAACGTAGAGCTAGATAGACCAGCTACTGTAGCTGAGATCAAGAGCCTACTCGCTAAAACTCCGGCTGTGGTCTTGCATGACGATCCTGCGCGTTCTATCTATCCTATGCCTATAGATGTAGCTGGCGAAGATCCAGTCTATGTCGGGCGCGTGCGCGCTGATGAGTCCAACCCTAATACTTACAACCTATGGATAGTCTCTGACAACCTAAGAATTGGTGCTGCATTAAACACGGTGAAGATCGCTGAAGCGCTTATTAAGCAGCTGGCGGCGGCGAAGGTATAGAAATTAGAATTAATTTAGAATAAGTCTTGACATTAATGCCATCGAGTGTTATTATGATGAGTTATGACAAGCCCAACCCCTACTACCCCAGCCATTCGCCCTAATCCATGGACCCCACCGGATCAAGGTAAAACAGTAGCTAGAACTATGGCCGAGTATGCTCCAGATAGTCCAGAATACGTTGAGGAATTTAGAGCAGCTTTAGTTGCTGAGCCAAACGTAGCAGATGGTCATGGTAGTCCAGCGCATTGGGTTGGCTGGAATGGCAATCGACATTTTGCGCAAGTCTTAGCTGAAACACCAAGTGTTGATTGGTCAGTAGAAGACAAGAGAGGCAAAATAGCTCTCGACAATGCTCTTCGCAATAAATTCCCAGAAGTGGCAGGGACGATGATCAAGGCAATGGGCGGCATACCTGGTGATAGGGTAAGCAAGGCTCTATCATGGGTTTTGTTTGGTGGTCCTTGCTATGAAAACCGTGAAGTTAATGGTGACTCGCTTGCTAAAGAGAAAGATGAAGTTGATAAATGCCTTAATCTGGTTGCGCGCAACATGAGTGCTCTAACACCTAAGCAACAAGCCCAAACACTTGAATATAAGTTGAGAAATTCTTTGGATAATGCAGATATTTATACGGGGGGAGCTCATCCGACCGTAATATGGAGGTTAATAGATACGCATAAAAAAGCTCTATCGAAGCTGAGTCCTGTAGAGCTGAGAGATTGGCATAGCACAGATGATTTATTAAAATCTGCTCTTGAGGGTTACACTAGCTATAAGTCCTCTGGCCATGAGAATCCTGGAGTTCCAGAAAGGAAACGGTTGAATTTATTAGAGAATGTTAGATTGGTTTTAAATTCATATCAGTTTAGTAATTCTGATCTGGTTGAGCAAGCAAAAGATTTAATAAACAAAAATCATCCAGCAGTAGATTATAAAGGTACTGCTATTTATCAAGCTTCCACAAGAACATAGCGTGGTGATGACAAGATTGTTAACAGCTAAGTTTTATGGAAGATTCCAAGGGAATTGAAAACTCAGACGAGATTGAATCTAAACCAATTGGTTTGTCTTGGATTGGTTGCGGAGTCAACTCGGTGCCAGCAGGTATTATCGTAGAGGATTTAGAAGAAGAAATTAGAAAATTGAGGGGAAGAGGGGACTAATGAATTATTTATTGGATACGAATATTTTGCTTGAAGCAGTTTTCAGGCAAGAGAAAGCTGCGCGTGTGAATAGATTTTTGAAAGCTTGTAATAAGCAGGGGCAAGGTTTGCTTATAAGTAGTTTTACACTTGATTCAATAGGCGTAATGATGCTTACCAGTATACCTGTGCTAAGAAGTATGGTCTTGAGCTGGTTAGTTTTGATAAGGATTTTGATAAGACTGATATAAGGCGTATTGAGCCATAATTGGTCGCGCTATAATAGCCCTGATGTCCCAATTCGGCTCACTAATTACAGCGATGATCACCCCGTTTAGGGCGGGTGACGCCTACAAGCTAGATCTTGCTGCTGCCGAGCGCCTAGTCGAGCATCTAGTGCTTACTGGGTCAGACTCCATTATCGTTGCTGGTACCACCGGTGAGAGTCCTACGCTCACCTTCGAAGAAGAAGCTGAACTACTTAAGCTAGTAATTGCTAAAACTAAATCACTGGGCAAAAACACAAAAGTTATATTCGGTGCTGGTTCTAACTGCACTCTAACAGCAATAGAATCTTCGCAGCGTGCAGAAAAACTTGGTGCTGATGGTCTACTAATAGTAACGCCCTACTACAACAAACCTAACCAACGCGGACTTAGCGCTCACTTCTCTGCGATAGCAACTAAGACTAGTCTGCCGATTATTCTTTATAATATCCCCGGTCGCTGCGTAATTAACATGCAAGCAGAGACTATTATTCAGCTGGCTAAAGCACACTCTAATATCATTGCACTTAAAGAAGCGAGCAATAATATCGATCAAGTATCTAGAATTAGGCAAGATCTCTCTAGTGATAAGTTCCAAATTTATTCTGGCGATGATAGTCTAACTCTGCCGATGATGGCAGCTGGCGCTGATGGTGTTATCTCTGTGGCTTCGCATCTAGTTGGAGCTGAGATGCAGCAGATGATAAGTGATTTCAAGGCTGGACGCATAGCTGAAGCTCAAAACCAGCACAGAAGGTTATTCCCACTGTTCTCGGCTCTCTTCGCCGAGCCTAACCCTACTTGCCTTAAAGCAGCTCTAGCTATAATGGGTATCTGCGGCGCAGATTTGCGCCTACCACTAGTACAGCTAAATCCAGAGCAGCTTAAGCCACTGCAAGAACTTATTACTGCACTTAAGATCAAATCCAAAGTTGCAGCTTAATTATGACCAAAGTAAATAAACTAACAGAGCAAACCAGACAAATAATCAAGTCCACTAATGGTGCTGCGGTGAAGACTCTTAAGCGTAACCGCGCTATCACTCTTGATCCCGACAAGAAGGTGAGAGTAATCCCTCTTGGTGGTCTCTATGAGATCGGCAAAAATACTTGGGTCTTCGAATGCGGCGATGAGATTATGCTAGTAGATGCTGGACTCGCGTTCCCCTCTGTAGAGATGATAGGCGTAGATCTAGTTCTACCGAAGCTGAATTATCTACTCGAGAACAAGCATAAAATCCGCGGCATGATAGTTACTCACGGACACGAAGATCATATCGGCGGTATAGTGCCGCTACTTAAAGAAGTTAACGTACCCATCATCTACGCTCCCGGACTGGCTTTGGCATTAATCAAGTCTAAACTCAAAGAAGCTAATCTAGAAGACCAGAAGACCAAACAAACTCAACCGCGCGAGACAGTAAAAGTCGGCAGTCACTTCGCGGTAACTTATATTCGCAATAATCACAGTATCGCCGATAGTTTTAGTCTGATTATCGACACGCCTGCTGGGCGCATAGTACATAGCGGTGATTTTAAGGTAGATCATAGTCCTATCGATAATCTTTATTTCGATATGGCACCACTAGCTAAAGCTGGTGAGGAAGGTATAGATCTACTACTTAGTGATAGTACTAACGCTGAGAAAGCAAGTTTCACACCATCTGAGAAAGCAGTTATCCCTAAAATTAAAGAAATAGTCGAGAATAGAACTAATCGCGTAATTATTACTACTTTCGCTTCGCAAGTTCATAGAGTCAAACTTATACTAGAACTGGCTCTTAATGCTGGCAAGAAAGTCTGCGTCTTCGGGCGCTCGATGATTAATCTAGCCTCTATCTCTAAAGATCTTGGCTATATCAAGATCCCAGAGAACTTCATAGTGCGCCAAGAAGATATCAACAAGATGCGCCCAGAAGATCTAGTCATACTGACGACTGGCAGTCAGGGAGAGCAGTTCGCAGCACTATCACGCATAGCTCGCAATGAACATAAATACGTAAAAATACAACCCGGTGATCTGGTGCTAGTGAGCGCTTCACCGATACCCGGTAACGAAAAATCAGTAAACCATCTTATCGACATGCTTTACAGTCAAGGTGCTGATGTCATCTACGGCGCGGGTCAATCTGTGCACGTATCAGGGCACGCTAGTCAAGAAGAACAAAAGATATTAATTAACCTCTGCCAGCCGCGTAATTTTATGCCTTGTCATGGTGAATATCGCATGTTAGTTAAACACGGCGAGACTGCAGTTAAATGCGGCGTCGACCCAGATCGTATCTTTATTATGGATAATGGCGACGTCTTGCAAATGCAAAACGGTGACTGCGAAATAGTAGAGCGCGTCGAAGCCGGTATCATCATGGTAGACAATGCTGACGTCGGTGAGCTTGATAGCACCATAATGCTCGAAAGACGCATGATCGCTGGTGAAGGCATGATCTGCATAGTAGCTACGGTGAATGCTTACGCTGAAGTGCAAGGCGGAATCAAAGTCTTCGCCAAAGGTCTAGCTCTATCTACCGCTAAAGAACGTGATGAGTTACTCGCTAATATCGAGAAGATCACAGCAAGAGCCATCGCAGAAAGCAAACATAAAGATGATGTGCTTAAACTTGAAGCAGATGTGCGCTCAGAGATACACCGCTATGTTGATGATCAGATGCATAGACATCCCTTGCTTGAGGTGGTGTTGATGCAGAGCAGCTCCACACCGGAACCTAGGGTAGTCGGGCAGTTTGCTATAGCTTAAGAGTCATTGCGAGCGCAGCGAAGCAATCCATAATGCAACGCTTAAGATTCTGTACTCACGTTTGCTATTATTAACCAAACCTTAACTTTAATTTGATATAGAGACTGAGTTAGATAACCCCTAAAGGAATAACTATGTCTCTAAACCCTCTTTCTATACCCCAGTTAATGAAAAAAGCTCAAGTAGATGCTTTTTTAAAATATTTGGATAACGTTCAGTCTGGCGAATATAGCCTAAGAGCAGAAGAGATTCAAATGCTATCAGCGTTTGATACCGATGGAATAGCGGGCTTGAGCAATCAAGAAATCACTAGCATCGGAGCTAGGTTAAATACTTTTAAAAATAATATTGCTGCCCATGTAAATGCTGATGACGGTAGTTTAAATACAGCTAATTCCTTTGACTTAGATGCAAACGGTAGCACTGCTAACGATCTAGCTGCTTTGCAGCATATACTTAGTGGAAGAACAGAGCCTCACACTCTTGCGACAAGTATTCCGACAGAAGTCTTGGAAGAGGTAGTTAGAGGTATTAGGAATCCAGCTAGTGGTATTGAGATGAATTCTACTGAAGCTGGTCTTACCGGCGTGCGTACTCGTGGTGGCTACGTCATTATCACTGATGTTAACGATACTCGCGAAAGTAGCCTGGGGACCAATCATAATATTATTATCATGGGCCCTGATGGTGAATTAATGTCTCATATCTGGGGTGACCCGCACGTAGTTGAGAATGGTGGTGCTAATACTTTTCATTTCGGCGACGACTCTACTTTTATACTGCCAGATGGCACTAAGATTTTCATGAACACTGTTCCTTGGAATGGACAGGAAGGTGCTCTTGTTGCTAGAGGTCTTGTTATAGACGATGGTCAAAGTTTATTTACAACAGGTCAAGTAACAGCTGGCGGCAGAACTATCAGTAACACTGGCATGGTAAATATCCCTCGCAATCATGCCGATCATGCTGTACTTAACAACGGGGCTTTGGCTGATAGAACTTCAGCCGTACACTCTGGAGTATTTGCTTGGTCAGAAGCTGCCAATGATGGTGTTGGTGGTTGGGCTATGCAAATGAGCCCTGGGGTATTTAGAGATGTTAAGAATGAACATTTCTACACTTACCTAAATAATCTTGGTTTTAATGATCAACTAGAAGCTGGAACAGTTGGTGTTAGCCGTGAAGCCACTATTGCAGCCTTAGATGGTATTGCAGCTGCTGGTCTAGATGAGATCACCAGAAGAAGTTTCTCTGGTACTATTGTCGATTCTTATTTGCGTTTAGCTCAGCATGCCGGCACCCAGACTAATATTAATAACTTCGTCTCTATGCTTAATCGCAGCGCAAGCTTAGAGACTCTTGAGACTTATAGTCAAGCAGCCCAAGGACTTTTACCAGCAGCAGTAAAAGCAAATTTTGATGCCATAATAGCAAGCAATCAAACGCATCATGTACTTAATGGCTATACAACACTGGTTAAGTCTAATGTCAATTCAGAGCTAACTGCTCAATACTTATCTATTGTGAACAATAATTCACTCACGCCATTACAGAAAGACCGCATGACAAGAGCTTTTGTTGATCTTGCTTTAGAACACCCAGAAAACATTCAAGACATGATTGACTTAGGTCTGCACCCTAATTCAAATGATGGGCTTGAGGCATTTCACTTCGCATTTTTCGTTAATCACTTCGACCCAAGACCAGATGCCATTGCAGCGTTCAAAGCCATTCGTATGGCAGGAATGAGAGCTGGCAATAGTTTAGAACATATAAACACTGCAAACAGAGTGACTGGCGCTTACATGTCTTACAACGCCAATCATAGCGATGGCGATTTCGATGGTACCAATCAAGTACTCACAGAGTTTGCTAATCGTCCTAATACTACTATGGCTCAGTTAGAGCAGCTGCTAGGTTTGATGAATGCTAATCGTTCAGCTACAGTAGTTAATAATTTTATTCACTTAGCTAACAATGGTGTTAGTGAGAGCACTATTAATCAGTACCTTGATGCAACTCAGAATAATACTGGTCTGGCTAATATGATTAATACTGCTATTGTGGGTGGAGCTACCGCCAGCCTTCCACGCTTAATAGAGTCACACAATAAAGTTGAAACCTTGATGCTGCATGAGTCCCCAGCGCCAAGTGTTCGCTACGCACAGTTAATTGGCGGCATACTTATCAATAATGGTTTGACTGACAATAGAGCTCTCGACGCTTTTGATTCTATTGTTGCCAGTCCTCATGCTAATGCCGTAGGAAATGATGTTGTGAGCATTGTTAACTCTACCACTTTGAACGCAGCACAAAAATCTGAAACTCTAAAACATGTTGCCGAGCTACTAACCAACGGTTGCAACCCGACAGATATTGCTAATTACAGTAGATTTATCGCCAATGCCAACAATCCAAATGATTTCTTTCAAGGCATCATCGCTAGATCAATGGTAAGACAACATGCAACAACATCAATGATCGATAGTTTTATCAAACTAACTCATAGTGCTTCCTATATGACTCAAGCACATGGTTTTTCAAATATTTTTAACAAGCAGCCTTGCGAGAATAGTGTTAAAGAAGCATGGCTAGAGGATTATACGAATTATGCTATTGCTGGAGATACTGCTAGGGTTGATTTGCTTAACAGTTTTGTAGATCTGGGTTATAACCAGTTCGTGACAAGACCATTCCTCGGCAATAGCGACAATGTTCGTAGAGGGACTGAAATCCTTAATTTAACTATAGCTAAGGATGAGAAAGATAGACTTCTTCAGAATCTACTATTGCTAAGTGAAACTGGTGCTGGGGCAGCTGTTATGGATAGGTACGTTCAGCTTGCTAAGAATGGTGCCGGACTTAACACTCTAAACGCCTACGCTACTGTTCATGCCCGTAAGAATCCAGCAGAGATTAATCTTTTGAATAATTATATTAGTCTCAATGCTAGTGATAGCTTTATGGCTGATTTCGCTCGCAGTATAGATGAGATGCCGTCGATAGATCCTAATGTTAGGACTGCTCGACTTAGCAATTCATTACTAGCGTTAAGAGACAGTCAGCCACACGTGTTTACGACAGATATGCAAGGTACTTTTAGAAGTCGTGCTAGTGGCGCAATTGTTAGTGCTGCAAATAATGTTATTGGTAGCATAATTGGCTCTGCTTTACCTCGTCTTACATCTACTGGTGTTGCCCCTTGTCTTGTGCCGAACATGTTGCAATCACCAGAGGTTATGACAAGAGTTCAAGCAGAGTTAGCTAAGCTGAATGATCCATCTGTTTCAGATAGAGATAAATTTATCGCAGCAAGAGTGCTAGAGCATGTGGCTTTCAATGGCTTGGATAATATTAATGCAGCTGTAACTAATATCACCAATGATGTGAACACTCAGATGAGATCGCTGGGTCTTCCAGTCCCAGGTTCTACTACTCTAGGAGGTTCAACGGGTGGTAATCCAAACCCAGGTACTACAGGTGGCAGTTCCGGAACGAGCTCTACAACCCCAGTTAACAGATCGGCAGCACTAAGATTACAGCGCTTAAATGCTAGATTAAGTTCATACATCGCAAACAAAGCTACCATTACAGCTCAACTTGCCTCTGCTAATCTTGCAGAGTCAAGAAGATCA
>Ga0172367_10006696_pt1 | contig 13445 bp, 10 predicted proteins | sample Lak10m_FD_114542 | JGI IMG/M metagenome (GOLD analysis project Ga0172367, IMG submission 114542) | Freshwater microbial communities from Kabuno Bay, South-Kivu, Congo - kab_022012_10m | ecosystem: Environmental > Aquatic > Freshwater > Lake | place: Democratic Republic of the Congo: South-Kivu...
CCATGCGTTCCTCGATCGCTCACATTCTCCTCGCCCTGAGCCTGCTCCTGACGACCCATCACCGGTCCTCTGCCAAAGATCTCGACAGCCTTTCTCAGACCGCCTCCAACGACATCCAGCAAGCCTTCATCGAACTATCCCAGCTGCGACAGAGCATCGACGCTGAACGGCTTCCCATCGCTCGTCACATAACCGACCTCGAACAAAAACTCACCGACCGTCGCAACGAACTCTCCAAAACCCAGCGCTCCCAAGAGAATCAGCTGGTCGAACTCAACGCTCTCAAATCCGACTCCAAGCTACGATCGGACGAGGTCAAATACATTGATTCGCTTCTCGCTGAATATTCCCGCGCGTTCCGCTCTCGCCTCCATTTCGTCGAAGAACCCCGATACGCTCCGACCTTCGAAACGATCGAGAAAGGGGTCGCGTCGTCCGACATCACCCCAGCAGATCGCTTCACAATCCGTTCGACCTTACTCACCAATGCCTTGGCACGAGCCGAGGCCGCGCTAGGGGGAGAGATCTTCCAAGGAAAAGCCTTGGATAAGTCCGGTCTGGTTCGCCCGGGCAAAGTCGTGCTCGTCGGCCCCGTGGCGATGTTCTCCGCCGATTCCGCTGGCCCGGCTGGCCTGCTGCAACAGGAGCTGAACAAAGCCGATCCCACCATAGCCGCCCTCGATCCCACCCTCGAGGCGGCCAGCCGATCTCTGGCTGCCTCCGGAACGGGCGATCTGATCCTGGATCCCACGCTCGGCAACGCTTTCAAACTCGCAGCACTGGAAGAGACGTTCTACGAAAAACTCGAAAAAGGTGGTGTCGTCATGATCCCCATGGTGGGACTCGGCGTTGCGGCAATTCTCGTAGCACTGTTCAAATGGTTCGAACTGTCTCGGGTCCGCCTCGCCACCGAGAAGGACCTCCAAACCGTGCTCCAACATATCGAAACACGGAATCACGAAAAAGCCCTCCAGCACGCGCACAGCATCCCCGGAATGGTCGGCGACCTGCTCACAGCCGCCGTTGAACACGTGGACGAGAAAAAGGAATACATCGAGGAAATCCTCTACGAAAAAATGCTCGGCGCTCGCACCAAGCTCGAACGAGGGCTCCCCTTCCTCGCCCTCACCGCCACCACCGGCCCGCTCATGGGTCTTCTCGGTACCGTGACCGGAATGATCGCCACGTTCAAAATCATCTCCGGGTTCGGCGGTGGGGATCCAAAGATGCTCGCCGCAGGAATCTCCGAAGCGCTGATCTGCACAGCTACGGGCATGGCTGTCGCCATCCCAGCGCTCCTCTTCCACGCTTTCCTCAGCCGCCGCGCCAAGTCCATCATCGGCAGCATGGAGCAAACCGCCGTGGGCTTCGTCAATGGCGTGCCTCAGGATATCACCTCCCTCTAGCCTGCTCTTCACTCGAATCTCAGCACCGAGGAATCCATGGCTAAATTGCTGCATGAAATGTGGGCCACGTGGTCGGATGGCGGTGATGTCATGCTCGCCATGGCCTTGCTTGCTGTGGTCATGTACGCCACCGCAAGCCATCTCCTCAGCGCCCTCCGTTACCGAGGTATCACCAAGGCGTCCGATCAGGTTCTGCGGTCTTGGGTGGCCGACCCTCAACACGCCCCGCAACGGATTCGTGAGTTGATCCGCTATACCCAAGACGACGTCCACTCGCTGCGCGACGTCGAAGGCCGATTCCGCGAAGTCGAAGCGACCAAGGTGTCGCACATCGACCGCCAAGTCGCGTTCCTCAACGTCCTGGTGGTGTCGGCCCCTCTCTTCGGCCTGCTCGGCACCGTGCTCGGAATGCTCCTCACCTTCAAGGCCATCGGGGTCGGCGGCAGCTCCACCTCCGAGGTCATTGCGAAGGGAATCAGCGAGGCACTCGTCGCCACTCAGACCGGTATGATGGTCGCCATCCCTGGCCTAGTCATGGCCACCGTGGCCAAACGACGTCGACACGAGTATGTGGCGTTCTTGGCCCGCCTCGAAGGGATCACTCTGCGCTTCTTTCGTCCCCAAATGCATGGCATGACACGCTTCATCACACGCCCCCTTCCCGTAGCTGAGTCACGCCCTACTTTGCCTATCGAACCTTCCAAGACATGAGATTCCGACGCACACTCGCCGAGCCCGAAGAACCGATCGAGCTGAACCTGATTCCGCTCATCGATATCATCATGTTCTTGCTGATCTTCTTCGTTTCTACCACCAGCTTCATTGATGAACCCGGCGTCAAAGTGGACAAGCCCGCCGCCGCCAGCGCCAGTCAGATGGAGAAGAACAGCATCATCTTCGCCGTCACCCCCGAAGGAAAAATCGCCTACGGCGGAAAAGAAATCGGCCTCGGCGGCGTTCGGCCCACCGTCAAACGCCTTTGCGCTAAGGAACCGCTCCCCGTAGTCATCCAAGCTGATGAAAATTCGCGCTCCGGCATGGTCATCCGCGTGATTGATGAGGCCAAGCTCGGCGGCGCAAAGGACGTAAGTCTCGCCACGAGCAAGGGATAACCTTCCCACCATCGAGTCCAAGCGACGATGCGTAAAGTCTACCAAAACGAAAGCAGTTCCACCGGCTGGATCACCGCCGTGGCGTTCTCGCTCGGCTTCACCTCCCTGCTCTTCGGACTCATCCCATTCGCTCATCGAATCAACAAACCCGAGAAAACGCTCGAACTCCGAAAGACGAGTGCCGTCGATCTCCCGCCCCCAACCGAGGATACGCCGTCGCCTCAGAGTGAGCCCGAACGGCCTCCCGAAGCCACCCCAGAACCACAACTCGCCGAGGTCGCGCAGAATATTCCGATCACCGCCGATCTCGAGGTCGCCATGGGTTCCGGTGGCGCTTTGGCCGGGTTCGGTGAGGTGCATACCACCGCGACGGCGGCCGCCCAGGAAGACACGTTTAATGTCGCTGACTTAGAAAAGCGTCCAGAACCCGTCTCTCAGGTGGCTCCCACCTACCCTGCTGAACTGCGCAAAGCCAAAATTGAGGGGGTCGTTACGCTCGTCTTCGTTCTGGATGACAAAGGTCGCGTCGAAGACCCACGCATCGAGACGGCTTCCCGACCCGAGTTCGAAAAACCCGCCCTCGAAGCCATTCGCAAATGGCGCTTCAGCCCCGGTCTCAAGGACGGCCAACCCGTTCGCACCTACATCCGCGTCCCCATGCGCTTTCGAGTCGCTTCCGCCTCCAATCCATGAAACCGATCCACAACTCTCGCGCCTCCATGTCCCGGCTGGGTCTAACCCTCGTCTGTGGCTGGGTCCTGACCTGCTCACCCGCCGTTGCCGCCTCCAAATCGAACAAGCGAGACGCATCGACGGATTCAGCCGCCCCTGCGGCCGCCTCCGCACCCACCTCGTTCGCCCCACTGCCCCAGGAGCATCCGCTCGCCTCGTTCTGGAATGATCCCGAGTTCAACAAGCGTCTGCTGGGGTCTTACGGCTTCGCAAGCGAACTCGAACCACGGCTCGCACCCGATGAGCAGGCCGCCTACCGCGACAAAATCGTGCCCTTACTCCGCGCGGATCAAGTCAAAGCACGCTCCGAGCTCGAGTCCCTGATCAAACCGACCTCGAGCGCCCTCTTCGATTTCACCCTCGGCAACCTCTGCTTCCAAGCCGAGGATCTCACCAACGCGGTCAAACACTTCCAGGCGGCCACGGACAAATTCCCCGATTTCCGCCGTGCACAGAAGAATCTGGGTTTCGTGCTCGCGCGTGACGGAAAATACCCCGAGGCGCTCAAACCGCTCATCCGCACGGTCTCGCTCGGGGGAGGTGACGGCAAAGTCTTCGGCCTGCTGGGTTTCATCTACCTCAATCAAGGGCGAAATGTGTCCGCCGAAGCCGCCTACCGTGAAGCGTTGGTGTTCGAACCCGAGAATGCCGATTTCAAGCTCGGCCTCGTGCGTAGTGCGATCGCCACCGCAAACTACGACTACGCCCTCGCCTTGCTCGACGAGATGATCAAACAGTACCCCGAACGGGATAACCTCTGGTCGCTCCAAGCGAATCTTTACATCCAAAAGGAACAACCGACCAAAGCACTCGTCAGCCTAGAGATCCTGCGTCGACTCGGCAAAGCCTCCCCACAGACCCTCTACCTGCTCGGCGATCTCCACATGTCCCAAGACTCGCGCGATCTGGCCCTCAACGCCTATCTGGATGCCATGCAGCAAGACGGAGGAAAGAATCCATCCAAAGCCCTGCGCGCCGCCCAGATTCTGGTCGGACGCAGCGCTTGGACCGAGGCCCATGCGCTCTTCACTAAGATTCGATCCACCCCAAATCCACTCTCTCCCACCGATGAGCTCAAATTGCTGAAGCTCGAATCCAAAGCCTCAATGGCCTCCGGGGCTGCGGAGAAAGCGATCGCGACCCTGGAACAGATTCTAGGCCGCGACCCGCTGGACGGAGAAGCGCTCCTACTCGCGGGCGATTACTACTCCAAGAATGCGAAGAAGGAGAAGGCCGAACTGCGCTACCGCACGGCCGGCAGCATTCAAGGCTTCGAAGCCGAAGCGTTCGTCAAACAAGCCCAGTTGCTCGTGCAATCGCAGAAATACGCCGCTGCCGTCGAACTGCTCAAGAAGGCCCAGAAGATCAAGCCCCGCGAGAACGTCCAACGCTACCTCGACAAGGTGGAACAACTCGCTCGGCTCGGCTCACGCTCCTAACCCTCATTCTCGCCTCCCCACCCACGCATGCGTCCTTCCTTTCAGGGTAGAAGCTTAAGCCGAACCGTCTGTCTGGCCCTCCTCCTCCTTCCCTTCTGGGTCTATCTCCAACTCCGCGCCCAAAACTCCGCACCCAACCTCGGGTCCGTTGCCGGAGCCATCGTGAGTTCTTGGGACGGTGCCGTGCTGCCCAACGCCATCGTCACGGTTCGAGGCACAACTCTCGCCGCCCAATCCGACTCAAACGGCCGCTTCCAAATCAATGGCGTGCCCGTCGGTGACCAAACCCTACGCTTCTCCAAGTCCGGCTACGCCTCCGCTAATGTCACCGATGTCCGCGTCATCCCAGGTCAAACCACAACGGTAAATGGCAATCTGCGGCCCGAGTTCTATGACATGGAAGAATACGAAGTGACCGCCGAAGAATTCACCCAGCAGAGCGAGCAGATCATGATCGAACGTCAGAACTCTTCGGCGATGGTCGAAGCGCTCGGTTCCGAATTCCTCTCGCGTCTCGGTGCGGGCAACGCCGCCGAATCGATCTCCAAGGTCTCCGGTGCAACCATCGTCGATGGCAAGTCCGCCGTTATCCGCGGCCTTAATGATCGCTATATCTCCACCACCCTCAACGGTGCCAACATCCCCTCCGCCGATCCCTACCGCCAATCCGCCTCCCTCGATCTCTTCCCTTCCCAAGTCATCGACCGAGTCGTCGTCGCTAAAACGTTTACACCCGATCAGCCTGGAACATACACTGGCGGCGGCATCGATATTGTCACGAAATCGTTCCCGGAAAAGCCGTTCCTTTCGCTCTCCGTCGGGGGTGTCTACAACGCGAACGCCAATCTGAACGACCAGTTCCTCACCTACAAAGGTGGAGCACTCGACTGGACGGCCATGGACGACGGAGGCCGAGCCCTTCCCGTGAGCATCAGCCAAGGTGCACCTATCGGGGGGGCCTTCCCGACGCCCCAGGTCGGAAATCTGCTCACCAATTCGCCCAACTTCAACCAACGGCTCGAAGCCCAGAAGCAGCTCGACCAATACTCGCGTGTGCTCGGCCCTACTCAGTTCGCGCCCAAGGCCGAAAGCCAACCGCTCAATCACAATTTCTCAGCCGCAGGCGGCGGCTCACGGCCCGTCTATGATGGATTGGTTGGCTACTTCGCAGGCGTGAGCTACAAGCACGATTACTCCTCCTATCAAAATGGAATCTCACGTCGCTACCAAAGCGGCACCGAGCTCAAAAGTAACTATCGCGACAACCGCTCCTTGAGCACTGTCAATTGGTCCGGCATGGTCAACCTGGGCTACAAACCCATCGAAAATCACGAACTAGGCTTCACCTTCTTTTATAACCAAAACGCGGTCGACGATTCCCGTATCCAAGACGATGGCTTCGACGCCAACAACAGCACCGGTGGCTCGTTCCGCAAGTTCAACCTCTATTGGACCGAACGGAATCTCAATAGCTACCAAATCAAGGGCGAACACCGCTTTCCCACCGTCAAAGATCTCCAGTTCAACTGGCTCATCGGCCTCGCGGGCACGACTCAGGACGAACCCGATGCACGGTTCTTCAACGACAATGATTCGGGCAGCGGTTACGAAACCGGCGGAAAGAACTCGAACCCGAAGGATCCGACCCGCTACTTCCGCAACCTCGACGAAGGCAATCAGAACTTTAAACTCGACTGGTCTCTCCCCTTCAAGTCATGGACCCAAGAGGAAGCCAAACTCAAATGGGGACTCTTCGATAGTTCCTCCGACCGAATATTCAACGAACGGCAGTTCTATTACTCAGGAAGTGGTGGCTACGACAACGATCCGAATCTGTTCCTCAACGAGGACAACATCGGCCTGAAGTCCATACGAACAAACCCTCGCAGCCTCGCCTTTAATTGGGCCAACTACGTCCAGGTGTTCGATAGCCTCTACGATGCCGATCGAAGCGCACAAGCCGCCTACTTGATGACGGAACTGCCCGTGGCTCCAAGGATCAAACTCATCAGCGGTGCTCGCGTTGAAACGACCGATATGCGCGTGCATTCTGTCAGCTACCTCGACAGCAGTATCACCGCGCAAAAGACCAATGATACCAAACTCGCACAGGTCGATCTCCTGCCAAGTGTCGGTGTGATCTACTCCCTAGCCACCAATATGAACCTGCGGCTGACCTACAGCCAAACCATCGCTCGACCAGGTTTTCGAGAGCTCGCCGCCTATTACAGCTACGACCCTATTGTGAGTGACTTCGTTGAGGGCAATCCCACCCTCAACATGACCGCGATCAAGAACTATGACGTCCGCTGGGAATGGTTCCGCCGCCCCGGCGAGATGTTCAGCGTCAGCCTCTTCTACAAGGATCTGAAGGACGCCATCGAACGCGGCAACGTCAAACAGGAGGGCGACGTCATCACCTACTTCAATAGCGATGCCAAGCTCTACGGCATCGAGTTCGAAGCTCGAAAAAGCCTCGGCTTCGCCGATGAGTCCCTCGAACCCTTCAGCCTAGGAGGCAATCTCTCCCTGGTGGAATCCGAGGTTCAAATCGCTCCCAATGATCTCGATGCCAAACGTAACTTTTTCCCCGACATCGCGGAAACACGCCCACTCTACGATCAGTCGCCATACATCCTAAACTTCGATATTAATTACACCCACGAACGCTCCGGCTCCAGCGCCTCGTTGATCTATAATATCGCCGGACCTCGCATCGCCCTCACCAAGCTCAACACCGAGGATATCTACGAGCAAGCCGTGCCTTCCCTAGACTTCGTCGCCTCCAAAAAGATCGGCAAACACGCCACCGTCAAGTTCGCTGCCAAAAACCTGCTCGATCCGAAGGTCGAAAGGTCCTACGGCAAGGCAGGTGACCTGATCTACTCTTCCTACTCCCGAGGTCGCAGTTTCGGTTTGTCGTTCAATTACGATTTCTAAGTCTCTCCAAGACTCCATGCTCGAACTCGCGCGAGCTCAAACAACCGAACACGCCATGCCACTCGCCATTTCGCTCCGCCGCGTCGCTCGGTTCATGCTCACGTCGGTCCATGCTCTTGCAGTCGCCTGCGTCTGTGCTCATCCCATCCACGCGGAAGCTCCTGCTCGTACTACAAGCCCCAACAACCAAAGCCCATCCCCCCAGACAACGGACGCGGTGACCTGGCCCACCACACCCAGCTCAAGTCAGTTTCGGCTCCGTGGCCAAAGCCCTCAGGGCTATGCCATCGAATGGTTGGCTCATGGCGAGTCTCTGCTGCATGCCCCCCCCGAAAACGCCCAACCCCTCGGACCATCCGATGCTACCATCAGCTCCGACAACCTATTCAACGGGGTCCTGATCCAGGGCCGAGGCCCGCTCGTTTCCTCCGCCTCGCCCCACCGCCTCGACAAACTCAACGAAGCACGTGGCCCAGGGTGGGAATTCGCCTCATTCGATATCACCAACGGCTACGCCGATCGGGTCGACCGCTTCGTCCGCTCCATCTTGTTCGTCGAACCGGATCTCTTTGTGCTCTACGACCACATCGTCGCTTCTGCCCCGATACGCTTCCAAATGAACCTGGCGCTGCCTGCCGAGGTTTCGCTGGATCCAACTTGGGGCGATATTCGTTTCGAAAGCCCGCTCCACAGCATTCGCATCCATACCCCCGGGGCGAAGGGTGCCTCGCGCTCGTGGAAGTCGGCCGAGGTGTCCGAAGCTCCCCAACTCAACAACGCCGCTCACTTTCGATTGGAACCTACCACCCCCGCCGCACGCTATGATGTGATCACCGTGTTCACCTACTCCCCGGCACAGCCCAAACGCGATTACGCATTCAAACGCCTGGAGGGGGCCTCAGCCGTCGGGGTGCGCATTCACCGGGATGGTTTACCAACTCTCGTCGCGTTCAAAACCAACGCTTCAAGCGAACCCGCCAGTCTCACCGGTTTCGCTTTCTCAGGCCCAGTCGGCGTCGACGTTTTCCGTCCTAAGCCGACGGGTCCAAAAACCCCAACTCGCTGAAGCTCCGATCCCGTCGTCCACACAGTCCCGCTGAGCGCAAGCTCCCGTCTCCGTTGCTCCACGATCGGCATCCTCTTGGTCCCCCGCACACTGTCGCCCGATCCGCAGGGCCACAAGACCTCTCCGATCACTCTAGCCATTCCACAGCGTCACAAACTTGTAACCGCCCCCACACATAAGCGTCGCGCGCTCTTGGTCTCATCGTGACGCAAAGGTCCATTCTTGAACCGACCGTTAATTATGATCACAACTCTCAAAAGACGACTCAAAGCCATCGGCTTGTGCGCGGGTCTGCTCAGCACACTCGGTGCTCAGGCGGACGTCATCCAAATCACCGGCAACCTCACTGGAATTCACACATGGCGTAGCACGAACGAATACGTTTTGAACGGATTCGTGTACGTCCTCTCCCCTGGGGTGCTCAACATCGAACCCGGAACCGTCGTCCGAGGTAAGGCCGGCACCGGCCTAAACTCGTCCTGCTTGTTCATCACTCAAGGTGCCAAAATCTTCGCCAACGGCACCCGCTCAAAGCCTATCGTCTTTTGCTCCGAATCCGATGATCTGAATGATCCCAATGATATCGCCCTCTGGCAGCGCGGACTTTGGGGCGGCATCGTCATCTACGGCAAAGCCACGCTGAACACCACCAGCGACGTCAAAGGCAACGCCGCAACGCCCAAATACGAGCTGTTCGAAGGGCTTCCCGATTCCGTTGTCGAAGGTCAAAATATAAATCGTTACGGCGGCAGCGACGACGACGACAGCTCCGGCGTCCTTCGTTACGTTTCCATCCGTAATTCCTCCACGGTCATCCTGCCCGATAAAGAGGTGAACGGCCTCTCTCTCTGCGGCGTTGGCCGTGGCACCCAAGTCGATCATATCGAAGTGTTCGGCGCCGCCGATGACTCCGTCGAGTTCTTCGGCGGAACCGTGAACACAAAGTACATGGCGAGTATCTTCAGCGATGATGATAACTTCGACATCGACATGGGCTACCGTGGCAAGAACCAGTTCTGGTTCGCGCTCCAAGCCCCCGATAAGAAGGATCAAGGCGGTGAGTGGAATGGCGAACCCAACGGGATCGGTGTCGGCAACGCCCCGGTGATGAACTTCGAGATCTACAACGCGACCTACATCGGAGCCGGAACCAACACCAGCGGCAGCCGCGCACTCATCTCCCGGGTGCACGCCGCCCCCAAGGTCTTCAACAGCATCTTCACCGAGTTCAATGCCGGTGTAAACATCGACGCCACCTCCGGCACTCAGTTCACCAACGGAGTCGCCAAATTCCAAAACAACATCCTCTGGAACTTCGCCACCAATGGCGTCCCCGTCGCCTACGCGCAAAATGCAACCGCCGATTGGCTGCTCAAAGACGCCGCTAATCGCAATGAGTTCGTGAACCCGTTGCTGACCAGCATCAGCCGAACGAACGTCCCCGCATTCAAGCTCGATCCACGACCCCAGTCCGGAAGCCCCGCACTCACGAGCTCGCTCACCGCTCCCGACGACGGATTCTATAGCCCCGTTGCCTATCGAGGCGCCTTCGACGCCGAAGACCTCTGGCTCGCCGATTGGACCTTCGCCTCCCAAGTTGGGCTCGTCCCGCATCGGCCCCAATTGGGTGACTCCGCCCACACCGTCCAAATCACTGGCAACCTCTCCGGCACGCACCACTGGTATCAGACGAACACCTACGTGTTGAACGGCTTCGTCTATGTGCTCGCCAATAGCACCCTCCATATCGAACCCGGCACCGTCATCCGTGGCAAAGCCGGAACCGGTCTCAACTCCTCCTGCTTGTTCATCACTCAAGGGGCCAAGATCATGGCCAACGGCACCCCCCATAACCCCATCATCTTCTGCTCCGAATCGGATGATCTCGATGATCCCAATGACATCCCTCTCTGGCAACGGGGTCTCTGGGGTGGCCTCGTGATCTACGGCAAGGCAACTCTCAACACCACCAGCGACGTCAAAGGCAACGCTGCCTCGCCGAAATACGAGCTCTTCGAAGGTCTGCCCGATAGCGTCGTCGAAGGCCAAAACATCAATCGTTACGGTGGCAACGACGACACCGATAACTCCGGCGTCCTCCGCTACGTCTCAATCCGGAACTCGTCCACCGTCATCCTCCCAGACAAAGAGGTCAACGGCCTCTCCCTCTGCGGGGTCGGTAGCGGAACCAAGGTCGAGCATATCGAGATCTTTGGTGCAGCCGATGACTCCGTCGAGTTCTTCGGCGGCACCGTCAACACGAAATACATCGCCAGCTTCTTCAGCGATGATGATAACTTCGACATCGACATGGGCTACCGCGGCAAGAACCAGTTCTGGTTCATCCTCCAAGCCTCGGACAAGAAGGATCAGGGCGGCGAATGGAACGGAGAACCCAACGGGATCGGCATCGGAAATGCCCCCACCGGCAACTTTGAGATCTACAACGCAACCTACATCGGAGCCGGTGCCAACTCCTCCGGCGGGCGCGCCTTCATCTCACGCGTCTATGCCGCCCCCAAAGTGTTCAACAGCATCTTCACCGAGTTCAACGCCGGTGTGAACATCGACGCCACCTCCGGCCTGCAGTTCACCAACGGTGTCGCCAAGTTCCAACATAACCTGCTCTGGAACTTTGCCACCAACGGCATCGCAGTACCCTACTTCCAAAACACCACCGCTGGATGGGTGCTCACCAACGCCGCAAACGCCAACCTGTTCGCAGACCCCATGCTCACTAGCATCAGCCGCACGAACTTCCCCGCGTTCCAACTCGATCCTCGGCCTCGCGCCGGCAGCCCCGCTTTGACCAGCGATCTGACCGCACCGAACGATGGCTTCTACACTCCTGTGGCTTACAAAGGAGCCTTCAAAGACGTCAATTGGGCCTCCGAATGGGGTTTCGCTGCCGAGTCCGGTCTCATCTCCGGTGAGGCTGCTGGCGTTCCCAGCCGGGTCCAAAGCCCAGTCGTCGTCGAACCCGCCATCGCGCCCACGCTCTCCATTCAACGGGAGGGCTTGAGCATCAAGGTGTCCTTCACCTCCCAAGCCGGTCGAAGCTACCAACTCCAGTCCGCTTCCACCATCAAGGGCGGATGGTCAAACGTCGGTCAACCCACCCAAGGAACCGGATCCTCGCTCTCCATCTCCCAAGCCATCAACGGGAGCGAGCAATACCTCCGCGTCCTGGCTCAATAAGGATAATCACGGAAGCCACGAGGAACTCCTCGTGGCTTCTCTGCTGAACGCATCGCAATCCTCCGTCACCGGAAGTCGTCCGTTCAGAGTATTCAACCAGGGAGTCGGAAACGGCTCCCTGGTTTTCCTTTTTCCGGAAGCGCCACTCCCACCTCAGGATAATCCTGATAAGCCAAAAGGGACGATGAATCTGCGTGAAGATTCGTGCCGGCTCTTCGTCCCTTTGCAGCTAAACCACCGAGTGCGGAGGTTTAGCATTTGTGGAGCGGATCCGATCCAACTCGGTCGTCTCCAGGGTCTGAGCCACCCGCTGAAGCGTGGCCTGCAGTTTCCGAATCACCGCCGCCTGCTCCACCACCACCTCGTTCAGTTCCTCATACTGACGCTCTAAATGCGAAAACCGGGCCTCTAAACGGTGTTGCCGCTCCATTGAATCGTTCTCGTGCGCTTCCTTCATCATCGAAACATCATCCTAAGCCCACGGCTCGAAGTTGAACATCGAGAAGATTCGATGGATGCGGACACCCGGGCGGTTTCAAAGTGGTAAGAAGAGGTGAGAGAGGATGCGAACCTGAGCCCGAGGTTCTGGTGGGTGGCAAAGATCGATTGGAGTCTAAAGGATACCAGGTTTTCCAAACCGCTGCTTGGAATAGGTGGACAGGGATGCCGCCCTCCCGTTTGGGCAGCCCGGTAGGGATACCCAAATGCCCCAAAGTCGGTATGCCTTGACCGAGTCCAGCAAGCCATCGTAGCTCTTCTCAAGACCCCGATAGAATCTAACCATCGCCGCCTCCGGGGTCTTTGAGGGCCTTCGCCCCGAGCCCTACTCCTTGCTGGGCTGGCTTCGTTTCCCGCGCACCGAGGGCTTCTTCGAGCCGTCCGACTTCAGTAGTTTAACCGCCTTCTTCCGCAGTCGTTCCAAGGCCCGCGCTGCCTTAGCCGCCTCCTTCTTCGCCGTCTTCACATGCGCTTTCGCCGTTCTCAAATTCGACTTGGCCCGCTTCGACGCCCTCCGCGCATCCTTAAACCGCGCCTTGGCGTCCCGGTGGATCGGTTCCAAGGCCTTGACCCGGGCGTCCGCATCCTTCCATGAGGCCAGCGCCTTCGTGGTCACACGTTCCGATTCGGTGATGAGTATCTTCAGTTTGGCTGCGTTCATAGGCGTCTCCGGTGCTCGTCCCGCAGGCCGGTTGATCGGTTCAAATTCCCAACCCAACCGCCTCACCAGAACGAGATACTGGCCCATAAGAATACCCCCCAAACCTCATGCCTGCCACATTTGAATTGTGACACTTTTGTCACGATGCTCCCACCCCATTTCAAGAAATACCCGCCGCTGCCCCATGCTCTCCTCCTTGCCCATAAACCGCCCTCTCATCCCCTAACAGGTGTGTGCCCACACACGGCATCGGCCGCATCCCCCCAATGTTGTAGGCCGTGTGCCAGTTGTGTTCGGCATGGGATTTGTATTGAAGGCGGGCAAACGTGACACACAAACGCCATATTGATGTCACCTAACTGTAACTTGTACAAGGAGGTACTTTCTGGCTCA
>Ga0172367_10006698_pt1 | contig 13444 bp, 12 predicted proteins | sample Lak10m_FD_114542 | JGI IMG/M metagenome (GOLD analysis project Ga0172367, IMG submission 114542) | Freshwater microbial communities from Kabuno Bay, South-Kivu, Congo - kab_022012_10m | ecosystem: Environmental > Aquatic > Freshwater > Lake | place: Democratic Republic of the Congo: South-Kivu...
TAATGAATAAACTTCTCTCGGAAAATGCCTCCTCAATCGTACATATCCCGTTCATTTCGAATGGTAGCGATATATTGAAATCGGCCTACAAGAATTGTGCGTTTCATTTGCTGCCTAGTTTTGGGTTGAGGACGGTCGTATTCCGACACTCATCGATGTACGGAGGCCGGCAATTTGCGACATATGACCAAGGGTGGATTGGGTGGTTTTGCCAGAAAGCAGTGGAAGCCAAACTTGGTTTCGCCACTACTTTCACCATCTCTGGCACCGGCAAACAAGTCCGTGATGTATTGCACGCTGACGACATGATTGCTTTGTATTTCTCAGTGCTAAAACACATAGATGCATCCGCTGGGCAAGCGTTCAATATTGGGGGTGGCATGGAGAATTCGCTCTCACTGTTGGAACTGTTTGCCATGCTCGAACGTTTCGCTGCAACCCCACTTCAGTTCGAAGAGATCGCTGCACGCCAAAGCGACCAGAGGGTTTTCGTCGCCAACCTGGAAAAAGCCATGCGCACCTTTGACTGGACGCCAAAGGTAAGCGCAGAAGCCGGTGTTCGCAGAATGATGGATTGGGTTGAAGGTTCTACTAAATGAGGCGGATCGCATTAGTCTTTGGGACCCGCCCTGAAGCCATAAAGCTAGCACCTGTCTTTCGCTTGCTAAAGGCGCGTTTCCCACATTGGGATATACGCGCATGCTCAACCGGGCAGCATCGCCAAATGCTTGATCAGGTCTTACAAGTGTTTGACATTAAGCCGGATTTCGACTTGCGCCTTATGGAACCAGGGCAGGATCTAACCGATCTTACCGCTCGTATCCTGGTTGGTCTGCGGCAAGTCTTCTCCGAGTGGCGCCCTGACTTAGTGATGGTTCATGGGGATACGACCACAACACTCGGTGCCAGCCTCGCAGCCTATTATCAAAAGATACCAGTGGCACACATAGAAGCCGGTCTTCGCACGCATAATATTTACTCGCCGTGGCCTGAGGAGATCAACCGAAAACTGACTGGGGCTATCGCCACATTGCACTTTGCACCCACGACCAGTGCCTCAGACAATTTAATCGCAGAGGGTGTTCCGGAAAATAATATTACTGTGACGGGCAATACAGTCATTGATGCGCTTCACTTTGCTGTGAGCAAGTTGGATCGGGAAACATTGCCGCCAATTGAGTTGCGTGAAGCTTTGCAGGGCCTGGTAGACGCTTCTCGAATAATCCTGGTTACAGGCCATAGAAGGGAAAACTTCGGCGTTGGTTTCGAAAATATCTGCAAAGCAATTCGTCAGCTTGCTGAACGTAACGATGTTGAAATCATCTACCCAGTACACCTCAACCCAAATGTTCAAGAACCTGTAAGCCGCATTCTAGGGGGGGGCAAGAATATACGGTTGATTCCGCCACTGGATTATTTACCATTTGTGTACCTGATGCGTAGAAGCCATGTGGTGCTTACAGACTCGGGCGGTGTTCAGGAAGAGGCACCTTCATTAGGTAAGCCGGTACTCGTCATGCGCGACACGACTGAGCGACCCGAAGCGGTCATGGCGGGCACCGCCAAACTCGTGGGAACAAAATCTGACCAGATCGTTGCAGAATGTGAGCGATTGCTGCATGACGACTCTGCGTACAAGCAAATAGCAGAAGCTATAAACCCATACGGAGATGGTAACGCAAGCACTCGGATCGCATCCAAGCTCAGTAGCTGGTTCGATCAAACCGAAAGCTGTTCGTGACAAGACGGCTGACAATGGAGAGGCTAACTCTCGCACTTGCTCAAGTATCCAATAAAGCAAGAGCGGATTTTGTTTATACAGGTGCAGCCCAAGGTGTTGGGCTCGCAACCTCATTTTTTACCGCACTTCTTATAACGAATTACCTTGGCTTGGAGCAACTTGGGGCTTATGCACTGATTCTGAGTATATCGACCTTTGTCGCGGCACTTGCAGAGGTGGGCGTTGGACAGACAGCGACTCGCTATGCGTCAGTGGCACACGCTAACTCTGACACTACAAAATGCAATGAAGTGTTAGCCTGGTCAATCAACGTGCGAATTTTTTTTGCAATTGCTTCCACAGTAGGGGGGGCTTATTCTGCAGGTTGGCTCGGGACACATGTTTGGAGCGGTGGTGCATCCAGCGAGTTTATTGCGCACGCGTTTGTGCTTGGCGCATTTACCATCCTTCAACAATGTGCCAATGCCTATTACTATACACATCATAATTTTCGGATCTTATCATTTCTGACATTTTTGAATTCGGCTCTGATTCTGGGAGGTGCATTGGTGTTGGCCTGGTTTGACCTGTTGAGCCTTGAATCAGTTGTGTATATGAGCATGGCAGCTACACTTGTTACTTTTTTTGTGGTTATCTTGATTACTCCGTGGCGTGCAATATACGCTGTGGATGAGAGTCAAAGATGGTTAAGATTTGGGTTCAGATTTCAAGTTTCAGAAGAGTCAAGTGGGCCAGTTGATGGCGCGTACGGCATTAAGCCGCAAAACTTTGCCTTCTATCTACTTGTCTCATCGCTAATCGTGACTATTTTTACACGCCTAGATATTTGGATGATTAGCGCATTGTTATCCGAAACCGAGGTGGGGATTTATAAACTGGCATCGTATTTCGCGATACCGCTTGCACTTGTCGTTGGTGCTCTCAATACTACACTTTGGCCGCGCGCTTCTAAACTCATTAACCAAGCAATGATCAGTGGGTTTATCCGTAAAACACTATGGGTTTCACTGCTTTTAATGCTGCCAATGAGCTCTTATGTCCTATCCCTAAATTGGCTACCAAAAGTGATTTTTCCCAACCATGCAGCGGCTGTCACCAGTCTAGCGATTGCACTGTGCATTCGCTACATTCTGGCGATATTAATCACACCTGCTGCAGTTGTAGGTTACGCTTTGGGAATGTCCAGAGTGTATGTACTTGTAAATAGCCTACAATTAGCTGTCATTTTCACCATGAATAGCGCTCTTATTTCCCACTACGGGTTATACGCACCAGCCATGGCCTTGATTGCATCTGAAATGATTTCTATTTCCATAATTTGGCCGCTACTACGCAAGCGCGTTCGCAGCCTAGCTATAGTTTGATTACACTATGCCGCCGATACTATCCATTTGCATACCAACCTATAACCGATGTCGCTATCTACCTGAGACTTTGGATAGCATCCTTGCGCAGGCAACATCGGATGTAGAGATTGTCATCAGCGACAACGCCTCGACAGACGCCACACAAGCCGTGGTAGCCGAATACACAGCAAAGTATCCGAGCATTCTCTATAGTCGCGCAGATACAAATCAAGGACCAGACGCAAACTTTCTGCGGGTTGTCAGCTTGGCTAGCGGAACTTATTGCTGGCTACTCAGCGACGACGATACCGTTCAACCAGGAGCAATTACCACTATTCTGCAAGAGATTCAAGAAGGGTATGAAATTTACACCTTCAACGAAACGAGCTGTGGAAATAATCTCGAACCCATCCGGGAGCAGCAGAGACTCGCAACTCCGGATGGGCGAGTTGTGTATGAATTATCCAAGATCGCTGACCTATCTCTATTCTTCGAAAGATCCGATCCAGTAGGTGGAATTCCCTTTGGCCTCATTAGTGTCCTCGTTTTTAAGAAAGAGATCTGGGATAAAGTTGCAATACCAGCGACAATGCTTGGGACTGCCTATGTACATGTTTATGTGCTATTAGCCACGAAAGATTATGGCGCGCGCCTTAGGTACCTTCCACAGTCACTAGTTATGAATCGGCTGAATGAAAGTTACATTTCAACGGACACAATAAGGAATTTCTGGGTAACTGCTGATGGCTATTTCGTTCTTTCCGAACAGCTATTTTCCTCTATCAAGCTCGCGTCTGTGAAGGAGGTGTTTTTAAAGATTGCTGGCAGGATATATAGCCCCAGAAATATAATTTCATTGCGCATACATAGCAATGATGAAGAATGGCCAAGCATTGCTCATCGACTAACAGCGTTTGGGTATAACAAAGTTCTCTTGAAGGTAATCGGATATAGCCGGATGGCGTTGTCCATCTTGCGAGATGTTTCGAGATATCTGCGATGCAATTAACATTATAAATTTTATAAAACCAATCAACAGATTAGTCATGATTTTAGTATACGAACCGCAATGTATAGGGTTTGAGCATACAGAAATAAATGCAGCACTCTTGATTTTTCTAACCAAAGCCAAGCCTAACGCAACACTGGCTTTCTTTGGAGATACAGAGCATCTGTCATGTGTTAAGAGCTCCATGGTCGCGCTTGGATTCTCTGATTGCGCTAAAAGGATAGACTGGCGTCCTATTTCGGTACCCAGCCGAAAGACATCACTGATCTACCGCTCGCTCATAGAGTTATACCGAATTTTTTCTATTTCATCTGTATTCAACAGAAAGTGTGCGATTGATGCATGCATATTCTTATCGGCCACGAGTGCCACATTGCTTGGCGTAAGAGTAATACAACATATCATTGCTACGCCGACATATTTAGTATTACATGGAATTCTTGAATCAATTCTTAATAAACCGAACGGCCTAATTAAATACCTTATCTGGTTTAAACACTATCTGCCCGTAAATGAGCGTGCGAACGTTAGATACATCACTACAGCTGGGTTCATTAAAATGAACTTAATAAAACAGATTCCTAGTTTGCATGGGCGGGTATTCGAACTAGACTTCCCATATATTTTTGAGGAAGTTAGATCCCAGGCTAGTCAAGTTAAGCCAGCTCAAGTAGATGACCAAAATCTACCAATCACAATTACATCAGCGGGAGTCGGCTCAATAAATAAAGGTACTCACGATTTTTTTAATGTAGCTAAATCACTATGTCAGCTACCAGCAACTAGTGTGCAGTTTGTATATGCCGGAAGGCTCGCAGACGGGGAATTGAAAAACAATATTCCCGCTTGTGTTAGAGCCATCGTTGATGAAGACATGCTTACTCCGGCCAAGTATCAAGAGGTTCTTCTACGGACTGACTATTTAGTATTCTTTTATCCTGCTGACTCCTACAAGTTCGGGGTGAGTGGTGTATTTCTTGATGCGATCAAATATGAGATTCCGATTATCGGAATCGACAATGACTTTTTCAAATTCTGCACTGACACAATTGGTAAGGTGGGTTGGCTCTGCAATGACGCTAATGAAATCGAGAAAAGGATCAAGGAAATTGTTGCTAATCCCCCGCAACAAGATTTGACAGAAATCAAAGCAAACTACAAGAGGTTCAAACAGCAGCACACCACAGCCGCGTTGTCAGATCGCCTTGCTAAAATACTCAACTATGCCTGCTAACATATATTATATAAATGACATGCCTTTTTCCTTGGGCTATGGTGGCAAGGAAGTACAGTTATTAGGTTATAAGCGCATTATCGAAGGGACTGGGTCAAGTGCAAGGGTCAATTTTCTTGATCCTTGGGAGCGCTTTACCTTTCCCGATGACTCGTTACTTCACCTGTTTGGTTCTGGGAAATGGTTTCATAACCTATTAGGACAAGCAAGGCAAAAAAAGGAAATCAAAAAGATAATACTTAGTCCCACCTTTTACTACGACAAGCCTCTTAAGCTTAAATTAGGAAATTATCTCAGTCGACTGACTCCGCTTGAGAATCAATTCTCCTACAAGCGCTTTATTTTCGAACATGCCGATACGCTGGTAGTGAATAGCCAAGCAGAGGGCGAGCAAATTGTTTACATTTTCGGTCGGCACCTCGAGGAAAAACTTGTTGTTATTCCTAATACGATAGCGAACGATTTTGGCAATGTGATCGACTATAATTGTTTCCTGCTAAAGCACAATCTGGAGCCGGGATACATCTTGAGCGTTGGATTCCTGGATGAGCGCAAAAACTCAATCAGGATGATTCAAGCATTTCTTGACTCCTACTCATCCGTAAAACGGAAACTGGTTTTGATTGGCGGAGCGAGGTTTCTTGATCCTAGAAATGCAGAGCTACTAAGCCGCTTACTTGCTGAAAATAAAGAGATCATCCAGCAGATCCCCTTCCTCCCAAGCGGGAGCGATCTGATCAAGTCTGCCTACTTTAACTGCGCGTTTCACATCTTGCCAAGCCACGTGGAAACGCCAGGAATAGCAAATCTGGAAGCGCTTGCGTTCGGCAAGCCTATTGTTGTTGGTGATTGCGCGCCTGTACGAGAGTATTTTGGTAATTTTGCTAACTATTGTGTTTCGGCGTCATTAAATAGCATAAAAGAGGCATTAATTGCTACATCTGATTATTCATCCAAGGCTATGCCTATTAAATTCACGGAATTTATACAGAAAAAATATACACATCAATCAATATCAAAGCGTTTGATGGCATTGTATGAGTGATTTAAGTTGTTAAAAAAAATATATATACTCACCCTCTGCGCTGTGGCGCCATTAACAGACTTGAAGATGTTTGATGTCAAGTTGGTCGAGGTTTTTTTACTTATTTCTTTCGCGGTGTTGATGGTTCACTATGTTAATTACAAACCGAATATCAAGCTAGATAAACAGAGCGTTAGATATATAAAAGGATTTTCATTATTCATTTTTTGTGCATTATTTCTGTCTTTGTTATCCTTAAGACTTCCAACTTTTCCTGTAGCTGAATCTTTGTTAAAGCAAGCACCGTATTTGTCACTATCACGCTTAATGCAAATTACATTAAATTTTTTTGCATTTATTACTGTATATCGCTTACTGGTTAGCTCGAGAGCTAATGCAAATCTATTCATAAATTCATATATATTATTTGGCCTCTTTAATGCCTTGTATGGGATTGTTTCTTACCATGCGTTAATGGTCGGACTAGATTTAGGTGGTGCATATGATGTCTCCGGCCCGAGAGCTAAAGGTCTATTTTTTGAGGGCGGACCTTTTGGCGCCTATTTGATCAGCGTCCTTTTGTTAATACTTTTCAGAAAATATTATCTCAATACTGCGAGTCAACCGAAGACATGTTTTCAGGCAGCTATAGTACTCCTTGCTGTGTTGCTTGCACAATCGAAGGTGGCCATACTACTTGGGTTGCTATTGCTGTCAGTGTACTATTTTCGAAAAACATCAATTCTTCGTTTAGGGGGAGTTGCACTATTATCGTCTGTAATTCTCGGCAGCCTGAGTTTTACTGATGGGATTTATGGGTACATTGATGGAGTCAGTAATTTCGACCTTCTAATTGAATCGAGAGCAGACGATACTGCCTTTGCCATGGGTAGGATCATGGGGTTCATCCTTGTTCCAAGGATTATCATTGAATATCCTTTTAGTGGCATTGGAATTGGAAATTATAGCCTCCAACGAAATAACCCTGATTTATTGCAAGGATTACCCACTACGGAATATTGGGACTTACCAGGGCTTGGCTTTTTTGGTGATGTGGCGGAACTCGGCATTCCTCTTGCCCTGGTCCTTATCATGTTGATATCTAATCCATTGCGAAGTGGTCTTAAATATAAAATGCATCGATGGATAATTGTCCTTTCTACTTTTCATATTGCGTATTATCTTCTTGGAGGCCAGATTACCTTTACTTATCCCTGGTTTATGTCAGCGATTGCATTGGTATTTATGGAATCCAAAGCTAACAAAAATGCTGGAGTTCAAAGTGATTACAATCGACGCCCGCTGGATTAATACTTCAGGCATAGGAACGTATCTCCGCCATATCATTCCGGGTATAGTTGATCTTTTTGCTGATTACCGTATAACGCTTCTGGGTTCATCTGATGCGCTGCGCGAACTGCTTGGAGACTCGGCAGATCGATGTAAGATCATCGAGTCAAATGCTGCCATGTATTCAATTAGAGAGCAGATTGATTACGCAAGGCTCATTCCTGCCGAGACCAATCTATATTTTGCGCCCCACTACAATGTGCCTCTCTTGTACTCTGGACGGATGTTGATAACAGTGCATGACATGATGCATCTTGCCATGCCGCAGTTCGTCCATGGTTATCACAAACATCTCTATGCCAAACTGATGTTTGCTGCAGTTCGGCGTAAAGCAAAATCGATTCTCACCGTCTCTGAGTTCACGAGGAATGAGATGGTGCGACTACTTGGCGATTTTGAGCAGCCTATCACGCCAATACATTTAGGTGTTGGAGAGGAGTGGTTCTCTATTCCACAACTCCCTTCGCCGCATCCTCGACCCTTTTTGTTGTATGTTGGCAATATCAAACCACATAAAAATCTAAAGCTTCTTGTCAAGAGCTTCATCTCTATTTCAGAGCGAATTCCACACGATTTAGTGCTGGTAGGCAAAAAAGAAGGTTTTATTACTGGCGATCAAGACGTCTCGATCTTGGCGCAATCCATGCCGGAGCGCATTCATTTCACAGGTCGACTGTCCGATGATCTGTTGCAACAATACTTTCGCCATGCCGAAGCTTTGGTTTTCGCCTCGCTTTATGAGGGCTTTGGGTTGCCGCCGCTTGAGGCGATGGCGTCTGTGTGCCCAGTAGTCGTTTCAAATGCTGGATCTTTGCCGGAAGTTTGTGGCGATGCAGCCTTGTACTTTAATCCGCATGATGAAAATGACCTTGCTGAAAAGTTGTTAAGAGTCATCAATGATGATGAGTTGCGGAGGTCGTTGCGAAATCGTGGTCATGAGCGCGCTAAGACTTTCACCTGGGAACGTTGTGTTGATCAGACATGTGATGTCATCGAAAAATTATTAGATGCACCACCAAGGAATTCTTTATGAAGATGGCGATTGTCCATGACTACTTGTGCGGGATGGGCGGCTCAGAGAGGGTATTCCAATACATTTGTGAGGAATTCAGAGAAGCGGATGCTTTCACGCTCGCCTATAACCCGACCCGTACCTTACCCTACTTTAAGGGAAGGAAAATTCGAACAACTTGGTTAAACCCTTTCGTGCAATCCATGGATGCGTTTCGATGGTCTTTTCCTGTTGCTACGCATGTCATGGAAGCGATTGATTTGAGTGGCTATGACCTGGTGTTGTCGTCGTCAGCAACCGTAGCAAAGTACATTCGCGTGCCGAATGGTCAGCATGTTTGCTATTGCTATATTCCTACGCGCGCCCTGTGGCAAACAGGTGAGTATTTTGGCGGGAGCTGGAAGTCAAAATTAATTCAGCCCTTTCTCTCTTACCTCAAGCGACATGATCTTCAAGTCGCACAGCGGGTCGATCAGTTCATTGCTATTTCAAAGACAACACAGGAGCACATTGCCAACACCTATGGCCTTGATTCGCAGATTATTTTTGCACCAATCGATCTGGATCGATTTGCGCCCTCAGAGGATCGCGGAGAGCATTATTTGGTGGTCTCCAGGTTGGAGCAGTGGAAGCGTGTGGATTATGCGATTGAGGCATTCAATCGCCTAGGATTGCCCTTGAAAGTGATTGGAACCGGCAAGGAGGAGGCCAAGCTCCGTGCCATGGCGGCCCCGAATATCACTTTTCTTGGGGGGGTTGATGATGAGACTTTGGCCAAAGAATATGCTGTGACCAAGGCGGTCATTTTTACGCCCTTTCTTGAGTATGGTTTGATTCCATTAGAGGCGAACGCAAGCGGTACACCGGTGATCTGTTACGGTATGGGTGGCATTTCGGAAACCATGATTCCTTGGGCGGCGGAGTCTCCCGAGAACGATTCTGCGACAGCTGTGCTCTTTTATGAGCAAACGGCAGAGTCATTGATGGCAGCGGTTCAGCAATTTGAGAAGGCTACATTCGATTCATCCCGATTGGTCGGGCATGCATCCCGCTGGGGGGTGCCTGAGTTCAAGCGGCAACTTCGTCAAGCCGTGGCGGCTATTGGAGGCGTGGTGTGAGAAAGCTCTTTTTAATCGGAGGAACGGGCTTTGTTGGCTTTCACATGGCAAAGTATTGCTCGGGACGCTTTGATGTTTTGGTGACAGGGCGGGAAGTTGATATCCGTGATGCCGAACAGCTTCAGTCGGTAGTCGATCGCGAGCAGCCTGACGATGTGGTACATCTCGCAGCGATTACTACGCTCAAGGAGTCGTTTGAGAATCCCCGTGGAACCTACGATATCAATTTTGGCGGCACGCTGAATTTGTTGATGGCTTTACGTAACTTTGGGTTCACAGGGAATTTTCTGTTTGTCAGTTCTAGTGAGGTGTATGGTCTTCTCTCTGAAGCCGATTTGCCAGTCGATGAGACTAGACTTACGAGACCACTTAGCCCCTATGCGGTGTCAAAAATTGCCTCGGAGGCGCTGTGCTATCAATGGAGCCAGAGTGCACAGTTCAAGATCGTTGTCGCCCGACCGTTCAATCACATAGGTCCTGGGCAGAGCGAGCGATTTGCAATCGCTGATTTTGGTCGCCAAATTGCAATGGTCAAGTTGGGGTTGGCTTCGCCGGTCATGCGCGTCGGGGATATTGATACCACTCGGGACTTGACTGATGTACGCGATATTGTTTCAGCCTACGAAAAGTTGCTGAGCCTCGGACAAAATGGGGAAACTTATAATGTTTGCTCTGGTAGCGAGCGAACCATTCGCTCATTGATTGAGCGAATGTGTCAATTGGCAGGTGTGCAAGTGGAGATTGAAACGGATTCTGAGCGGTTTCGCCCCAGTGAGCAAAGGCGTGTGCGTGGCAGTAATAAAAAGATTTTGGAGGCTACGGGTTGGTTGCCTGCCCATTCCATGGATCAAACGCTGACGGCAATTCTCGATGACTGGGTTGCCCGGTTAGGCTCTCATGCAAGCTAAAAGAGCCTTGATCTGTGGTGTGAGCGGCCAAGATGGTGCTTACTTGGCCAAACTGCTGCTTGAGAAGGGCTATGTGGTCGTAGGCACTTCCCGGGACGCGTCGGCGTCCACCTTTGCCAATTTGCAGCAACTCGGTATCCGTCAAGCAGTCGAGACAGTCTCGATGTCGACCGCTGACTCGGAGGGGGTGCTGTCGACGATTCGCAATGCGGCTCCGGATGAGATTTATTACCTTGCCGGTCAAAGTTCGGTTGGGTTGTCGTTTGAGCAACCGGTGGAAACTATGGAAAGTATCGCATTGGGGGCAGTTCGCCTGCTTGAAGCGATTCGCTTTCTAGATCGCCCCATACGGTTTTACAACGCCGGTACTAGTGAGTGCTTTGGTGACTCCGGTGAAGTGCGCGCGAATGAGACAACGCCTTTTTGCCCAAGGAGCCCTTATGCAGTTGCCAAGGCATCAGCGCATCAGTTGATTGCGACTTACCGAGAAGCCTATGGTTTATATGCGTGCACCGGGATTCTGTTCAACCACGAATCTCCGTTGAGCTTGGAGCGTTTGTCACCCAGAAGATTGTTCGCAGTGCGGCTCGGATAGCGCAAGGTAGTAGTGAGAAATTGCAGTTGGGGAATTTGGATATTTATCGGGACTGGGGATGGGCTCCCGAGTATGTTGAGGCCATGTGGCTCATGCTGCAACAAGATCGAGCGGATGATTTTGTGATTGCGACAGGGGAAACAGTTTCACTCCAGTACTTCCTTGAGCGCTCATTCCGATACTTTGACCTGGACTGGAGACAACATGTCGTTAGCGTGCCAGGCCTGCAACGGCCATCGGACATCCGTATGTGCCGTGCTGATCCAAGTAAAGCAAAGACCGTTCTGGGTTGGTCGGCCAAGACTCACGTTGATGGCGTGGTTGATCTGATGTGCGCGGCAGCATGTTCTTGAATGCCGTCCCGCCAGCGCCGACTTTTTTTATGGTGATGTAGAGATGCGTGAGTTGGTTATTTCGGAATTGATGGCCTCGTCTAGAGTCAAGTTTGGCACAAGTAGGGCTCGAGGCTTGGTCAGCGCAATGACTGATGAAGTTTGCTTCGCCTACACTTCAGCTTTTTTGAGTGCCCTTGATAGTAATTTCTCGGGCGTTGTACTTGGGCATGATTTGCGTCCAAGCAGCCCAAGGATTGCCGCTACATGCGCTGCAGCGATCAAGGCTGCCAGCCAAGAGGTGCAATTGTGGTGCATTGCCCACGCCGGCTTTAGCGTTGCATGCCGCTTCGCTTGGGTTACCAGCCTTGGTTGTCACTTGAAGCCACATTCCTTTCGATCGTAACGGCGTCAAGTTCTATCGAGCCGACGGGGAAATTACCAAAGCAGATGAAGAAACCATGCTTCAGGCGAGCGTTATCTTGCCTGAGTCGTTGGCCATTGCTCCGCTTCCCGCCGTTGATCGAGCTGCGCATGTGGCCTACGTTGCGCGGTATGTGAATTTTTTCGGGGTAGACGCGCTAGCCGGGATGCGTCTCGCGGTCTATGAGCATTCCAGCGTCGCGCGCGATGTGCTTCGAGAGATTCTAGAAGCCCTTGGTGCGACGGTGATTTCGCTCGGACGAACCGATACCTTTGTTCCCATTGATACAGAAGCGGTACGCCCGGAGGATGTTGCACAGGCGAAATGCTGGGCGACCGAACATCAGTTCGATGCGATTCTGTCTACTGACGGCGATGCGGATCGCCCGCTCATTGGCGACGAGGCGGGTAACTGGCTGCGTGGCGATGTAGTGGGTATTTTGTGTGCGCGTTACCTTCAAGCCGATACGGTGGTAACGCCGGTGAGCAGCAACACTGCACTTGAGAAGAGCGGGTGGTTCAAATCGGTGGTACGCACTCGCATCGGTTCTCCCTATGTCATTGCCGGTATGACCAATGGCAAAGGCACCGTAGTGGGCTATGAAGCGAATGGTGGTTTCTTACTGGGCACCGATGTTGAGCGTGGTGGGCAAAAACTGTCTGCCCTGCCGACACGTGATGCTGTGCTGCCGATGGTGGCTTTGTTGTGCATGGCGCGTGAACGTGGGCAGCGCCTTTCGGATTTGCTCCACGACTTGCCAAAGCGATTCACCGCGAGCGACCGCTTGCAGGCGTTTCCAACGGAGCACAGTCAGGAGTTGCTAGTGCGTTTACAGGCAAACACCGGCTACGCACCCGAACTATTGGCGCCAGCCTCTGGTGAGATTGTGGCTATCGATTGCACCGATGGTTTTCGTGCGTCGTTTGCCAATGGTGACATTGTGCACCTCAGGCCTTCAGGTAATGCACCGGAACTGCGGTGTTATGCCGAATCAGATTCGCAACAAAAGGCCGAAAGCCTGTGTGGGGCCTGCCTGGCTCGAATTCCAAAAAATCAATTGATAGTTACGAATGATCTGAAATGAACCAAATCTTAGAGCCCAAAGAAGCCTTCCCCTACAAACCACCCACCGAGGAAATCAAGCAGAAGTACAAACATATCTTCGAATTGAAGGAGCCGCTGCCACCGCGCTTCTTCAAGACAGCATTCGACAAGTTGGTAGCGTTGATCTTGCTGAGCATTTCGGCGCCCATCCTGCTACTGCTCAAGATTGCCTATGTGATCGAGGGGTGGCTGATTCCGGAGAACGCCGGCCCCATGTTCTTTTACTACTGGGGCGTCAGCGCCGGGA
>Ga0172367_10006701_pt1 | contig 13442 bp, 15 predicted proteins | sample Lak10m_FD_114542 | JGI IMG/M metagenome (GOLD analysis project Ga0172367, IMG submission 114542) | Freshwater microbial communities from Kabuno Bay, South-Kivu, Congo - kab_022012_10m | ecosystem: Environmental > Aquatic > Freshwater > Lake | place: Democratic Republic of the Congo: South-Kivu...
ACCCTCAATCAGCTTGCTAAAAAAAATTAGAACTCTAAAAATTATGCAATCCTACAAAGGCTTATATTGCAAGGGTTTTTTAAAAGTAAAACGACACTTTTGGGTGTTCTTCCACTAGACCCCATTTAGAGCCTACGGTTAGGTTAGCTCATGAATATTTTTCATGTAAGGAGAAGTTCAAACAATTCAAAGTAAAGCTATTGAAACCTATAAGCAACTAGAGATGTCCAAAAGTAAGGGTCTAGAGCTAGAACTATAATCGTCATTGAGCAATGGAACAGCAAACTGGGTTAAGGCGTGATTAATTGTAACTTTGGAAAATAAGTTTTATAACGGCCTGTATCTCTTGTTATCAAAGGAATCCCAAGCACGGAGGCGTGTGCGCCGATAAACAAATCCGGTAATACCGAGTTTTTAGTGCCGTTATTAGATTTATATTGTAGAAAAGCTTTACCGGCTAAAAAAAGTGCTTCTTTCGGTATTGGCATAATTTTAAAAAAGTTGCCAGAAAAAGTTTCCTCTAAATCTTCAATTCTCTCAAAGCAGATTGAAATTTCGGTATATATTATGTCATTGATAATTAGCTCGTGGGATTCGGCAATTATGCTAAGTTTAGAGGCAGACCAGTCGTACCACTGAGGATCGATAGTCAAGATATCAAGTAATATATTACTATCTACTAAAATCATGATCTGGTTAGTTTCATTATATATTCAGTAGACATATTTAATCGACTTTTGCCAGATAACTGTTCTAGCAGTTTTGAACCTTTGCGTTTACTCCCATGTTGTTTTTGAATTAATATTCCATCATCTTGTAAGATAAAATCAACTTCCGTACATGGAAGCATACCTAATTTAGTTCTCATCTCGTATGGTATAGTAACTTGTCCTTTAGTAGATACTCTCATAAAATTAATCTTAAATAAGTTTTGTTTTAAAATATTGAACCTTTGCATATAAAGTAATAATAACATAAAAGTAAGAGTAAAACAAGTAATACTCCTACTTTTATATTATTGCGTTGAATTATCCAAAGTGCTAGAATTATCAATATTAATGTATTAATTTGATACGAGATGCCAAATCATTCAAGGCCATGTGAACATGTTCACAAAAAGTATCTAGGACAGCATGGGGATTATCAAACTTGTCATTTAGTAAGTTAGCAAGAAGAGCTTCTACGCTTCTTACCAACATTTCTTGATTACGTAATGGTAGCGGTAGCTCATGAATTCCTTTAAAAAGTGTCGTAGACAGTTGCCGTCCTAAGTAATTCATAGCTGCAGCTGGATCATTTGCACCAATATCCGAAACCGAGTAAGAAATAGCCCCTTTTTCTGATTGCATTTTTTCAATAGACTTCAACCCTCCTAATTTTGAACTAGCTTCAATATCCGCATAAATCATCGGAGACACTCCTGGGGAATGTAGTTCGGCAAGGTCTATAGCGGTCGATATAACACCTTGTAGAAAAAGGGTAACAACTTGATGATAATCCATCTCATATTCCGCATCATTATCTACAAGATCTTTAAGCACAAAAAGTGCCTTAGTCATGATTGCGCTTACTTCTGCGCTTGTCTTTGAATCTTTTGTCACTTCTGTCCTTTTTGTTTAAGCTTGGAGTGGCTCTATAAAATCACAACCACTCTTAGATAATTGTTTAAAGTAGACCAGAAATAGATTGAATCAATCCCTGTTTTAGTTCTGGTAGAGCCGCCTCAAATTTTAAATTAGTTTTCTTAGCTGAGCTAATAATTCTAGTTTGATATTTTTTCCAGTTACTCTTCTCGCTCCATGAAGAAGTCTTATGACCGCTTGTTCCTTGTTTTAGACTAGCATTACTTGCTTCGTTAACAACATGTCCCGATGCTTTTTCCGAGATTTGTAGATCGGTAATCATAGAATAGTTAACTACTTCTACCATAGCATCCGCAATAGTTCCGCCGATACCCCCTACCAACGCGCCGACTCCCGCGCCTCTAAAATTATCGGTAGCAAGACCTCCTGCAAGACCGCCGAGTAGCGCACCGTCTAATGCTCCGCCGTATCCGCCAGTTAAACTACTAAAAGGATCTTCTAAAGTATTTTTACCTACTTGTAAAATATTTGCTTGAATCATGAAGTTAGCTTCATCTGGATTTCTAACAACTCTATATCCCTTAGCTTCAATTGCTTGCTTTAATTCTTCTTCAATTTGAAGATCTTTTTTATCAGAAGTATTTCTGATTTGTAGCACTACGGTTCTCTTATTATCCGCTACAGGATCTAAGAAAACAGTCTCCGACATTCTGGTTTGCACGTCTAATTTACCGTGCTTTATAGCTTTATGCATTGTGCCACAACCGCTTAGCCCGGACATAGCAAAAACTATGACTAATGTTTTTAAAATTGACTGCATTATGTTTATTACTCCTTGAATATTAAATTGTTATGTTATTTTTAGTTCAACCTCGATAAGCCTATAATAAAGTTCTATCAAGCTCTTTTTTTTACCGTAATTTATATTAATCCAAAATACCTTGATAATTTCAAATTATCAACTTAGAAAGTATATTTAAGAACAATAACTATCACAGAAATAATTATATTGTTACCATAAATAACTCTAAGCAATTTTATCCAGCTAAAGAGCTTAAAATTGAGACAAATTCATTTAAGCACCTTATATTTTCAATAAATTATTTCTTAATTATAGTTGGTATATAATTTCTAACAGCGTTTAAGATTTCAACAAAATAGTGATTCATTTTCTGCCATTCTTGTTCTGATACACCATAGAGAACGGATAATCTTAGCCATTGGCTAAATAAAACATTCGCAATGATTTCAGGGTGGTAATCTTGCTTCAAATAATCGGATGTTAGTGTATGAATAGCCGTATTAACTCTAGTACTCTGGTACTCTACATGGTCTTGTGGTACATTGTCTAAATCTTCAGGGGTAGGTAATTTTGATTTTAAACTCTGCATTTTGCTATTTAGTATTTTTACATTAGGTAAGAATTCTGGATCCGGTAACTCAAAGGTAGTTTTTCTTATCAGGCTAATAATATTGCCGATTTCTTCAAATGGTGATAATTTGTTAAGAGACTCATATGGTATACCACGCAACGGTGCATCTAAGGTAAACCAAAAATAAAAAATACTCATATAAAGAACTTTAATTTCCATATGTTCTGATATCAACTCGACAAAAAGCTTCTCTAGTCCTGCTTGAAAAATAGTTGCCTCCTTTTGAAATTTAGTTGTTGCAGGAGGTAATTCAGAGTGAGTCTTTTGGGATAATTCCCAAATTTCATTTAATAATGACGCTGTTTCTGTGTTATCTATTTCTGCATCATCTATTGCGGGTTCTTCATCATTGATTGAGAGTTGTTGTATACTCGTAAGTATTTGTCCTCTGGTAAGCATAGCCTGTAGTAATTTATTGGTATAATCCATATAGAGTGGAATACAAGGTAAGCAATATTCTAAATATGAATTTGTGTTTGGCTTTCTATCTAGATAAGAAAAATAACCCACAAGCCAGCCTATTTGTATTGTCAGTTGGTTAATAGCATGATTAATTGATAACCCGTCTAAATCTTCCTGCCATGTTTCATGATGTTCGTTTACTAACGGTATTAAAAAAGCGAAGAATTCATTTTGTGGACAAATTAAATCTTCTTGTTTTTTTAAAAGATTACTTTGAGAATTTGACAAATTCTCCATCATATCCATAATAATTCGACCTAAACGCAAAGTTTGAACCACAATGCTGCCTGGTGTATCCTCCTTTAATCGATCTAATAGCGAGGATTGAATATGAGCATTTGAGTTCAAAAGATAATGATTAAATTTTGATAACGATAGTTCAGCATGTCGCCGTAAAAGGTTGTTAATCTCTGCCTCTAAGTCTCTCGATTTATCCTGATTATAAATAGTTATTGCAGCTCCCAAATAACAACAAAGGTGTACCACGACCATTTCAGGGATTTGAATCATTTTTGCACTTAATAGAGCTTCTTCTAACTTTTCTAAGAAATCGCTACAGTTTTGTATTGCTTTATATTCAAGGTTTGTTAACGAAAAAAAGTCTACTCTTAAGTTATCATAATCAACACTACTCAGCATTGGTTGTGGGTATGATATATTTTTTTCTTTAGTCATAAAACCAGACGAATTTAAAATACACAAGGAAAGTATATCTGTAAAAACTTATATATCACAAAAAAATCTAAAGTATAAGAAATATACTCTAAATTATCAGTGACAGATGTGCAAAAAAGTATGATGTTAAAATATATAGTAAAACAGTTTTTATCTACACCTTTAATCCTTGGAAATATAAAGGATACAGCATTTTATCCAGCAAAAGAGCTTAAAATTGAGATAAATTCATCTAAATTAAAACCAACCATAATACAGAAAGATTCGTAGAAATAGCTCAGGAAAGGCAAATAGAGCGATACCTAGCCGAAGTAGAACAAAAAGCAATTACCCAGCGTTTGCCCCGAGAATCAATTAAGGGCAAGGCTAATACTCTTGAGGCCCAAAGTAGCTATGAAATGCTCTCAACCATCAAGGATTTCAAGGTTGTCGGTAATACTATGAGAATTTATCTCAGAAGTACAGTTGAGTTAAGCGAGCATGAGCAAGAGGTCGTTTTAAGTCAGGTCCGGTCAATCTATTCCAACTCGGAGTTGGACATCGAAAGTGTAGAATACGTGGTAGAAAATGTCTGTAATTTTACAAATAATCATAATAACTTGCAGACCAAAAAAGCAGTAGACCTACCACTACTGCAACAAAGCGCACTGTTATTGACGAGGATGTTAGAATAGTTGAGCTAAAGCTCCGTGTGGGTGGAGGCTAACTACTGCTATCTAATACAGAAGGCAATAGAAAACCAAGGGCAAGAGTTCAAGGGAATTATTTAGCAATTTACTAATCAGGGTGTTTTATGAAAAAAACTACTAACAATGGGGGCAAGCACGACTACAGATACTTTAAGGCTAATATCGGGGAAGTAATCAAAGAATTTGACATTTTTGGCCAACCAAAAGAAATCCTGTCGCTAAAAAAAGCACGTTTTATGGCGGGTAATAAGAAACCTATAGCGGATTATGTTTTTATCAATAAGAATCAGGTAACAAACCCTTTGTTTGATATGGCACGTCAGGGTCTTAAAAATGAGATATCTTTTGAAGGTAAAATACTCGAATATGAAGACTTGGAAACATAAGATGGGATGAATTTCCTTGGGAAGGAATCCCGTTGCAAGATAGGATACGTTAAAAACCTGACGGTTTGCTTTAAGGATACAGCGGCTTGACGTCACCATTATACTTTAAGATTGGCAACTGGTTTAGTAAGTTAACTCATGTTATTAACGAGGACGCTAAAAGCACCGAACTCTTTTATCGGGCAATGAATAGAGACTAATTACGAGGATACAATTCAGGAAACATCAAAAAAGCTAGGATTTGATCTAAAGGTGATTTAGTTAAAAATAAGGCAGCTATATAATAATTGCCTTCCCTTAAAATATGTCTAACCGTTATGGATATTTATGATTTAACATAATTTTTTTAGGTTCTAATAATAAAAATTGAAAATAATAGAAAAATAAGTATCTTTTGTTGCAAGTAAATCAAGTTTCATATTTTTAGTTCAGGCAGATACTAAAGCAATATTATAAGTTTGTTTCAATTTGTCTGTAATCTCCTCTTTTTTATCAATTTTAATAAATGTATTCTGGTTATTTAATAGATAAACTCCTTCAGCATGTATTTTGGCAAATAATATTCCTTCTCTATAAATCCCTGTGAATTGATCGTACATACGATACTCCACTTGACCTATAGAAGTCATAATTACAATTATTGTTCTAATTAGGTATTTATCCATTTTCTAGAAAGTAAAAAATGTTTAATCATTTAGTATGTGGAAATATACAGAAAAAAGGTTAGTAAATAGATAATATAGTAGGTTTAACTTTACAAATATGGTTTAAGATAATAGATTTAGAAATCCTTAATAAAAATAAATTACTTTATGATGCAGAAAGAATTTGTTCAAGTGATACTTGATATATTATCGCCCATGCCTGATGTTGAGGCGGTCAGAAATAAAGGACACATAGTTTTATATAAAGATAACGTTATCTTTGGTAGGATAATCGAGCAAAGTGTTTACTTGTTAAGTAATGGTAATAAATTTATTGAAGTAGAAACTGAGCTAATAACTAGGTTACTTAGACCTAAAAATCAACTGAATCAATATGATCTTGATACGTTTTTATTTGAGGTTACTAAGGCGTGGTGGTTAGCTAAAGGAAGAACTATAACTATTTCAAATATAAAAGAAATTTTAACAAAGATTTAATATCCAGTAAAGTTGTGGCGGTTTAATAACTCCACCCGCTACGCCCTGTTGTCCTTATTTAGTCTAGTGAAGCGCTTCAGATCAGATCACAGTGGGCTTTTACCACCAAACTCTATGCTATTCCTAGTATACAATCTAATATCCTATTAATAACTATTAGATAACTATTAACTAATAGTTATCTTTTAATAATAAAATAACTAACAGATTTTTATTGATTATAAGCTAGCTAATAGCTATAATTATATTAATAATTAGTTATTAGATATGTTATGACTACAATAGTATTTGCCTCCTCTAAAGGTGGAGCAGGAAAAACAACTGCTGCAATTGTTCTAGCTTCCGAATTTGCAAGACAAGGTGTCTCTAAAGGTATGAATATTACATTAATTGATGCTGACCCGAATCAGCATAGTGCTAAGTGGGCATCTAAAGAGGGGAGGCCACAGAATATAAGAGTGATAGAGAATTCGGATGAAGATAGCATAATAGATGATATAGAGGATGCTAATCAAGATAGTGCCTTTGTTATCGTTGATCTGGAGGGGACAGCCAGTATGGCAGTTGCAAGCGCAATTAGCAGGGCGGATTTAGTAATAATTTTATGTCAGGGATCGCAAGATGATGCTGATGAGGCTATTAAAACCATAAAATTAATAAAGAGACAGGAGAGGTTATTAGCAAGGAAAATAGTGTATTCTGTCCTTTTTACTCGTACTCATCCTGCAATTACACCACGTACACTTACTTATATAATTAATGAATTTAAAAGACTGGAAATAGAAATGTTCCATTGTTCTTTAATAGATAGAGAGGCATTTAGAGCAATACGTTCATTTGGTGGTACTATTGAAAATCTTGATCCTAATGAAGTTTTCGGTAAGGATAAAGCCATAGCTAATATCCTAGCATTTACAGAAGAAGTGAAAATCAAGTTATTAAGTTTAAGTAAATAAGATATAATTATGAATAATAAAAGAACCAGTTTTGATTTTGAAGAAGTGATTGATCTAGATTTAGTAGAACGGGCTAGTAATAGCGGTAAATCTGTCAATTATAAAGATCTGGAAAAAGTAGCAGTTGATTCAGGTTTTATAAAAAGACTTTCTCAAACAAGAAAAAACAGGAGAAAAAGGTCACCTTATACAGAACAGCTTGGAATTAAAGTCAGACCACTAATTAAAGATATCTTTCAGGAACTTGGCAAGAAGTTATCTGTTTATGATCACACAACATTTGAGCTTGCAATACTTGCTTTAATTGAAAAAGAAAATGATCAGGATTTAATTAGAAAATATAAAGATATTACTTCAAAAACTTTAGTAAAATAATAGAACAAAACTAAAATAATTTAGAATTGATGAAAGGTAGAAAAAAAGAAACTTATACGTGTCTAAAAAATCAAGATATAATAGCTGTCCGAAAAGGATCGTTTTTGAACAGGGCTTGTTTCTATGTTCAAAAGTTATATTGACATAATTAAGAACATAGCTAATATTTAGTACAGCCTTTTCAATACATTTTATACCGAGTTATGTCCCGCACTTTTGCTTACGTTAGAGTTTCGACAACAGAACAAAATTCTGAAAATCAAATAAAAGAAATAGAAGACGCAGGATTTAAAGTTGAACCACATCGTGTAATCTCAGAAACTATATCCGGCTCCATGCCTACCGCACGCCGTAAGGGCTTTATTCGCCTGTTGGATAAAATTGAAAGTAAGGATATCTTGGTCGTTACCAAGCTTGATAGACTAGGACGTGATGCTATAGATGTAAGTGCAACTGTAGCCAAACTTGAAAAAGCTGGAATCAAAGTCCATTGTTTGGCTCTTGGAGGAGTCGATCTTACCAGTTCATCTGGAAAAATGACTATGGGAGTAATTAATGCTGTTGCAGAGTTTGAACGTAATTTGTTAATTGAACGTACACAATCTGGGCTTACTAGAGCTAAGTCACAAGGAAAGACTCTTGGACGACCAAAAGTGTTTTTAGAGTCGCAAAGACAGGAAGTTATAAATCAATTAGAGGAAGGAAAAACTGTAGCTGCAATAGCAAGAAATTTTAATACAAGCCGGCAAACTATTATGCGTATTAGGAATATTATTAATAATTAATGCATAACTATAGTACATTATGTTCCTTATAAAATGGCTAATGTATTTTTGCTGTGCAAATTCTATTAAATAAGTTAATATGTGGTATCCAATTTAAATTTTATTAGCATCTAATATGTCGCTTAAGCCAGAACAAATAAATTTAATATCTCTGATCGATCAAAAGGTAAAAGATATTTTGTCAAGTGGCGGTAATGAAATATCGGTAATGATTTCATTGTTAGAAGAAATGCCTCAAATTAAAACCATTATCGATTCCGCCGATAAAGAAGAGTTGAATAAATATTGTGATTCTTATGACGGATTTTATCGATATATGAAGATACTGGAAAATACCGCCGGTGCCATTGCTAACGGAAGTATAAAAGTTTAACAAATGATTCAGGGTTATTAATTTTTTGTTATGTAAGCAGGTTAAGAGCGTTACAAATCATGGATATAGTTGAGGCGGTCAGGGCGGCTTTTGAAGGGAAACGAATAAGACGCAAAGAGTGGTTTTTTATAGATAGTGAAAGATGTGTCTATAATATACGGTTACCGGGGTATCGATGATAAAATAACATATTTGCTTGAACATACCGAGGGAAGTAAGGAAGAAAGATCTGCAAGTTTTTCAGGTGAAGATGTTTTAGCAAACGACTGGGAGGTGGTGCTCTAAAGCTAGAAATTGCCGGATTCTGGTATATTAACAATATATTAATCTACGATTGACAGCTATTTTGTATGTTAAATTTATAGCTTTATTTGCTTCTGCCAAGAACGTCTAACATTATGATATATGTGTTGCATACTGCTTAAAAACGATTTTCTTTTATGCCAAAATGGTGGGTTTATCCCCGTTTTCTTAATCAAAACGGCAGGGATTTTAACTATTAAACTTGTTTTAAGTTTCTGATGAGGGTTACCCCAGAAATTTTTAAGTTCTATTTTACCTGTGACTTCGGTAGGAGTTAAAGAACTATTAACAAAATTTGATGAAATAATATATTTTTTTATTTTTTGAGATAATAATTTTTCTTCTATTCCTCTAAGTTCAAATAATAACAAAGGGTTATAATCAATTTCTTCCGCAATCTTTAAATATAATCCGGCTATATGCTTACAAGGGTTTTCCCAATCCGGACATGAACAGGAGGTGTCTATATCTTTACTGCTTTGCGGTAAGATATTAGAGATACCGGAAGGTAATTCTCTTGTCACTAGTTTGGCAAGTAATAATGGATCATTTTCAATATTGTTAATTATCGATTCAGCATTAGATAATTTTGAGAAAACAATTTTACTTTTGTAATACGGAACTTTATAAACTCCAAAATATGGATTTATATTACCCATCATGGTAGCCGATACTTGATTTTGTTTCTGTTGATAGTTAGATAGCCTGTTTGCCGTCCGGTATGCGCTTCCACGCTTCAACCTTCCTTCTTCTATAAAGGACTTTAAAGCTTCTAGAAACTTTTCTCCCCACCACGTTTTATTATTCACCTGAGAGAGCCTCCTGTCTTAATTTTATTAAATCCATAAAAGTTTGGGTATTAAGATCTTTAAGCCATGAAGAATCATCGCTAAGTATTGATTCGGACAAAGTAACTTTATCCGCAATGATTTGATCTATTGTTTCTTCCAGGGTACCTTGGGTAATAAATTTATGTACTAAAACTTTTTTCTGCTGTCCGATACGAAAAGCTCTGTCGGTTGCCTGATTCTCAACCGCAGGATTCCACCATCTATCAAAGTGGATTACTTGACTCGCTTTTGTTAAGTTGATACCAACACCTCCCGCTTTTAATGATAAAATAAATATTGACGGTGGGGTAGCTTCGTCCTGAAACTCTTCGATCATGGCATCTCTTGCAGTTCTGCTAATAGATCCGTGTAATAAATAGGTATTATATTTTAGAGCAAAAAATTTATTTATGGCTTCACAAATTTCTTTATATTGAGAAAAAACTAAAATACTTTCTTTGTTTTCTATAGCTTCATCAATTATTGAATCAAGTCGTTGCAGTTTTAACGATCTTTTTGCGGCAAATTCGCTGTTATCTTGTAAATATTGCATCGGGTGATTACAAATTTGCTTCAATCTAGTTAAACTTGATAGCATATCCGCGCTAGCAAATTCTCCGTTTTTAATTTTATCGCTTATTTGGTTAACTACCGCCTGATACAATGAAGCTTGCTCTTTAGTTAACTGACAATAAACTTTTTGTTCAATTTTATCGGGTAATTCGGATATAATAGATTTATCGGTTTTGAGTCTACGTAATATAAACGGTTCTATAAGACGTTTTAGCCGCGGTCTATTTTCCGGTTCCCCATGAAATTGTTGCTTGAATATTTTTAAATCACCTAAATAATCTCTATTTAGAAAGTTAAATATTGACCAAAGATCAACTACGCTATTTTCTATAGGCGTGCCGGTGAGCGCAACATAGTGCTCAGCTTTCAAAGCAAATAAGGATTTACTTTGTTGAGCCTTGGGATTCTTTATATTTTGTGCCTCGTCGAGGATGATTCTATGCCACTTTATGTCGGTAAAAAGTTTATAATTTTTACGAAGCATGGTAAATGTCGTCAGTACTACATCATACTCGGTAAGATTCTGATCTTTACCTTTAGGGTGGTATGTGCATATGGAAATATGCGGAGCAAATCTCGCAAATTCCCTTTCCCAGTTACCGATTACCGAAGTAGGAACAACCAAAAGGTTATTTCCCGCATTTTGGGTTGCGGCTATATGTGCAATAATCTGAACAGTTTTGCCAAGACCCATATCATCGGCTAGACATGGGTTTAGTCCAATTTGTTCCATATACCTCATCCAAGAAAAACCTTGTTGTTGATAAGGTCTAAGCGTCCCTTGAAATGTGCCGGGAGTATCCAGTATGGTAAAATTTTGCTTGCTATACAAAGACATAAGGAATTGATCGGTATTGTGGTCAAATTCAATATCCGGATGAGCGGCTTTATTAAGTAATTGAAAAATATTTAGATCTTCTACTTGATTGTTCTTCCAGAAATCAAGTATGCGATCCATATGTGCCAAATCAAGCTGCACCCATTCTCCCCTAAATTGTACTAGCTCTTCTTTATTAGCAATCAATTGTTTCCATTCTTCTACGGTAATATCTTGTCCGTTTAGCGATAATGAGTATTCAAATGATAAAATACCTTCAAGGGTAAAATAGCTATTTTCATTTTGTGATGAAATTTTGGTTTTTTTATGTTTGAGCTTTAATTTAGCCGTATTATATCCTTTCGGCGTATACCAAGAAGGTATAATTACGGTAAAGCCGGACTGTTGTAAGGTCCAAGCCGTTTCTTTTAAAAAAAATCTAGCATCTTCCTGTGTCAATTTAAACGGTATAACCCTATCTTCATTAAATGCACGTTCAAGGTCAGGATAAATACGCATTGCTAACCCCAAATCACTTAAGCAATCGTGCCATCTATTACTAATAATTTCATATTTAGACTGCTCTTCATTACTCTTTTTGAGAACAGCAAGACTCCATTGAGAATCCCTATTCTCGGGCGCTTCAAGTTTAATACATATGTTATGCTTATTGTGGTCTAATGCAGACTTCCAAGTTAACCAATGCTCCTTATCTAAATCTGAGAATTTCTTTGTTTTTGAATTAAAAAAACTTTCTAAAAAAGTACCGGAAATAATTCTGCTCTGGTCATTAGATAAGTATGTTGTTTTGACAAGATTTGTAACCGTATGGTCAAAAAAATGCCGCAATAATCCAATGTTGCTATAACAATTATTATCTATATAGCGACATATCTCGGGCATTTGCTTAGCCAGCAGTTCTACGTCTGGATGATACGTAGTCCAAACAGGTTCGTTATTTTGGTTAATGCTAGGTATATATAATTCATATTCTAGAATTTCAGAAACTACATCGATTATTTGTTGCCAATACACAAAGTCCGGTGCAAAGCGCAAGCTTTCTGCAGAAAAAATATTTTTAATTATAGGAGGATTAACATATAAACAGCCGACTTGATGGTATTGCCAATCTAGTTTATCAGGTGTATCTAAATTATATTCTCGTGCTATTAGGGGTGAAGCAACAGCTGCCGTATTGTGCGTAGGGAGTAGAATATTAACTTTTCCTACTATACCTGAAGCTAATTGTTTATTAGGAGCGTAAATTTTATCTTTTGTTTCAATCCAAAGACATATTTGGTTTTTTGTGGGATGCCATATTCCGTGTAATACTTCCATCGGCGCTAAAAACTAATCGCGTGAATTAAGAGGTATTTTCCCATAAAGTGCGTAGCTTGCAAGAATTTTTCTAAAATATGCTATCGGTAGTATAGCATAAGTAGTTTTATAACAACAACCTATTATATATTATGCGATACTTTAAAATAGACCGGATTTTGGTAGTCTACGTGAGGTATACTCAAAATAGAACGATATTTGGTAAAAAAAGTAAGGTCTATGCAACATTATACTCCTTAATATAATATGCTGAAACCCATTATGGGTATTGCACTTTACCACGCTCTAGTCTTAAAGAATTTAATAAGGGCTTAAGCGGTGTATGTGGGTTTATTGATTCAATTTCTTCTAGAATAGCGGTAAGCTCTTCTTCTGCTCCTAAATTAAACAAAGCATCTACTTTAACTAAATAGGCTTCTTCCTTTTTAGGATAAATGGTAACTGCTAAGTCTGCGCTTTTAAGTGCTTCTTCATAACGATGCAATTTATTTAATGCTTTTGCTTTCTTAACGTACATTAGATATCTATTATCAGAGGAGGCATCAGCCTTTATTGCTTGATCGCATATTTCTATAACGTGTTCATATTTTTCATTGTGCAAAGCTATATAGGCTTGATGATGTAAGTGCTGCCAGTTATTTGTAATATTTTCTGAAAAGAATCTTGTATATACAACTAAACTTATTATTGCACCGAGTGTGAACCACAATAAATATTTGGTG
>Ga0172367_10006702_pt1 | contig 13440 bp, 14 predicted proteins | sample Lak10m_FD_114542 | JGI IMG/M metagenome (GOLD analysis project Ga0172367, IMG submission 114542) | Freshwater microbial communities from Kabuno Bay, South-Kivu, Congo - kab_022012_10m | ecosystem: Environmental > Aquatic > Freshwater > Lake | place: Democratic Republic of the Congo: South-Kivu...
CCGCCGTCGATTCTGCAGGCCGAGGGTGCGATGGACTGCGCGGTCGAGCTGTACTCGATGACGAAGGGTTTCTCGATGGCGGGTTGGCGATGTGCATTTCTCGTCGGCAACACGCAGGTGGTGCAGGCGCTCGTGAAGCTGAAGTCGTACCTGGACTACGGCTCGTTTCAGCCGATCCAAATTGCGGCGACCGTGACGTTGAACGAAGCGAGCGATTTTCCGACCGAAGTGTGCCGCACCTACCAGTCACGGCGCAACGCGCTCATCGAGGGCCTCGACCGCATCGGCTGGTCGATTCCGTCGCCGCGCGGTTCGATGTTCGTTTGGGCGCCGATCCCCGAGCCGTATCGCGAGATGAATTCCGTGGAGTTCTGCTCGCACCTCGTGTCGGAATGCAACGTCGCGCTCTCGCCCGGCTCGGGCTTCGGCCCCGGCGGCGAAGGATTCGTGCGATTCGCGCTCATCGAGAACGAACAGCGCATCCACCAAGCAGTGCGCAATTTGGACCACGGCCTGCCCAAGCTGTAATCGCCTGCGTGTAGCCCGCGCTTGTAGGCCGATCGGGTCACCAGTACGTGTGGCCGTAGGTGACTTGATAAATGGTCGTGGTGTCGTATCGTGCCGGCTCGTGCACAGACCTGCGCATGGCAGATACGACAACGAACGGCACTCCTCCCGACGCTCGGCGCTTACGCCTCCACCGCGCGCTACGCGAAAAACTTGGTGACCAGGTGGCAGACGATCTGGTCGACTTTCTGCCGCCCGCGGGTTGGGGCGACTTGGTGCGCCGCGCTGATCTCGATGCAGCGGTGACGAGGCTCGAACATAAGATCGACGCGTTGGGTGCGCGACTCGACCAGCGCATTGACGGGCTCGAAGTGCGCATTGGTGCGATTGAACGTACGCTCGGCGAAATCAAGAACGACCTCCGCAGTCTCGGCAACCTGAAGCGCACCATCGTGGTGACGGGTATGTCGATGGCGGTGTCGATCATCCTGGGGCTTGGCGCAATCGGCGTCGCGTTCTTGCAGGTGGCAATGAGAACGGGCGGCTAGACCGTCGAGAAGCGGTCAGATCGCCCAGGCGCGGGTGCGCTCGACTGCGCGCAGCCAGACGGCGTGCGCCGCGTCACGTGCCGCCGCACCCAGGCCGGGGCTGAAGCGCCGCTCGAGTGCCCATCGCGACGAGATGTCGCTCGTTGAACCCCACACACCTTCGGCGAGACCCGCAAGATACGCCGCGCCGATTGCGGTGGTCTCCAACTCCGTCGGCCGCAGCACGTCGACGCCGAGTTGGTCGGACTGCATCTGCAGCATGAGATCCATCACTGCCGCACCGCCGTCGACGCGCAGGTCGCTGATCGCCACACCAGATGCACGTGTCATGGCATCTACCACGTCGCGAGTTTGGTACACCATCGACTCGACGACCGCGCGCGCGATGTGCGCGCGGTTGGTGCCGCGTGTGATTCCAAAAACTGAGCCGCGCGCATACGGGTCCCACCACGGGCTCCCGAGCCCGGTGAACGCCGGCACTACGACCACGCCACCAGAATCACCAACACTCTCGGCGAGCGGTCCGATGTCACTCGACTTCTCGATGATGCACAGGCCGTCGCGCAACCATTGCACGGCCGCGCCCGTCACGAAGATTGCGCCCTCGAGGGCGTACACGGCGGGTTGGTCGCTGATGCGCCAGGCGACGGTCGTCAGCATTCCGGAAGTCGGCGCCGGGCACTCGGTGCCGACATTCATCAGCACGAAACTTCCCGTGCCGTAGGTGTTCTTCGCGCTGCCGGTCGCAAAACATGCTTGGCCAAAGAGCGCTGCCTGTTGGTCGCCGGCCACGCCACTGATCGGCACACCAGCCGGAATCGCGCCGTCACGCACCGTGACGCCGATGCGCCCGCTCGACGACACCACCTCGGGCAAAGTCGCGGGGTCGATGCCGAACAATCCGCACATGTCTTTGCTCCAGCGCAGCGTGCGGATATCGAAGAGCATCGTTCGCGATGCGTTGGAGACGTCGGTCGCAAATGCCGCGCCGCCCGTGAGCCGGTGGATGATGAACGCATCGATCGTCGCAAAGGCGAGGTTCTTGTTGCGGGACACGTCGGTGTTGCGCAAGAGCCACTCGACTTTCGAGCCGGAGAAATACGGGTCGAGCACGAGCCCGGTCGTGGCACGCACCGCGGGCAAGTGGTCGGCGAGGGAGTCGCAGCGATTCGCGGTGCGACGGTCTTGCCAGACGATTGCATGGTGAAGCGGCGCGCCGGTGGCCCGGTCGATTGCCACGACTGTCTCGCGTTGATTCGTGATGCCGATTGCAGCCACTGGCTCGTCGAGCTTTGCGCACACCGACTGCAGCGTCGCGCGTACCGCCAGCCAGATTTCTTCGGCGTCGTGTTCCACCCAGCCCGGTTGCGGGTAGTGCTGCGTGAACTCGCGGTAGTCGGCAATCGACGCGCGACCATCCCCGAACACCGCCCGTGTGCGAACACCCGTGGTGCCCGCGTCGATGGCGAGCACGACGCCCTGCGACGCAGCCATGGCGCGAGGTTAGTTGGCGAGACGCGACGGGCTTGCTGCGGATTCGCACGGCAACTCGATCACGAATCGCGCACCAGCCAGACCGTCGCGTCGCCGCTCGACCCAGACGCGCCCGCCGTGCAGGCGTACGTGTTCGCGCACGAGCGCGAGTCCGAGCCCCGCCCCCTCGGAACTGCCACGCTTGCTTGCGCCTGCCCCGCGCGCGAAGCGATCAAAGATGCGATCGGTGTCGAATTCGGGCACGCCTTCGCCGCGGTCTTCGACCGCAACGAGCACGTGCGCAGACGAGTCGTCGGAATGCGCCACGTGCACCGCCGCGCTGCCGCCGCCGTGCAGGCGCGCATTGTCGACGAGGTTGGCGAGCACACGGGCGAGGCGGCGGCGGTCGCCGTGAATCACGGCGTCGCGGCACGCGACATCGACGACGATCGTCGAGCGCGGCATGCTGCTGGCGCGCACGGCCTGCTCCACGAATTCGCCGACGCGAAGCTCATCGCGATTCAAGCGAACGGCACCAGCGTCGTATCTCGAGATCTCGAGCAGGTCTTCGACGAGCCCGCTGAAGCGCGCGACGTCGGCGACCAACAAGTCGAGGGCGGCTTGGCTGCGCTCGGTGAGCTCGTCACGGCGCGACATCATTACTTCGACCGATGCGGCCAGCGTCATGAGCGGGGAGCGCAGTTCGTGGCTCACGTCGGAGGCAAACCGCGCGTCGCGCTCGACTCGTTGCTGAAGTCGCGCGACCATGTCATTGAACGAGTCGGTGAGCGCATTCAAGTCGGGGTCGTCGGTGGGTTCGAGTCGTGTGTCGAGTCGACCGTCGGCGATGGCGCGCGCGGCTTCGGCGGCACCGGCGAGTGGTCGCACGACGCGCTCGCTCGACACGATGCCGAGCATGAGTCCGACGAGCACGGTGATGATGGTCGCGAGTATCAACGATGCGCGCACGCTGCTGAGCGTCTCGTCAATCAGTTGGTCGGAGAGCCCGAGCTCGCCGTCTCGCGCCCGCAGGTTGGAGCGTGTGAGCGTGTAGGTGAGAAAGAAGAGCACGCTCGACAGGAGCAGCGCGCCGATCACGAATGTGGCGAGGATGCGCGAGCGCACGCCCATGCGCCTCGGACGCCGACGGCGCACGAAGGCCCGCAGACGGTCGCGCGTTCGTGGTCGAGTCGGACGGACGGGGCTCGTCACGACTGCAGGCGGTATCCGAGCCCGCGCACGGTCACGACGTGGCGCGGGTTGGCGGGGTCTGCCTCGATCTTCATGCGCAGTCGTCGCACGTGCACGTCGACCAGGCGCCCGTCGCCGAAGTAGTCGTAGTCCCACACCTTCTTCAACAGCGTCTCGCGGCTGAACACGCCACTCGGGTCTTCGGCGAGCACGCACAACAACTTGAACTCCGTCTTGGTGACCGCCACGTCGGCGCCGCGCAGCGTCACACGACCTTCGGCCGGGATGATGACGAGGTCGTCGAACTCGAGCGTGGCGTGCTGCGGATCGGCGGGGCGCAAGCGCCGCAGGAGCGCGCGGATGCGAGCCGAGAGTTCTTTCGGTGCGAACGGCTTGGTCATGTAGTCGTCGGCACCTGCCTCGAGTCCGGCCACCACGTCGTGGGTGTCGCTGCGCGCGGTGACCATCACGATGGGCACGCTGCTCTTGGCGCGAATCTGCCGGCACAACTCGAAGCCGTCGATGCCAGGGAGCATGATGTCGATCAGCACCACGTCGGCCGGACGTGCGGTAAAGAGCGTCACGGCGTCCTCACCGGTTGCGGCCTCGTCGACGGTCCAACCTTCGTCCTCGAGCGCCAGGCGAACCGACGCGCGAATGCGCTCGTCATCCTCGACGGCAAGAATGCGCGTGCCCACGACGACTCAAGTTAGTGCGGGTGCTTGCGCGCCGCATCCACGACCATGCGTGACAGAGCGTCGAACACCCCGGGTGCCGCCACGAGCACCTCGCCCGCATGCATGGCAGACCCGGAGAAGTCGCCGCTGCGCGCGCCAGCCTCGCGGGCGATCAGCTCAGCGGCGAGCACGTCCCACGAGTGGAGGTTCTCCTCGAAATACGCATCGAGCCTGCCGCACGCGACGAAACAGATATCCACGGCTGCCGCGCCCATGCGCCGCACGTCGCGAATGAGGTGGATGAATTCGGTGACGCGCCGCGACTGCACGGTGCGCTGCGACGGCGTGTAACTGAAGCCAGTGGCAACCAGTGCTTTGGCGATCTCGTGCTGTGGTGAGCACGAGATCGGCGTGCCGTTGAGCGTTGCCCCGGCGCCGCGCCGCGCGGCGAACATCTCGTGCAAGTCGGGCATATACACCGCACCGACAAGCGAGCCGTGCACATCACGCGCGCCGATTGAAACACACCACGTCGGCAGGCCGTACATGAAACTCGTGGTGCCGTCGATCGGGTCGACGTGCCATTCGATGCCCGAGGTTCCGCGGTGCTGGCCGCCTTCTTCGCCGACGATTGAGTCGTCGGGTCGCGCCGCGCGAAGTCCGGCGACGATGGTTGCTTCGGCCTCGCGATCGAACACCGTGACCATGTCGGTGTCGGTGAGTTTGGTGCCGACCACGCGCATGCCGCGCGCACGACCCTCACGCGCCACGTCGCCCGCGCGACGCGCCAGGTCTTCGGCGACCGCGAGCAGTGCCTCGCTCATCGTTGGTCGCCGCGCTCGCGCCATTCGCCCATGGCGCGGAGTCCGAGCACGGCGACGACGCTCATGCCACCGGCGAAACCGAGCGAGCCCAACAACATCGCTGCACCAGTAGCGACGTCGCAGTTGCCGGAGCACTGCACATCGACGAGCGCGAAGCCGATCATTCCGCCCGCCGCGCCGGCGATGATCACTGCGGCGAAGGCGACCGCGCGAGCGGCGCGTGACGGCAGGGCAGACAGGGGACGGTCATTCATCGCCCCATCACCGTATTACTAGCGTTGCCCGCATGTCGGCGATGCTGCCGCGGCGCATCCTGCACGTCGACATGAACGCGTTCTTCGTCGCGTGTGAAGTGCTGCGTCGCCCCGAGTTGGCGGGTAAGGCGGTGGTGGTTGGCGGTTCGGCACAGCGGGGCGTCGTCGCTGCCGCATCGTACGAGGCGCGGCAGTTCGGCGTGCGATCGGCGATGGCATCAGCCGTGGCGAGCAGGATGTGCCCGCACGCGATTTTTCTCGACGGCGACCATGACTACTACGGCGAGGTGAGCGCGCGGGTGTTCGACGTGTTCCACGATTTCACGCCGCTCGTCGAGGGTTTGTCGCTCGACGAAGCATTCCTCGACGTGACCGGCGCGCAGCGACTGTTCGGCGATGCGGTGGTGGTGGCGACCCGTGTGCGCGACGCCGTGCGTGAGCAGGTCGGTTTGGCATGCAGTGTCGGCATTGCGACGTCGAAGTTCGTCGCCAAGCTCGCCACCGAATTCGCCAAGCCGCGCGCCTCGCGCGAGCGCATCGACCCAGGTCCGGGGGTTTTCGAGGTCTCGCCCGGCAGCGAGGTCGGGTTCTTGCACCCGTTGGAAGTCGGCATGCTGTGGGGCGTCGGGCCGGTGACGCTCGAGAAGTTGCATCGCATCGGGCTGCGGCGCGTAGGCGATATCGCGGCGTGTGAGCTGCGCGTGTTGCGGCTCTCGCTCGGCGAGGGCTTGGCGAACCATCTGCACGACCTCAGTCGAGCGATCGACGACCGCGAGGTGGAACCCGATCGCGAGACCAAGTCGATCGGCAGCGAAGAGACGTTTGCCGACGACCTCAGCGACGCCGTCGAGGTGCGCCGACACCTGCTGCGCATGGCCGACACCGTCGCGCGGCGCTGCAGAGAGTCGGGGCTCGCCGCCCGCACGATCACGCTCAAGATTCGCCACGCCGACTTCCGCAACCTGACGCGCTCACGCACGCTCGATGAACCCGTCGATACGACGCAAGCGATCATGGGGGTGATTGACGAGTTGCTGCCCGACGTCGACCTCGCACAGGGCATCCGACTGGCGGGTGTGAGCGCGCGCAATTTCGCCGCGCCCGACCCGCAGCTCCGCCTGTTCGACGACGAATCGCCCGACGGCAGTCACTTGCCTCGCGTCCAGGAGTGGCGCGAGGCGGCGCGGGCCGTCGACAAAATCCGCGAGAAATTCGGCGATGCTGCCATCGGATCGGGGTCGCACGACGAGCCGACGGGCACACCGTGGGGTCCGCGACGAGAGTCATGAGGAAGGGTGGCTGGTGCCGTGCACGCCACTACTACGCTTGGGCGGCAATGAAGCACTCGAAACTGCGTCGCCACTTCGATGGAGCGTGCCGTGCCGCTGTCTGACGAAGAGATTCAAAAGCTGCGCGAGATCGAGGCGCAACTCGAGAGCGATGAACGGTTCGTGCAAGCCGTGTCACCGTCGGGGCTTTACCGTCCGGCCGTGAAGAAGGTGCGTTGGGCGGTGCTGGGCGCTGTGGCGAGCCTGGCCCTCGTGATCGCCGGACTGCAGTTTCACTTCGCGGCGGGCTTCGCAGGATTCGCGCTGATGCTGGCGTGCGTGCTCGTCATCGAGCGCGAACTGCGCACGATGGGCAAAGTCGGGGTGCGCGACCTCACGTCAATGCTGCGCACCACGCGCGAGCAAGCCAAGCAGTTGCGCGACAAGATGGGTCGCGAGCAGTAGCTCGCTCGACGCAAGTCGCAGGAGCCACCTCGATTGGCCGACCGACGCGCCTATCTCGCCATCGATATCGGCGGCACGAAAGTCGCCTGCGGTGTGGTCGCGACTGATGGCACGCTGCTTTCTTCCGACCGATGTGCGACACCGACTTCGGGCGTGTGGCAGGTGATCGTCGACCTCGTGTCGAGAGTGCAGAGCAGCGCCCGCGCGCATGAGTTGATCGCCGTGGGCGTGGGCTGTGGAGGGCCGATGTCTGACAACGGCGACAAAGTTTCCAACCTGCACATCAAGGAGTGGCAAGACTTCCCGCTGCGATCGTCGCTTGCGACTCTGACTGGCCTCGAAACGTTCGTCGACAACGACGCCAAGGCGATCGTGCTCGGCGAAGCGTGGTGCGGTGCGGCAGCCGGCCACCGCGACGTGATCGGCATGGTGGTGTCGACCGGCGTGGGCGGCGGCATCATCACCGACGGCCGTCTGCTCGACGGGCACACCGGTAACGCAGGACACATCGGCCACGTGAACGTCGTGCCCGACGGACGCGAATGCAAGTGCGGCGCGCGCGGGTGTCTCGAAGCGGTCGCGTCGGGCACGGCGATCGAGATGATGACCGGCAAACCGGCCGCGCAAGCCTCGCGCCAGGTGATCGAACAAACCGGAACGTACGTCGGGCGCGCCGTCGCCTCGGTTGCCGCGCTCTTGGACCTGCGCCTCGCGGTGATCGGCGGCTCGGTCGCGCTCGGGTTTGGCGAGCCATTCTTTGCCGCCGCCCAGCGTGAAGTCGACAGATACGCCAAGATCAGATTCGTGCGCGGCGTGCAGGTGTGCCCGACGGGCCTCGGCGCGGATGCTCCGCTGGTCGGGGCGGCCGCCGTCGCGCGTCGTGCCGTCGAGACCGGCGTCAACTAGCGTTTCGCCCATGCAACCGACCTACGCGCCCGAAGCCGAGGCTTACCGCGAAAAAGTGCAGGCATTCCTCGCCGAGAAGCTTCCCGCCAACTGGAAGGGCATCGGTGCGCTCGACGGCAAAGAACTCGAGACGTTCATCGCGCAATGGCGCGTGACGCTGGCTCAATCCGGGTATCTGGCACCGGGCTGGCCGGTCGAATACGGCGGCGGAGGACTGTCGGCGCTCGAGCAAGTCATCGTCGCCGAGGAGTTTCTGCGCGCCGGTGTGCCGACCGGGGCGATGAACGACGTGTTCGGCATCCAGATGCTCGGCAACACGCTGCTCTTGTTCGGCACCGAAGAACAAAAGCGCCACTACCTCCCGCGCATCATCTCGGGCGACGACATCTGGTGCCAGGGATACAGCGAGCCCAACGCCGGCAGCGACCTCTCCAACCTCGGTCTCAAAGCCGAGCTCGACGGCGACGAGTGGGTGCTGAACGGCCAAAAGATCTGGACCTCCGCCGGGCATCTCGCCGACCACATCTTCACGCTTGCGCGCACCGACCCGCACGCGCCGCGGCACAAGGGAATCTCGTTCCTCTTGGTCGACATGCGCCAGCCCGGCATCGAGGTGCGCCCCATCAAGATGATCTCGGGGGAGAGCGAATTCAACGAGGTGTTCTACACCGACGTGCGCGTGCCGAAGGAAAACGTGGTCGGCGGCGTGAACAACGGTTGGGCGGTCGCGATGGCGCTGCTTGGTTTCGAGCGCGGCGAGGCTGCGGCGACCGGACCGATTCGCTACGAGGCAGAGTTCGATCGTCTCGTCGAGTTGGCGCGCGAGCGTGGAGTGCTCGACGACCCGCGCATCAGACAGCGCCTTGCCTGGTGCTATTCCAAGGTGCAAGTGATGAAGTATCTCGGGCGGCGCACCCTGACCAAGTTCTTGGCCGGTCACCATCCGGGACCAGACGGCGCAATCTCGAAGTTGTACTGGAGCGAGTACCACAAAAAGTCGACCGAACTCGCAATGGACATTCTTGGTATGGACGGTCTGGTGCCGGTCGGGCGCAAGCCGAGCACGGCGTTCCAGACCGACGACGCGGGCGCTCCGAACTCCACGATGAGTTGGGCGATGACCTTCATGAACGCGCGCGCCGGCACCATCTACGCGGGCTCGTCGCAGATTCAGCGCAACATCATCGGCGAGATGGTGCTCGGCCTGCCCAAGGAACCCAAACCGAGCTAGGCCGTTACCGTGGCGAACGACCGATCGACCATCGGTGCGCCGGCGATGCTTGCCGTCGCACGACATCCATCACTGTGGCCGACCGCGATTCGCCAAATGTTTCGGCTCGCGCCCAACGATTGGTGGAGGCGCGCACCATTTCTTCCATTGCCCGACCGTCGTTACATGAGTTTCCGGTTCGAGACGCAGTACGGTGATTCCGTGCATCGAGCAGAGCCGCGCGACCTCGTCAAGTATCTTGCTTGGTGCCGCTCGTACCAGCGCGATCTGCGTCGAAGAAGAGGCAGGGTCTAGAGACATGCGCAGCGCGCTCGTCCTCAATGCGACGTTCGAGCCGCTGAGCGTGGTTTCGGCGCGGCGCGCGATTTGCCTCGTGCTCGCCGAGAAAGCCGAAATCGTCGAGGACGACGGCACCGAGGTGCGTGCCGCCACCCTCGTGATGCGCTGTCCGCTCGTGATTCGACTCAACTACATGGTGCGCGCGCCGTTCCGCCGCCGCACCGCGCTGTCGAGGCGTGCCGTGTTCGCCCGCGACGGATACAAGTGCCAATACTGCGGTCGACCCGCCGACTCAATCGACCACGTGATGCCGCGGTCGCGCGGCGGCGAGCACATCTGGGAGAACGTCGCCGCCGCCTGCCGCACGTGCAACCTGCACAAGCGCGACCGCACCCCGCACGAAGCCGGGATGATTTTGGCCAAGGCGCCGCACTCGCCGCGCGACCAGGCGTGGATCACCGCCGCCGTCGGCCGGGTGCCGGAAGCCTGGAAGCAATACCTGTCTGTCGCCTCGTGAGAGGTGCCGCCGGCGCGTTGCATGAACGCGCCACCGAGGCGCTCGCGCGAGTCGAGGTGCTCGAGATTGAACGCATGGCGGTGGTGCTCGGTAGCACGCAGTCAACCGACCTGATCGACACCGCGCGCGCTGCACAGCTCGGCTGCGACGTGGTGCGACGCCGCAGCGGCGGGGGAATCGTGCTGCTGCAACCCGGCGACCATGCATGGATCGACGTGACGGTGCCGCGCGGGCACCAGCTGTGGGATGACGACGTCGAGCGAGCGACGCACTGGTTGGGCGACGTGTGGTGCGAGTCGTTGCGCGAGGTGGTCGGCGGCGACGGATGGTCGGCGCACCGCGCCAAGCTCGCGGCAAGCGCACCCGAACGCGCCGTGTGCTTTGCCTCGCTCGGGCCCGGCGAAGTGGCGCGAGACGGTCGCAAGGTGGTCGGTATATCGCAGCGACGCACCAAGGACGCCGCACGGTTCCAGTGCACGGTGTTCCGCGCAATTGACATTGAGACTTACGCAGCGATCGTGCGCGAGCCGCTGCCAGCGTCGCTCTCGCGGGCCGTCGGTGTTGCCGAGCACCTCGACGCGGTGGCGCGAGTGGCGGTGGCGAAGTTGGGCGCCGCGTTGGAGTGAGAGCAGGGCTGCGAACGGCGCGCTAGTTGGCACTGGTGGCAAGTACGCCAGCGCGCACCTGTCGGGCGTACGCCCCGTCGCGGGCGATCAATTCGTCGTGGGAGCCCTGCTCGACGACGCGGCCGTCTTCCAGCACGACGATTCGGTCAGCCGATGCGACGGTCGACAAGCGGTGCGCGATGACGATGGCGGTGCGACCATCGAGCGCGTCGTCGAGCGCGGCTTGCACGAGCGATTCGTTCTCGTTGTCGAGGTGGCTGGTGGCTTCGTCGAGGATCACGATGACCGGGTTCTTCAAGAGCAACCGCGCGATGGCGAGACGTTGCTTTTCTCCGCCCGACATTCGATAGCCGCGGTCGCCGACCACAGTGCGGTAGCCGTCGGGAAGGGTGGCGATCATCTCGTGGATGCGCGCCCGCGTGCATGCTTCGATGATTTCGTGCTCGGTGGCGTCGGGTTTGGCATAGCGCAGGTTCGATTCGATGCTTTCGTGAAACAGGTGCGGGTCTTGCGACACCACGCCGATAGCCGCACGCAGCGAGGCGCCGGTGAGGTCGCGCACATCGTGGCCGTCAATGCGCACCGCGCCGCGAGTGGTGTCGTAGAGACGCGGTACGAGTGAGGCGAGCGTCGACTTGCCCGAACCCGATGAGCCGACGATTGCAACCGTCTCGCCCGGGAGGATCGAGAGCGACACGTCGTGCAGCACGTCGCGGTCGGGGTCGCCGGTCGGGGCGCCTGGTGCCTCGAGCGACGCGATCGACACCGCAACAGCCGGCGGATAGCGGAAACCCACCGCATCGAACTCCACTGAGCCGCGCGCGTCGCGCAAGTCGACTGCACCGTTGCGATCCGCCACGGCGAGCGGGGCATCAAGCACCTCGAACACGCGGTCGAAACTCACGAACGATGTGAGCAGTTCGACGCGGGCGTTGCTGAGCGCGGTGAGCGGCATGTAGACGCGAGTCACGAGAGCCGCCAGTGCGACGAGCGTGCCCGATGTGACGTCGCCCGAGACCACGAGTTGGGCGCCGACGCCGTACACCGCCACTGCACCGAGTGCGCCGACGAGCCCGAGCGCCACGAAGAACACCCGGCCGTACATCGCCGCCAAGATTCCGGAGTCGCGGACACCAGCGGCACGACCCGAGAACGCGTCGACTTCGTCACGATGGCGCCCGAAAAGTTTCACCAAGAGCGCCCCGGAGACGTTGAAACGCTCCTGCATCTGGGTATTCATCTGTGCGTTCAGGTTCATCTGCTTGGCGGCGATTGCCTGCAGGCGCTTGCCCACGCGCCGCGCCGGCACCACGAAGGCGGGCAGCACGATGAGCGCGAGCAGCGTGAGCCGCCACTCGAGTGCGATCATCGCCGCCACCGTGGTGACGAGCGTGACCGTGTTGCTGACCGCAGTTCCGAGCGTGGAAGTCACCGCACTTTGCGCACCGATCACGTCGTTGTTCAGTCGGCTAATGAGGGCTCCGGTCTGCGTGCGGGTGAAGAACGCCACGGGCATGCGCTGCACCTTGTCGAAGAGCGCGACTCGCAGGTCGTAGATGAGGCCTTCGCCGACGCGTGCCGATCCCCATCGTTGCACGATGGCGAGCAACGCCTCTGCCACTGCAGCAGCGACAGCGACGAGAGCGAGCATCCAGATGTGTCGGCGGTCGGCGTCGGGAATCGCGTCGTCGATGATCGCCCGGAAGACGAACGGCGGCACCAGCGCGGCGAGTGCCGAAGCAAGAATTGCGCCGAGAAAAATCGCGATGGTCATGCGGTAGGGCCGGGCAAACTGCCAGACGCGTGCCAGCGTCTCGCGCTCGACGGTGCGACCCGCCACCGCCGCCGAATCGCGGGGGATAAGGGCGTGGGGGTGCATCTGCATGACCTCGGCGACGATACCGAGCGGGGCAACCACCGGGCGGGGTGGCAAGCGATCGGCGGCCGGGCGGGGTGGTCGAGGGTGGCCGTGGCTGACCAAGGGTCGGAGAGGGTGCTTGTGGGGGAGGGTGGTTGACAGTGGGGGAAAGTGGGGGCTAGCGTCAGGCGCGGTGGGGAAACCCACCAGGGCCCGGGGAACTCGGGAGGGAGGAGTCACAGGACAGTGTTTGTCGGAGTCCACGAGCGCCAGCTTGATCCCAAAGGTCGCGTCGCGCTGCCCGCGCCGTTTCGTCCGCGTCTCGAGCCGCGTTGCTATCTCACACTGGGCGCCGACAAGTGCGTCGACGTGCTGACCGCGGAAGCGTTCGAACAAGTCGCCAACGACGCCATCGAAAAGGTTCGCCGCGGCGAGATGAACCGCAACCAGCAGCGCGCGATCGCCGCCAACGCCGTCGAAGTCACGATCGACGGGCAGGGCCGCATCAACATCGACGAGAAACTGCGCGAGTACGCCGGGCTCACCCTCGATTCGAAAGTCGTCATCAGCGGTTCGTTCGATCGCTGCGAAATCTGGGATCCGACGCGCTACCAGCGCATGAGCGAGTCGGGTGCGGCGCAGATGGCGGGAGGCGCGTCATGAACGAGATTCACCACCACGAAAGAAAGGAGTACCGAGGAACGCTTCGACGCGACCACTGGTCACGTTGATGTTTCGCTCATCAGCAGTCTCCCGGTCAGCAAAGATGGACAGCCCCAACTCCGCCCGCTTCCGTCTTCGCTATCCGGGGAGAAA
>Ga0172367_10006704_pt1 | contig 13435 bp, 9 predicted proteins | sample Lak10m_FD_114542 | JGI IMG/M metagenome (GOLD analysis project Ga0172367, IMG submission 114542) | Freshwater microbial communities from Kabuno Bay, South-Kivu, Congo - kab_022012_10m | ecosystem: Environmental > Aquatic > Freshwater > Lake | place: Democratic Republic of the Congo: South-Kivu...
CCCGAACAGCTGTGGGAAACCACCATGGACCCGGCGGTGCGCACGCTGCTGCGTGTGCAGATCGACGACGCCATCGAAGCCGACCGCGTCTTCACCATGCTGATGGGCGACGAGGTGGAACCCCGGCGCGAGTTCATTGAAACCAATGCGTTGCAGGCGGGGAATATTGACGTGTGATTTGTCGGGTGACAGAGAAAGTGAAAACTTTGCCAAGTTAGTGAAAAACTACTGACAGAGTTATTGCAAATGTCCTGCCGGACACATTCAACTAGTTTGCAGGAACGTGGCGAAGCTCTCTACAAGCAGTTGAACTTTTCTGCAATGGCGCGCTTGGCGAAAGCTGAGTGTTCGGCCCTGATATTGCTGGTTCTAAGGATCAACGTTCAGATCGAACGATATTCAGAGCAGAAAGTATGAGTGTCGTTTCTTCCAAAGGTGCTGTCCTCAAATAGTGGAGCACCTTTGTTCTTCCGGGCTTCCAGAGCTTGGCAAACCATTCGACCGGTTCTTCCAAACTTTCAATTTCCTCTAGCCAGGCTACGGCTTCACTCTCCTGACAAAACACAGGGATGCGGTCGAGGTGTATCCGTAGAGACAACGACTCAGCCACAGCAGGAAGCGGCAGCGCTGCCACGCCGTCCGCCATCGACATCAAGACTCTGGCTTGAAACAACTGATCGTGGATGCCGGCCAAACGGCGCATCACCGCGTCGACGAGTGGCCTTGCATAAACATCGAACGGTGAGAGATTTGCATCCAGGATTGCTAGGGCAACCGGGGTATCGCCAAGAGCGGCTCGAACCGCACTGTCATCGGTTTCTCCAAAGCCACACTCAATCACGGTTCCAGACGACTCTCGTTCGCTCAGCCACGCCTCTGCGGCAACCCGTGCCGCAAGACCATCGACGATCAGCATCAGCCCGCATTCGTGCGCCATCGTTCCCACAGCTTCAATCGCGCGCGCCGCTTTCGGCGTTACGCCCAACGCTCGCAGCGTCTCCGCGATTGACCGGCTCCCAGCGATCGACGAACGAACGATGGACGCTCCATCCTTTGAATCTGCGAGGCTAGGCTGAAGTGAAGTCGTTGCGACCACCGGCGGCGCTTGCCGCTCGATCAGTTCATCTATCAGCGTCTTGAAGACTGCGACTTCCCCGAGCGTTCCCAGTGCGTCAGCTCGCGCCTTATCGAAAGCCCTGCGAATCGCCTTCGCGATCGCTGGAGCAACTGCCTTCTGCTCTTTTTCTGCCTGTCGCCGCAGTTCCAGCAACTCGCTATGCTTCTGTTCCAATTGCTGGATGCTCGCGTGGAGTTGGACTTTCTGCGCAACGAGTTCGTCCACTTTCGCTTGCACCAGCTTGTCAACCTGTGCAGCGATCCGCGGAGAGCGCATGACTTCGTCCAGCAAAGCGGACATTGCCCCTTCATGTTCTTCGATAGTGGCGAGTTCCGCGCGCAGTCGCGCCGCGCGCTCGGAACTCAGCTTGGCCTTACCAGAGGCGATCAGGTCCTGTAGCTTTCTCGTCAACGCCTTTGTCGGTTTGTCGGTATCCCAGTAGTCCCCCGCGAACAGCTTGCGCAGACTCGACGCAAGCGCTTCGCACTCATACAGTTCAAATGGGGGCAGTGGGCCCGGAATGAATGCTCGCCCTTCGAAGCGAAATGCCGATAACGAGTGCCAGCAAGGCAGCCCGGCGTCGAATCCCTCGTCCCTGGTCAAGTCCTTGCCCGCAGGAGAACCGACGATCAGTTGATCGCGCAGCAGGAATAGCAATGGCGCAGCAGTGCTTCCGCGTTCTCCGAATATGTGCTTGATGTACTCACGAACCGCATCGTGATTGGAGGAATCGAAAGGCACGTCGCGCACCTCGTAGACCAAGGTCTTCTCAGATGCAATGTGGAAGTTCGTGCGATGCCCTGTGTTCGAGCCCTTGTTTTCGGCAACACGCCAGATTCCGATTTCACCGCGCTTGGGCTGCCGCGGAGTATCTCGTCCTCCCGGAAAGGCAATCAAGTCGCCAGAAGAGTAGAAGAGCTTCTCGCGATATGCGTTGCTCGACAAGTCAATCCACGATCCATCCGCAGCCCGAATGGCGGACGGATGCAAGAAGACAGTAGTCTCCGGATGGTCTCGCGTGCATACCGCAAGAACTTCATCCCGATCGAAATCAAAGCTGAAGCTTTCGTCCGGATGAACAAAGTTCACCATTTGTAGCCCGCTAGGCGCTCCGCTGGAGCGCACCAAGGCCTTCCTTGCGGCGTATTCGACGAGCAAGGTTCGCTCGACCGGTTGATGTTCAAGGGTTTCCATCGCTACTTTCGCATCGTCGTCCCGGTCGCTCCGCACTGCCTGAACACCGGCTACGAATGCTGCCGTCGTCGGGGGCAATGACGACAAGAACTCATCCGGATCTCGTCCTTCGGCTAACGCCACGAGCGCCCGGCCAAGGGCCTCCGAGAGTGCGTCGGCACTCTGGCCGTTCGTCGTAGGGCTCAGCGCCTCCTTCGATTCGGACAGATCGGCCGTTTGTCCTGCCTGGACAGGACGAAGGAACGACATGAGCTCGTCAGGCGGAGCACTTGAAAAAAGGTACACAAGGCACGAACGAGCGAGCCGCTTTGCTTCATCTTCAGGCGGGCTCTCCCCAGCTTCCTCGTAGAGCCGTAGGTCCTCCAGCAACTTGTCTACTGGCTTCGGATCGAGCATTTTCAGATGCTCGCTAAACCACTTCTGGACAACTTGATCGGTCGCTTCCGGCATTCCCTGGGCCAGCATTCGGACACGCGCAGGCTTGCCATGCGGAGGGTTCTGTACTTTGGCGCCCTTCTGAACAAGTTGTAGCCTGGTCTCCGTGAAAAATCGCCGAAGCTCGTAGTCATCGGTGCCCCATTCGAGCAACTGAGCGAATCGTCTTCTATCAATTCCCAGATAGGTCATAGGCCTTGGTCTCCCTCTGTCCGATCGCGCTGTTGATGTTGAGCTGCCCGGATATACGGCATCAGACGGCACGTCATGATGGGTCCGAGCCAACACAAGTTTTCGGGGCTGGGGTGGGTCAGATAGCGCCTGACGCGACTCGCTCCTTCGGCACCATAGTCTCGGTACACCAACAGCTCAATCCATCGACGCCCAGCAACCGCGGGCGAGTGCGGGGCTACAGGTTTCCCAGCGGCACTCGCTGCGGGCTCACTCAGCGAAGTAGGGGCGACGCCCCGAAGTTCCCCGAAGCTTCCCGCGTACAGGCCCTTCGGTGATCCGCTGGGCAACAAAAGCTGCGAGTCATCAAGAACCCAGCCATCGTTCAAACGCGCGAGATGTGCCGCTATCCGAGCACTGCCACAGTCAACATTGACAGTACGCGCAACGAGAGCGTGCGCATCAAGTGGTGCATCGGCACATAGGTCCCACGAAAGATCGCCGCTAACAACACTGACACCGGAGGGACAAAACAACTCGCAGGGCTCGACCCGAAAGATCACCTGCTCGTTCCCATCGATCGCGATGGCGTATTCACATGCGTCCGCCCACGGCCCTTCTACCCGCACCCATTCATCACCAAGCTCACTGATGTCTGCTTCCACCACATCGGCTGATGCCCTCACGGAGGTCCTACCATTTCCGCTTCTGCGAAGGAGCACTGACTCAGGTGGAATGGGATACACATACGTTCCACCGATTTCAATGTGGTGTGGCAGGGGGTCCACTACATAGAGCCGAGGACGCAGGCTGCGAATGCGATGCCCCAAGAATTCGGCAATCCCTTTGGGTAAGTCTGGCTTCGATCCAATGAAGGCTGAGGGAAGCGCAAGTTCGTAGCTGTACCAGCCGCCAAATCTTCCTTCCGGCTTCCAACTTAGCACCGAACTGAGTTCAAGCGGCGGAGCGATCTCATGCAGCGAGAGCATGCGATACCGTGCTCCCCACTCCAACTGTTCGTCGCTGAAGATGAAGCGCCCACCTCTCTCATCGGCATAGAAGAGATTCCGATCCGAGGCAAATGCGCCGAGTTGTCCCGCGAGCTCGGCAGCAAGCGGCAGGAGATCGCCAAACCCGGCGATGGCCGCCAATGGGACCTGCGGCGCCAGAGGCACAAGGCGCGCAGCGGAGAGGTCGGTCAACTGGTAGGTACGGTGCCCGAGGCCTGACTGGACTTCCAGTCGCCCCACGGCGGTTGTCCCAAGATTCATGGGCGGGATTCGCAGCCACAGCGACAGTGACGTCCGTCCCGCCTCAGCAGCCAGGAACAGTCCGCAGCTCAACGACTCCCTCGTCCTCTGGCTCGGCGGCGCCCGGAAGCCAGTCCCCAGTCCAACTGCACTGCCTTGGGAAGGAAAATAGTTGTCGCAGTCGGGCTTGGCGCGATGACTGTAGTGCGCAAAGTGGGGCCGGCGTTCTCCGCCTGCGCGCCGACGCACCGGCTCGCCACAGGATGGGCACGTCAAACCGAACCCCGACATGCCGCCCCGCCAGGCCGGCACATCATTGCCCAGGTGATCGCGTGCCCAGTCCACTATCCGACCTGTTCGCTGCGCTTGCGCTTCACATGCACGTCGGTGCCGTCAAGCTCCCGGAGAAACTGCTCACTGCGCCAGGCCCGGAACTCAGGCATTCGCTCTGCTCGTGGAATGACCCAGCGCACCTTAGCGGCCTCTCCCATCTGCGCCGCCGTCGGTAAGTGGTCGTACCTGGCGCGCTTGTGGTCTCCCCGGAGAAACTGGAGGGCGTTGCTTGCGAGGGAGCAGAAAAATACCTCTCGCGCGAGGCCATGCTTTGCCATGTCGGGATCAAGACCCAGCAGACCGAGCGCCTTGCGTATTAGCCGAAGCCGATAGTTAGGTCCCTGCCCGTAGCCGTGCGAGTCGGCATAGTGGTGGCCGACTGACCGGAGATATTCCCGTAAGTCATCGAACAGTTCGTCGGAAATGTGAAAGTGACCCCAGCCCGAGGTCGACCCGATCGGGCTGAAGATCGACTGGCCGCTGATCTTCAGGCGGTTGTACAAGGACGAGCGCCCGAGTGCCGAACTGGTCGTGACCGCGACGAGCTTTGCGTGCTTGGTTTGCCCAGAGATCACGCCAATGGAGTCGTGATACTTCGCCTGGAAGGTGTCGACGACATCCTGGCTGCGAATGAGCGACGCGACCAGCTTGCCTCCGAGCAACATGTTGTATGGCGGCACAGCTCCAAGCGCGTAGGCATCCATGAGGTTCACCATCGCGTCCACTCGGCGATGATGGTCCCACCCGATGAACTCATCCCGGGCTCGCAGGTTGAATACGGCGTCCCCCAGTGCGAATAGGCCCATGAGCTTCTGATGATGGTCATCCCACACCAGGAATCTCAAGCGGCGGCCGTAGCCTTCGGAGATCGGTATCCTCCAGTAGTAGCTTGCGAATCGAAAGAGATCGCCCTGCCAGGTGCCGGAGCGAACAACTTCGATGCGTGGACGGATGCGCTCGACATCAAGTTCAGCCCCGGCTGCGAAGTGCTGGATCAAGCGCGTAGATCGCTCGACGATCCATGCGCGATTGTCTCCAAGGCGAGAGTCCCGCTGATGCGCATGCATGTCGCGGTAGCTCTGCTTGTCGAGATTGGGCGGTATCAGCGTGCCGTCGGGAGCCTTCAAAAACCCGAGCCGTTTGAAATGAGCACGTACTTTCCGCTTGAGCCGCGCTTCATCACCCGGCAGCGCTATGACGAGGCCTGTCTTCACGCGACCTCTCCATAGGCGCCAGGCAGGTCGCGCCCGAGTTCAAACGCCGAAAACGCGAAGCGCCGGGTTCCCGGCGCGAAGCCGTAGTGAGCCGGATGGACCAGCGACGGAAACGAGAAGAGCAGCGCGCTGCGCCCCAGATGCGTGAGCGCACAAGGAGCAGCAGGCGAAGGATCTTCAGACCAGCCTGCAAGCAGCATCATGTCCTTCAGTGGCTGCAGTGCGGCCCGCTGCTCGTCATGTGATGGCACTTCCGGTACGAATCCGTCGCGCGCGTAGCGCAGCAGATCAAGCGCCAGGCGCCGATCCAGTATCGAGTGATGGAATCGATTCCCATAGTGACGCAGGCACTTGTCGCAGGAGGTCGAGCACGTGCATCGGCTCAGCAATGCCTCGGCTCTTGTCATGACCGCCTCAAAGAGTTCCCCTGCCTGGGTCGCATAGCCGGCACCGCCGGACAGCGTGTCGTACACGAAGATATCGGCGAAATGCTCTTCGCCCACGCGGACGAACCGGAAGCCTGCGTTAATTTCGCGGATGTCGATGTCCAGTTCCTGGCTTATGCCAAGCACGAAGGCCTCGGCGAGCGATTGCAGCGCGTTTGCAATGGGCTCTCGTTCGGTCGTTCGTAAAGGGTCGAAACGCAGCGGCCTTGACAAGGGGAGCCGCACGATGAGCACATCGGATGCGAAGCCGTAGCCGAGATACACCTGTTCGAACTGGCCCGTGCAACGTCCCGCCCCGCGCGTCGAAACGTAGTAGTCGCGCTCATGCGGACCGACGCGCTGCGGATCGGATGCCGCTTTCCCGCAACGATTGCAGACTAGGAAGCCGGGGTACTGGCCAGCATCCTCTTCCCCCTTGTTGACCATCACAAGCTGCTGATCGCGTGCGAACCCAATCTCGCAGTGAACGCCCAGCTTCTGCAGGTCAAACGCAGGGCTTCCAGCCGGCACGGACAGTTGTGCGCTTGTTGCGTTCGTGAAGGTCTGCTCATCGTCGAACTCATCAACTTCCCCGCGCCCTTCGGGAAAGACGACCTGCGGTTCAATGACCGATGCAGCTTGCAGCACAGCTGTGCGGCAAAGCGGGCATTGCACACTTGCCGGCGCCGCGATGCTGAACCCAGAGGTGTATTCGCATTCCGGGCAATGTACGTAGTAGCGGCGCTCATCGAACAGCCGCTCGGCTCGGTCGACAACAGCGGTCGAGCCGATCGCGGCGACCGTTCCAACGCGATAGGTCTTCTTGTCGACCACGACGAGACGGCCCGGCGCGTATTCAGACAGCGCCACATTCAAACCCTGCTGAGGACGCTGAAGGATCTTCGGCTGCGTGAAGTTTCCGCGCCTCTCTAGCCATTCGATTTGCAGTGCACACAAGTCGCGTGGGAATGCATAGGACGGCAAGAAGCCCTTGGCAAATAGGAACTCAATGAGCTTCTCTTCTGCCGGGTCCAGCTCGTGCACATCCCTTGGCCTCACTCGCTCCAGCCAAGCGACGAATTCGGTCGCCACATCTGCAGGTGACTTTCTGAACGATGCCGGCAACCACCGCCCCATTGCGGTGTAACAGGCTTGTGCCACCTGAGAATCGGAGAGCCACTCAGCGAACGCAGGCAGGCTGAATGGGCCTGTCCCGCCGTAGAAGTCCATCGTCTCACCGAGTACCGAGAACACGTCACCGCTCGCCGAGTTCAACGGCTGCGAGTGGAAGTACGCCTGGATAAGTTGCGCGCGGATGTGCCGCTCCACGATCTTGGGGTTTGCCGTATCGACACCAGGCAGCGTGGGCTCGCCGGAGATGATCGGCTCAGGGTTCTCGAAATAGTGGTTGTCGTGAGGACTGTTCTGCGCATAGGTGACGACAGTCGATACGGCTGAGCCCCTTCGCCCGGCGCGTCCGGCGCGCTGCTGATAGTTCTGTCGCAGCGGCGGTACGTTGCGCAGCCCCACGGCAACCAGAGAGCCGATGTCAATGCCGACCTCCATCGTTGTCGTACTGCTGAGGACATCAATCGACGTGTCGTTGCGTTCGACCAGAATGTCGCGGAATCGGCGCTCGAAGTCCTCGATCGTTGTCGTGGAATCGTCCACGTCCCGATAGGAGAGCTGAGCGGTGTGTTCTTCCACCGACAAGTTGAAGAGGCTCGCTTTGCCCTCCAGGACGTCGTTGACCGGATCGCGGAAGAAGGCCTTGCGGGCGCGCAAGTACTCCGTCGCTCCAGGGCGAACGGCGGTCACGCCACCTGCCAAGCAGTTCGGACAGTGTCCCCACCACTCGACCGGTGACACGGTGGCGCACTGTCCGCATTGATACCAGTCGTGCTGGTCCGATGCCAACTCCAGGGCCAGAAACCGAGGGACGATGAAGAATCCTGGACTTCCTGGCCGCGCCTGGCACAAGGCCGCGGTCAAAGTATCGAAGACCCGGTCCAACTCCGGCACGCGCGCGCGCAAGAACGCTTGCTGCCTCGCCGAGAAGCCGCCGTTCCGGTCCAGGCCTCCGCCAATGGGGTAGCCGGCGGCTTGCGATCTGATGCCCTGGGGTAGATCCGCGTCCACGGCGAAATCGCTTGCAAAGCTCTGAATCCATGCCGTCCATACGGCACGCAAGCGCGCTTCGTCAATGCCCGGAAGCTCTGCGGCGATCTGCCGACGCACGCGCGCGATTGGAACGACATGCGCCAGCGTAAGCGCGCTCAACGAATAGAACGGTGACCCCAGGTGCCGCAGCAGAAGCGAGGAGAAGCGCGGTGGCTTGGCCGGCGGTGACTCTTCAAGCGCATCGCGAAGTTCTCCCAGATAGTGGCGGCGATGATCGAGCACATCGCGCTGTAGCCGCTCCCGGTCAGCGCCGTCGAACAGCAGTAGAGCGTTCCTGGCGAGCACATGCAGTAAGGCGACGTACATGTGATCGTCCAGCCGGGCCTCGCGCCCGAGTCCGCGCAGTTCCCTTGAGGCAAGGAGCAGCAACTGCCGGAACACATCGTTCTCAATTTCGCGCGGGATGTCTCGCGCCAGCCGTGCTGCCTTCTGCCGGCCGTCGGAGAAGAGCAGCGATTTGCGCCCGCCGTTGGGGGAACTGTCGGTCTTCTGCTGGGTAATTGGTTGTAGTTCGACCTGCGTGCGGACCAACTGTGCGAACGGTGCCTCACCTTTCGTGGCCAGATCCATGATCTTGGTCGAGCCGGCCCGCCAACGGCGCGTGCACACAGGGCATTCGCGGTTGAAGGACAGCGCCTGTTGTCCTGAAATCGGCACGGGACCGTCGGGCCGGACGAGCGCAAGGTATTGATCAAGTTCCGCCTCGGCAGGCGGTGCCTGAACGAGTCTCCCGGTGGCCGTGTGAAGCCACATGTGAGAGCCTTCCATCCGCCCCGTTGTACCGGCCGAGCGGCGGTCGACCTCGACCAGGAAATTCGCCTCCATCAGGCCGCCCGCTCCCCACAGGCCGCTCGAAGGCTGATGCCAAAGAAACGTCCCAAACTGGTCCTCGACGTATCCTCTAATAAAGGCCGCCCCGCAGTCTCGGTGCGTCAGCACCTCGTACACGCGAGCGCCGCACTCGCATCGGAGCATCGGCTCCGAGTAGAGCTTTCCGAGCGTCCCAGACGGAATCGAAGGATCTCTTGCGCTACAGCGCGCATTGGTGCAAGCGTAGATGCCCGCAATGCCGCGGAAAAACAAGTGCAAGCGCACGGGTGCGAACACGCGTCCGCTATCACGCTCTTTGGCGAACGACATGAGCGCCAGCGTTGCCTCCATCGCCGCCTCAGCATCGAGCGCTCCCGGAAAGGCCAAGGTTGCGACGGCTCGTAGCTTTTGCGGATGTGCCGTTACCAAGTTCGCAACGAGTGCTGCCGGCCCAAACGACTGGAGCCATTGATAAACGGCCTGTCGAAGGGCAGCTTGATCGCTTTCGGTGGCCTTCTCAGTTCCTTGACCCAGTGCCACACGCAGCGCGCCAAACCCTTCGATCGCCTTGCCCGGGTTGATCGCTGAATCGTGTAGCGCCGCGATGTCGAATCGTGCTAAGGCGGCCGCCTCTTCTCGCGTGGCAGGTCTTTCCCCTGACTTCGTCAACTGCTCGCCCCGGATGAGCGTGAACTCGCGCTGCCCGGCGCTAAGACCGCTTAGATCGGCGGCGAAAGACTTCATGCGTGTGACTGCCTCGGCCGACTTGCCAAGGCTTGCACTAGTCAGGATGTACTGCACCCGGTCCCGACTGACACCCAGGCGTGCATGAAGCCTCCGAAGGAGGTATGCAACTTCGGCGCCCCCGGAGCCGCGATACATGTGAGCCTCGTCGAGCACGACGGTGAAATGGTTCGATTGGTCGGCAGCCAGCCAGGCCGCCGTTTGATCGAAGATGCTCCGCTCGATGGGCCGCAGCAGCATGTACTCCAGCATCGAGTAGTTGGTGACGAGCAGGTCAGGGCAACGGGCCTGCATCTCGCCGCGTGACAGCATTTCGGAGTCATTGGCGCCCGTTGCGAAGGAGGAGACCATGAAGGCATCGAGATCCTTGACCGGCCACTTGCCTTCTCGGTCGAGCCGCTCCCTGGCCCCCGGTGGAAGGTCGAGATAGGCACGTTGTACCAACGGTCGCAGGCGCGATTGGTCGCGCGCCCTGCTCGTCACGCCGGGATACGGCGTCCGGCTCGTGTACATCCCGAACGTTGCGCGGCCGGGCCGCCTGCCGCGAATGTGTTCAGCAACGTCTTGCTGGCCCATCAGACGCCGCAGCCGTGAGAGCTGATCGTTGACCAGTGCATTCATCGGATACAGCAGCAGCGCCCGGCAGCCTGGCTTCAACCACGAATCCGGCCGCTCGGAGGACTCGATGGCGAGCGATCCGAGGATGGGCATGAGGAAGCACTCGGTCTTGCCGGAGCCGGTGCCGGTGGCGACGATGATCTCTTCACCGCGCCCAAGGAACGATTCAACTGCGTCCGCTTGGTGTTTGTAGGGCCGGTCGGGAACTCCGGTTCCGGGCAGGCCGGAAGCAAGCTCAAGCACGGCCTTGGCTGCCGCAGGGATCTGCATCTGGGCGTATGTGTTCCCAGCGACGTAGAACGGCGTCGCCTCGATACGGGGCTCCTGAAACGTGACACCTTCTGAGTCCAGGAGCCGCTTGCGCCCTTCAATCAGGCTTTCATTCCAGATGTGGTATTGCGCTTCTAGATACCGATGCAGTGTCCCTTTCATCCCCTCGAAGACAGCGCGGGCAGAATAGATCTTTGAGTCACTCATGGTGTCTTGTCTCGCAACTGAGCTCTTGCAACGCCTCTTCTAAGACCGACAGATAGGCCGGTACACGACATGTCCAGACGCGCCCGAACGATCTTGGATCTACTTCGCAGAGCGCGACGAGCAGGCGTCTCACGGGTCGGGGCGGAGCCACCGGCAGGGAAATCGAGGTCGTGCCGGAGTTGGTTGTAATCGTGGTCGTCAACGGCTGATTCTGCAGAGCCGCGAGTCCGTATTGAATCCGAGCTGCGTCGAGGACCGCCGGCCCCTCCAGAAACTCTTTACCAGCCTCGTGCTTCCCCAGGAAATAGCGATAGCGCGTCGTGCCAGTTCGCTCGCGAAAAAGCCCGACGCCGCGCCATTCGCATGGGGGACTTCTCCCCGGAGAAGCCCAGATCGGCTCGCGGCGCTTTCCGCCAGCTTGCCGGACAGCGAAAACTTGCAGGTTGTCAGCCACAACCGACGGCGCAAATTGCTTCACTGCCGAACTGATGGTGGCTTGTGTCCACGTGCGTGCGTCGTTTCCGTCACTCCCTCGCCAAGCCGCCTGCGATTGCCTAGGCAACGCCGCATTAGCGGCACGGTTCATCACGCGTCCCGCCCCGGCCCGATGAAGGCCGTCAAAGTGCCGCTGCAGCTCCGATGTGGGTTGCGGTCCCACCAAGAGGTGGCATCCCGGGCCGAGTTCAACAACCCGGATGGGAGCAGCTGTCCAATATCCGCTGCCCAATGGTTCGGCCTCACGCAGGAACTGCATAGTTCCAAGAGCGGCCTCCATTGACGACGCTAAGCCGGCTCGCTCAAACGAGTTGTGAAGCTTGGCAACGTGCGTTTCGCGCGCCATATCGGTAGCCACGAAAGCCTCTGCACACAGCGCACTGCGAGCAAATTCGAGAGGATCAAAAGCTGGCGCCGCTACCGACGCTCTCGAAGTGAGAGACGTGGATCCAATGCCAACTGTCGTCGTCACCTTCGCCTCCTTATGAGCTTGTAATGTTTTCACAACTATATCGTGTTCAAGTTTGTGTGCTAGTCGGCATGCTCGACAGCGGAGGTGTTGGAGTGTCCACTCTTAGACGTCCAGCTTACCGAAGTCAATGAGTTGGGCGTACCAACCCTTCAGGCGTGGGGCGCTGAAGGAAAGCTGCGCCCCTTGGTACGGAACAGGGAAGCCGGACGCATAGTAGCTGGCGTTGAGCAAGTAAGTCGCGAAGATGTTCGCACTCAAGGTAAACACTGAAGACCTGGCCAAGACTGTAGTTTTCGGCTGATGGAGCAGACGGTCGATCATGAAGTGATCCCTCCTCAAGTTGCGTCCATGTAAGCGGTGAATTTTTGCCATTTTGCTATGCCTCCAACCTTAGCAACCTACTTGCTGTTGCAGGTTTCTGCGCTGTTGCACCACGTAGACGTTCGTTTCTACACATCAGAGTGAGCAGGGTCAGTTCAGCGACTCACTTCAGGCAATGTTGCTTGATATATGTTACCAAAGTACATAAGTACATGTATACTTCGTGCTGAAAGAAGGAAACCTGATGAACGTACCAGTCAAAGTAGAGCGTGTTCAAACCGGTGTTCGGATCGAGAAGCGCTTGCTGAAAGTGCTCAAAGCATTGGCTGAATACAAGGACATGTCGGTGGGCGATCTCATCGAAGGCATCGTCCTGCACGCTTTTGAAGGGAAAGCCCCTTTTGGCGATGAGACCCTGCAGCGGATAGAGCAATTGCGCGCCATCTACCAGTTGGACTTGGGCGCGTCGGCCAGCCACTACCTCACAGAGGAGACCGTCTCGAAGCGCGGGCGATCGAAGTCCAGTAGCTAACTTGCACAACTTCTTATGAAAACCTCCATCGTTGCCTCTCACGCCATCCACATCGACATCCCGGTTCGGCAATGTCAGATGCTTTTTACGCCCGCCGGAGAGGAGCTGTGGGTGGACGGCTGGCAACCCAGGTACATGCACCCGCCAAATGGCAGTACGACGCAAGGCATGGTCTTCACAACGGGAAGTGGGGACGAAACGACAGTTTGGTTCTTGAGCGAGTTCTCTCGCGAGCCGTACCGTGCCCGATATGCACGTGTGACGCCAGCCTCTCGATGGGGATTTGTTGAGGTCGCTTGCAAGCCAACAACCGACAACGCGACCCAGGTTTTGATCACGTACGAACTTCAGGCACTCAATCCGAAGGGAGAAGAGGTTCTCAAAGACTTCGAGCCCGCTCCGTTCGCATCAATGATCGAGGACTGGAAGCGTTGTATTGACGAGCAGATCGACACCCTGCGAGGTGCAAGCATCCGGTGAGGATGCGTCAACGCTTTCGCGGGATACTCGGTAACAGCTACGGCGCATGAATAAAGAGGGCTGTCCATCGAGCTCGCGCGGTGCCACCGGTCTGAAGCATGGGTCGATAACCATTGGTGGCTTATTGAGAACCGAGCCAGCTTCGAGAGGCAAAGCGGGCAAAGGC
>Ga0172367_10006707_pt1 | contig 13433 bp, 9 predicted proteins | sample Lak10m_FD_114542 | JGI IMG/M metagenome (GOLD analysis project Ga0172367, IMG submission 114542) | Freshwater microbial communities from Kabuno Bay, South-Kivu, Congo - kab_022012_10m | ecosystem: Environmental > Aquatic > Freshwater > Lake | place: Democratic Republic of the Congo: South-Kivu...
GCTATAACGATGTTACGTACCGGCAACCGGGGAATACCTGCTCAAAGGTATATCGAACGTTTATGGTCATCGATTGGTGCGCGTATAATGAGGCTTGCGGATCCCAGGCCGCCCAGATGGTTGTAATTGGCAGGGATTTGCCCGATGCCGACGGCGTTCCAGGTGAAGGGGTTTGCCTATTGGTGCGGGATGACAACGAGGATGGATTTCCGGAGGTGTACCTGAGTGAGGACTTAGTCCCTGCTCCTTCTGAGCTGCTGAGTATCCCTGTTCCCTGTGCCCCCGATGCCCACCCGGTATGGAGCTATACGCAGGTGATTTCTATCACGGACGCACAGGCTCCCATTGTTTCTTCCTCCCTGGCAGGTCCTTTTTCCATTCATCCACAGGCTTGTAAAGCATCTGCCGTGCTACAAGTCCAGGCGACAGATAACTGCAATGGCCCGCTGACCATCCAATCGTTGGGAATCGCTACCTCTGCAGGAGGCTTTTTTGTATCACCTACCTCTTTTTCCGCTTCCTGGACTCAATCAGCCAAGGTTCTGGCGTTGGGTGCTGGCAATTACCAGATTACCCTGGATGGCCTGCCGATTGGTAGCTATGAACTGGGAATATCCTTTCGCGATGAATGTGGCAACACCTCCGCGGTGCATCGGGTACCCTTTGTGGTACAAGACCTGGTCGGACCAGTTCCGGTTTGCCACAATGGACTTTCCGTCAGTTTGATGAACAATGGTTCCGGTGGCGGGATACTCCAGGTGGACGCTTCTTTATTTATTGCCAGTCCCTTGTATGATTGTAATGGTCAAGGGCCGCTGACATCGCCCTTTAATTCATCGCAAAAAAAGGTTACGGTTTTTTCTATCAACCGATATGGCACTCCGGCGTCTCCTACACAGCAAAGTCTTCAAATAGATTGTGCCGATGCCCTGACTTATCTGCCGGTGGAAGTTCACGCGTGGGATCAATTAGGGAATGATGGATTTTGCCTAACGTATATGGACGTCCAGGACAATAGCTTCCTTTGCCCCACTCCGGATGCCGTGTCTATTGCTGGAAAAGTCACTACGGTAGCTGGAACACCCTTGCCCTCGGTAGCAATCGAAGTGGCAGGAGATTCGGTACAGATGGTGCGAAGTAATGAGAAAGGTGTTTTTCGTTTTTCAAAACTAAAATCCGGTAAGTCCTATCAAATTAGCCCTTCGTATGAAGGCGATTTGCTGGAGGGAATCAATGGCCGGGATTTAGTTTTATTGCAGCAACAGCTACTTGGCCGGCCGGTTCTGAAGACGCCCCAAAGCCTCATAGCTGCCGATGTAGATCATTCCGGGCATCTGGATATCAACGATCTGAAGGTGCTGCAAGCTATCTATTTTAAGCAACTGAATCAGTTTCCGGGCAATAAAAGCTGGCGTTTCTACGACCAGTCAAAAGGGCTGGATATGTCGGTGTCTGCTATGCCGGCCATGTCGGAGAGCCGGGTGATTTCCAATTATGCCGCCCGAGATACCGCTTTGAATTTTAGGGCTATAAAGATTGGGGATGTGGATGGCAGTGTACGCACGGTGCCGCCGCCCATTGGCATTGAACTGGAGGCTATCCCTGTGCGTATCGTGCCTGGACAGCGGGTAAGGGTACCTATTTCCCTGTCGAAAATGTATGTACTGCCCGATGGGATGGTAGGACATATCGACCTCGATGTCCAAAAGGCCAGATTGGTGCAGGTGATACCGGGTTTGGTGGGACAACGGGAAGTGTATTGGAATGAAGAAACGGGTGAAATTGGTTTCTCTGCGCTACAGCCCGAGCGCCTTCTCGCCGACGAGCCACTATTTACCCTGGAGTTGGAGCCATTGGGTGCCGGTCAACTGGCAGATTGCCTTCAAATCCGGGAATCGGCAGTTGGAGCCGTAGGCGGCCATGATGGGCTGCTACAGGTGGGGCTGCGATTTGCCGAAAAAACAGGGCTGGCAGATGCGGGTATTCGGGTTGGCCCCAATCCGTTCCGGGAGTCGGTGACGATACAGTTTACGCCCGCGGAATCAGGCATGCAGGTATTGCGGATATATGACGTCCAAGGTAAAGAAGTATATGTACGGCAAGCATACGCCGAGGCGAATCCGCAGGCTTGGGTGCTCGATACCGCTGTCTTTCAGGGTGCCGGGATTTATACCTATGTTTTGCAGGGAAGCTGGGGTAAGGTAAGTGGCAAGCTGTTGAAATCAGATCGATAGCAATATGGAAACAATGAAAGGGAGGATCCGAAGGTGGAAACTGGCGGTCATGGCTATTTTATCCATCGGAATAATGCAACCAGCTATGGCACAGGCGGCTATTTTTCCTGCGGGATTTGATTGGCAGGGTCATCGGGGAGCGAGGGGCCTGGCGCCTGAGAATACGGTGCCTGCTTTTTTGCGTGCGCTGGATTTCCCACTCGTGCGCACCCTGGAGATGGATTTGGCTGTGTCCGCGGATGGGAAACTGGTCGTTTCGCATGATCCGGTGTTTGCTGCGGCGATTTCAAGTCACCCGGACGGCCTGGAAGTGCTTGAAACAGAGGTGCCTATGTTGCGTTTATACGCTATGTCCTACAAGGAAATTGCGCAATATGATGTGGGTAAATTGGGAAATCCCCGTTTTCCGCAACAAGTGGCGATGCCTGCGCACAAGCCCACGCTGGATGATGTAGTCGAAGCCGTGCGCCTGAAATGTAATGCGGACAATAGGGAAATGCCCTTTTTCAACATCGAGATTAAAAGCAATCCAAATTGGGATGGTACCCTGACCCCGCCGGTGGAGGCGTTTGCCAAGCTAGTGGAAAAAAAAATAAAGGCCTTGGGGATTAGCGACCGAGTATGTGTCCAGTCATTTGATAAGCGGGCCTTGCGTGCGGTGTATGCATTAAACCCCCAGCGGGTGCTGGCTTTTCTGGACGAGGAAGGAGAGGATTTGGCGTCGGTAGTACAAGCGCTTGGGTTTACACCGGCTATTTACAGCCCCTATTACAAGCTGGTTGACCGAAAGCAGGTGGAAGCGGTGCACCGACGTGGGATGCGCATAATTCCCTGGACGGTCAATGAAACGGCGGAGATGCAATCCTTGGTCGATTTGGGGGTGGATGGGATTATTACCGATTATCCCAACCGAATACCGCACTAATCTCGATCGTTTCTGGACTGCCAGGCCAGTGCCAGTTTAATTTGTTCGTAGGAATACTTGCCATCAAAATACTCGAAGATAGATTTGAGGGGAGCGGGCTTGGGGAGATAGGGTAGCGCCTGAAGGATACTATCGATGGCATCGGAGCTAATGAACTCGCCTAGTGGGATTTCTTCCCCTTTTTCAAATAGTTGAATGAGGTGAGTCATGATGGTTCCGGGGTGAAGTCCACGCTGTTGGGCTATTTCCTCTACGCGTAGGCCGCTTCGGAACAATTCCATGCTCAGCTCCTGGGTACTCCGCTTTTTAATGGGGGTTAATTGGTCGTTTGCCTGGCGAATGGCTTCGAGAAAGCGGTCGCCGTACTCCTCCAATTTGCGTTCGCCAACTCCGGGAATGCGCAGCAACTCCTGGGAAGTTTGGGGGCGTGCGCCGGCCATGGCTTCGAGGGTAGCGTCGTTGAAAATGATATAGGGTGGTAAGCCGTATTCCTGGGCTAGCTGTTTACGTAGTTGCCGGAGGCTTTCAAAAAGGGCGTCGCGTTTTTGCTCCACTTTTTCCCGCTGTTGCTTTTGGGCCTTTTCGGCCTTTGAGCGTTCCTGGATGGTGACGGCGTGTACCAGATCTACCGGGAGCTGGTCGAAAAGCGCTTTGTGTCCCAGCTCTGTTATTTTCAGGGCATTGTGTTGGTCGTAGGCAATTTCCAGGAAGCCTAGGTTGATGAGCTGTTGCAAATATTGCTGCCATTCGCCCTGGGTGAATTCCCGTCCGGCGCCAAAGGTTTTAATCTGGTCATATCCTTTTTCGCGCAACTCCTTTCTTCCAGAACCACGCAGTACATCGATGATGATGGAAAGGGGTACTTCCTGTCGAAGGCGGTAAATAGCAGAAAGTGCCTTTTGGGCAATCACTTTGCCATCAATTTGTTTGGGAGGATTCAGGCACACATCGCAGTTGCCGCAGTTCCTGGAGAAGGATTCTCCGAAATAGCTGAGTAGAATGCGCCGGCGGCATACCATTGCTTCGGCAAATTGCTGTATGCGATCTAGTTTGCTGAGTTGGAGGTCGGTTTGTTCGTTGGGGTTGGATTGTATGATATCGCGGAGTATCCCCACGTCGTTGTAGGAATAGAAGAGCAGGGTTTCGGCACGGGCACCATCTCTGCCTGCTCGTCCGATTTCCTGATAGTACCCTTCTACGTTTTTGGGTAGGTTGTAGTGGATTACCCAGCGCACATTTGATTTGTCGATGCCCATTCCAAAGGCGATGGTAGCACAGATGACGGGGCTTTGGTCGTTTATAAATGCTTCCTGAACCCTGCTGCGCTCGTGGGCCGACAAGCCGGCGTGGTAAGCGGCTGCCCGGTATCCATTCTGCTGTAGGCGTGCCGCAATCGTTTCGGTCGATTTTCGGCTCAGGCAGTAGATGATGCCAGACTGATCGGGATGGGTTTTGAGAAAATGCAAGATTTGGGACATCCGGTTTTGGCCGGGTAGTACGGTAAGGCTCAGATTGGGGCGGTCGAAGGAAGCGATAAAAGAGGTTGCCTCCGGTATGCTGAGCTGGTCGAGGATGTCTTTGCGCGTAATTTTATCAGCGGTGGCGGTTAGTGCGATGATGGGGGTTTCTGGAAACTGTGCCTTCAGAAACCCCAGTTGCGTGTATTCCTGGCGGAAATCATGGCCCCAGGCAGAAATACAATGGGCTTCATCGATGGCAAAGAGGTTTATTTTTGCTTTTCGCAGCAGCGGGATGAATCCAGGAGACAGGAGTTTTTCTGGGGAAACATATAAGAGGTCGAGCGACTCGTTAAAAAAATCGTTTTCTACCGCATGCTGTTCGCGTGCATCTTGGGAACTATTGAGAAAACCCGCCCGGATTCCATTGGCTCGCAAGCCTTCCACCTGATCCTTCATAAGCGCAATCAGGGGCGAGACAACAATACAGGCTCCGGGAAGTACCAGTGCAGGAAGCTGATAGCAAATCGATTTACCACCCCCGGTAGGCATGATGACCAAACAATCCCGCCCTTCCAAAACTGTCTGAATGATGGTTTCCTGAAGTGGTCGAAAAGAATCGTAGCCGAAGTATTTTTTTAACGCGGCTTTGGCAGCTTCCAGCAGCATGGGCAAACTTTTTGCGTGTTCAAATCGAACAACGGGAGCCTGAACAGGCGGCAAAGATAGGTGCTAAAAAGAAGAAAAAGAAGCAGGAATCGAGCCCGCTTCTTTTCTTTGGATACGGGATTGTATTGAAAAGCTCTTTTGAAGTAGCTGGGTCTCGCTCACTTTGGGCGACAGATTCATAACAATACAAATGTCGGGATAAAATTCAGGGTGTACAACCCCATAAAAATGTGGGTATGTCATAGATCCGGGATTTCCAGGACACTGAACCAGCCGTCTTCCTTGCTACTTCGGAAGGTAGCGTGCAGGCGTTGGGCTCTCATACGGATATTTTGCAAGCCCTGCCCGTTTTTGGTGTTGTCGGTTTCTTCTGCCCCTGGTTGGCCATTATCCTTAATCTGAAGGATCAAGGTCTTCTTTTTCATTTCCAGATGGATACTTACCGAAGTGGCTCTGCTGTGTTTTATGATGTTGTTGATCAATTCTTTGTAAATAAAGTACAGGTCTTGTCGTTTTTGCACCTCGATGCGGAGGGTAGGTGGCAGGTGAATAGTGGTGAAGGTATAGTCGATTTGTAGGGGGGTGAACAAAAAATCGGCGTCTTCCTGCATCCGGTGCAGCACGTCTTCCAGCTTGTCGCGGCGGGCATCTACTGACCAGAGCACGTCGCCTAGTTTACTCATGGCTTTTCGGCTCACCTCTGTAATCTTTTGCACACTTTGCCGGATAGTAGGGTCGGGGGTTCGGAGACTCAATAGTTCCGATTGCATGGCTATTCCGGCGAGTAGTCCGCTCACTTCATCATGAATATCGCTGGACAACCGGGTTCGAAGCTGTTCGACGTGCAGTCGTTGTCGCCAGTACGCCCGATAAATCAACAATACGATTCCTATGGAAAGCAGCAGTACCAGGCCTTTAAAAATCCAGTTTTGATAAAAATATTGGGTTACGTGTATCGGAATCGTCAGCGTGGACGTCGTCCAGTTTCCTTGGGGGTCTGCACCAAGTACATGCAAGGTGTAACTGCCTGGTTGGAGTTTTTTAAACCGTATCTGGTTTTGATTGCCTAGGAAAATCCAAGTCTCCTTTCCCTTCCCTTCATTTGTTCCATCCAACCGGACCCTAAACCGATTATCCTTTACCTTGTAAAACACGGGCAGGGCAAATTCAAAATCGATGGCAAAGGCATCCGGAGGTAGTTCGATGTAGGATAGACTGGCCGGATCGCTTATTTGATAGGGATTGTTTTCCGATTGACGGAGCCAGGAAGCTTGTGTAAGGACGGGCTTAGGCGGTGTCAGCATTTCAGGGACGGAGTCGGGGTGGCAGCTATTTATACCATTGGCAGAGCCAATATACAGGCGTCCGCGATGATCCTTCAAAAAGGAATAGCGATTCAGGGAGTTGGTTGAAAGCCCGTGCTGGATAGTGAAATTTTGAAAGACCCCATCGACCGGATTGTATCTGGAAAGGCCATGATAGGTAGTAATCCAGGCATTTCCCTTGCTGTCGTTCAGAATACCACAAATCCAGTCACTCGGCAAGCCATCCGATTTATCAAAGTGCTTGAGCTGCCTTGTTTTTGGGTCAAACAAGAATAGGCCATAGGTGGTTCCCAGCCAGTATTTCCCCCCTCCGGCTGATTGGGCCGTTTGAAAATTGCGGAATTGGCACTTCCCGTCTGGGTTCAATTCCCGACAATGGCCCGTACTCCGGTTGTATTCAAATAGTCCACGGTTGGTACAAATCCAGAACAAGTGTTTTTCTTTCTGGAACAGGTAATTGATTTCAATACCTTGAAATGGATTCTTGTCCGGTTTGAAAACCGACTGGAATACTTGTTTTTTGAAATCAAAATACAATAATTCGCTGCCATCCTGGTCGGAACCCACCAGTAAAAGTCCGCTCTGATCAATCGGTACAAAGTGGAAAAGTCTTTTGGGGAATTCGAATGATTTGGCCACTCCCCTTGCCGGATGGTACTGAATCAGTGCGCCTTTACCGCTTCCGCTACATCCTGTTCCCCATACATAGTTGTCATCGGCGTACACCTGCAACCCACAATCGACATCGAGTTGCCGACCCGTAATATCCTTCAGCGTGATGGTATCCACCGACCCGTCGGATTGATTAATGCGATACCAATAGGAATTTTCGGCACACAAATAAATATTTCCGGTGTTATCCTCGCTCATCCCGCGGGTGGAGGTGCCAATCTCATCTTCCCCTATGTCTTTGGCCAGGTAGTGTGTAAAAGTAGTGTAGGCGTTCTGAAAAATTTTCAAGCCTAGTGGGGTTCCCCAAAAAATAGTTTGATTAAAATGCCGGCTATGCACCGCAATGGGGTATCGGGTATAATGGAGCAAGTGATTCATGGAGTGTATGCTGCCATCCGTGTGTCGAAGCACAATGCCTTCGGCTCTTGGAAAACGGCCTCTGCCGTTGCTTTGGATAAGCAGCAAATTGCCCGAATCATCGGAATAGGCATGGGAATATTCGCCGCCATCGGGCAAGCCTGGTACGGGGTTCAGCTTGTCTTGCCGGCTGTCATAGGCGTATAAGCGGGGGGTGTTTTTTAGGGATATCCATACTTTTTGGGTCTTATCCTTAAACAGCATGCTCAGCTCCGATGGGAGGCTATTTGAACCTTTGGAATCATAGGTCCATGATTTTTGAATACGGCCGGCGCGGATCAATAAAAGGCCTTCTTCGGACAAATGCAGAAAAAAAGCTCCTGCACCGGGCAATGCCAATAGCTTGAATTCCTGATTTTGCACCTTGGCGGCATGAACCCCCGACCAAACGATGTGAAAGCGCTGTCGCTGGTATTCAAATAAATATAGGGAGTCTTTGCGGGAAGTGAGCGCGTAAATTTTTTTGTTGGGCGTATCGGCGTAGAAGGTTTCAATCTCTCCCTTCAACCCAAATCGCCCGTCCAGCGATACGGTCTTATTCGAAAAATTATTTAAGCTGAGTAGGTCAAAAAAATTGGAATTATTGCGGTATTTAATGAAGAGGAGACTATCCTGGAATACCTCAATGTGCTCCAAAACATCCTGGGATATTCGACGGGTATTTTCCGGACTGCGATTGAAATCGAGAAAGGAATATCCATCGAAACGCTGTAAGCCGTTTTCGGTGGCGATCCCAATCATCCCACTGGGATCCTGGGTAATGGAAATGGGGGTCCATTCAGCCAGCCCATTTTGAATACTGAAATGCTCGGCACGGGGCAGAAGCGTTTGTGCCTGGCTATCCAGTCGGGCGAATAGAAGTACCGCCGCGAGAAGACTGCCCAGGGCAGCGACGTGGATGGGAAGGCTAGGGCGATGGGAGTAGAGTATCATGAACGCCGGAGTTCGCCATTGAGGTAGCGAATCACTAACTCATTGCGGCTGTTAATATGCAATTTTCGGTAAATGGTCTTTATGTGATCCCGTACGGTTTCAATTGAAATATGGAGTTTATCTGCGATTAGCTTGTAGCTGAGGCCTTCCGCCAAACCCTGAATAATTTCGAGTTGTCGCGAGGTGAGCCAATCGGAATAGTCTGGTTTTTGTTTGGCGTGTATCTTGTTGAAAAGTAGGCGGGCAATGGAAGGCGACATAAAGGATTCGCCCCGCAAAACAGTTTCAATGGCCGAGGCAATGGATTCCAGGGAGCTTTTTTTGGACAAATACGCAACCGCTCCCAATTGAATCGACTCGAAAATGGTTTCCGGGTTTTCATTGGAAGACAACATGATGATATCGCTGTCGGGATAAAGCTCCATAATACCGGGAATTCCTTCCAGCGCAGATTTTCCCGGGAGGGCAATATCGAGAAGAATTAAGTCCGGCGCATGCTCCAGTGGTTGTTCTAGTACGGCTTCGATAGACAAGTAAGTGGCGACTACCTGTATGCGGGGGTGCTGGCTGAAAAACGCGTTGAGGTTGTCGCGAACCAAGGCCTCATCCTCAATAATAATCAAGCTGTTGGACATATATCGAAGTACTTGACAGGAATATAAGAAACGTTTTTAGTTGGTATAAGTTTTTTGGCCGGAATCTATCACGCTATGGTCGATGTGCTTTTTTCAGGCCCCCTTTCTGCTTTTTTGGAAACATAGGCAGACAATCCTAATATGAATGGGTTATTGCAGTTTTGTCAAAAACTTATCGGCAAAAAAAGTATTTTAGCTACATGATATTTTGGATGCGAGCGGCTCTATGGTGTTGTCCAGGGAGACCGTCTTTGTTTTTTCAATACAATTTAGGGTTATGTACAGCACGAAGATTGCAGGTTTGGGATATTATGTTCCCGAGCGCGTAGTTACCAATCATGATTTGGAAAAAGTAATGGATACCACGGATGCCTGGATCCAGGAGCGCACGGGGATTCAGGAACGGCATTATGGGAAACGCACCGAGGAAACCGCTACCACTATGGGTGCGCGTGCTGCGGAAATTGCGATTGAGCGGGCTGGCATACGCAAGGAAGAGGTGGATTTCATCATATTCGCTACGCTTAGTCCCGACTATTTCTTCCCTGGTTGCGGGGTGTTGGTTCAACGGGAACTTGGGATTACCAACCAGGGCATGGGGGCACTGGATATCCGCAACCAATGCTCGGGCTTTTTGTATGGGTTGTCTGTGGCCGATCAGTTTATCAAGACCGGCATGTACAAAAATATTCTGTTGATTGGGGCGGAAGTGCATTCTATGGGGCTGGACTTTAGTACCCGGGGACGCAATGTCACAGCCATTTTTGGCGATGGGGCAGGGGCTGTTATTCTACAGCCTACGGAGGAGTCAGGCAAAGGAATTTTGACAACCCACCTGCATGCGGATGGCACCTTCGCCGAAAAGCTGGCCCTAATCAATCCTGGGGCGCACGGTGGGTATCACGCCCGCAAAGCAGGGGAAGATACCGACTTCGGATACCCGGATGTAGAATTTGGAGAGTTTTTTGTAACGCAGAAAATGTTGGAGGAAGGGATGTTGTATCCCGTCATGGAAGGGCAGTTTGTGTTTAAGATGGCTGTTCAGAAATTTCCCGAAGTAATTGGCGAAGCATTGGCCAGTACGGGACTCAAGGCCGCGGATATCGATTTGTTTATCCCCCACCAAGCGAATCTGCGCATCAGCCAGTTTGTACAGCATAAGTTAGGACTTCGGGACGACCAGGTCTGGAATAATATTCAGCGATTTGGCAATACTACCGCCGCGTCCATTCCTATTGCGCTGTGTGAGGCTTGGGAAAACGGGGCGGTCAAATCGGGGGATTTGGTCTGTCTGGCCGCTTTTGGTAGTGGATTTACCTGGGGGTCTGCACTCATTCGTTGGTAAATATTGAAAAAAGAGGCTGTTCGAAAAGTATTCCACCGCCTTCCGTGTTGTTGCTGAAATAATTTCTTTGGCGGCCTTTGCCGCCAAAGAAATTACGGGACAGCCCCTCCCTATCTTCTACTGGGTACCGTGGCCAGTTCCATTTCGTAATGCTGTACCAGCCGCGCCTGTCGGGCAGCAATTTTGTTCAGAACACGGAGTTCCTCTGCCAGCAGACTCGACTTTTCGTTCAGCTGTGCTTGTTCTAGAAAATCGAGTGCTTTTCTTTTTCTATTGATCGTAAGGATGGATTGAATCGTTTGGTGCAATGTCATTTTGGCTTTGAGTAGCCTCCGCTTGATTTCCTTGCTCATTTCTCTGCGCTGGCGTTGAATTGGTTAGAAATCCCTCCGAAAACCAAGTTTTCTTCGGATGTTTATATCTCAAAGACGCTTTTGCAGGGAATTTAGTTTGCCAGGCCAAAAATTTAATGGCACATAGGCATAGACTGCCATTCCTCCCAGAATCGGAGGTCGTTGGGTACATGAAATTGAATACCGCGCAAGATAAATAGAGTGGCAATAAGGAGCATCAAGACAGGGGCCAGCCGCCGTAATCGGGCGCGCCAGCGTTGATTGATAGCCTGTCCGGCCAAGGCGGTGAACGCCATCAGCGGGATGGTTCCCATGCCAAAAAGTGCCATGAATAAGGCTCCCCCGGTGATGGTGCCGTTGGACAGTGCTCCCGCTATGGCCATATATACGAGCCCACAGGGTATCAACCCGTTGAGGGCTCCAATGGCGAGCGAGGTCTGGATGCGATGGTCGCGCATTCGTTTGCCCAGCTCCAAACCCACCCATTGATTTAGGCGCCGCACCAACGGAATTCGGAGTACCTGAGTCTCTACCGAAATGGAGAAAATAGCGACGGCTGCCAGCCCAATTCCAATAAGCAGGGAGAGTTGGGCGTGTAGCCCTGCTACCCAGATTCCTTTTCCCAGAATGCCTATGAGTGCGCCCAAGAGGGCATAAGTAAGGGTTCGCCCCAGGTTGTATGCCATGATTCCGGCGAATGCGTTCCATTTCGATACACCGAGGTAGGGCAAGGAAAGGGCAATAGGGCCGCACATTCCAATACAATGTATGCTGCCCAACAAGCCAATGGAGAAGGCTGTCCAGACTTCAATCATACCACCTATATTCGTTATTGGAAATGGAGAATTTCCTCCCGGTAGTACTCGGTTTCTCCAGCAGACCAGTTCACTTTTACTCGCCACATTCCTTTCTTAAGCGAAGTATTCGGCACACTTTGTGCGTAGGAGGTATCTGTCTGGACAGGCACGGTAAAGTCCTGTTTGCTGTCGGAGGGGCAAAAAAACTGAATTTGACCAGTCACCGCACCCAGGTTGTCGGGAAACTGTAGAACGACCTTGCCTGAGTTTGCCGGAGCGGAAATATCGAGGTCTTTTTCCAGTGCCTGTGCATTGCGGAGCTTATCATAGTGTTTTTGGTATGATAAATCTTCAGCGTAATACTCCTCGGAGACGAGGCTGTTGTCCTGTCCGGTGGATTTAAAGACAAAGTAGAGTAAAACTACCACGAAGGTTCCATAAAATAAGGCAATACCAGTGCCCCAATTGAATTTCATACGCTTGTTTTTATGCCCTTGAAGGGGCTAATTAAACTTATTCGAGGCGGCCTCCCCAGTAATAGTCTGTCGCAGGTAGCAACAGACTATGGGGGAAAAATAGTTGGCGATACAGGTAGTCGGCTATTCGGGCAGACACAGGCAAAAGGCTGTAATCCAACCGGTAATTCCTGGAAGGTATCCTGTTAATAGCCAGGGCCGAGGAAGTTGGTTTTGACTTTATCAATGAGCTTATCTCCCGAGTACACTTCAATAACCACGGTAGTTTTTCTGCCTTGGAGGGCACTGCGCTCCATTTCAATAAAGAACGCACCTTCTACGACATCTGTTGACTTGGTATTGGGAATTTTGCCAACCGGCTTGATAATAGCCCCATCCGTAACCGCGCGGAAGGATATCGGAAATTCTTCTGTTGTTTTATTGATAATCTGATAATTGTAAAGATTGCTCAAATGGCCTTCGTCCACTTTTTGATAAAGCATGCCAGGGGTGCGCAGCACCAGGGCTTCGACATCGGTGCGGCTGGAGAGCAGCACCACGTTAATGGCGAGCAGGATTCCGAGTACGGCGGTATAGGCGATTACCCGGGTGGTGAATAGTTTGCGTCTGCCTTGGGACACGCCATTGAAGCTGTCGTAGCGAATGAGGCCACGTGGCCGTTTGACTTTGTCCATGACCTCGTCGCAGGCATCGATACAGGCTGTACAGTTGATACATTCGAGTTGGGTGCCATTTCGGATATCGATTCCGGTTGGGCATACCGCGATGCACATTTTGCAGTCGATACAGTCGCCGAGCGCTTTTTGGGTCTGTTCGATGGGGTTTGAACCAGCGGGCATAGCTTCAGCCTCCAGGTGGTCGGGTTTTGCTGCGCCTTCGGTCACCAAATGGCGAATCTGGTCGGTGGGTTTTTCTTTTCGAACCTTTCCACGTGGTTCGCCGCGCAGGAAGTCGTAATGAATGACGATGGAGCTTTTATCGAGCAGTACACCTTGCAGTCGTCCGTAGGGGCAGACGGCGATACATACCTGCTCGCGCATGTAGGAGAAAACGAAGAAAAATACGAAAGAGAAAATCAACATACCGATAAACCCTCCCAGATGCAGGTCGATTGGTTCGGTGATGATTTGGTACACGTGGTCGGCGCCAATCAAGTAGGATAAGAATACATTGGCGATCAACACGGAAATTCAGA
>Ga0172367_10006708_pt1 | contig 13431 bp, 11 predicted proteins | sample Lak10m_FD_114542 | JGI IMG/M metagenome (GOLD analysis project Ga0172367, IMG submission 114542) | Freshwater microbial communities from Kabuno Bay, South-Kivu, Congo - kab_022012_10m | ecosystem: Environmental > Aquatic > Freshwater > Lake | place: Democratic Republic of the Congo: South-Kivu...
GACCGATTACCGCGTCAGGATCATTCGTTGATTCCGTGACGTCGCGGGCGTCCTCGTTATTCCACATCGGACCCTCCGACGTGTCGCTCGTCTTTGGTTCGGCGCTCACGCTCGCGGTGCTGCTCTCGATTGATACGCTCAAGACGGGCGTCGTGCTCGACACACTTGTGCGCAGTCGCCACAACTCAAACCGCGAGCTCATCGGGCAAGGCACAGCGAATCTCAGCTCGTTCTTCATCGGCGGCATGGCCGGCGCTGGCACAATGGGCGCGACGCTCGTGAACGTGACGAGCGGCGGCCGCTCGCGCTGGTCAGGTATAGCGGAGGGCGTGTTCGTGCTGCTCGCGTACCTCGTGCTCGGATCGCTCATCGCCTGGGTACCTATCGGCGCGCTGGCCGGCATCCTGCTCGTGGTGGCGTGGCGGATGTTCGACCGCGCGGCGTTCAAGTTGATCCTGAACAAGTCCACGCGCGTGGACCTGGCCGTGATCCTGACCGTCGTCGCCGTGGCGCAGGTTGAACTCATCATGGCGTCGGCGGTGGGCGTTTTCCTCGCCATCCTGCTCTTCATTCGCGATCAGGCACGCAGCTCGGTGATCGTGAACAAGCGCGATTTGCGCGCCGTGCATTCCAAGCGCCGGCGCCTGCTCGCGGAATCGGAGATTCTCGACCAGTTCGGCACCGAAGCGGTGGTCACGCAACTGCACGGCAATCTGTTCTTCGGCACCACGGATAAGCTCTTCACCGAGATCGAGCCGGATCTCGTGCACAGTCGCTATGTGCTGTTCGACATGCGTCGCGTCACGTCCATGGACTTCACCGCCGCGCATCTGTTCGAACAGATGAAGGCGCGCGTGAGCGATGCGGGCGGCGAGCTGCTGCTCAGTTCGATGCCGTCGGGACTCGCGCACTCCAGTGACATTGAAGAGTACCTCGCCCAGTTGGGTCTCGTGCGCAGCGGCCACGGCATTCGTCTGTTCGAGACAAGGGACAGCGCAATCGAGTGGATCGAGGACCGTCTGCTCGAGGCGCACGGCTACACGGAGGAGGATGAGGGAGCCGCACTCGACCTCAATGAGATTGAAGTGTTCAGCGAGTTCGACGCGGAGACGATTGCGGAGCTGTCGACGGCCGTGACGACGTTGAGCGTCCCGGCCGGCGGCACGATCTGCACTCGGGGTGACGCCGGCGACGAACTGTTTCTCATCCGGCGGGGCCGGGTCAGTGCGCTGTTGCCGCTCGAAACCGGCAAGCGGCATCACGTGGCGACCTTCTGCCGCGGCGACTTCTTTGGTGAGATGGCGTTCATTGACCTCGAGCCACGGTCGGCAAGTGTCGAAGCCGTCACACCAACGGAGCTTTTCGTACTCTCGCGCAAGCGGTTCGATGAAGTCGCGATCAAGTACCCGACGCTTGCGGGAACGATCTTCGAGCGGCTTGCGGTGGCCATTTCCAAGCGACTGCGCTCGGCCGACACGGAGCTGCGCGTCCTCGAGGAACGCTAGTTCTTCACCCGCGGTAACCTGCCGCGCCGGACGCCACTCGCGTTCGGCGCGGGTTGCGCTGAACTTTGGCGGTCATGGATCCGATCACCCATACGCTCGTTGGCGCAACGATTGCTCGCGCGGGACTCGATCGCCGCACGCCGCTGGCGACGGCCGCGCTGCTGCTGGGTGCGAACGCGCCAGACATCGACATTCTCACGGCGTTCGGGAGCGAGGAGCAGCTCACGCTGGCCTGTCGGCGCGGGTGGACGCACGGGCCGCTTGCGATGGCCGCGTTGCCGTTTGCCGTCGTTGGGCTGTGCATGGCCTGCGATCGATGGATTCGTCGGCGACGGCATCCGTTGGTTGCACCGGTGAATTCACGCACACTGCTGCTCGTCGCAACGATCGGCGTACTGAGCCATCCGGCGCTTGATTGGCTTAACACGTACGGCATCCGGTTGCTCAAGCCGTTCAGCGACGTCTGGTTTCGCGGCGATTCGCTCTTCATCATCGACCCGTGGCTCTGGCTCATTCTCGCCATCGGGCTTATCGCCGCGCGACGTCGCAAACCTGATGCATCGCGCGTGCGCCGCATCGCGCGAGGATCAGGCGCAATCGGCATCGCATACATCGCGGGGATGATCACGCTAAGCCTGCTTGGCAAACGCGCTGGCCGCACGGCGGCTGAGGCGTCTGGTATTCAGGGCGTCACCGAGATGCTGTATTCACCGAGGCCCGGCAACCCGTTCCGCGCCGACTTGGTCGCGCGCACCGCTGACGCGTATTACATAGGCTCGATTGCGTGGTATGCATCAGGGGCTCACCTGAGCTTCTCGCCTACGGTGGTCCCACGCGGCGACTGGACTGCACCAGCAGTGCGGCGTGCGCGCCGCTCATCGTCGGCCCGGAACTATCTCGTCTGGTCGCAATGGCCGTACGTGCGCGTCGAGGAGAACGGCACCGACACCACGGTGTTCTTCGGCGATGTGCGCTACCGCACGGGCATCGGTGGGAGCCTCGGCGGGATTGACGTGCATCTCACCACCGTTCGCTAGAAGCGTCGCTACGCGAGCGTGTACCGCAGGACAGCCACGAAGTGACAGGCGGTGCCCGCCAACACGCAGAGATGCCAGACAAAGTGCGCGTAGCGCATCTGCTTGGCGGAGTAGAACACTGTTCCTGCTGTGTACGCCACACCGCCGGTGATCAGCCAGAACAGACCCCACGCGGGGACCGCGGTGACGAGCGGTCGAATCGCAACAAGGACGAGCCATCCCATGGCGAGATAAAGCGCAGTTGAGAGCCCGCGCACGCCGAAACCGCGCGTGGACTTGATGATCACGCCGATCACTGCAAGTCCCCAGACCGCGCCGAACAGCGACCATCCCCACGCGCCGCGCAGCACGTTCAATGTGAAGGGCGTGTACGTGCCGGCAATCAGCAGGTAGATGGCGCTGTGATCGAAGACGCGCAGCACGCGCTTGGCACCCGGATGCGAGATCGCGTGATAGAGCGTCGAGGCGAGGTACAGCAGGGCTGCCGTGGAGGCGAACACTGTCACGCCGACCACCGCGCGTGCGCCGTGCGGTACCGCGGCCACGACAAGGACCGGAATCGCCGCCACGGCAAGGGCAAAGCCGATGCCGTGGCTCACGCTATTTGCGATTTCTTCACCGAGCGTCTGTGCGCGGTAGATAAGCTTCTGCCGAGCGTTCACACCTGCTCCTCGTGAGGTGCATGTAATCTACTCTCGGGAGAGCGCCGCTTCACATCAGCGCCAGCATGCCAACGATGCCAAGTACGGTGAGCACGGCTATCATCGGCATCACGAAGCGCAGCCAACGGTCGTAACGCGCGTTCGCGCTGAGCAGCACCGCCATCAGTGCGCCGTTCGTCGGCGTCCAGAATTCGGTGAGGCCTGCGCCAGTCTGATACGCCATCACGGCGGCTTGGCGCGAGATGCCGAGTAGGTCCATCAAGGGGACCATCACCGGCATCGTGAGCACGGCCTGACCGCTCGTGCTGCTCACGGGGATGTGCAGGAGGATATGCACCGGCACCATGAGCATGGCGGCCACGACGCGCGGCGCCTGCGAGAGCGGCGTGACCAATCCGTGCAGAATCGTGTCAATGACTTTGCCGTCGGCCAGCACCAGCGAAATGGACCGCGCGACGCCGATGAGCACGCCGGCGATGACTACCGATCGCATCCCTTCGAAGTACGCGTCCACCGTACCCTGAAGACCCAGTCGTCCGATAAGACCGATGGCAAGCCCGGCGATGAGAAAGACCGCGGAGAGCTCGTTGAAGCCCCAGTCCCAGTTAAGCACACCGTACACGTACGCCACGAACGGCGCGATGATCAGCGCAAGAATGAAGCGCTGGCGCGCGTTGAAATGAATGTCCGACGCGACGTGCGCTTCACTCGGTTCCACTCGATTGCGCTCGGCCCAGCGAATGGTCCACCACATCCAGAGCAGCATGGCGATGGCCAACAGCGCAATCCGCACTGCGGCGCCGGAAAGCAGCGGAAGCTGCGCAAGCTTGAGTGCGATGGTCGCCTGGAACGGATTGATCGGACTGAACGCACTGCCGACCATCGCGGCGCCGATACTTATTGCCGCCGCAGTGACCGCATCGTAGCCGAGTCCCGTGCATAACAGCAGGAGCACCGGGACAAGCGGAATGATCTCCTCCTGCATCTGCTCGAGCGCGCCGCCCGTGGCAAAGGCCAGCGAAAGGAGGATGATCGCGAGGTAACGTCGTTTGCCGAACTTGGCGACGAGCCAGTCGACGAGGGCGCGCAGGGTGCCGGCGCGGTCCACCACGGTCCACGCGCCGCCCACCAGGAGGACGAGGACGATGACATCGGCGCCATCAATGAAGCCGCGGGGGATTGAAACGAAGGCGTCGAAGACTCCAACGGGCTTCGCCTCGACCTTGTGATACGTGTTCGCAACGACGACCGTGCGGCCCGTGGCCTCGTCCTTTTGGCGCTCGAACTCACCCGAGGGGAGCACATATGTGGCGGCCGCGGCGACAAAGACGCACGCGAGCATGAGCACCATCGGGTGCGGCAGTCGGAGCGATGGCATGCCCTAATGTACGCGCTGCGCGGTAATCAGAAGGGGCGCTTGGTCCAGACGAGGACGAGGGCGCAAACGGACCAAGTGCTAGCGAGATCGGGATCTCCCGCGCGCGAAGTTGCCTTCGCCTGCGCTCCTCCGACCAACGACGGAGGCTTCGGCAGGGAAGGCATCATTCCACGCCGATACTGGACGGGAGCAAGCCTGATGTCAGGCCAGGTTTCGATTGCAAGCACTTGGCTGACCGGAGCCCAGTCTTCAAGAGATACAAATCCGTCTGGAATACGGACATCGTCCACGTAGACCGCAGTAAAACGGCAGTTGGTTCGAGCTACGATCTCGGTCGGGCTTATATATCGGAATCCGCGCGCCTCGCGCATCACGTCCGCGGTGAACAGCGCCGATTTCAACGCCGGATGGCCCGGCAAGAACGTGGTGCCGCTGCCAATTCGCTTTCGCCGCAACACCTCGTCGAGCACCGTGAGGTCTCGGCTCATCTTGCCGACGACGGTCACGGCGTCAAGCATCTGAGGTGCATCGCTGACTGTCATCGTCGCCAGAGCCACGGCGCTGTCCGCGGCTGTAACCAGTGTCTGCTTTGGCTCCACACCAACCACGCGCGCCTCGGCAACCCAACTTCCCGCCGGCATGCCACCAACAGTGAATACACCGTCCTGAATTGGCACGTCGCGGTTCAACCCCGCAATCACCACTCGGCCCGACGCGACGCTTCTTCCATTTTCTCGTACCACACGCCCACGGATCACCGCCGGTCCATTGATGAGCGCCGAGTCCACGAGCAAGACATCCACGCGTCCGATGCCGCTTGACGGCACGTTCACCACAGTGCCGCGCACCGTCCGTCGGCCTGGCGCCGTCACGCGTACATCCAGCGGTGCGTCTACCGGCAGCCCGCAGGCGAGCAATGATCCATCGGGATCAATGGTCGCATCCGTCTGTTCCTCAACTACGCGGTAGTTCGCGGAGTCGAGCGCCATCGCGCGCCAGTGAATCGTAGCCGTCGCACCAGCGACCGCTCCAAGCGACTCGGCATCGCGCACGAACCCCACGACCATTCCCTGACGGAATGGCGCCGACGCGCCGCAGCGCAGCGCACGGATCGTCGCACTCGACGGGATGGCCAGGTCTACCGTGACATCACGTTCACCGCCGAGCACCACACTGCGCGACGGCGCGTCGAGGCCGAGCATCGTGAGCGCATCGTGATAGAACCCGACGATGTAACGCCCGTCCGGAACTCCGCGCACCTCGTAGCGGCCGGCGGTATCGGTCGCCGCGCTCCACGGCGCACGCGACGATTCCGCGGTACCCACCTGCACTACGGCGCCCGCGAGTGGCTTGCCCGCGATCGAATCAACAACAATCCCGCGAATGACGTGCTCATTGGCGCCGACTTGCGCGGCGCCGTTGCGTGCCGCAAACACCAGCGCGACGAATGCGACTGCGCGGCTGTACGGTCTCATACCATGTGATATGACGCGATCATGCGGGCAGTGCCAGCAATTTCCGTTGCGATGTGTGCGTTCGCGCACAGGTCGCGCACTGGTCCCGCGCGGGTCACGTGCGTCTACGGCCGCGCGGGCGTGCAGGTGCGCGTCTCGCCCGGGGCAAGCGCGGTGGAATCGGCGAGCTTCGCGAATGTGCGCGCCATTGTGGCCCGCATCAACGAGTCCAACGCGGCAGGCGGGTTGAAACGCGACGCATCAATGAACTGGTAGCCTTCGGGCGGCTCGAACAGCGCGGCATCCAACGGTCCTTTGCCGAACTCGGTGACTTCAAACGTTACCGTCGCGGTGATGGGCTTGCCGTCCTTGCCCAAATACGGCATGCGGCCGACAGTGCGCATCCGCGCCCCGGGCAGCTTGAGCACGGAGTCTCGCACCGACGTCACCTGCGCCGACGCCATCGGCATGGTGCGCACGCTTGCGGTCATCAGCTGTTCGATCTCGCGCGCCGTCGGATCATCGGACGTCCATGCCTCGGTTTCGAACGGACGCTCGGTGGTGCAACTGCGCTCCCCGTACGTCATCCGTGAACCCATCGTCCCGACAACGCGATAGTGATGCGTCGGCACGCCAGCCAGCACGCCGCCGTCACCGAGTTCGGTCACGGAGCGCGAGACCAGATACGCCGCGTGCTTGATCGTCGGCACATTTGGCAACCGGGCTGGTGTCGCGGTGGCGGTGCGGCGGGTCGTGTTGATCGCAAGCATGCGATGTGCCGCCGAATCGGCAATCAGCACCATCTCGCCCATCTGCGACTGCGAGGAGGAGTGCGCTTGCATGCGCAGCCGCCCGGCAGCGCCGTAGATCCGCATGGTGCTGACGAACGGCGGCGTTGCATTCGCCGAATCCATCGACACGCGAGTCTCCATCCACCATCCCTCCACCTTCCCCGCACTCGGCGCCGGCGTGAGTGCATACGGTGGACGCGGAAATCCCGGAGGAATGTCCGTCGGGGCGACGATTCCCGATGGCGTTTGTTTTGCGGAGGCGCTGTCTTTGCCGGCGATCGCGAAGGCAAATGGCTGCTGCACGAGCTGGCGCACCTTTTTGCCGTTGAGCTCGGCTGGCTGATACGTCGTCTTCTCAACGGCATCGTGCACCGCATTCGTAAACAGTTCGTGGCTGCTGCGCAGCACCTTGTACGATGTCATCACGGGTTGGCCGAGCGTGTCCACGATGAACTGGGCGAGCACCTCGCCGGTGACGCCTGCGGCGCGCAGGTCTCGCGGATAGACAGGACCTTTCATATTCGGCAGCGGGCGCACGGGTTTCGTCACCTGAAACTCGAAGTACACCTGGTCTGGCTTCTGCGCTTGGGCGTTCGTCGTGAGGCCCGCGATTCCAGCGCAGAGCGCGAACAGCCGGCCCCACATTCGCATCGTCACTTCACCCTCCATCAGGTTATCACCGCGGCACGCGCGGTGCGCGAACGGCCACAATCATTATATAGGACCTCCACGCGCCCCTAGAATCGCAGGCTGCGCAGATACTGCTGGTTGCGCTTCGCGCTCTCGAGCGGCGCTGGTGATCCTTCCTGCTCGACGACGACCGGTTTTTGGTCGGGGTGCTCGACGGCGCCGAGGAATGCCTTGAGGTCTATGCTGCCGGTACCGAGTTCGCAGTCCTTTGAGCCGTCGGCGACGACGTCTTTCACGTGGAATGACCAATAACGGTCCTGATGCGCACGTAGGTAGTTCATCGGATCACCGCCGCCCATCCGCATGTTGCCCGTGTCGAGTTGCAGCCGCACGGACGACGGGTCGGTGCGCTCTATGAACACGTCGTACGGCACCGCGCCGTCAATGCGCTTCTGATGATTCGGTTCATTGTGGAATGCGAGCCAGACATTCGACCGACGCGCCGCGGCGCCCGCGGTGTTGAAGATGTCAGCCCACTTCTTCCACTCCTCGAGTGACGTGTCCGTCACCGCCGGCAAACTCGGCACCACGAGATACTCCTGGCCGAGGAATGCCGCCGCGTCGAGCGACTTCTGCCAGTCCTTGGTGAGCAACTCAGGTGCGATGTGCGCGGACGGCGCCTTGAGTCCCGTGTTCGCGAGCGCCGCTTTCACCTGCTCATTGGTGCGACCGAAGTTGCCGAACGACCACAGCAGTTCCACGTCGTCGTAGCCCATCGCGCGTACCGCCGCGAGCGTCCCCTCGGGGTCTTTGCGCATCTCGTTACGCACGGAGTACAGCTCGAGGCTGATGCGTTTGAGATAGCGCGGACCACCGAACGGCGCAGGGAGCTTGCAGCCGGTAACGCCAACGGCGGCTGAAGCCGCGGCAAGCGTCTGCACGAATTCACGTCGGCGCATCACCCCTCTCCTTTCCACACCCCGTCCCTTCCCTTTCCTACGACGCGGCCTTGCCGCGCGCCCGAAGCGCGAACGCCAGCATGACCCCGCCGAACGCGCACAGCACGACGCCCCAGTACAGGTTCACATTGATGCCGAGCGATTGCTTGTAGGCGTCGGCTGGCGTGACGAAGCCGTAGATAACGAGGATCGCGCCGAAGATCGAAAAGATCAGGCCGATTGGCAATCGCAGATCGAGTCGCATAGGACCGCCTTACAGGAACGCGATGTTGAGCAGCGTCACCAGCACGAGGATCATCGCGCCGATGTACGCCGGCCGCTTGTACCACGGCAGGTGTGCTTCGTGGTGCCGCTCGGTGAGACTGTAGACGAGTCCCCGCAGCTCGTCATCACTCTTCAGCCGCTTCGTAACGAGCGAAATCAGAATCGTCACCGCGAAGCAGGTCGTCCACGACCAGATGGCGGTCCAGAAGTTCTGCGCCATCTCGCTCGGGTACGTGTGCAGAATTGGTCCGATCCATCCGCCCTTGAACAGGCTTTCTGCGCCGACCGGCATGGTGAGCCCGTGGTGCATCGCCGCCGCGAACGTACCGGACAGCAGCCCAAAGAAGGCGCCGTGCCCGGTGGTGCGTTTCCAGAACATGCCGAGTAGGAACGTGGCGAACAGCGGCGCGTTCACGAACGCGAACACGAGCTGCAGCATGTCCATGATGTTGTTGAAATGCTGTGCCATGTATGCGGCCATGATCGACAGCACGACGCCGAACACCGTCGCCATGCGTCCCATCCATAGGTAATGCGCGTCGCTCTTGTTCTTGGCGATGTGGCTCTGGTAGATGTCGTATGTCCACACCGTGTTGAACGCGGTGACATTGCCCGCCATGCCGCTCATGAAGGACGCCATCAGCGCAGTGAGCCCAAGCCCGAGGAGGCCCGACGGGAAGTAGTGCTTGAGCATCAGCGGGATCGTCAGGTCGTAGTCGTACGCGTTCCCCTTGACGGGGAGCGCGAATCCCGTTTGCCCGGACTTCATCGTCAACGCGATCGCGATCATGCCGGGGAGAATGACGAGGAACGGAAAGAGCATCTTGGGCACGGCCGCGATCAGCGGCACGCGCCGCGCCGACGCTTCGTTCTCCGCCACCATCGCCCGCTGCACAACGAGGAAATCGGTGCACCAATAGCCGAATGACAACACGAAGCCCAGGCCCATCACCATGCCGAACCACTCGACACCCATCGGGTTGCTCGCCGGCGTGCTCATGTGGCCCCACGCACTCACCCACGTTCCGGCCGCATACGATTGACCGGCGATGTTGTGGCTCTGCGTCGCGACGACGTCGAGCCGCGCGACCAACCCGGACCAGCCGCCGGCATCGCGCAAGCCCAGAAACACGAGCGGCGCGAAACCGAGCACAATCAGGAAGAACTGCATTACCTCGTTGTAGATCGCCGAGGTCAAGCCGCCGAGGAAGATGTACGCTAGCACAATCGCGGCGCTTGCCCAGAGCGAGAGGTCGAACGGCCAGCCGAGCAGTAGGTTCAGCAGCTTGGCCATCGCGTACATCGAGATGCCGCTAGAGAAGACGGTCATCGTCGCAAAACTGAGCGCGTTAAACGTCCGCGTCTTCTCGTCGTAGCGCAGCTTCAGATATTCGGGGACGGAGCGCGCCTTTGACCCGTAGTAGAACGGCATCATGAAGACGCCGACGAAGACCATCGCCGGCACCGCGCCTACCCAATAGAAATGGGACGTCATCATGCCGTACTTGGCACCCGAAGCGGCCATGCCCATCACTTCTTGCGCACCAAGGTTGGCGCTGAGAAATGCGAGGCCGGCGATCCACGCGGGGATATTGCGACCGGACATGAAGAAGTCGTTGGACGTCTTCATGCCGCGCTTGAGCACCGCGCCAATGCCGATCACGAACGAGAAGTACGTGATCAGGATGGTCCAGTCGACAGCGCTGAGTTGGATGCTCGTGGTGACCTGAATGGGAACGCTCCTGAAAGCGACGCGCAGGGCGCTGAACGGCACGCGCCTGTGGGTGCATCGAGCAAAAGGTCGTGCGCGGGAGGGAGACCGTCAAGAAAAACGGGACCTACGGCGCCGCGCTACCTTTTAGGCAGTATGCGTGTCGCGCTCGCCGTGCCTTGTTACGTTGACCAACTGCGCCCGCAAACGGCGCGGGCCACACTTGCCCTGCTCCAGCGACTGGGCTGTGAGGTGGACCTGGCCTTCGACGCGCCGTGCTGTGGTCAGCCGATGTTCAATGCGGGCGTCGTCTCCGCCGCCCACTCAGCCGCGAACAACTGGGTTCGCGCGTCCAGCGCATTCGACGCCATCGTGATGCCATCCGGCAGCTGCACGCACCACGTGCGGCATCACATTCCGTCGTTCGTCAGCACGGAGGCCGCCGCACACGCATCGCGCGTTACCTACGAGCTGTGCGAGTTCATCGCGGGACCGCTTGGATTGCCTACGCTCGACGGCCGCTTCCCGCACCGCGTCGCGGTACATCTCGGCTGCCACGCCCAGCGTGGGCTTCGCCTCGGCGGCTCAACCGAGCTTCACGAGGGCGCGGCCGGACCGATGTACACACTACTCGCCGGGCTCGACGGCCTGACGTTGGCGCCGCTCGACCGCCCGGATGAGTGCTGCGGCTTTGGCGGGTCCTTTGCCATCGGTGAGCCCGAGGTCTCCGTCGCGATGGGGCGTGACAAACTCGCTGACGCAACCGCGCACAGCGCCGAGGTGTTCGTGAGCAGCGACCCGTCGTGCCTGCTCCATCTCGAGGCGATTGCCGCGCACCAACAGTTGTCCCTGCGCACGATGCACATCGCGGAGCTGCTCGAGGAGGCGACGCGGTGACGCGCCACGCTACGGCGGCCGCTGGCTTCCTGGCCGATGCGTCGCGCGCCGCGCGCCATGACGATGCGTTGTGGTTCTTCCGGCAGAAGCGTGACAAGGCGTCCGCCATTCCCGAGTGGGAATCACTCCGCAATGCGGCATCAGCGCTCAAGGCGCACGCGATGAGCCGGCTCAGCGAATTGCTGGAGGAGTTCGAGCGCAAGGCGACGGCCAACGGCGTGCAGGTGCATTGGGCGCGCGATGCCAAGGAACACAACGAGATTGTGCACGGCATTCTCCGCGCAGCAGGCGTCGCCCGTGTGTCGAAGAGCAAGTCGATGCTCACCGAGGAATGCGGGCTGAATCCGTTCCTCGAAGCGCACGGCGTTGAGGTCGTGGACACCGACCTCGGCGAACGCATTGTCCAACTCGCCAACCAACCACCATCGCACATCGTTGCGCCGGCGATTCACTGGACGCGCGAGGAGATCGGCGAACTCTTTCACCGCACACTCGGCACGCCGAAGGGAGAGACATCACCTGATGCGCTTGCCGCCGCGGCGCGCGTGAATCTGCACGACGCCCTGCTGAACGCTGGCGCTGGCATCACCGGCGCCAACGCGATCGTCGCTGAGACTGGTGGCGTGGTCGTGGTCACCAACGAGGGTAACGCGGATCTCGGCATGCACTCAGCACCCATTCATATTTGCTGCGTCGGCATCGAGAAGATCGTCGCGACGAAGGACGACCTCGGTGTGCTGTTGCGAGTGCTCGCGCGCAGCGCGACCGGCCAGCCGATCAGCTCGTACACTGCGCATGTCGCGTCGCCCAAACCTGGCGGCGCAATGCACGTGGTGCTCGTGGACAATGGCCGCACGGCGCGGTTGGCCGATCCGGTGCTGCGCCCGGCCTTGCATTGCATCCGGTGTGGGGCCTGCCTGAACACGTGTCCGGTGTACCGGCGCAGCGGCGGCTACAGCTACGGTTACGTCATTCAGGGTCCCATCGGCGCAATTCTCGCCCCGGCAACGAATTTGGATGCGCACAGTTCGCTGCCTTTTGCGTCCACACTCTGCGGATCGTGCGCCGATGTCTGCCCCGTCAGGATCGACATTCCATCGCAACTGCTCGCGTGGCGCTCGCGGAGTGCCGCGGCCGGGCGACTGCCCCGAGGCTACTCGATCATCTTCCCGATACTCGGCCGCGTATTGGCGTACCTTGGCCGGTATGAGTTTGCCACGCGTTGGGCGCGCCGCTTGCAGCGCATTGTGCCAACCGCGTGGCTCACCGGCAAGCGAAACCCGTGGACTCGCCCGGGACGCGCCTTGCCTGTGATCGCCGACGAGTCGTTCCGCGATTGGGTGCGGCGCGAAGGCAGGCGCTCATGAACGCGCGCGCGACAATCCTCGACGCGATTCGCGCGGCCGCCGTTCCTCCGGCACCACCGGTTGGCGCTCCATTCGCTTCTCCACACGAAAGCGCGGAAACTCTGCGAGGTCGCTTCCTGAACGTCCTCGAAGAAGTTGGTGGACACGGCGTGGTGCATTCTACCGGTCAGCCGATGGAGATTTTGCTCGACCAACTCCTCGGCTCCAACCGAGCAAGCACAATGATCATTCGCGGACGCTTTGCCGTGGCGGAGAACGCCGCGGTCTATGTCGACGCGTCAGATCTCCACGCGCGCAACGACGTCGTGCGCAGCGAACATCTTGTGGTCATACTACCGTTCGACGCGATTGTGCCGACGATGCACGAGGCGATGCGTCGCATGCCTGCAGACTCGACGTGCGGCTGGTTCCTTAGCGGCCCGTCAAAGACCGCCGATATCGAACAGTCGCTGGTGTTTGGTGCGCAGGGCTCGCGCACACACTGGGTGATCTTCGACCGCGGATAAGCGCCGCACGTCCCACAGGGTCTGTCGAGCGGCGTAAGCACCAACGCGAAGGTCGCCGCATCATGGCGACATCATGAACGTGTTCGTCCGCCGATACATCATCGTGGACGAACTCCCTTGCACCACTGAGAACGAGCGGCGCACGCGGTACGCGCCAGGCGATGACGCCTGCGTGAGATCGAGGGAGAGTGTCCCTGAATCACCCGGCTGAATGATGATCGCCAGTGCGACGCAGGCCACGGCCCGGGGTGGGATCTCGTGCCAGCCGCC
>Ga0172367_10006717_pt1 | contig 13417 bp, 16 predicted proteins | sample Lak10m_FD_114542 | JGI IMG/M metagenome (GOLD analysis project Ga0172367, IMG submission 114542) | Freshwater microbial communities from Kabuno Bay, South-Kivu, Congo - kab_022012_10m | ecosystem: Environmental > Aquatic > Freshwater > Lake | place: Democratic Republic of the Congo: South-Kivu...
CAGCCCCTACAAGATCTAAAATTTACAGGTAGGGGCAATCCCCCCGTGGTTGCCCTACTTCGCTAGCAGCAAGAGATTCATCATCTGAGTTCCACGAAACATCAGTGATAGGTGATTGCGGTAAATCGAACTATCCTTTTTGATCTAGAGTAGAGATGGGTCGCGTTTTGCGCTACCCATTCTATAAATGTTAAAACTATGCTAATTCGATTATTTCAAAAACAAGACAGCGACCAAATCGCCAAGTTGTTCCATGACACTATCCGCGAGGTGAATATTCGAGACTATTCGCCTGCACAGGTGCAAGCTTGGGCTCCAGATGATCTATATTTCACCAATTGGACAGAAAACTGTAGTAGCAAATTTACCTATGTTGCTGAAGAAGAAGGCAAAATTATTGGATTTGCTCAACTAGAAACTAATGGTCATATTGATTGTTTCTATTGCCATAAGGACTATCAGCGTTGCGGGGTGGGAACGCGGTTATATCGAGCGATCGAGGCAAAGGCTCTAGAATTGCAAGTAGAACGTTTATTTGTAGAAGTAAGTATTACGGCAAGAGCCTTTTTTAAGAGTCGAGGGTTTTCGGTAGTTAAGGAACAGCAGGTAACTTGTAGAGGGGAAAAGCTGACTAACTTTATCATGGAAAAGTCTCTTGCTAAGTATTTAGAGAAGTCTGAGCCTTTTGTTGTTGCTACGTTCTATCATTTTGCTGATCTTGCCGATTATGTATCGATGCGTCCTGCAATTACGGATTTTTGTAAAAGTCATGAACTAAAAGGGGTAATTTTATTAGCTCAGGAAGGAATCAACTCCACGATCGCAGGTAGTCGAGAGGGAATTGATGCCCTGTTAAGCTACTTACGATCTGACTCTCGGCTGCAAGGTCTAGAGCATAAAGAAAACTACTGTGATGTCATGCCCTATAACAAGCTAAGGGTAAGGCTCAAAAAAGAACTTGTAAAATTTGGAGTTTCTGATATTGATCCCAGTAAAGAAGTGGGAACCTATGTAAATCCTCAAGATTGGAATCAATTAATTAGCGATCCTGATGTATTGGTCATTGATACACGCAATATTTATGAGGTAGAGTTTGGCACTTTTAAAGGGGCGATTGATCCTAACTTAGATTTCTTCCATGAGTTTCCTAAGTATGTCGAGGAGAATTTAAGCGATCGCAAGCACCAAAAAATCGCCATGTTCTGCACAGGTGGCATCCGTTGCGAGAAAGCAAGTGCTTATATGTTGGCTCAAGGATTTGATGAGGTTTACCATCTTAAGGGAGGCATTCTCAAATATCTAGCAGAAGTTCCTCCCGAAGAAAGTCTCTGGGAAGGCGAATGTTTTGTCTTTGACGATCGCATTGCGACTAAGGGATAAATGGCTTCGCTATTTCTTGCGCCATTGGCAAGATTTCAGCATGGCTCACTACTAAAGTTGGGAAACTGCGACTACTGTAATCCTTACCCATCTCTAATGGAAAGATGTTTTGAGAAGCTTCTAAGGGAACCCAGATCGCACCGATCGCTTTGAGGATTACCCACACAGCCGCTATATCCCAAATCTTGGGAGTTGCTTCTACCGCACCAATTGTGGAGCCGATCGCCACTGTCAAAATGTTATAGCTAGCTACACCTAACATTCGTAATTTAAAAGGGAACTTAGATCGACCCATTTTTTCGAGGCTGCGGGAACAGGCACTAAAGAAATAATTACCGAGAGCATCAGGATCAGGCGCAACTTCAGGTAAATGAATCGGTGTATCGTTGAGAAATGCGGCTGAGCCATGCTCATCTGACCAACCATAAATATTTTGACGTAATGGTGGTATGGCAACATAGCCAAATACAGGTGTACCACGATGCAATAGCCCTAAGGAAATCCCCCAAATTGGAATTCCGCGTGCAAAGTTAGTTGTCCCATCAAGAGGATCAACTACCCAAGCCCATTCGCAATCAGGCAAAATTTGCGTTGACTCTTCAGTCAAAACGCCATATTCAGGAAACTCTTTTTCCAACGCTGCTTTGATATAGGCATCTGCCCAGCGATCGCTTTTAGTAACGAGGCTACCATCATCCTTAGCGATCGCCACTCGCGCCTGCTCAAAATCAGCGAGGAGGCGATCGCCTACCTGCCTAGTTAATTCTTGGATAAAGGGAAGAATTGTTTGCCAGTTGTTCATAGGTTGTTAAGTAGCTCGACATAGTATGCCAAAAGCTATGATGCTCGCTGTGCTTGCGTCATAGCTTTTGGCTTTTAGCATACTGCACAGTTGTTACGAAGTACCCCTTTAATTGTGCGATAAAATTTGTGCGATAAAATGCAATCATGTTAGGACGTATGAGGATTCTTTAGACCTATGAACTTGAGCCTGAACCTGAGTCTAAGTTTAGGTCGCGTTTGGGCGATCGCTACCAACGTATTTCGCGAAACTGTGCGCGAACAGGTACTGTACCTATCTTTGCTGTATACCGTAATTGTGGTGTCGGCGATGTTGATGCTGCCAGAGTTTTCCTATGACTCATCGGCAAAGATGATTGTCGATGTTGGTATTGCTGCGATTGAAGTAGTGAGTTTAATTGTGGCAGTATTGGTTGGTACGAATCTGATCAATAAGGAAATCGACAAACGCACAATTTTTATTTTGATTGCTAAGCCCATGCATCGTGCCGAGTTTGTGTTGGGCAAACATTTAGGTTTAACTGCCGTGGTTGGAGCTTTGGTGTCGATTATGACCGTAATTTTTATCGCACTAATGGCGATCAAAAATATTCCGCTCCCGATCCCTTCGATTCTCACGGCTAACTTTTTTATCTTTTGGCAGATCATGCTGCTAGGCGCGATCGCCATTTTCTTTGGTTCCTTTTCAGGTTCCCTAATTGGCTCGTTACTGACCCTTGCCGCTTATTTCATTGGTAACTTTAGCCGTGATTTGTTGTTATTGGGTGAAATTTCTAAAAACCCGAGTTTACAAGCCGTAACCCGCACTTTATATATGATTCTGCCCGATTTGTCCCGCGCTAATCTTAAAAATGAGGCAGTTTACAATATTTTGCCAAGCTTGCCAGATATGTTTAACAATGGTGTTTATATATTGAGTTATGCATTGTTGACGTTGGCGATCGCGATTCTCATCTTCGCCCGTCGTCAGTTTTGATAAAAAGGAAGCACTAAGTGCTTCCTTTTTATTTTAAGACAGTTACTTCTAAACAATAATTTAGAGGCTTTTTGATTCTACTACCAAGCATATAGAGTAGGTACAATTGACCAGTCACAGTTTTTAATTGAATCCCAAGTTCTGCTTAATACAAATCTAACAAATTTATTTTTAGGAGCTGTAGGATCTTTCTCAAAGTCTTTGAGTTTATCAGCTAAAAACTGTGGTTTGTTACACATATTTTTAAGACTAACCCTTACCATTTCAAAACTTTTAATTATTTTGACCTCTAAGAATCTTTGATTTTCTATAAATTGTTCGTCACATACTATTTCTAAATTTAACCAATCTTGTAAAGTTTTAGTCTCGTGATGTTTCCAAAGACGATTTGTTGGTATGGAAAGCTTAGGACTTCCTAAAACAGCTTTACAGATAAATTGTTGCCTAAACTTATCAGAGCCTCCATTTTGTAAATATCCAACAATACCTATTAAGTTTTCAATATTGGTTACCACATTGTCTTTCTGGTTTGATTTATGTTTCAGCTTTTTAGCTTTAGCTTCTAAATATCTAAAAGCCTGATCAGAATTTAATACTTTTGATGCAGCTTCTATAAACAAATTTGGATCTGAATATATTTTTTCACTTGAGCGGTTAGCGTAAATTTGTTGGTCTAGATGTCTTTCATTTACAAACACTTGAATTGCCAATGATTTATTATCCAAAATCTCTGGCAAATTTTTCTGATGATAATAAGTTATTTTACTGGCTTGATGATAATGTAAGCAATCAAGTACAGCCTTTTCGTATTTTTCAGAGTTTTGATACAATGAATTAGAGGCATTAGTTGCTCCCGTTCGATAATTATCAAAAGCATTATTTCTTTCTGGGCAATTACTAGGAGCGCTCGGACTATGTGCAAATGTGGCGCGAACAATTTGTTCATTCCCTTCTACATACCTTATGTGGAGAGGTTTCCAAAAAACTAATCCCTTACATGTAGGGCATTGTAATCCTTTGCTAAAATATGATTCATCACATTCTTCAGCGTCAACTAATCGATTTTCCATATCACTGATGATCAATTGTGCTTTTTGCATAGTTATTCGTATCTTAATTAATGTTACTTCTGAGTCTGATTCAACATCTCTTTACGCATTGCATTTAGTTTTTTAGGAAATTCTTTGTTTAATTCCCTGACTATTTCGCGAACTTCTTCAGATGTAGAAGCCTTAATATAATTTATAGTTTGAAACTCTTCTGTATGAATTATATCTGGATTTTTATCTAGCATATTAAAATTTCTTCATTGAAAATCAAAACTTATATACCAATATTAAGATGTTTTAAAGATATTCACTCACAAAAAATCTTTACTAAAAAAAATTCAACTAAAAGAGACTGATTATTATAGATGTTTAACTATCTATCTAAAAGATTAAATAATTCTTGAGAGTAACCCTTATTCTTGCTTCTATAGCAGTGTATTAAAATAAATTCATTTACTAGATAACCTATGCGCTATCGTCGTTTTGGCAAAACTGAGATGCTCCTGTCCGTCTTTTCATTAGGAGCAATGCGCTATATGAAATCGGCAGACAATGCCCACAAAACGATCTCCAGAGCTTTAGAAGTTGGCATCAATCATATTGAAACGGCTCAAGGCTATGGCAAGAGCGAAGAGTTTATTGGCAAAGCAATACGAAATGGACTTAGCCAACAACGCGATCGCTTTTATCTGACCACCAAAATATCGCCAACAAAAGATGCAGATTCCATGCGCCGCCAAATCGAGCAGTCCCTCAAAAAGATGAATGTGGACTATATCAATAACTTTGACATACATGGCATTAACTTACAAGAGCATCTCGACTTAGTAACCAATCCTAATGGCTGTATGAAAGCTGTGAGAGAAGCTATCGATCAAAAAATGATCGGTCATGTCGGATTCTCTACTCATGCCCCCCTTAACGTAATTCTCAATACGATCAACACCGATTTGTTTGAGTCAATTAATCTCCACTATTACTACTTCAATCAACGTAATGCCCCTGCGGTACAACTAGCCCACGAAAAAGACATGGGCGTATTTATCATTTCGCCATCGGATAAAGGCGGAATGCTATATAACCCCTCCGAAGAATTAGCAGGTGTGAGCTATCCCTTTACGGCTTTGTATATGTGCGATCGCTTTCTGCTCAGCGATCCCCGCGTGCATACCCTCAGCCTCGGTGCGGCTAATCCTGCCGAAATTGACTCGCATCAAGATGCATGGGATAACGATCAGCCCATGTCCGAATTAGAGCAAGCGGTTCTTGATTGTATGAATCGTCGCTATATCATCCTCGAAAGCGATCTCTGTTCTCAATGTTATGAATGCTTACCTTGCCCTGAAGAAATCAATATTCCCGAAGTACTAAGACTGAGAAATCTCGCGATCGGCTTTGATATGGTGGAGTTTGGCAAATATCGTTACAAAATGTTTGAAAATGCTGGACATTGGTTCCCAGGGCGTAAAGCAATTCGTTGTACAGATTGCGGTGATTGCTTACCACGATGTCCAGAAAAATTAGATATTCCCAAACTTTTGCGCGATACACATGATCGCTTGCAAGGAGAAGAAGGCAAGCGACTTTGGGAATAGGATTGTTGTTGTGGCAAAGCTTCAACAACGATGATGTAGGTTATCTGCTATTAGTTTTTTGGTACGATGAGATACCTTCTGCATTTAGAAATAAGCAAAACCTAAAATAAATCTATGGCTTCTAGTTATTCTTTCGATATAGTTAGCGATTTTGACCATCAAGAACTTGTCAATGCGATCGATCAGACCCGTCGTGAAATTGTTAGTCGATATGACTTAAAAAGCACTAAAACAGAAGTTGAACTTGAAAAAGAATCAATAACCATTAACACTAATAGTGAAATGACGCTTACCTCTGTAGTTGACGTGATGCAATCTAAAGCAATTAAGCGTGGCTTGTCTCTAAAAATCTTTGACTACGGCGAAGTGGAATCTGCTAGTGGTAATCGCGTAGTTCAAAAGATTAAGCTGAAGCGCGGAATTGAGCAAGAGCAAGCAAAAAAACTATCCAAAACCATCCGCGATAATTTTCCTAAAGTTCAGGCTTCTATCCAAGGTGATGCATTACGGGTTACTTCCAAATCAAAAGACGAACTTCAAGAAATCATCCAACTTGTGAAGACAGAAGACTTTCCACTTGCACTGCAATTTACAAACTATCGTTAATAAAAAACGTGAGTTCGATATAGTCATTTGCGCCGCGCTTCGCGCGGCGCAAATGACTATATCGAATTGACATCAAAAAGGGCGCTAAGCGCCCTTTTTGATTAAGAAGCTTTGGACATTTGTTCTAAAATCCTCTGCACGATTTGCCAACCCGTGAGAGTTTGCCATGCAAAAACGCCTATCAAAGCTGTATTTACCGTAATATGTGTAACTCGCGCCCACTCTTTGCCCTGTTGTAACAATGGTGCAAGCGCAGCAGACAATGCAGCTAAAAACGCTAAACCCAAACCTGCTAGCAGATGTCCACCCACAAATAGTTTGCCACTATCGTTATAGGTGACTGCCATACCACCGATCGCACCTGCTACCATCAACACTAAAAAGGCTGATCCAAGTTTATGATGCAGGATGTTGTAACGTTTGGATATTAAAGCCTTTTTCTCTTCCCCTTCAGTGCTGCGAATCCTGCGATATTGCCAGCCAACATATCCTGCATAAAGTGCCAAAAATAGAGTTAGGAGCATCAGAAGTGGGTGAGCAAAGGTCACCACAGTTTTAAATGGTTCTGGAATTGCGACAATCATAGTTCTTAGTTGAAGTTAGCAGTGTGAAGACTCTGTATCAAATCTTATCTTATGTTAATATTCACACCAAGGAAAGTTAGTGTTGAAATTAATCTGTTATGGATTTTGAGTTTGGGATTAGCTTTATACAAACTTAGATAGCGATCGCTGTTACCATCAATGATAATTTCTGGAAAGGAGTAAGCATCTGATGTCCGTAGTCAATCAGCAAGAAGTTTTGGCAAGCTTTAAGGTTTTGGTGAGCATGGCAAAAGCCGATGGCAAACTACTCGAAGAAGAGTCTGCCAGTCTTGCCGATACCTTTGAAGAAATTCATCTGCCAGAAGGCATTACTGTCGATCGCCTATTAAATGAAGAAGATGAGCCTATCGATACATTACTGACCCAAATTACCAGTGAGATCGCACAGGAGATGGTTTATCAGTCAGCCTATGCGATGGCAAATATCGATGGTGAGTGTAGTCCTGAAGAAAAGGAACTGTTAGATAAGATTGGAGCAACTTTTACTAGTTCTAAGCTTTGGGGCAAGCAAGAATGGCTAGAGACTCTAGAGCGCCGCTCTACTAAATCCTCAATTTCAGAGCAGGTACGCCAAATCGACGATCCTGACAAACGTGCGGCTGAGGTCGAGAGTGCTACTACCGATGCCTGCTTTTTAAATGCTGTTTTAGGCGCTTTCCCGATCCCAGGGATCGCGATCGCCTTTGATATGTTGATCTATTGGAATCAACTTGATCTTGCTCAAGCGATCGGGCAAAGTTGGGGCTATGACCGTAACCGTGATGATTTCCGCAAGGCTATCTTTGGCAGTTTGGGGATCACAGGCACTAGGATTGCAGTGAGCAACCTAGCTAAGCTAGTTCCTGTGTTTGGAATGGTTGTTGGCGCAACTACAGCCTATGCCAGCACATGGGCTTTGGGCAAGGTTGCTAACGAATACTTTGCTTCGGGTGGTGAGATGGATGCTTTTAGTATTCGTCAAGCCTTTAAACAAGCGAAGAAAGAGGGTGAAGCGATCTACAAAACTAAAGCTGAAGAAATTGCCGCCAAGAAAAAAGCGATCGAGCCTCAAGTGCAGTTGCTCAATGAGGAACTAAAAGCAGGAAGTATCACTCCCGAAGAATATCAAGAGAAACTCAAAAACCTTCTGTAATGAAGGATTAATTGCCATCAAGTGTTCACAAATTGAGTTATTAGATCGCGATCACTTGCAAGATACCAGCAATTAGAAAACATCGGGCACAGACAAGGGGCTTAAGCCCCTTGTCTATGATCAAGCGTCAAAGATTGATCTAACTAAGCTCTTTACTACCCATACATCAATGTCATCGTTTCTTACGGCTTCTGCAATGTGCTGGGCGCGATCTAGATCGGGTGCGATCGCAAATACCGTTGATCCTGAACCAGACATCATTGCACCAAGACATTCCTGATCTAGCAATTTATTTTTTAGTTCCGCAATTGCAGGATACTCAGGCAATACTACTCGTTCGAGATCGTTGTAAAGTAAGCGCCCAATTTTATGAGGTGCAGATTCACCACCGGAGGCGATCGCCGCCACGATTTGACTAGAGAGGTTTTGATTTTTGACTTGACTCGTGGCAAGCAACTCTTGCTTGCGGAAAGTTTGATAAGCCCATGCAGTCGCGATCGCAATCTGACGTGGCTTGCAAATCACTAAGACTAAATCAATGAGATCGGGCAAAGGTGAAAGTACTTCGCCACGACCTGTTGCTAAAGCCGTGCCACCAGAAACACAGAAAGGGATATCAGAACCTAACTGAGCCGCGAAATCACAAAGCTGTGACTGGGTAAGTCCCAAATCCCAAAGGCGATCAATTCCTACAAAAACTGCGGCAGCATTGGCTGAGCCACCAGCTAAACCAGCCCCCATTGGAATTCGTTTGTCAATCGAAATTTCCATGCCCCCAATCTCTGGATAAATGCTCTGCATCAATGCAGCAGCTTTATAAGCTAGATTAGAGCGATCGCAAGGTACTTCAGGGTTAGTACAAAGAATTTGAATTTCATCAGTACCGATTTTACGAATATCAACTCGATCACATAGATCGATACTTTGCATAATCATCACTAGATCGTGATACCCATCAATACGGTTCCCCGTAATCTCCAGATAGAGATTAATTTTTGCGGCAGCTTTGAGAGAAATACGCGAGGTCATTGGGAAAAAGTTCGCTTGTATATGTGCTGTAAGTTTTTTTGATCCATATCAGTACCACCACGCCGTAGCGATCGCATTTGGTTTTCGACCATCAGCTTGGCATCTGCTCGTGAGACAGGTTCAAACTGAACACCGTCGGGACCAGTAGTAATCAAGAAAAACAACCTTTGAGCGTAGAGAGTGGTAAACAAACTACGAAACTCATCTACCCTACATAAGCGAGATAGCAAGCCAAAAGTAGGATGATTTAGATAGTGTTCGGACATTTGGCGGGCTAGAAAATTTAGTAAATTTGATGAACTAGGAGAGGTGAATTTTTTCTGTATCGTAAACAACATGAGTTTAACAATACGATCATGGAAGAGGATTTATCAAGAAGCTCAAAAATCCCCAGATATCAGACAATACAACCTATTCGATAATATTACGCTTACTATTTTGATATGTTTAGTGCGATTAATCAGGAAATGTTATCAAACCTTAACGACTTTTTAGCTAGACTTCGAGTAAATTATGATTCAAATTTTTAATTTTCATGTTCTTCAAAGGCTTATTTTAGTTGTAGCCACTGTTTTTACCCTTGTGACCTCGCCCTATCAAGCGATCGCTTCTGAGCGTCGTCCCGTGATCCCTGCTAACGGTCAACCAATTCTCAGTGGTAATATGCATGGCTCTGAATGGATGGCGGCTTCCAAAGATTCTAAGCAAGCCTATTGTGAAGAAGCCTTTGCTGCCTTTCGTGGCTCAGCGGCTCAAAGCTACATCATTAGCCACAATATTCAAAGCCTAAGTCCAGAAGGACTATGCGATCGCATGGATCAGTACTACAGTCTCGAAGAATATGCCGATGATCGGCTCGGTTCAGCCGCCGCGATCGCGCCCATCCTCTTTGCTGATACACCCCTTGGCACAAAATACGAAACTAAATAGGTCAACGTGCAATCTTCCCTTCACTGATGGGGAACAATGAGCTTAAGCATATTGTCTGTGTGTTAAGTGACATTTAACGAAATTCCGACCCGTATAATTACTTATTAGATATGTTTATGGGTATACAAAAGTACACATGACATAAGCTAAAATCTGAGGCATAAATATTTTTGTGGTGTGATCGTAACGTTTTTAAAACGTTTTAAAGGAAGTATGAGCAAACAAACTGAAGCCCTAACCAAAGAGATTTCTACATTGAACGTAACCGCTAAAAAGTTATATTCCGAAGAAGTTCAAGCCGAACTGGCGGAATTGCAGTCTGATATCGATGTTCTTTTCCAGCAATTACAAAGTTTGAGCCGTCAACGCCTGACCGCAGTAGGGAGTGCTCAGTAGTGATTGCCATACAAAACTCCTCACACACTCTTAACTCTGAGACCACCCTCCGCGACATCATCAAAACTATCCCTGCTGAATACTTTGAGAAAAAACCTCTCAGAGCTTGGCTAGGTATGTTGTTTTCCTTAACGACCGCCGCGCTTGGTTATGCAAGCATTGCTTTTTCTCCTTGGTATTTATTACCATTTGCTTGGATTTTTACGGGTACGGCTCTAACTGGCTGGTTCGTAATTGGTCATGACTGTGGACATCGTTCCTTTTCCAATAAAATTTGGGTTAACGATCTTGTAGGGCACATCGCTTTCCTGCCATTGCTCTTCCCTTTCCACGGTTGGCGTTTCAAGCATGATCACCATCATCAACATACTAATAAGATGGGTGAAGACAATGCTTGGTATCCTTTTACAGTTGAAGAATACGAAGAAGGCAAAGGTTTGGTCTCTGGAGTATATCGCCTAATCCGTACTCGCTATTGGTGGATAGGTTCGATTATTCATTGGGCAAATCTGCATTTTAACGCCAGCCTCTATCAGGAGCGTCAGCGTGATCAAGTTAAGTTTTCCTACCGTTTGGTTATCGCTTTTGCGGCGATCGCCTTTCCAATTTTGATTTACACCACTGGCTTCTTAGGATTTATCAATTACTTTTTGATGCCTTGGTTGGTTTATCACTTTTGGATGAGTACATTCACGATTGTCCACCACACGATGCCCGATATCCAGTTTAAAGATAAGGATAAATGGCAGGCTGCAGCCGATCAGTTAACGGGAACTGTTCATTGCGTCTATCCTGCTTGGGTTGAATGGCTATGTCACGATATTAATGTGCATGTGCCTCACCACGTTTCTACTGGTATTCCTTCGTACAACTTACGTCTAGCCCATAAGTCTCTTGATGAGAATTGGGGTCAGTATATGTATAAGACTAATTTCTCTTGGGAATTGATGAAGGATATCGGCGATCGCTGCCATATCTATGATTCAGAGAAATGCTACAAAACCTTTGCTGAAGTTGATGCTAAATCAGTTTAGCTAGCATTAAGTTTAAATTACAAAAAAAGAGATGTTGCCAAGCAACATCTCTTTTTTTTGTTCAGTGCTGCGCAAAGCACAGCACTGAACTTCTCTAGATTTTTGATGGCGCGACTTCGCCGCGCCATCAAAAAAATTGGTTCCTCATTGTACGGCAAAGCCTTATACCAAAGCACAAAATGGCTACGCCATTTTGTGCTTTCAAAACCCTTACAGGGTTTGGTTTTTAATTCCCAGAAGTGTAGCCACACTTCTGGGAATTGGTATTAATGCTATTGCGCGATCATGTTTCATGTTGTAGTATGCATACTACAACATGAAATTAATACTATGCCTTATCAACAGTTAAATCTTTCAACGCCCAAATCTGTCTTGTCTTGGGCTGATCATGATCTAGGTTATGAAGAAACCAAAATGGCAAAGAATGTTGCATTGTTGCCATTTGTGTTTAAGCATGTAGCTCTGATGCCTGACGTACATCTCGGTAAGGGCGCTCTCGTTGGTTCCGTGATTGCTACTAAAGAAGCGATCGTACCTGCGGCGGTAGGAGTAGACATTGGTTGTGGTATGGCAGCAATTAAAACTCCATTTTGCTATGAACAGCTAGAGGGTAAGCTTAAGCAAATTCGTCTAGAAATCGAAGCCGCTATTCCCGTAGGCTTTAATGACAATAAAGAAGTCGAAAAGCCAGTGTTGAATTGGCAAGGATGGCGAGAATTCCGCGAATTACATTCAGGAGTTCAACGTCTAGAAGGTAAAGCGATGAAACAAATGGGCTCTCTAGGTGGAGGTAATCACTTCATAGAGGTTTGCATAGATACAGATAATCAGGTGTGGCTAATGCTGCATTCTGGTTCTCGAAATATTGGCAATATGCTGGCTCAAAGACATATCGATACAGCCAAAAATCTCGCTCGGCTAGCGGAAAATTCTTTGCCTGATAAGGATCTTGCCTATTTTATTGCGGGTACTGCTGAATTCGCGGCTTATTGGCGAGATTTGCAATGGGCACAGGAATATGCACGTTTCAATCGCGATGTCATGATGGCAAGATTTAAGAAGATAGTCGAGAAGTTTGCTAGCGGCGGTAAGCCCGTGAAGCCTTTACTAACAGTGAACTGTCATCATAACTATGCCGAAAAAGAAACTCATTTTGGAGAAGATGTCTATGTCACTCGCAAAGGTGCAGTAAGAGCAAGAACTGAGGACTATGGTATTATCCCCGGCTCAATGGGAGCGAAGTCTTTCATTGTCAAAGGGAAAAGTAATGCCGAAAGTTATTGCTCCTGTTCTCACGGGGCTGGGCGATTGCTATCGCGGAGTAAGGCGAAGGATCAATTCACTTTAGATGACTTAATTCAGCAGACTCAAGGCATTGAGTGTCGCAAGGATACAGGCATCATTGATGAGATTCCTGCGGCGTATAAACCAATTGAGCAAGTGATGAACCAGCAATCCGATCTAGTGGAAGTAGTTGCGACTCTGAAGCAGATTGTCTGTGTAAAAGGCTAAGTCATTTGGGCGAAAATAACTCTCTGTTTACTTAGAAAATTATTCTTATCTGGTCACTCAAAAACTACATACTTTATAATTATTTTAGTGACCTAATATTTAGGATGATTGACGTGTGAAATTATCAGAACAAACGATATCAGCTCTTGGCTCTGTGATTACAGGAGATAAAGAATATTCACCTTACCGTAAGGGGTCAGAACTAGTTTCATTTTTCAACCAATTTGGTTTAAATGACATATACAACAGTAATTGGGAGCATCTCAGTTTGGCACTGAGTAATTATACTCACAAGAATCAAGCATATCATTGAGATAAGCACAGCGATGCTTCAAAACTTGAGAGACATTTTTTCGATTCCATTGAGCACCC
>Ga0172367_10006719_pt1 | contig 13411 bp, 9 predicted proteins | sample Lak10m_FD_114542 | JGI IMG/M metagenome (GOLD analysis project Ga0172367, IMG submission 114542) | Freshwater microbial communities from Kabuno Bay, South-Kivu, Congo - kab_022012_10m | ecosystem: Environmental > Aquatic > Freshwater > Lake | place: Democratic Republic of the Congo: South-Kivu...
AATTGATTGATTTTTTCAATATCCGCTCGGCCAAGATTGCTGGTCGCCTGTTTTAACTTGATGCCGTTCAGCAGATAGTCGTAGCGGGCCCGAGAATAATTTCGCTTAGCCAGATATAGGTTTTTCTGCTCATCCAGCACTTCAACGAATGCGCGCACCCCGACTTCGAAACCCGCCTCGGTCTCTTGGACGGCGACTTCGGCTGAATCGACGGCGGACTTCAAAGCGGCCACCCGGCTAATACTGGTGATGACACCTCGATAAGCATCGCTGACTTGACGATTAACGGCCCTTTTAGCGGATGCCAATCTTTCCTTGGCCTGTTCAAAGCGGTAACTGGCCTGCTGCACTCTTGAATTGACTTCACCGCCTTGAAATATCGGTACATTTAATCTGACACCAACCATTTCATTGGAGCCCTTCAGACCGAATTTACTCGAAGTATCATACTGACCCATTGAGGCAACCAAATCTAATTGCGGAAAATGCCCCGTGCGTTCTATATCGATGGTTTTGCGAGCGACCTCCATTTGATTGAAGGCCGAGATGATACTGAAATTTCCCAGCTCCGCAGAATCCAGCCAGTCGGTCAAATTATCCGGTTCAGGCTTATGCAGCGGTATATTTTCGCCCAAAATATTTAGACTTAAATTCTGCATACCGATAATCTCCATTAGCGCGGCTTTTTGATTATCTATCCTATTGACCGCCTCAATTTCATCGGCAACGACAATATCGTAAGCCGCTTGTGCCTGATGACTTTCGGCAACATCAATTAAACCGATGTTATAGCGCTGCTTGGCCTGTTCAAGCTGCCGTGAAAGGGCCTGCTTTTCCGAGCGAATAAAGCCAAGATCGTCTTCGGCGGACAGCACGTTAAAGTAAGTTTCCGTGACTTTCATCATCAATTTTTGCAGTTCTGCTTGATAATCGGCCTCGGCCTGGGCAATTTGATTATCCGCTTGATCTAACTGCACCCAATGTTCCCAATGAAACAAAGGCTGGCTCAAATTCAAAACAAAATTAGTGTCGTTGTATTTTTGATCGCCAAGACCTTGATAGGTTGCCCGCTTGTTGACCAAGTGATTCATATTGCTGACGCCGGTTGCAGAGACATCGGGCAAAAAATGCGCAATACTCTGATTTTTTGTCTCGCCAACAGCCAGTTGATTTGCCTCCGCTTGTTTTAGGACCGGATCATTTTGTAACGCTAATTCATAAACTTCCAGTAAATCTTGGCCATATACTGCCGGTGCAATAGCGGCAAATAAGACGAACCCCCTATAGAAACAGCCAATTACGCCATTATTCATTCTAATTTCTATATAAATTTATTTAAATTACCGAGACACAATAAATAGCGCATTTAACCGAGAAAATACTCAATAATAACAATACAAAGCAGAACAAGCATTTATTATGAAATCAAACAATAATATAAATATTTGACTTGTATAAACTCGGCGAGCCAGTATCATACCACCAGAACCCGCACCCCAGTTATTGCATCAAGCCCAACCATGCCTTGGCGAATCATGCCTAGTCATGAAAATCATTAGACCATGAAACCGAAAAACACGATTAAGACGTCCAAGCCTTTGCAGCAATTACAGCAGGCGCTCATCGATAACAATATTGACGGCATCATCGAGCTCTCGTCCCTTCTGGCAGCGCGCGGCAACCTCCCCGTCTCCGAGCTGTTTACCGCGGCTCAGCGCCTCAAAGACGCCCACTTAATCGACAAGTCCATCGCGTTATATCTCTTGTGGCTGGAAAAACCCGATGCCACGATCGCACATGCCGCGCTATTTAACCTTGCCGTTTTTCTAAGCGATGCGCGCGACGATGCTGGGGCGGAAGCCGCCTATCGCCAATCCTTAAAGCTATACCCGGATTTCATCGAAACCCGGCTAAATTTAGGCACTTTACTCGAACGTCTACAGCGGTTCGAGGAAGCGCTAAGCCTGTGGCGCGAAATAGTCAGCATTGCTCAACGCAATGCAAATGTCTCCCCTGGCTTACTGGTACAAGCGCTGAACAATCTCGGCCGCTTGCTGGAACTGCTGAAACGGCTGGATGAAGCCGAACAAATGCTGATGCAAAGCATCGCAATCGATCCCAAACAAACCAAAGTGCTGACCCATATTGTGCATTTGCGCCAGAAGCAATGCGCATGGCCCATCTACTGCGACATCAAGAATGTAACCCGCGCCGAGATGGTCGAAGCAACATCTGCACTGGCGATGTTAAGCGCCTTCGACGATCCGGCCCTGCAACTGTCGGCGGCCAAGCGCTATGTCGAAGAAAATGTCCAACCGCCTGGCGAAGTGCTTGCCAACGTCAACGGCTATGAGCATCGGCGCTTGCGTATCGGCTATTTGTCATCCGATCTCCACGCCCATGCCGTGGCGATCTTAACAGCGGAACTCTTCGAACTGCATGATCGCAAGGACTTTGAGGTCTATGGCTTTTGCTGGAGCAGCGAGGACAATTCGCCGATTAGAGCCCGTATCGTTAAGGCGATGGATCATTTCATCAAAATTGGTGACATGAGCGATGAACAAGCCGCGCGTTGCATCCGCTCACACGAAATCGACATCTTGGTCGACCTTCACGGCTTAACTCAAGGCACACGCCCGAATATTCTGGCCTGGCGGCCGGCGCCGGTGCAAATCACCTATTTGGGCTTTCCCGGCCCGACGGCTTTGCACTGCATCGACTATGTCATCGCCGACAATTTCGTATTACCTCCCGAACTCACCGCCTATTTCACGGAACGCCCGCTGTACATGCCTCACTCGTTCCAGATTAACGACCGCCAACGCGAAATTGGACCGAGTCCAAGCCGGGCCGAATGCGGTTTACCCGAGCATGCGTTTGTCTTCTGCTCCTTCAACAATAGCTTCAAGATTACCGAAGAGGTGTTTAGCGTCTGGATGCGCATTCTGTCGCGCACACCCGGCAGCGTGCTGTGGCTGGTTGCCGACCACCCGGTGGTACGAAATAACTTAAGCGCTTATGCCCGAAAGATGGGCGTCGACCCAGCCAGACTCATTTTTGCAGAGCGTGTTAGCCCGGCTGCCTATTTAGCGCGCTATCAAGTCGCCGATCTATTCCTCGACACCCTACCGTTCAATGCCGGCACCACTGCCAGCGATGCGCTCTGGGCTGGCATTCCATTGTTGACCTGTAGCGGCCGATCATTTCCTGCACGTATGGCCGGCAGTTTGCTAATGGCTGTCGACCTGCCCGAGCTGATTACTTACAATTTATCGGATTACGAGGATAAAGCGGTCTATCTGGCAGAACACCCCAGCCAAATAGCGGCCATGAAGCGGCAATTACTGAAGAATCGTCTAAGCTGCTCGCTGTTCGACAGCCCGCAGTTCGTCCACGACCTGGAAGAAACCTACCGGTCTATCGCGAAATGCCGCCATCCGGCCACCATTAACAATCAGACCACATCTAGCACCACAACCGAGGAACGCGAAATGAAACTCCCAGCCCATACTCCTATTGAAAATCCAGGCCGAGTCCTCAATTTTATGGTGCCGACTGTTTGGGGACTGACAGACCCCGCGCGCTTTTACGCACTGATGGCCGAGGCGCAAAAATTAGTCGTCCCCGGGTCTTATCTAGGCGACAACCTATTCACCTGGGGCAAAGGCAACTCCCTGTTCGAAGACAAAGCCTTTGTCAAAGCCTGGGATGCAAACATCCAAAACGATGCCGATCGAGCCATCGCCTGGCGACGCTATATTTTGGCTTGCTCAGCCTATCATTGCGCACAACTGCCAGGTGATTTCGTTGAATGCGGCGTTTACCGTGGCACCGGTATAAAGACTGTTATTGATTATTTCGGTAAAGACGAATTTACCAAAACGTATTGGGGTTATGACACTTTTGACTATAACCCCGTCGAGAATCATAAATTTATCGGCCAAGAAGACGGTCTTTACACTGAAATCCAACAACGCTTTGCTGATTACCATCAAGTCAAACTCATCAAAGGCTTATTGCCGGATTCATTAGTAGACTCGCCAGAAAAAATTGCATTTTTGCATATTGATTTGAATAATGCTGAATATGAAATCGCCGTACTTGAAGTACTATTCGACCGTATTGTGCCCGGCGGCATGCTCATCCTCGACGATTATGAATGGTCCGGCGATTACCGCTTACAAAAAATGGCTGAAGATGCCTGGTTAGATCAACGTAAATACCGGGTATTTCCGCTGCCGACTGGTCAGGGATTAGTCTTGAAACGCTGACACCTGTCAACAAATCGATAAAAACGTCAGTTAGTGAAATATTGAAAAATGAAAATAAACCTCGTCTTGTTCAAACCTAACATACCAAGATTTGACATATTGAATTCATATTTAGAGGTTATAGAAAGCCTGCAATGGGGATTTAACAGCCTTGGCTTTGACTGTTCTTTTGTGATTAACGAGATCAACAGCTCATGTATCAACATAGTTTTTGGATGGATTCCTGCTCTACTAAATGGCAATACATTTCCAAAAGGCACGATACTTTACAATCTCGAGCAATTTTCACGAGAATCGATGCGTGGTAACTCTTTACTAGAGAAAGTAGCATCCGAATACCAAATTTGGGACTACAGCACCGCTAATATAGAGAAATGGAACGAAATAAGCCCGCAGCAGCCAATCTACTACGCGCCAATTAGTTTTGCACCAAATCTTGTAAAAATACCCAAAAATCAAGAAGACATCGATATTTTGTATATTGGCAGTCTTGGCCAGAAAAGGGCCGAAAAATTAATTTCCATCTCATCTTCACCCAGCCGAAACTCTGTTATTAGCATTTCAAACAGCTGGGGAAGTCAGAGAGACAAATTCATATCGAGATCAAAAATATTATTGAATATTTCAAACGAAAACCCAAGCATGACCATCTTTGAAATAGTCAGAGTTTCTTATTACTTAGCCAACAAAAAAGCGGTCATTTGCGAAACATACCCCGGACTGGAAGTTGAAGAAGATATGAGCAAGATCTTAAAGTTTGTTACTGCTGACAAGTTACCTGAGGAGTGCGATATTCTTGTTCATGATGCAGCAAGACGACAAGACTATGCTGAAGCATGCTTCGAAACATTTTGCCAAAGAGATGTTAAGAAAGTAATTCACAATTTTTTTAATTGACCCCCCATCAAAACCTAACATTTAATCAACATGAATTTATGGCAATTATTTAACTTGAATGATGGAAAAACCATCTTCAAATGGACGCATTATTTATCCGTTTACGAGCATCATTTTAATCGATTCGTAAACAGACCACTGACTCTACTTGAAATCGGCTGCCTGCATGGTGGCTCCTTGCAAATGTGGAAGCGCTATTTAGGCCCACATGCCACCATCGTTGGCATAGACATCGACCCATCGGTAAAGTCCCATGAGGAAGATCAAATACACGTTCGTATCGGCGATCAATCTGACGCAGAATTTCTCAAAAGCTTAGTTGATGAATTTGGACCATTCGACATTGTGATCGACGATGGCAGCCATATTTGTCAACATCAGATAAAATCATTTCAAGCGCTCTATCCATATGTCAAAGACAATGGAATATATGCTGTAGAAGATGTGCACACAAGCTATTGGCCTGAATATGGTGGTGGTTATAAACAACCATCATCCTTTATTGAGCTATCAAAAAATCTAATAGATGAACTGAACGCCTACCACACGCGTGATGCAGTTGAAGTCAATGAATTTACCAACTCTACCTATTCGATAAATTTTTACGACAGCTTAATCGTTTTTGAGAAAGGCAGACTACTCCGGCGTCACGATCTGATTATTGGTAGAGATCAAAATGGCAATAGATGTTGGCAAGAAAAACAATCCATACCTTATAAAGTAACCAGATAACTCTAAGCTCCTTGTATCTGAATATCCAGAACTCCGTTTGCAACCAGAGAAAAACCTGAAAAATACAGACTCAGTCTTTATATGGAAAACATCCTTATTGTTATTTCAGAACATGACATTCCTGTTGCTGAGACCTTGGCAAAAGAACTGGTCAATTATAAAGTCGTATTCTTCGACCCAACCTTAGCCGATGTTATCCAGAAGAGCTCTCTAGAAAATGACGAATTTGTTGATTGGAATACTTGCCTGGATTATCCGAATCTAGTCAATTTGGCACATGGAGATGCAGCAACCCTGGAGCAAGAACTGAATCATAGTTTACGTCATCTTTTACCAGGCGGTTCAATTATCGGTTGGCAACATTTGAACTTGTATTATTTCTTTATGGCTTACCACTGGTACTCAAACCTATGGCGTGACATATTAGAAAAATTTGAAAAATCAAAACCACATATATTTGTCTGCGACAACCCATCAAATTATTACTGGCCTTCGTTTATACCAGCCTTACTTTTATTACAACAATTAAGAACATCTGACATCTCTTTTACAGCCACTCGTTATGGAAAGCGCCCTGATGAATCCGACGTTGTCATTAATTTGTGCGAATCAGGCTTAGGGGCTGAAAAATATGACATACTCACTCACCTGCCAACATGTTTTTACGACATCGGATATTTCAATGACGAATTACAGGTCTCAGGAAAATCCATCATTAATATCATACCTAAATACTGGGGTGTAGAACTAGACGCGACCAAGAACATCAACTTGTTACGCATCAAAGATCAGCAATTACTCTGCGGCGGGCATCCGAGACTCGACGCACTCTCGCAACATTTATCGCTAACACTCGACACCCTGCTGACCCCTTACATTGCCACACCCAGTTTCCGGGAAAGGCAGGCTTCTCATCTGAGTAATTTATATCAATCGCAACTGATCAGTTTGTATTTATTAGAACAATATTTCAGTCATCATCAACCCAAAAAAATACTATTATCGGATCACGACGCCGGTTTTCACGGTCCATTGGTTGCGTTTGCCGAAGAAAACAATATTCCTGTGTACATGGTGCCTCATTCAAAAACAAGTCTTGACACCGAATTCAATTACGAGAATATCACGATCTTAACCCATCCCATCCAAGGAATTACTCCTGTAAATAGCAACCGAAAGCAGATATGGCATTACACGCTGGCTTATCGTGAAACATTTAGCGCTACAAGCCACGCCCCTACTTCATTAAATAGGATCGGATTATTACTCAACGGAATCTCCCTGAATGGCATTCTCTGCACCAATTTTTCAATGTATATCAAAGGCATCAAACTTATCGCTCAATGGTGCCAGCAACAGAATCTCGAACTAATAATTCGCTGCCGTCCAGGACAGTCACTATTTGCAATATTGACGAAGGAAATTGGAATCAGTGATACCAGTTTAAAAGCGACATTGGATCGTTCATTGCAACACTTCACCCAAAATATTGACGTATGCCTGATGTATGATGCGCCAACTAATGCGTGCATTGAGTTCCTGCAAACAGGTACTCCTATCCTGAACCCTATTCCCGATCTTCTGGCTCGCGCGGAGATCGCCACGACAAACCAACACATTGTCCCTCCAACCGACATCGAAAATACACTTAATATACTTGGCCTCTTTATCAGCGATCAAAACTATTACCACACATTTCGCAATCAACAGTTTGCCGATTATATAAACCTGTTCAAGAACTCTTATGCATTGCATCGATTTCTGTAGCGCTTTCGGATACGCCATATTCTTCAACGATAAAATTAGTAATCTTCAACATGAGCCGCTACGAGAATTTGATCACCTCATCCAATGAAATATTTAACAAAGCGGCAGAGATGCATGGCAATAGCAGCCAAGCTGTATTATGGGGTGACCAGAAAACTCAATACATGAGATTTCATGAGTTAATCAAATACATAGACTTAAATAACAACAAACAATCCTTGTTGGATGTCGGATGCGGCAATGGCGAACTCTACAAATTCCTCAACTTCAACGGCTATCGAGGGAATTACACGGGATACGATATCAATCAAAAATTATTAGCTTTAGCTAAAAGTCGATTCCCTAACATCGACGTACACTGCAATGATATTTTACATAGCGATTTCGTAGCCTCACCAAGTTTCGACTACGTTTTGATGAGCGGTGTATTCAATGCCAATATTGGACAAACAATGACATGGGTTCATGAATTTATCCAGGCAATGTTCTCTTTATGCTCGCAAGGCATCATCTTCAATGCCATTTCGACTCATGTGACGTTTAAGGACAAAGAATTATTTTATATAGCTCCTGAAGATCTACTGACCTTTTGCATAAGACACTTGTCTCCGCGCGTCACGATTGCCCATCACAACCTACCCTATAACTACACCGTTTGCGTACGTAAGGACAGCCGTTGGCATTCAGCCACAGAAACGCTCTCTTTGAGTGACTGATTGTCACTGCAATTGCGATATTAGTTTACATAACAATTCAATCCCTGCTTGAGGCAATACGCACGGTGGCCCGCCGGGTGGAATACAACTGATTACGCGCTTACCGCCAAGCAATCCAATGACCATCGCCATGCTATTACAACCCACAACGCAATCGCTGCCTGCCACTTCGGCACTGAGCGTATGTCCTTGGCTGAAACTGATCGGCAAGTCGAACTCGGCGACAACCTCATCATATTTACCGACCGTTTCGGACGGGTGCAGCCGAATCACGATGCGGCCCACCGGTTTACCGAGGACAGCAATATTACTCAGAAAGTAGCGCAACGCCTGCTCCTCGGTATATCCCCAATGCAACTCGTCGCCAAAACGCAGAAATGCAGGCTCGCGCACCGGCTCACAAACATACAGCACACTCAACTGTTGCGGCAGTGGCGGATACAGCGGCAGCTCGTTCTGCAAAGTGGCTTTGATTTCTAGGAAATATGGGTTCTCTACCAAGCGCACCGGTATTTCTGGCAAATGCTTGAGTGCCAAGTTATATGCGTCGATGTCCCCAACCCAGACTTCATCGGGCAGAACCATCTTACCGTTACGTAGGAAACGACTGCGGTAGTTAACCCAGTGATCAACCCAAGCGACTGATGGCTTGCCAATAGCGCGGGCTAATTCAATGGCGTCCAGTTCCAGGCCGGACTGCCAACTGGTACCGCACAAAAGACGTTCGCTACCTTGCAGAGCCACTTCCAAAGCCAAATTCGAATAAGATCCGAGCTTACGCTCGAAAACGACACATGCCGGACCCTGCAATGCAAATAAACACGCCAAACCGCGTTGCCGAATATGGCTACTCAGTACTTCGGCACCACCGGCATCATGCGCAACAATCGCAGTTTTTCCGTTTTCTATCATGAACTTAGATATTCACCACGAGTAAAACGCACATCGAAGTACAATTTCAATTCTGGGTTGAAACTAAGCTTGAAATCACCACGATTCGGTGAGTTCACACCCACGAAGTCGAATTCGGCCAAACCGCGTTGCCGCGCATAAAGGATGTTGTCAACCATCAGTCTTGAAGCTGCGCCAGTATTGCGTAAATCGGGATCGTTTGCGGCAAACAGGTAATAAGCACGCTGCTTGTCGAACAAGAACAACGTCATTGATGCCATGCCTTTCGGTGTCGTACAACTGGTCAGACGGCCATAACCTTGTTCAAGCGCTGCAACGACAATCCGACGAACCAAAGCCAGTCTGGTCTCGGACAAAATAATCTGTTGGCGTGCAAACGTAAGTTCGTATAACGCCATGAACCGGTCAATATCAGTGTCATGCTGTACGATGTAGTCGGCACCTTTGCGCAATTCTTGCCGACGGCAAGCTCTCAGCTGAGCTGGATAAGTTTCGCCATCAACTCGCGTCAAATCAAGTACAGCGGTATAGCGCGGAGTTACTGTGAATACCCCCAACTCGCTTTCATGATAGTTATGCCATAAGAACGGGCGCAAATCGGTGAAATTCCACGACAGAGGCATGGCAATCGATCGATAGCGTTGGGTGAGTGCATTGATCGCAAATTCGGTGATACGAAATTCGCTGAGCAGCCGTTGGCGCGGTAATAACGAGGAATCTCCTAAAAACAAAATACCTTGATACGGCGTGTAATCAGGCGCTAATAATTGTTCGCCGCTATCGTCTTCAACCGCGCAACATAAGGCTAAAGGCTGGTGCAGCGTCCCAATCAGATAGCGCCGACAAGAACCGCCCAATGATCGCAGAAATCCGCTTTGAGAAAACACCGTGCCTTGCGGCGAAGCATCGACCAACCGATCCCATAATGCGTCGTCGCTCAGTTCCAGGAATTCCATTGAAGTGTCTTTCATCTATTGCAGGCGGTTATTAAACCAAACCAACCAGTTCATGTTTATGGCGTATTACTTTTTTGATCGCAGCGACAAAATGATCCATGTCAGTCTCAGTCAAAGGCTCTCGAACCAACATGGTCATCAGCATTTCCTGCTCATGTAGGCGCTCAACCACTGGGCACAAGCCTTTACGATAGTCGTAATCAATGCCTGGCTGCATGCTCCAGGGGAATCCTTTGCTGCCCAGTGCAATTTTCTTTTGATACATCGGCGCCCAATATAGCGGCCGTACATAGGCAGGTACCAACCCATATTGCTCGGCCGAATCGGGCACAGCTAATTCGGCATTGACCGCACGTACAAACAAAGCGCGGTCGATGCCGGTGACCGTTGCATCGTATTTGATCGGATAAACGTAATAAGCATGCTCAGCACCTTTAGCCACAAATGGCGGAGTTAATCCTTCAACATCAGCCAATTGCTGGTCCAGATAGCGAGCCAAACGTTGACGATGCTGTAGATAGCCCGCCAAACGATCCAGCTGAACACAACCAATCGCCGCCTGCAATTCGGTCAAACGGTAATTCGATCCGAGCATATTAGACAAATCGTCGACACCCAGCGCTTCGGTCAAATTTTCCGCATGGTTACGGATCATTTGGCAACGCAATGCGATCCGATCATCGTTGGTCACCAGCATGCCGCCTTCACCGGTATGAATATGTTTGTGATAGTTGAGACTGAAGCCCCCCACATCGCCAATAGCGCCAACCGACTGTCCTTGGTAATGTATGCCTGGCGCCTGCGCGGCATCTTCAATTATTTTTAAGCCGTGACTGGCGGCAAGCTCGACGATGGGCCCCATGACGCAAGCCTGACCAAAAATGTGCACCAACATAATGGCCTTGGTACGCGGCGTGATGCGCGCTTGAATCGTCGCGGCAGTCAAATTAAAGGTATCAGGGTCAACGTCGGCAAACACGGGTATGCCACCGTAGAACAGAATGGCGGTAGCGCTAGCCGACATCGTGTAAGGCGATACAATCACCTCATCGCCCGGTTCGATACCGACGGCACCAACTGCCGTTATCAAACCAGTGGTCCAGGAATTGACCGAAATGGCATGCTTGAATCCATAACGGCTAGCCCATTTTTGCTCGAATTCTTTGACCTTGGGCCCACCTAGCCATTGCTCGCCGGGACTGCCGAAAAACAGCGACAACTGATCACTATCCATCACATCAATCACAGCCTGTTTCTCAAGTTCGCCCATGGTGCGCCGAACAAGGAAGGGCTGTGTCCGCACTGGGTTGCCGCCGGCGATAGCCAGGTTTGTCATGTTGGTATCCTTTGCACGAATGCATTCAGTCGCATAAGCATCTGGCTCGCTGGTCAAGGATGGCATGCATACTTTCAAGTGTTGCCAAGGCCTGCCGACCGTCGCATAACTGATTATCGAGACCTGCTAGCGCCGCCGCCATTTGGTCTGTCACTTGCCATTGATAACGACTGATTCCGGTCGGCAGCACTTCAGCATCCGTTGAGAGCGTGTTATAGCCTTTAAATACCGAGGAAACAACCGGCTGCCACTCGACCTGACGCCCCCCTTGTTCGTAACGCAACCGGCCATTGGCGGCCAATAGCTCAATACTGTAATGGGAAAAAGCTTCTTCACGCGCTGCAGTGAACATCACACTGCCGTCACGGAAAGACACCTGCACATCGGGCTCAGGATCAATGTCATCCCATAATCGACCGGCCGCAATGACCTGCGCACACTGCATTGGCCCCAACCAGTATTCAAGCAGGTTAAAAAAATGCGAGCCATTGTTCAGGAAGCCTTTGGAATACCAACAAATGCCCTTGATAGGACCAGCAATCTCACCATTAGCCAAGCGTCGCCGAATCTCGATGACCGCCGGGTCTGACCGCCGCATATAGTTAACATATAACGCCACAGAGTTATCACGACAAGAATCAACCATTGCCCTAGCTTCGACAAGGCCATAAGCCAGTGGCTTTTCACAGAGAACCAGTTTGAGCCGCGACAAAGCCAAAGCCTGTTGCAGAAGTAGAGGGTGAGACGCTGTGGTCGTGGCAATAACTAATACATCTATTGCGTGCAGCGTCAAAGCCTCGGCAAGATCGGCGTACGCTGGGCAACCATACTGCGCTGTCAACAATGCACGTTGTTGTTCGGAATTATCGACACCGCCCACCAACTCGAACTCTGGATGGAGACTAATAGCGCGCGCATGCGTGTAAACCTGCGTCATATCGAGATCAATATCGTAAGTCAAACCAATCTGACCCAACCCAACGATTAGCACGCGGTAAGCCATATTCAATCGCCCAGCAAACTCCAGTCCATCGGCGTACCTTTTGGTAAATCTCGATTGACACGTCGCCCCAATAATAGATCGTAATATTTTGGCGGCAAGCCTAACCCGGGTCTGATACACCTCAGGTTCTGCTTAGTCAGCACCGTGCCGGCCTGAATGTCTTCAGCGATATAAACCGAACGCCGATACTGTAACGATTTTGTTTCTGCATCGGTCGGTCCGTAACTCACCCGACCCAGCGATTGCCAGGCTCTTTCGGCTTCCAACACCAACGCCGCAAATTCATCCGGTTCCAGCGAGAATGCACTATCAACCCCGCCATCAGCGCGGCACAACGTGAAATGTTTTTCGATCACGCTGGCACCATGGGCGACTGCCGCAACTGCAGCCCCCAAACCCATGGTATGGTCGGACAAGCCAACTTCGCAATCGAACAATTGCCGTAAATGCGGAACCGTCAAAACATTGGTATTGTCCGCTGTCGCAGGGTAGGTACTGGTGCATTTGAGCAGTATTAAATCTTTGCAGCCGGCCTCTCTAGCGGCACGAACAGTCTCATCGAGTTCCGCCACCGTTGCCATTCCAGTGGAAATAATCATCGGTTTGCCGGTAGCGGCTACGCACCGGATCAACGGCAAATCGGTATTCTCAAACGAAGCAATTTTGTAACACGGTACATCCAGACTTTCGAGAAACTCTACCGCTGATTCATCAAACGGCGTACTGAATGGGATGATGCCCAACTGACGCGCACGCTCAAAGATCGGTAGATGCCACTCCCATGGCGTATAAGCTTCAGCGTACAGTTTATAAAGTGAAGT
>Ga0172367_10006721_pt1 | contig 13409 bp, 12 predicted proteins | sample Lak10m_FD_114542 | JGI IMG/M metagenome (GOLD analysis project Ga0172367, IMG submission 114542) | Freshwater microbial communities from Kabuno Bay, South-Kivu, Congo - kab_022012_10m | ecosystem: Environmental > Aquatic > Freshwater > Lake | place: Democratic Republic of the Congo: South-Kivu...
GGTACTTTTCTTTGGACAAGCACAAATTCGTCAGGAACGAATTTGAACAGCCGACAGGCTGGCCCAAAGGGTGAAAACCATGGATGGTTTTCATAGCGAAAGTGCCTCGGCTGTCGGTCCGAGAACCGACATTAAAATAGGCTTCGCGTAGCGTTTCCTTAGATTCAATCGCCGCATCCTAGCATTCGCCCTTCGATAACCCCAGGGCGAAGAACGGCATGAATCATCACTCGCCCAAACTCTCCCGCAAGCGCTGATAAATCCCCCCAAAACTGCCATTGCTCATCAACAACGCATGGCAATGTCCTTGAGCCCCTTCGGCTTGAATGGCGGCGACGATGTCGTCCAAGCTGTTGCAGATGCGGATGTTATCGGCGTATTTCAATAACTGGCTCAAATCCCAACCCAGATTATCCGGCTGATAAATGATGGCCTGATCGGCCGCCGCCAGCGATTCGGCGAGGGTTTGGGTGTGCACGCCCAAGCGCATGGTGTTGGAGCGCGGCTCGACGATGGCGAGGATTTTTTCGCTGCCGACTAGCTGGCGCAGGCCGTCCAGCGTGGTCTTGATCGCGGTCGGGTGGTGGGCGAAGTCGTCGTAGACCGTGACTTTATCGGTTTTGACGATCACTTCCATCCGCCGTTTGACGTTTTGAAAGCTGTGCAGCGCTTCCAGCGAGTTCTCGGTGGCGATCGCGTTGTTACAGGCGGAAGCGATGGCGGACAGGGCGTTGTAGACGTTGTGGCGGCCGGTCAAACTCCACGTCACCGTGCCGGCCGTCTGCCCATCCAAGCTGACGCTGAACTGGCTGCCGTCGGCTTTCAGCAATTGCGCCTGCCAGGCGGCCTCGCCGTCGCCGCTGATCGCGGTTTTCACCACCGGCGTCCAGCAACCCATCGCCAGCACATCGCTTAGATTGTTTTCGCAAACCGGGGCGATGATTTGACCGTCGCCGGGCACGGTGCGTACCAGGTGGTGAAATTGTTTCTTGATGGCGTCGAGGTTGTCGAAGATGTCGGCGTGGTCGAATTCCAGGTTGTTGAGCACGGCGGTGCGCGGCCGGTAATGCACGAATTTAGAGCGCTTGTCGAAGAAGGCGCAGTCGTATTCGTCTGCTTCGATGACGAAGAAATCGGTGTTGCCTAAGCGGGCGGAGATGCCGAAATTCAGCGGGATGCCGCCGATCAGGAAGCCGGGCTGAAAGCCATTAAATTCCAAGATCCAGGCCAGCATGCTGGTGGTGGTGGTCTTGCCGTGGGTGCCGGCCACCGCCATCACCCATTTGTGCTGCAACACGTGCTCGGCCAGCCATTGCGGGCCGGAGACGTAGGGCAGGCCGCGGTTCAGCACCGCTTCCACTTCCGGATTGCCGCGCGACAGCGCGTTGCCGATGACGACCAGATCAGGCTTGCAGTCGAGGTTTTCCGCCCGATAGCCGTTCATCAGGCGGATGCCTTGTTGTTCCAGCTGGGTGCTCATCGGCGGGTAGACGTTCTGGTCGGAGCCGCTGACGGTGTAGCCGAATTCGCGGGCGATCAAGGCCAGGCCACCCATGAAGGTACCGCAGATGCCGAGGATGTGGATGTGTAGAGGTTGTGGCTGTGCTGTCATTTTTTGGTTTCGGGTTTAGGGGCGGAAGCGGGTTTGGCTTCGGTGGGTTTGGTTTCAGCCGCTTTGGAATCCGCGGGCTTGGTTTCGGCGGCTTTACTGTCTGCGGGTTTGACCTCGGCTGGGGTGCTTTCTTCAGTCTTGGCTTCCGACGCCTTGGCGCCAGCGGCTTCCAGCAGTTTGACCAGGTTTTCGCGGCCCAGTTTTTTGGCTTTGTCGATGATTTTGACGCCCTGGCTGTCGGCGGCATTGACGTTGGCGCCGGCGGCAATCAGCACATTGACGATGTCGGTACTGCCGAACATCACTGCATCGGTTAGCGCCGTGGAGCCGAGTTTGTCGGCCAGATTGACGTCGGCGCCATAGGCCAGCAAGGTTTTGACGATGCGCACATTGCCGTTAAAGCTGGCGGCCATCAGCGCCGTGCGGTCCTGGTCGATCTTGCCGTTGACGTCCAGGCCTTGGGTCAGCAGGCTTTGTACCCGCTCTTGTTTGCCGGTCGCGGCGGCGGCGAATAGATCCTTGGCGTCTTCGGCCATCACCGGTAAGGTCAGGCTTAACAGCAGAGGAAGCAGGGTGTTGCTGATTTTCATGTGTCTTGCGTTTGCGGTGCAGTTGGGTTGAAATAGCTAAGGAATAATTTGGCTTTAGCAACAAGACAACATCATCTATCAATGAGCGAAAAAAACAAAGTTTTAGTTGAGGCGGAACCGCTATACATCGAGGCGCAGTCGTCGCCGGAAAACAACCGTTTTGTGTTTGCGTACACCATCACTATTACCAATGTCGGTTCGACCTCGGCGAAGTTGCTGACGCGGCATTGGCTGATTACCGACGCCAACGGTAAGGTTCAGGAAGTCAACGGCGACGGGGTGGTCGGCGAGCATCCCTATTTGCATCCAGGCGACAGTTTCCGCTATACCAGTGCCGCGATGATCGAAACCCCGGTGGGTGTGATGCAAGGTAAATATCAAATGCAGGCCGACAATGGTGAAAGTTTTAGCGCCCCGGTGCCAAAGTTTACCCTCACCATTCCGCGTACGCTGCACTGATGGCGATATATGCCATCGGCGACATCCAAGGGTGTTACACCGAATTTAGGCGCCTGTTAGAGGTCATTGGTTTCGATCCTGCCGAGGATAGGCTGTGGTTAGCCGGCGATTTGGTCAATCGCGGACCGCATTCGCTGGAAACCTTACGTTTCGTCAAAGGCTTGGGCGATGCGGCGGTAACGGTGCTGGGCAATCACGATCTGCATTTGATTGCGACGGTGGTTTCGCTGGCCAAAAGCGGCAAGAAAGATACGCTGGGGCCGATTCTGCGCGCCCATGATTGCGACGAATTGATCGACTGGTTACGCAAGCAACGGCTGTTTTATTCTGAGGCCGGCTTCAACATGCTGCACGCCGGCCTGCCGCCGCAATGGGATCAGCAGCTGACGCAACGCATGGCCAACGAAGCCGAGCAGGCTATCGGCGGCGATGATTATCAAAACTTCTTCCGCAGCATGTACGGCAATAAACCCAGCGTTTGGCAGGATGATTTGCCGAAAACCGAACGGCTGCGCTTTGCCGTCAATTGCTTTAGTCGCCTGCGCTATTGCAGTGCCGACGGCGAATTGGACTTCAGTCAGAAAGGCGCGCCCGGAACTCAGCCTTCGCACTTAATGCCCTGGTACACGGTGCCGGGGCGCAAAAGCCGCGATATGCGGATCATTTTCGGCCATTGGTCGACGCTGGGTTTTTACCAGGGTGATAACGTGATCAGCATCGATACCGGTTGCTTGTGGGGCGGACAGCTGACCGCGGTAAGGCTGGACGACAGTTTGCAGCGTATCAGCATCGATTGCCTGGGCAGCGGATCGCCGTTTGCGATGTAATCATGTATTAGGTCTCTGCGTCCCTGTCGTCATGCGGCCGGTTCCGTACTTGCTTGACGGCAACCTGGATCGCTGCTTCCACCGCTTCGAGCATTTCCTGGTATTGGCTTTCGTTAAGGTTGATGCCCTTGTCGATGGTATTGCGGACGTAACAGGTCGGCAAATGATTCAACGCTAGGCAGGCGACATCTTCCAGAAAAGTCTGGCTCATGCTGTCGTCTGGGTGGGTTTCGGTGATTTTCCAAAGATGGTCGATGACCAGTTGCTCGTAGTAGTTGCTAATGTTCAACATATCGAAACGGTGTCGGGTGTGGAAAATGAAAGCTCAGGCTAGGTTATCGCTCATTTTAATTCAAGTACGCGCGTAACAATTCCCTGCCATGCGCGGAAGTTCCCGCTTAAATTAATCGACCTCGAAAATGCGGGTGTTTTCCTTGTCGTCGCGGAAAACCTCGGGCAGCGTACGGCCAATGACGTCCTCGTTGACGCGATATTCCTTGGACTCTCTAACCGCGTTGTCGACCACGATGTAGCGGATATTGGTCTCGTGAACGATCTTCAGCAGTTCGTCCTCGGTAGCTGCCTCATAAATACCCTTGACGAATTGAAAGCGGCTGTCGGTATCGTAACCGGCCGACCAGGCGTAATAAGGCCAGCCGTAATAAATCGGGCGGCCCGCCATTTGCACCGGGTGCAATACCGCCCAGTCGGTCAGGAATACATCCCGAGATTGGCTGTTGTCACGGACCCAGACGGTAATGGGGTCGTTGACGGCAATGGGATAGCGGTTTTGATTCATGTTGTACAGCGTTTTCAAATCAACCCAGCCGGTGACGGTCAGCAGCAGGCTGAAAGCTACCGCCAGTGCGGTCAAGGCATGGTCGCGGCTGTCGAAGAAACGGCCAAGCAAGCCGGCAATGATGATGTTGCCGAGCATGACGCCGATCATGATGAATTTGTGATTGGCGTTGATGTCGGTGGTCAGCGACACCAACGTGGCGAAGATCAGAGGCGAAATGAACGCCAGGGCCAGCGCTTTAACGCCCTTCGGCGTGCCGAATAAGGCAATCAGAAATAGCGGCAAAAACAGCCCCAGCAGTTCCAGGTAGAAGGCCAAGGTGCCGGTCATGGTTTTAGTCTCAGCGAGAAAGCCGAAAAACCAGCTGGGTTTGACCGCCGACGCTCCGGCGCCGATAAACCAGTGTTGCTGCAATAGCGACAAGGTTACCGCCAGGACGGCGATAATCAAAAATTCGCCGCGGTGACGGCAAAAAAAGGTCAGGATGAACAGAATCAACAGGCTGGTGATGACCACCGCGCCATTCCAAAAACCGATGGCGCCCAGCAACAAACCCAGAACCAGCGCGCGTTGCCAGTTTTCCGGCCACCAAGCCTGTTTTTCCAGCCAGGCGGTCGTGAATTTGCCGCGAATGCCGCGTTGGTTATCTTGTTGAGCGACCACCATGGCCTGCAACAATGGCAGTACAGACAGCAGTAGCAGCATCAAAACGCTGATCGAAAAGGCGAAGTGACGCTGATTGGCATAGACGTTTTGCGCCCACAGTCCCCAGTTTTCATGCTCTGTCTTGCCGATGTGCAGGCTGACGTTCCACAGCGACGTCCACAGGTCTTCATTGGCCAGGTTGTCGTTGAGGTACGTGAAAAAGGCAAACGAACTTCTGAAAATGAAAAATAACCCGGTTAACACGCCGGCACTCCGACGGCCGGTAATGGCGACGGCCAGCACGTAGAGTAGCAGGAACAGGCTGACCAGCGACAGAATGCTGGGAATGTTAAAGGCCCAGTCGATGCGCATGCCCAGCAACTCCAGGGTGGCGGCCAGGAACTGAAACATGAAGTGGTAGCGGATGTTGCCTTCCGGGAAATGCGGGTATTGCGGCGGAAAGTTGTCGCCGAGCGAAAACGAGCGAATCATCGCCAAATGCGGGCCGAAGTCACTCCAAACGCTGCTGCCGACCAGCAACATGTCGTTTTCAACGCTCAGAGTGTGCCAGGCGATAAAAGCGGCCATGGCTAAGGCGCTTGCCAGATAGACAAACTCCAGGCTGATGAAATCTCTCCAGTTGCCGATGGGAGCGATCATCAACCGCCAAGAAATGCAGCGCCAAAGCATAAGGGCGCTGATCACGCCGCCGGCAGCAACAGCGACGTGGCTACCGGTTTGCGTGCTGCGGGTAATGTCCGCCAGCGCAAAGGTCAGCCAATTCATCGTCAACGCGCCGACTAACCAAGCCGCCGGCAAAATAATCATCCAGCTCGGTACATTGACCGGCGTGCCGAACAGACTTTGTCGATTGGGAATGTCTATAAACCACGGAAATGCGCGCAGCACGATTTGGTAGCCGACGATAAATATAATAGTGAGATAGAGCAGGGCTAGCATTTAAATCCCGTTGCTAAAAAGTTGTTCTAATTTCGATGGCGTAGTTTTGATTTATTTCTGGCGAGTGACGGCAAGATTCTGATCGTCATTGGCCCATCTCGAAATGCGAATGGCGGCAGCATAAGCATGGAAATACAATTTTGTAATGAAAATGGGTATAAACAGACCGAAGGCCAGATAAATAGGCCAAGTCTTTTCGATGTTGAAACGGATGTACACGTCGGAAAGGCGTTCGAAGGGTATCCAGTCGAGTGCGAAAAAGATTAGGTTCAATAGAAAAAAACCAAATAAATGCCAGACCATAATGGCAAAGGTGTTTCGGCCAATCATTATGAGCCAAGAATTATCCGGGGTTATTTGCGCCAAAAAATGTGATGCTATATAAATCATCAAAATTATCGCCATGGTCGAGAGTATAGGAACCCAGACCAGTTCGTTGCCGATATTGCCCAACAGTATGCTGTAGCCTAGATTGCCGAAATTGACATTCAATATATTAACTAGCACAAATAGGGCGGCCATTGTGGAAGGGTTTAGTAATATCCTTTTGATTTTACTTTCGAAATGTCTTAAGAAATATCCAAGGCCTATGAAGTACAAGCCAAAAACGCTCCTGATGACCTCTAGGCGCCCGTCGCCAATATTGTCTTTTCCCAGCTCTAGCAAGTAATAAAGCAGGCATGAAATGATTAAAAACATGGCGGCATTGAAATAATTGTTTTTAATGAAGATGATGCCGGCTGTTATGCTTGAAAAGTACAATGTAAGCAAAAACCAGCCTGATAGATACAGGTTAAATTGATCGCCGCGAGCAAATACATCCCAAAATAGGCTATTAACATTCATTTCAGAGCCTAGTCTGATGTCAAAGAGGCGAATAAATTGTGTTAACAGGCCGAAAAGGAATAAAAGTAAGAAATAAGGTATTAACTGTTTTGTTGATTTCTTGACGATATATTTTAATTTTTCTTCTAGCAAGTTCATGGGCTTGAAAAAGTACCCTGAAACAAAGAAAAACAGCCCCATGTGAAAGGTGTAGGCCGGGTAAAATAGAAAAGGCGGCTGGTGGCTATGTCCCATCAGTACGAAAATAATGCCTATAGCTAAAATGATGTCAAATTGCTTGTTTCTCATGGGAAGGGGTTTTAGCCACAGTTTTTTGAATAGATTTGAATTTGTTCAAATGTAGTATCCTTGAAAGATGGCTTTGAGTTGATCAGTAGTTGCTGAGCGAGTTCAGAGCTGGCTTTATGGCTTATCAGGACAATCTGTTCATGTTGTTGAAAAACTTGGTCTATGGTCTTAGCATTGTCGAAATCAAGTAGCCATGTGATATGGTTATTCAATTCGTCTTCTAATTTGCTTTCGCCACGCCAGCGGATTGTTACATAACTGTATTGATTAAATTCTGGAAATTCGTGTAAGGCAATGATGCTGTCTGGGCATTCCTGACGTATTTGCCTGTATATTTCAATCATTTGCGCATAGGTATGTTTGTCGTCGATAGTGCCTTTCTCAAAAGAGAAGAAGTTGTATGTTTGAAAAAATGCGCATATTAATGTTAGTAATGCCAATAAATTTATTGAAGATACGGGCCATTTTTTTCGTCCCATTTGATATAGCGTGCACATGGAATATGATATAACCAAATAGATGGGCGCTATAGAAATAAAAAGTCTGGCTTGGTTTGGTGTTCCTAAGCCTGATAAGAGGCTTGGAAATATCGTTATCAAGAGTCCGAGCAATAAAAATATGTGGAATGTACTTTTGTTTTTTATGGCATCTATTGTGCTAAATATAAATCCAAGGCTGAAAAAAGGGACAAGGAATTTTGGGTAAAGGACGACTTCAGAGCTCCAGTAACTATTAGCAATATTGTTGATAACTAAGTTTTCAGGATTATTCAAGCCAAAAAGAATTTTCAGTAAGATCTCTAGGTTGCTGGTTAGTTTTTCAATTATGAACTTCAATGAATCATTGAAATCTCCATGCCCTGCTGCAACATGCAGTAATCCTTCTCCACGGACTAAAAAGAAAGTATCAATAGCATGTGATAAGTTTGTTAGCTGTAACAAGAGTACAGGTATCGTGCCAGCAAAAAAGGCAATTGTTGCTTTTGAGCCAATGATTCGATAGCACAATGGTACGCCAACGAATAGCACGACTGCCAGTAGACGGATAGAACTATGACCATAGGGCAGTAGCGAAACCGAAAATCCCGCAGCAACTGCAAGCCAAGGTGTTTTATTTGAATTTATTTGCTCGTCTGATCTTGTCGCAATCTGAAAATTGGCGGGAAACATTAAACAGATTAAGCTAAGTGCAAGCGTTAAAAGGGTGCCGTTGAATCCAATAATTCCACCTGATCGCATCATTATCAGAAACCATGGGGAAGTGCCAAGTAAGACAGCAAAGACTAAAGATAAAGGCTGCCCAATTCTATTTCGGAATACAATATAGGCGAAACAGAATACTGGTAAGGCAAGCAGTGCTTGTGGTAGGCGAATTGATAATAGGCTTAATCCACCTGATTTTAAACCGCTGCTAATTAAAAATCCATATAAAGGAGATAGTCCAGCATTATGTTGATACATGTCTTGCCATTGCCAGCGAGTTATCCCTTGTAATGGATGGGGGCGGCCATCCAAGATTTGGTTTACTTCGGGCCAAATGGATTGCGCAACAATGTGATCAAACCAGGCTGGATATATACCAATATCCCAAATAAATACTGTCCCCAATAACACTAAAGTTATTAATTCAATTTTATATGTGATCGGAGTTATTTGGTTCATATAGCTGTTGATGTTTTATGTAATTATTTGCAGCTAAATATTTTTTCTATGGTAACGAGGTATTTTGTTCTGGTGAGGTTCTCTCGCAGCTGATCAAATAACGCGGACGGCTCTTAACCTCGTCGTATATGCGTGCCAAATAAGTGCCGATAATGCCCAGGCTGAGCATTAACGCGCTGCCGATGATGAGTTGCAGCAAAATGACTGTGGTAAAGCCGGTGTAGGCGATGCCGGAGTATTTCATGTATAGCGTTTGCGCAGCTAGTAACAGCGAGCCGATAAAAAACAAGCCGCCGAGGAAGGTGATGATTTGCAGCGGTAGCGATGAAAAGGCGGTGATGGCTGAAATGAACAGTTTACCCAATTTGATCGGCGACCATTTGCTGCTGCCGGCCACGCGTTGCTCGACGGCAAACGGCAGCTGGTAGCGGTTAAAACCGACCCAGGCCGACATGCCGCGGAAAAAAGTATCGCGCTCGGGCATTTGTTGCCAGGCTTCGACGACCTTGCGGTCCATCAGCTTGAAATCCGAGGCCTTGCGTAAGTCCAAGCCGGATAGGCGGCGGAATGTCCGGTAAAACACGCGGGCGCCCAGTTTGTAGAACAAACCTTCCTTGCCGCGGCTGCTTTTGATGCCTTCGACGACGTCATAACCTTCGTCGCGCCAGAGTCTGACCATTTCCGGGATCAATTCCGGCGGATGCTGCAGATCGGCATCCATCACTACGCAGGCATCGCCGTCGGCCGCATCCAGGCCGGCGCATAACGCGGCTTCCTTGCCGAAGTTGCGGCTGAGTTTTAGGGCCTTGATGCCGGGCAACTCGGTGGTTAACTGCTGTAAAGCTGCCCAGGTATTGTCGCGGGAGCCATCGTCGATCAGCACGAATTGGTAGTCGATACCGTTTTGCACCAGGATTGTTTGAATGGCATGAATGCTTTCGCCTATGTGTTGGCCTTCGTTGTAGACCGGAATTACCAGTGAAATCCTCTTTGAAAGCATGTGCTTACCTATAAATTACCTTTTTGTAGATGACGAAGTTCCATAGCACCACCATCACCATGACGGCGATTTTTGCCCATAACGGCGGGACCAGTAACTGCTCGGACAGAATATAGAGCATTACGTTGCTGGCGGTGAAATTAAACAGCAGCAGGCTTAGGTAGAGCGCTATTTGTAGCCGGAGCTGGCTTTTCGAGCGAAAGGTCCACAGCCGATTGAGGGTGAAATTGATCGCGGACACCGTGCTGTAAACAATGCTGTTGGCAATCAGATAGTGGACGTTATAAACCGTCAACAAGATATAAAACGCGCCGTATTCCAGTAGGAAAGAACTGCCGCCCACGAAAAGATAACGAAAGAATTGACGCCAGTTTCTTTTTGCGGCTGGTTTGGCTACGGGCTTGGCGGCTTTGCGGGAGCGGCGTTTTGACATGGATAGTTTTAAATTGACGGCTATGCTGAACCGGGCGCGGCAGCTTACCGCGATAGCTGGTGACTGAACAGTGTAAATATGTAGTCATGTCTGATTGTTAAGTTTGCGACTTGTAACCAATCTAAGCTTGGTTATTTTCGATAGCATCTTTTATACTAGTTTCCCTGATTCTTCATATACTTACATTAAAATTAGATGAATATTGCGGCCGCAGCCCTGCCTTTATTGTCCTTGGTGATTCCTTGTTACAACGAGGAAGAAGTCATTCACGAAACCATCAAACGGCTTAAAGCGTTTTGCGCAAAACTGCAGGGTCTTGATGTTGAACTGATTTTTGTTGATGACGGCAGCCGCGACCGGACGCGAGCCTTGTTGAAAGATTATGCGGCGCGCGACCCTCGCATCAAGGTGATTGGCTTTGCGCGCAATTTCGGTCATCAAATTGCCGTCACCGCCGGCATAGACGCGGCCGGCGGTGACGCCGTGGTGCTGATCGACGCCGATTTGCAGGATCCGCCCGAAGTCGTCCACGAGATGGTTGCCAAATGGCGGGAAGGTTACGATGTGGTGTACGGCACGCGCACCGAACGTCCGGGCGAGTCGCGCTTCAAGCTGGCTACGGCTCGCGGCTTTTACCGGGTGCTGAACAAGCTTTCCAATGTGCCGATTCCGCTGGATACCGGTGATTTCAGGTTGATGAGCCGCAGTGTCGTAGACACCTTGCGGGCGATGCCGGAGCGCGACCGTTTCGTGCGCGGCATGGTCAGCTGGGTGGGTTTCAAGCAAACGGCGCTGCCGTACAAGCGAGACGTGCGTTTCGCCGGCGAAAGCAAATATCCGCTACGGAAAATGTTGCGCTTCGCGACCGACGGCATCTTGTCGTTTTCGACCAAACCGCTACAGATGTCGGTCGGATTGGGCATGCTCAGTGCGATGTTGGCGATGGCCGGCATTGGTTACGCGCTATGGTTGCGTTTGTTTACCAATATCTGGGTCGAGGGTTGGACGGCATTGATGATCGCCGTGCTGTTTATGGGGGGCGTGCAGTTGATCAGTGTTGGCATCTTGGGCGAATACATCGGTCGGATTTACAACGAAGTCAAACAGCGTCCGCTTTACGTGGTACAGGAATACACCGGTTTCACCGCTTCCGGGCCGGAAATGTCTCGCAGTCCCGTCGTCAATAAACAATGACTTTAAAACACATCACCCGGCTGTGCGTCAGCCTAGCCTTTGCTGCGCTGTTTATTTGGCTGATCGTGGGTCAAGTGAATGTCGAAGATCTCAAAAACGCCTTTAACGGTACCGTGCCGTCCTGGTTGGGGGTGGGGCTGACGGTATTTTTAACCGGTTACGCCTGCCGCATTCAACGCTGGCGCTTGATGTTGCAGATCGATAATGCCGACTTGAAATGGCGGCACTGCGCCGGCCCGTTGTTTGCCAGCTTTGCCGCCAATAACGTGTTGCCGTTTCGTGCCGGCGACGTCATGCGCGCCTTCGCCTTCAAGCGCCAGCTGGGCGTGAGTTCCGGCGTGGTGATCGCGACCTTGTTCGTCGAGCGCTTGCTGGATTTGTTGCTGGTGTTGATATTGTTGCTGGCCGCACTGGCCTGGTTCGATCTGGAGAGCCAGCGGCTTGCCGGCATTGGCAGTCTTGCATTGGCCGGCATCGTCTTCATGGTCTTGTTATTTTTGTTATTTCCGGCCATCTTCGCGCCGTTGGTGATGGCCTGCGGCAAGCTGATACACAAAGCGGCTCCCGGTTTTGGCGGCAAGTTGATGCATGAATTGCAAAAAGGTCTGACCGCCTTGCAACATTTATCCAAGGGCGGCTTCATGGTCAGGTTGTTGATCTGGTCGGCGGCGGTCTGGTTGATGGAAGGCTGTCTGTTCTGGTGCGCAGGCCTGGCCCTGTCCAGTCTGACTGAAGCCGCCGCCGGTTGGTTGGCCTTGCCGGTCGCGACGTTGGCGACGCTGATTCCCAGTACGCCCGGCTATGTCGGCACCTTCGATTATTTCACCATTCAGGCCATGACGGCGCTAGGCAACGGCGTTGCCCAGGCTACCGCCTATGCCTTGCTGGTTCACGTCTTGTTGTGGTTGCCGCCGACTTTGATCGGTGGCGCTTATTTACTGATCTTTCCCGCAAAAATTAATAAAGGTTCTTAAGCCATGAGTTTTTCGCACCAAACCCAAGTTGCCATCGTTGGTGGCGGTTTTACCGGATTATCGGCGGCGTATGAATTGGCCAAGGCCGGCGTTGCCGTGACGGTGTTGGAGGCCGATACTGAAATTGCCGGTCTGGCCGGTGCCTTCGATGTCGGCGGTGAAAAGCTGGATCGTTTCTATCATCACTGGTTCACCAACGACGCGGAAGTGATGGAATTGATAGCCGAACTGGGCTTGAACGAGCGCATCCAGATCAGTCCGACCAACACCGGCATTTATTACGCCAACAACTTTTTCAAGCTGTCGACGCCGTGGGACTTGCTGAATTTCAGCCCGCTGTCGTTTATCGACCGCATTCGCCTGGGCTTGTTGGCGTTGAAGGCGCGCCGGGTAAAAGACTGGCGCGAGTTGGAAGGCAAGACCGCTTGCGAATGGTTGCAGGAATTGGGCGGCGCTAACGTCTATCGGGTGGTCTGGGAGCCCTTGTTGAAGGGCAAATTCGGACCCTATGCGGAACAGATTTCCGCGGTCTGGTTTTGGAACAAGCTGAAACTGCGCGGCGGTAGCCGCGGCAAGGGTGGCGAAGAGCGCTTGGCTTATTTCAAAGGCGGCTTCGTCGGTTTGGCCGATGAATTGGCGCGAAAAATTGTAGCCTTGGGCGGCCGCATCGAAACTTCCTCCGCGGTCTCGGCGATCAACAAAGAAAATGATAGCTGGCACGTCAGCTGCGATAAAGGTGTCGTTCAGGCCGGCAAGGTCATCGCGACGACGGCCTTGCCGTTGGTCGCACAGATGATAAGCGGCTGGGCCGATGCCGAGTATTTGCAAAAATTGGAGCGTATCCAGTACATCGGCAACGTCTGTCTGGTGCTGGAGTTGGATCGCGAATTGTCCAAGACCTACTGGCTGAACGTCAACGACCCGAGTTTTCCGTTTGTCGGCGTCATCGAGCACACTAATTTCGAACGCCCGGAAACCTATGGCGGCCGGCATATCGTCTATCTGTCGAAATATTTGCCGCATACCGACCACTTATACGCCATGAGTGCCGACGAATTTTTGCAATACGCCCTGCCTTACTTACAGAAAATGTTCCCGGCGCTGCAGCGCGATTGGATCCA
>Ga0172367_10006722_pt1 | contig 13407 bp, 15 predicted proteins | sample Lak10m_FD_114542 | JGI IMG/M metagenome (GOLD analysis project Ga0172367, IMG submission 114542) | Freshwater microbial communities from Kabuno Bay, South-Kivu, Congo - kab_022012_10m | ecosystem: Environmental > Aquatic > Freshwater > Lake | place: Democratic Republic of the Congo: South-Kivu...
ATCTCCCTGTGTTCATCATGAGATCTGCTGTTGCCCAAATCAGGATGATCCCTTCTAGGAATGCAAGACCTCCATCACCCTCTCCCCCGAGACGATATGCCACGAGTCCAAAGAGAAGTTTGAAGATACAGAATGGAATGCCTATGGTAAGGCTGAGAAAGACCGGCCGCCGGAAGAACCGCTGAATGGCGTCGGAATCCTGCTCACCGGTTTTTGTATAAGCAGGACAGGTATTGCCGGACATAGTCAGAATCCCGTACCTGACTTTGTGCTGGACGGCATATTAAGGGGTATGGTTTCCTAATGTTCCCTCTACTACAGAAACCCACAATTACCTGCAGGTTCAAAAGACTAGAGAAATATGAGGTGAATTTGATATTGGAATTTTTGACAGACTAACCGGAAGCAAAACCGTAACGCTTAACCCGAAATCCGCGCTGGTCCTTTCGGCCATCACAGTTATTGCAGCAGACGGCGTCATCGATGAAGCCGAACTCAACGACCTTGCCAAGATCGTACGCGGCGACCGTACCTCGATTAACACCGCCATGGAGGTCCTCAAGGCCAACAAGTTCCCCGGTGTCATCGACATGGTTGCAGCAACGCTCGATGAGAAACAGAAGATCGCAACCCTCGCCATTCTCTGCGATCTTGCCATGTCTGATGGCATCCTTGCCGGTGAGGAGAAGATCATCCTCCAGATGTACATGGACAAATTTGGCATCTCCGAGGCGACCCTTAAGCCGATCATCGAGGCTATCGCCCTTAAAAACGATTTCTCAATCTTCTCCTGATCTCTCTATTTTTTTACGGCACAAAAAGGAATCAGTGTTTGAGGCCTGCCAGGAATGCAGCTGTAAGAATTGCACAGAGCCCCGGGAAAAAACCTATGCCGGCTCTTGTTGTTGAGACCGGAGTCTTTGGCAGTGTTGTTGCGACGGGCAATGGCGTTGTTACTTCCATTGTGGGTCGTGTAGCGGGTATGATAATCAAAGGAGGCGCTTCTGCAGGCACCTTTGTTGTACCCGTGGTCTGGATCATGATGGATGGTGCCTTCCTTGAGTGTACTGCGATGTCAACCTGAAGGTTGTCCTTATCAACCGATTCCGGGTTTTCTACCTTCACCGAATAGGATTGAAGCCCTGTATATTGGGATGTCTGGAACTCCACGACGACCCGCCCATTAGGATCCGTAGTTGCCAGTGCATAATAATTGGTATTCGACATACTGGTTGCCGATGGGGCGATATCATCGCGAATGGTACGCCCGTTTCCATTGTTGTACTGGTACGACCCGATCGGATATGGTCCCCCATCCGGATCCTTCCTGATATTCTCGAGATAATCCGCAATAACCGGGGGCTGGTCGTAAGGCTCCCCGGTCATACTGGAAGTTCTTGGGAGCCAGATGTAATATGAAGAATTGGGTATTCCGGTGATTGTGAAGGTAAACCGGCTCCCTCTTATCAGGGTATCACTGACCGACTGCTCAGCAGTCTTACTAGAAGCGGCCGGTATCACGATGAAGAACGTCATCAGGCAGAGTACGAGCAGAATGAGCGGAAAGGTGCGTGGATTCATGAAATCAACCTCAGAAGACCGTATGCAGTATTTGGAGTTCTCCCGTCCCGGATAATATGTTTACGCCTCCAATCCTGTCTTTGGAATTTCTCTTTAAAGATCCCGGTTTGATAAATAATTACGATTAAAGAACTGTTCTTCTGTTTGATGAAGTAGCCAGAGTAGCAAATGGCCTACTTCCGTACCCCTCCTGTAGGCAAATCGTTGCATTTATAATCTTAACTACAAAACTATCGAATATCGATCGTGAAGATTTGCACACGGACCCAGGCAATTCTTGCTGCAACGGTCTTTTTCTTTGTCATCACACTCTTCGTTGTAGCTAATGCTTTTATCGGCTCTGCATATTCCCGAATGGAGCTGCGTCAGTCCGATGCAAATGTCCAGCTGGTCGAAGATCAGATCCGTTATGATGCCGATCAGCTCGGTATGAAAGCAAGAGATTGGGCGGTCTGGGATGACAGTTACCAGTTTATGGAGGATCATAATTCCCATTATATATCGACTGTTATACGTGCACCGACAACCTACGAGAGCCTCCAGTTGACCGGACTCATCTACTTTGATGGAGATGGAAAAGTTATCGCATCGCAGGGGTATGATCTCAAAAACAAAATGCGAACAAATCTCTCTCAGGATTCCCTGTCATCTCTCTCAAAGACCCTGAATACCCTCTCAAATACCCGTGGAGGGAAGAAGAAACAAGGAATAATCCTCCTTCCGGAGGGTCCGGCACTCATTGGAATGCATACCATTCTGCAGACCAATGGTATGGGATACGGTCACGGAACGCTGGTCATGATTCAGCCGTTCGATGAATCACGGATCAGCTCAATCCCGTCCCGTCTCCACCTTACGGTGAATCTCTGGCGCCTTGACCGGCCGGATCCTTCCATCGCCTCAGACCTGGCTTCCCTGACCGGTTCGGATGCCCCCCCACAGTTAAGCAGGATTCAGGATTATTCGACGATGACTGGTTTTTTCCTCCTGCGGGATGTAGGGAATAATCCGGTAATTCTTGTCGGGGTGCAAACACCTCGTACCGTCTCGCAACAGATGCTTGAGACTCTCTTCTACCTTATGACCGCTTTTATTTTTATCGGGGTAATTTACATTCTGATAACGGGATATCTGCTCCGCCGGTATATCGTTACTCCCTTGACTGATCTTGATACCACGATGAAGAAGATCGGCAGTAAACGGGATCTTTCAGAGCGCCTGCCCCGTGGAGAGGGAGATGATGAGATTACCTCACTGAAGGATTCCTTTAATGGGATGCTTCAGGAGTTGCAGGATAAGGAAGCAGAACTGACCCGGCAGGGTGAACTTCTCGCAGAGGCTCACCGTAAAGCAAATATGTACCTCGATATTTATCTCGATGTTCTAACCTATGAAATTCTCAATGTCACGATCTCACTCCAGGCATATGCTGAGCTGATCCGGGAGAGCGGCGATGTTACAAACCGGGAATACGCTGACAGGATAACGATTGCCCTGAACAGGAACCTGAGTGTAATACGCAATATCGAGACCATATCGAAGATTTACAAACATCCTCCGGCAAGGGCTCCAGTCGATCTCCAGGCCCTCGTAGAGAAAGAGATCCAGAAATATTCCGACAGGAATATCCGGTATGCCGGTGAGCGATTCATGGTCATTGCGGATGAGACACTCGGGATCGTTTTTCAGAATCTTCTCCTGAATGCAATCAAGTTCGGGGGAGATGACCTTACTGTTGAAGTATCCGCCCGTGACCTTGACAACGGAATGGTGGAAGTATCTGTCGCGGATAATGGCAGCGGGATATCCGATGAAATGAAACCCCTGATTTTCGATCGCTTCATGAAAGGCTCGGATAAACGGAGCAGTTACAGGCTGGGACTTCACATTGTCAAGATGCTCATCGATGCATATGGGGGGAAGGTCTGGGCGGATGATCGCATCCCCGGAAAGCCCGAAAAGGGGGCAGCGCTGAAATTTACGCTGATGAAGGGTTAGGCTTCTCCCGTTACCCGGTGTGGCACAACCTGTGCTCTTCAAGCCGGTCATCGAAAAATACTCTGACGGTGATCTCTTCTCCTTTCTGAAACTTTCGCAGCTGATCGTCGTAGATCTTCTGTACATGGCGGAGCTTGTGCCGGGTAAAATAGTCATGGATGTATTCGAGGAAGTGGATCTCCTGGGTGAGAAATGCATTCTCGTATTCTTTGGTCTCCCGGGCCGCATCGAGACTCTCCTCCTCTGTCATAGTAATATCATATTCCCCGTGCAGGTCGAGACCTGAGAACTGTCTCCAGTCCACCCGCCCTTCATCATCCGGCTCACGGTGAAGCATATAGGGATAGACCCTGCATATGGTGAGCCTCCGGTCATAGATCCGGCACCGGCCATCTTTCAGGAACCAGCAGGATCCATTATTATCCTTCTGAACCCGCAGAGCATAGCCCGAGACATAATAGATTCCATGCTGATCGCAGAATTCCGGTTCAGGGGCCGGTTCGAGTGCCTCGGGTTCTATCTTACGGACTATTTTCACATCTCTGTCAAGAAGAAAGACATGGCCGTTAAATGCCCGGGTACAGCATTTTGAGCAGGAGGTACACCGGAACCCGACTTCACGTATGATACCAGCCAGCCGTTCGAGGGGGTATTCGTAAAGGCTGTTACGTTCGTTCCTCAGCGCATCAATGCGGTAAGGGATAGGAATTAAGGAAATTGTGCCACCATCCTGGATTGATATCGATCTTGGGGTACGAGATTAATGGTCTTTCGCAGATACACGAAGCGAGAAATGTCGGCGGTATCCTGTTTTTGGGGAATATCAGTGTCCTGTGATTTTTGCGATTTCGGAGATCCTAACGAACACCACCCAGGCAGTTCGTAAATTATTTCGGACCTCCTGGTTGTCATGCAAGCTCCTTGACTTTCTGAAAAAGTTCCTCTGCCATCTTCGTTGGGCCTGCATCCTTTGCGATCCTGATCTTGAGTTCGTCAGCATAATCCCAGAGCAGCTCAATACATTCGGTATATCGCTGGCAGCTGGTGCAATCCCCGTCATGTTCGTACCAGACTTGTATCCCGTGTTTTTCCGAGACGAAGATGATGGCTGCTGCAGAAAATGGGACTGATTTTCCCAGAAGAATGCCGCGTTTGGGATTAACTTTCTCGATAATAATCTGGTTTGCTTTTGCCATATCCTGCAGGACTGACTCAATCTTTTCGTCCATAATGCGCAGGGCATGGGATACCGCCTGCCGGGAGATGCCCAGTTGATGGGCTATCGTGATATTGGGTATTCCGGTTCTCCGCAGTGTCCAGAATCCGAAGCCTTTTTCGTTCGTGGGCAGCAGCATATGTCAACATTTTGATGTTGACATAAAAAAAGATTGTGGCAGCCGATCCATTTTGACAAATTTAATCCCGTAAGCAATCTTTTTCTCCACCTTCGCACCGCAGACAAAACCCTGTTATTACCATCAGTTCCATCATCCCTTATGCTGGTGTCGGATCTTATTGTCCCGGTTATTCTCGCCCTTTTCATTGGTTTTATTCTTGGTTTCCTGTACGTGAAAGCTCAGATTAGCGCTATAGAAGCGCGTTATCGTGCCGAATTTGAAATCTGGAAGCTTGAATCTGCCGGGGAAATCCGGAAAGATTCCGTGAACCGCTCCCGGTCCACCCTCAAGGGGAAGATCGCCGAACAGATGGCCCCGCTCCTTCCTGAATTCAGGTTCAACCCTGCCGATGCACGGTTCATCGGGTCACCCGTCGATTATATCATTTTCGATGGCCTTACCGATGTAGCGGATGATAAGAAAAGTGAGATAAGGATTGTTTTTATGGATATCAAGTTTGGTGCGGGAACTCTCACCCGGACCCAGCGGATAATACGTGATGCGGTCCATTCTCAGCAGATCCACTGGGAGACCCTGCGGGTAGCAGACCCGTAATTCATTTTGGTACTCGATCGCAAGGGATTATTATCTCTCTTTTCCAATCCGTGCATAAGAGAATGGTTGTGTTCGAATTATGGGGCCCGTTATTAAAGTTATTAGTTTTTTCATCGCATTGTTTGTGATAATAAATGGGATCTGGGTTGTGCTCATGCCACCTTTTGGAGATGAACTCACCGGATATATAATTATCGCGGTGGGGATATTTATCCCGATAATCACCCTCTATCTGGAAAAAAAGGATGAAAGCCGGTACGATTGATGTCTCCTTCGCTGCATCAATTGATCCAAGCGGGATTATGTAAAAAAAGATTTAATTGTATGTCCTGAACGGGACATAATCATCAAAGATCTTGACCTGGTTACCCTGAGGATCTGTTGCCCAGACCTCTACCCTGTTTACATTACCCATCTGTGAAGTAACGGGCAGTGAAACTGAGTCCCCTACTTTGAACTTTGTATCTCTCGGAATAGATCCGGTTTCAACTTTGCCATCAGCGCGGATCACCTTGACATTTACAGCCAAGATGAAGTTCATTCCCTTTCCGCCCCGGATGGTTGTAGTAACCTGTGGATCAATGGCTTCCCCATTTCCTGCTACCTGAACATCCAGACTCCACATATCGGGAAGTGTCTGAGTCGGTTCGGGTTTGGATGAAACCGTAGTGGGAACGGTTGTCGGAGCGGTTGTTGTGATGGTTTCAACCGTTGTCGGAACCGGCGTGACAACTGGTTTTTCCGGCTGGGTGCAGCCGGCAACAACTGCAAGTGCTACACAGAGCCCAAGCAGACCAATGAGAGTTGCTGTCTTTCTCATACTGCTAACATTTCCCGTGAGATGATATGAGGATTGTGCCCATTTTTTTTCTGTACGAAATCCATCTTTCCCCCTTTGTGCAAATTATCCGTCGGAATGTTCGAAATTATTATCAATTCACGAAGATGACGAATTATTATGAATGAACCACATCCGGTCCGGTGGAAATCCATGATCAGCCTCGGTGTACTTGGTGCTCTTCTCGGAATATTCATGCTCTTCTTCTCGGATTTTGCTACACATATCGTCGCAGCCCTTGCAGGTTTTGGAATAATCCTGTTATCTGCTATCTTTCTGGTCGAAGGTCTCTGCATTGATGCAGAGGGCTGGTCCCGCTGGGGAATCCTTGGTCTCGGGGTGCTGGGGCTTCTCCTTGGTATTGTATCGTTTGCGATCCCATCTCTTCTTGTGATCTCTACAGGAATAATTCTGGGTGCCTTCCTGCTCATCTATGGTATTGGGGAGATCGCGATGGGAGTCGGGATGGTTATTGTCGAGACCATGGTCCGGATGGTTTTTATTATGATCGGCTTGGTATCGTTTATTATTGGTATTTTCCTGCTCCTCAATCCGGCTCTGGGCGTGGACATCTTCGTCTGGCTGTTCGGTCTTTACCTGCTGGTACTCGGCCTTATGAGGGTAGCCCACGGGCTCACCGAGAGGGAAGCGGAACGGAATATTACCGTAAAACATCTTTAATTTTTTTCGGGCTGAATAAAAGTAGAGAAAAGAATTATTTTAGCGCCGCATCGGCTTGCTGCCGGATGCCGGTTCGATGCCTGTTGGCTGGTTGCGGATGGTTCGCTCTTTCATGATTTGGTACACTTCGGTAGCATGCTCTTTTGGCACTTCCACAAAGGAGTAGGAATCAAGAATACGGATTGCCCCGATGGCTTTTCCGGGTATTCCGGTCTCACCGGCGATTGCGCCGACAATGTCCTTGGGGGCAACCTTGTGGATCCTGCCCACTCCGAGGAAGAACCTGACCATGCCCACTTCTGCACCGGTATCTGCAAAGTCAATCTCGTCGCGTTTCCTCTCCTCCTGGCCGGCACTGCTGCCGACTTCCATCTGGACTTTCAGGAGTGCAGCGGCGATCTCGACGGACGAGAGCTCACTCTCGCTCTCTTCCTCGATGATACGGATATAGGACTCAAGGCCGCCGGCTTTTACCGCTTCCCTGACTTTCTCGAGCATGGCGCGGATGCGGGTTTCGGCCACATCGCTCTGCGAGGGGACGGGCATGCGGGTTAGCTGAACCTTTGCATACTTCTGGATTTCGTGCATCTTGGTAAAGTCTCGGGGTGAGACGAACGTGATCGCCTTTCCGCTTTTGCCCGCCCGTCCGGTTCTGCCGATGCGGTGCACATAGTATTCCACGTCCTGTGGGACATCGAAGTTAATGACAAGATCCACATCTTCGACATCGATCCCCCGGGCTGCAACATCCGTTGCGATCAGGATATCGATGGCTCCTTTGCGGAACCCGCCCATCACGCGGTCCCGCTGGGACTGCTTCATGTCACCATGCAGTTCGTCCGCACGGTATCCGCGGGCCCGTACCTTGCCGGACAGTTCTTCCGCCCTGCGCTTGGTGTTGCAGAAGATGATGGCCAGCTGAGGATCCTCGAGGTCAATGAGCCGGCAGAGCACATCGAGTTTGTCCCGGTCCTTCACCTCAATATAGGACTGGGCAATCTGCGGAACGGTCAGTTCGGCATACTGAACGCGGACAAACTCCGGTTTGTTCTGGAAGCGCTTGGAGATGTCAATGATCGGTTGGGGAAGGGTTGCCGAGAAAAGCAGTGTCTGACGCTCCTGCGGGACCTTCCTGAGAATCAGTTCGATATCGTCCCTGAACCCCATGTCGAGCATCTGGTCAGCTTCGTCGAGGACGACCATCTTCACGTCAGCAAGGGACAGGGTGCGGCGGTCAAGGTGGTCCATGATGCGCCCGGGTGTACCGATCACAATGTGAACGCCGGTGTGGAGTGCCTTGAGTTGGCGTTCGATTGGCTGGCCGCCATAGACCGGCAGAACCGTTATACGGGGGAGATGGGCAAGAAGGTTTGAAAATTCTTCAGCAATCTGGATACAGAGTTCACGGGTCGGGCAGAGCACGAGTGCCTGTACGCTGCGTTTCGTGGGTTCGATCTTTTCAATGACCGGGATTCCGAACGCAGCGGTCTTGCCGGTGCCGGTCTGGGCCTGAGCGGTAACATCGCGCCCGGCCTGGATGAGTGGAATGGCGAGTGCCTGGATAGGCGAGGGCTCTTCAAAGCCCATATCTTCTATGGCTTTTCCGACTTCCTTTGACAGGTTAAAGTCGGAAAACTGTATACGGGTATTCATATCGCTCCTCTATTTGGCGTGTGAGCTCATAAGATGGCGTACTGGTAGTGATCTTGTGGCAGGAAATGAGGTCCCCTGCTTTTTTATCCCAAGAAACTCCCATGCTCTAGTGAGGGCTCTCAATGAAAGTTATAGCATTCAATGGCAGTGCGAGAAAAGATGGCAACACCGCGATGCTCGTCGATATGGTGTTCAGGGAACTCAAAAAAGAGAAGATCAAGACCGAACTTGTCCAGCTTTCGGGAAAGAAAATCCGGGGCTGCACAGCCTGCGGAAAGTGTTTCACCAACCAGGACAAGCGCTGTGTTATCAAGAACGATATTCTCAACGAATGTATCGAGAAGATGCTCGAGGCCGATGGAATCATCCTTGCCTCCCCCACGTATTTCACGGACGTCTCTACCGAGATGAAGGCACTGATCGATCGGGCTGGCTTTGTAGCTAAGGCCAACCAGGATATGTTCCGTCGCAAGGTAGGGGCATCCATCGTTGCGGTCCGGCGTGGAGGGGCGATTCATGCCTTTGATACGATGAACCATTTCTTCTTTATCAGCCAGATGGTGGTTCCCGGGTCCTCGTACTGGAATATCGGGATCGGCCTTGCGCCGGGAGATGTGAAGGGTGATGAGGAAGGTCTCATGACCATGAATACGCTTGGGTCAAACATGGCATGGCTCCTGAAAAAGATCCATGAATAATCTTTTTTGCCGGACCGGCATCCTGCATCTCGTTTGGGTTATTCATCCATCCTGCTATTTCATGGACTCCCACCGGTAACCCTGTGGCAAATATCATTCTCTCGCCAACCCTGCTGATTCCTTCAAAATTATCCACGCTTTTGCAGGTGCTGCCGATTGCGACCTGATTTAAGCGGAACTCGACAAGCTGGTTCCCTTTCGGATTACAAAACTGCCGGCTGGAGGCCCGGGGATATTATTCGCAGCCTGCGATTGTGATGTCACAATTCCGTGTATGCTCACAAATGATTTGGATAGCAGAGACCAGATTTATAAAAAAAGTCTTTCAGATCTCGATGGTCATCCCGTCCATTGCGGCGATAAGCCCGGGACAGACTTTCCTGAATTCATCCTCGACGGCTTTGCGCTCATCCGTTGTTTTGTACACTTCCGCCCCAAAGTGCATAAGGGCGAGGCGTTTTGCTTTTGCCCGTTTAGCGATACCGATGGCATCCTGGGGATTGAGGTGGGGCCATTCCCCGCTCGTTTCGCCGGGTTTCAGTGCGCATTCCGTAATGAGGAGATCGGCATCGCGTGCAAGGATGACTGCATTGTCGCAGACAACGGTATCGGTACAGAACGCGATGATCCTGCCATCAATTTCAATGCGGTAACCGTAACAGGGAGCTGGATGAACAAGGGGCCGGCACTCCACGGTGAAGGGGAGCTTGTGAACCCCCTCCTCCAGTTCAATCGCGTGGGCCGGGTACGGGAGTTTTTCGAGCGGGACCGTGAACGGTTCCCCGACAAATGTCCGGAGGAGGGCAGCACCGCCCGGGAGAGTATAGATCTTCAGTCCCTGCTTCAGCCGGAACTTGACCAGGGTATGCAGTCCCACGATGTGATCGATATGGAAATGGGAGAGGAAGAGGTACACCGGCTTCTCCTGTGAGATGAAGTTGTCGGCTTTAGCTATCCCGTTACCGGCATCGAAGATAATATCGTAGTTGCTGGTTTGAACAAGGACGGAGACGGTGTTGCCGGCCGGGGTATCGAACCAGCCGTTGGTACCAAGGAAGGTGACCTGCATGGTAGAGAGTTGAACGGCCCGAGGAAAAAAGGGTGGTGGTGGATGGCGGGGTACCTTACCCCCCTCTTTCATCTCATTTGGAAACTTTTTTATCCTGACAGCAGGATTGATTTTTTAATTTCCGGTACATCAACTGAGGGGAGGTGAGATTGGATGGTACGAGCAGTAAAAAACAGTTCAATTCCCCGGACAGGAAAAGGTGGCGGGCGCCCGGGGATAGGAAAAAAGACCGATAATCCCTGTAATCCACGTCATCCTGAGGATGATCCCTACCGCGACCTGAGAATCCCGGAGGACGATCAGCATGATGCGGCCAGTGATGAATATATCTGGCCCGAGTACGTGGATGACGAACGGATCTGAATCTCTCTCTTTTCTGTCGTGATTATGCGGTAAGCCTCCGCAAAAAGTGGTTTGAACTGCAAGTGTGTTACATCTTCGATTGATCACGGGGGAGTGCTGTGCCACGGACTGCCGGCCCTTTTGCACCGAGTCCGAGCATCGGGTCGCGCTTTTTTTTATGCTGCTCCGATCCGGACTCCTGCTCCGGTTTCTTTGCAAGGAAACATTCGACCGGGTCTTTGTCACCGGGACAGGTGCGGGCTTTGAACTCCTCGCATTCCCCGCATGTGGGGACCTGCGTCGGCAGCAGCGAGGGGAAATGGTTCTTCCAGAGCGTGGGATCGATCCGTTCCTGCTCAAGAAAGCGCTGGATATGCCGTGCCGTGTATTTCATGCTCATTGCATAGGTGTTTTCTCCCATAAGATCTTTGCTGCTCATCACAACGGCACCTCCAGAACGGTATGATGTCGCTGTTCCGTTTTTATCAATCCCGAGCAAAAACCGCTATTTTTCCCGGTGATCCGGTCATGCAAGGGATTGCTGGTTTCGCAGGTGCCACGAATTTCCTCCAGGCGGAACCCCAAGTAATCTAGTCTTCGAATGCTTCGGGATAACTACCCGATTTTTTGTATAAAATACCCTGCCACATCTTCTTATCCGGCCCGGATAGCATCCAGAAAAACCGGCCCGTACTTTGCGAGCCGGGACTGCCCGACTCCATTGATTGCCAGAAACCCGGTACGGTCAGTAGGACGGTTTTGTGCCATCTCGCGGAGGCTCCGGTCCGGGAAGATCATATAGGGTGGAACCTGCTGTTCATCGGCCAGTTCCCTGCGCAGACTTTTCAGACGCTCGAAAAGGTCCGCGTTTTCCCCACCGGTCGCAATTCCTGTTTCTGGTGTTGATCTGGTCTTCGAAGCCGGGAGCATGACCCGGACCCGGCCTTTGAGAAGCTCAGTTCCTTTCCCTGTGATCTCAATGACCGGGTACTGATCACCGGTCCGTGAAAGGAAACCCTGCCGGATAAGTTCGGTCATCCAGGTGCGGTACTGTATTTTGCTGTACTTCTTTCCGGAACCGAAGACAGAAAGCCGGTCCAGCCGGTATTGCCGGATCCTGGCTCCGTTTGAACCCCTCAGAACATCGCATATGAGTTCAATTCCGAAGCGTGCAGGAAGGGCATCGATGCACCCGACAATGAGCTTTGCTGCAGGTGTCGAATCGATCATATCCGGCGGATGTTCACAGCAATCGCACGAGCCGCAGTTGTTATGCGGATATACCTCCCCGAAATACCGGAGCAGGTGTTTCCGCCGGCAGGTGGTGGTCTCGCAATAATCTGCCATGGCCTGGAGTTTTTTTAAGGATACCCGAAGGTGATTTTCATTTTGCCCGTCGTGCGCGATCATGGAGCGGAGACGGCTGTGATCCGCCTGGCTGTAGAGGAGGATACATTCGCTGTACTTACCATCCCTCCCAGCCCTGCCCGTCTCCTGGTAATAGGATTCAAGGGACCTGGGAAGGCAGTAATGGATCACATAGCGGACATCTGGTTTATCGATCCCCATCCCGAAGGCGACGGTTGCGCAGACTGCCTTCACCTCTCCCTTCAGGAATGCATCCTGAGCTGCCTCCCGCACTTGCGGAGAAAGACCCGCATGGTAGGCAAGTGCCCGGAACCCGCGTTTCCTGAGCATCCCGGCGAGCTCCTCGGTATCGTTCCTGCTCAGGCAGTAAATTATCCCGGTGTCATTCCGATGCTGGCCAAGGTAATGCTGGAGAAATACCTGCGGATTTTTCTTCTCGATCACCCGGTACTGGAGATTTTTCCGGTTGAAACTCCCCACAAATTCCCGTGTACGGGACAGGCCCAGCTGCTCGATGATGTCCTTACGGACCTCGGGCGTTGCCGTGGCAGTCAGGGCGATAACTGGTACATCCGGAAAGATCTTCCGGAGCTGCGCAAGCTGGCGGTACTCCGGCCGGAAGTTATGTCCCCATCCTGAGATGCAGTGCGCCTCGTCAATCGCTATCAGTCGGACCTGGCAGGATTCAAGCGATTTTAGGAAATTTGTCTGCACGCATCTTTCCGGCGAGACAAAGAGGAGCCGCAAGGATCCGTTTTTCAGGCTCTCCGCAATACCGGCCCGCTCGCGGGGTTCAAGGGAACTGTTCCAGGCTGCTGCAGGAATACCCCTTCTGTTGAGATCATCGACTTGATCTTTCATCAGTGCGATGAGAGGGGAGATAACGAGGGTGAGACCCCCGCAACAGAGTGCGGGCAGCTGATAACAGAGTGATTTACCCCCACCGGTTGCCATGATCGCGAGGGTATCGCTGCCGGCAAGGATGGATCCTATGATCTCCTGCTGGAGCGGCTGGAAGGAAGTGTAACCCCAGTATTTTTTTAACAGGTCTTCGGCTCTTTGCATGGCGATCCCGACATTGTATGAGAGAACGTTCGAAGGTACCCTATAAAAATGGCCGCGAGCGGGGGATGAAAGTGACACTGATGTAGCAGAATGCCCTATTCCTTTACACTCATATGCAGGATCCAAAACCTCCTAATATCCTGCACGTCACGGTATGATCAG